>Ga0209008_1000421_pt1 | contig 14645 bp, 13 predicted proteins | sample JacPin_JW_Ref_O3_FD_187963 | JGI IMG/M metagenome (GOLD analysis project Ga0209008, IMG submission 187963) | Forest soil microbial communities from Algoma, Ontario, Canada - Jack Pine, Ontario site 1_JW_Ref_O3 (SPAdes) (version 2) | ecosystem: Environmental > Terrestrial > Soil > Boreal...
ATTTGCGAAGGCCTGACCACCGATCGCGCGTTAGACGGGGCGCGAAGCGTGCATAAAGCCTAGATGTCCGCACTTAAGAGTCATCTTCAATGGGTCTCCGGGTCCTCTGGTCTGAATCCCCAGGCGAACAAGCGTAAAAGAGCTTCTCTGGTCGTGTCTGTCCGCTATCGGACACCCCGTGGGGATCACAGCGGAAACGTCACGAGCCTCAACCGAGCGGATAGCAGAGCACCTACCGTGGATCACCGAGCGACGAGCGGGCTAACCCGCTCGTTTGCGGCGGCCCGCGCCTTTCGGAATGCCAGTACGTGCAAAACCGTACAGATCACAACTTTCGCCGTGTGTAGCATGCCGCTGCAGATGACCTGACAAAGGTGGTATACACGTTGAAGATGGCAAAGACCAAGAACGAGGCCGCCGCTCGGAACCGCCGGTGGCGTTGGATATTAACCGTCGTTGCGGTTGTGTTGGCGGCGGTGCTGGTTCTCTTCCTACGATATTTTCCTTATTCGGAGAACAACGTCACCGGTGCTTTGCGGGATGCGTTTCCCGGTTCATTCAAATATGATCGTTTTGAGCCCGTTTATTTCCCTCACCCTGGCTGCAGGGTTGAAGGCATCACATTCCGCTGGAAGTCGAGCTTGCCGGAGTCACCACCACCGGTTTCAATTCAAATGCTGACGATTCAAGGAAGCTATGCCGAGTTTCTGTTCCGGCCCCATCACATCCCGCGAGTCCTGTTGGCTGGCGTTCGCGTTCAGGTTCCACCACTAGGCGATTCCGTTGGTTTCAGTGGCGGACATTCAGCCTCGAAAACGACCGTCGGCGAATTGGTCGCTAATGGAGCGGTCCTAGAATTCGCGCGTGCCGGCAACCGACCATCGCTGCGGTTTGACCTCCACGAATTTAGCCTCGGTCCCGTAGGTTCGAACGACAGCATGTCGTACCGAGTGACCATGCAAAACCCTGAACCTCCTGGAGAAATCACCTCAACGGGGCAGATCGGCCCATTTAATTCAGGCAATCCAGGCCAGACCGCGGTCCGGGGGACATACTCGTTCGATCACGCCGATCTAAGCGCTTTCCATGGCATTGCGGGGATGCTGGCGTCGAAAGGAACATTTTCGGGTCCCTTGGCACATATAGATATACAGGGCACCACGGACATTCCGGATTTCGAAGTAGTGCGCAGCGGGCATACGGGACCATTGTTCACTCGCTTTCAAGCTGTTGTAGACGGCATGAACGGCGATGTTGCGCTGAACAGTATCGAAGCAACCTACCTGGGCACCGAGATCAGCGCGAAAGGCACAGTAGCGGGCAAGGAGGGCGGCGCCGGTAAGTTTACGTCGCTTGACTTCGTGGTGCGAAACGGCCGCATTCAAGATGTCTTACGGATCTTTGTGAAGGCAGATCGCCCGCCGATGTCTGGCATAACCGACTTTCGGGCGCATGTCACGGTCTCTCCACAGGCAGGCCCTTTCCTAAAAAAGGTCGCCCTGGTCGGCAATTTCGGGATCGGCGAAGGAAAGTTTCAAAAACCGACCACCCAAGAAAAAATAGACAAGATGAGCATGGCTGCACAGGGTCAGAAGAAAGCCCAACAAACTACAGACAAAAGCAATCCTTCAGAAAACGTCATTTCGGACTTGGGCGGGCACGTAGTGCTTAGCAACGGCATGGCCACGTTAACGAATCTTTCGTTCACCATACCCGGTGCGGATGCTCGAATGCACGGTACCTACAACGTACTGGACGGGACGATCGATTTTCACGGCACAGTCAAAATGGCGGCCAAGATTTCTCAGAGCACCAGCGGTGTCAAGTCTGCCTTCGCGACGATGCTCGATCCGTTGTTCGACAAAAAGCACGGCTCAGTCGTTCCCGTGGAAATTGACGGCACGTTTCATAGTCCGCACTTCGGCATCGACCTCGTTCCGCTTAAAAAATAGAACGACCGTGGGAGCCCACGAATCCAGAGCAGAGGTTGCCTTTGCTTGTGAAGGGTACCAGGTCCGTGAGTGCCGTATCGGCCTGAGGCGACCAGGAGTTTGCCGTCAATCGCGCGAGCACCAACTTCTAAATACGTGGGATTCACCGAACTCGTTAGTTCAGCGTTTCCCTGAAAAACTCGACAGCGAAGGCAGCGGTGCTGGCATGGACCGCCTCACGGTCCACCCCCTTCCCATCGGTGCACAACAGGGGGAGGGTCTTTCGGCCGGCTGCGGTGCAAGCGTCCAGGAACACATAGTGCCCAACGTTACCGGGAAAGATGGTGAGCTTTGCGCCGGGAATGCTTGAAGCAAAGTATTCTGCGCCGTATGCAATCGGAGCCATGGTATCGGCCTTCCCAGCGACAATCCTCACCGGAATGGCGATGGCCCTAAGACTCGCAGGGCGGAACGCGGGCCCGAGCGGCGGCGCAATCGCAAATACGGCCCGAACGCGCGTGTCGCGATAGGAATCACCTGCATGAGCCAATGCGGCCTGAAACTGGGTGTCGGTGGTCGATAGCTTATCGAAATCCTCGACCAAGGTCGGGAATTCGGGCGGGCTCTGGCATACAAGCGCCACGCGTTGGGAGGCACAGAATTGCCTGAAGGTACCTACGTCAGTGGTGCCGCCAGCGATCTCGATCATGGTATAGCCGCCGAGCGAAAAACCCGCAGCGCCGATGCGGTGAGAGTCAATGTGGCTGCCGAATGTGGGATCAGCCAGCATTGAATCGATAACGGCGCTGAGATCGCGAGCACGCTCCCACTAGGTGGAGAATCCCTGTGCGGTGTACGGTTCGGTCGCGTTGTTCCCGGGATGATTGACGGCGACTGCTATGAAACCGTTTGCAGCAAGCGCCGTGCCGAGCCACGCCATCTGGAGCGCGGAGCCACCGGTGCCGTGAGAAAGTACGACCAAGGGGTAGTTCGCCGGCGTGGGAGCAAGGTCCGCATCTTGCGCCGCGTGACCGAGCACGAAAAGCTCGCTCATGCCGCGGATCTCGATAGGTCGTTCGACCGCACCGGCTGCAGCGGGATACCACACTGTGGCGATCAGCGCGTGAGTCTTCGCTCCACGCCAGTTGTACGGTTCGCCAGGTGAAAAGGTCCGGGACGACATTGCAACCTTGAAGTCCGATCGGGTTCTCAGGTCCGTTTTTGCGAACCGGGGCAGGGAACCAAGGCGCGCAGGTAGCAGCAGGCACACCAGTACCAAGGCGATTCGCAACCTCTTATACTGCATGTGCCCTCCGTCGTCTACCGATGCTGCGCAGCCAGATCGAGCCTGCCGAGGCGCCTGGAATCCCGCATTTGTCTTTGAGATCGTATATCGCGAAATGGAATTTATCACGATTTGGCATTCGTGCCCCCAGGTCCTCATGGACTCAACCGATTGGCCCAACACCATCTAATGAGGGACGCTGGGCGTCGACGGTGGTACCATCCCGTTCGACGAACATGAATGATCTGCGCTTGTTTTGCACAACTGCTCTCGCAGTCTTGCTGTCGGGTTTATTGCCGACTGCTTGGGGACAATCCCAGACACCGGCGGCGCGGCCGGTCGTGTTGCATGCGGCTCACTTGCTCGATATCCGGAACGGACGTGTGGTGTCGCCCGGTGAGGTACTCGTCCAGGGCGACCGAATTATCGAAGCCGGCACCTCGGTCAAACATCCGCAGGACGCCGAAATTCTGGACCTTGGCGACCGCACGTTGTTACCTGGGTTGATCGACGCCCACGTGCACTTGTTCCTGCATCCCGGTGCCGAGGATCTGCAAACCGTTCAGGAATCGGTTCCACAGCGGACGATCGCGGCTACGCTCGCCGCTCGCGACGACCTCATGGCGGGTTTCACAGCCGAGCGCGACATGGGGACCGAGGGTGCCGGGTCAGCCGATACCGCGGTGAGGAACGCGATCAACCAAGGGAGCATTCCCGGCCCGCGTTTGCGCATCAGCGGCAATGCGATCAACATCCTGGGCGGGCACGAAGACGCCATCGGCTACAACCCAGCACAGCACGTCCTGCCCAACGCCGATTACGCAAACAGTGCTGCCGAGTTGGTAGCGGTGATGCGCGAACAATACAAGGAAGGCGCCGACTTCACCAAGATATATGAGACCGGCGAGGATACGGTACGTGACGGCAAACTTTCGACTGTCTACCAGTATACGGAAGCCGAACTCGCCGCAGCGGTCCAGGAGGCCGCGCGTCTGGGCCGGCGCGTAGCCGTACATGCCACGGGCGAGCCTGGAACGCTTTTTGCCGCCCAGGCCGGCGTCGTGTCCATCGATCATGCGAATCAACTCGCCGATGAGACAATGCGAATCATGCGCGAAAAGCAGATTTTTGCCGTCCCGACCCTCACCATTTTCGATTACTTCGCAGACCATGCAGCTACGCCTGCCCAGGCCGCACGCGAACGTCAAATGTTCGAATTGAAGGTTCAGGATTTCCGCCGGCAGGTTGCGGCGGGAGTTCCCATGGCGGTCGGTTCAGACGTCGGACCGTTCCCTCACGGAACTCAGGCGCGGGAGTTGGAACTGATGGTGAAGTACGGAATGACTCCACTGGCCGCTCTGCAGGCTGATCTGTTAAACGGAGCGAAGCTATTGGGCTGGGAGGGACAGATCGGATCACTTGAGCCGGGCTATCTGGCTGACGTCATCGCAGTGCAAGGCAACCCGCTTGAGGACCCACGCACACTCGAGAATGTATCGTTCGTCATGAAGGGCGGCGTGATCTGCAAGCACTAACCGAACCGTTCCTTTGTCTCAAGATCACGACGCTTCTGTCGTCGGGAGTGGACCCAAAATCTTCCAGTCTCAATCCTTCGTCACCTTAACCTTTATCGTTCCGTCGGTTCCGACCACCCCGCGCATCATTCCGTTGCTATTGAAAACCATGGCGATATGACCCTGGTGATCAAGCCCAATAATCCCGCCTTCGCCGTGCTGAGCCACGAGCTCCTTCATCACCACATCGTTTGCCGCCTCTTCCAGCGAGACGTGAAGATATCGCACTCGCGCACAGATGTCGGCGGCAACTACATTCCGTATGAAAAACTCGCCGACGCCCGTCGCCGATATCGCGCAGCTCTCGTTGTTGGCGTAGGTGCCTGCTCCGATGAGCGGAGAGTCACCTACGCGTCCCGGCATCTTCAAGGTTGTACCGCCCGTCGAGGTTCCGGCAGCTAGATTTCCTGCTTGATCAAGGGCAACCGCGCCCACGGTCCCGTGCACCTGGTCCTGAGCGAGCCCTGCGGACTTGTTTTTTGCTTGGGCTGCACTGGAGTCTTGATAGCGCTTCCATTCGGTCTCGTTGAAGAAATAGTAGGGAGACACCAGATTTATTCCCTGAGATTTCGCGAATTGCTCGGCGCCTTCACCGACCAACAAGACGTGCGGAGTCTTCTCCATGACCAGCCGGGCGAGGCTGATCGGGTTCGCAATGCGCCTGACCGAAGCTACCGCTCCGGCGTTGAGCGTGGCTCCATCCATGATCGCGGAGTCAAGCTCGGGTATACCGTCCCGAGTGTAGTAGGCGCCTCGGCCCGCATCGAAGTCGCCGGAGTCCTCCAGAACGCGGATCGTCGCCTCGACCGCATCCAAACTTGTCCCCTGGTGTATCAAGACGTTGTAGCCAACTCCCAGAGCCTTGGTCATCGCTGCGCGACGGACCGCGATCTGCTCGGGCGTCATCTTGCTGTAGTCGCCTGCGCCGCCGTGAACGACCAGAACAATATCTCGCGACCCCGGGAAACCTGCCCTGGTAGGCGGATCGCCGTTCATTCTGCTGCCCGCCGCAGCCAGGAGGAGAACCAGAGACGAAAAGATGAGGAGATAAGTAGGTTTCATAAAGCTGCCTCCGATGATCGGTAGCTCGAGCCGAACTCACGCGATCTGGGCGGGACTGCTCCGCTGGGAAATTCGTTGTGTCCGCATCGGGAGGAGCATACGATGCCTCGGTCGGAGGGCCAAAACGGAAATTCGTGCCGAACCTGGGTGGCAGGCTAAACCTATGAACTGTTCGAGGAAAGTGCTGGTGATGATCTCGCTCTTGGTGGCCCTTGCGGCCCGGGTGGCCGGGCAGCAGCCGCCTGCACAACAACCTCAATTGCGCGACGGCTTTCCGGCCGGACCGACAGCTCGGATTTTGAGCTTCAAGGCGAGCCCGAGCTCCATCCAACCCGGCCAATCTGTAACTCTGGAATGGGTTGTGGTGAATGCGGATCGGATTTCGCTCGACCAGGGCATCGGGATCGTGGCCACACGGGACAGCCGCACTCTACAGCCGAGCGCGACGACGACCTACACGTTGACGGCGCTGGGGAACGCAGGCACCGGCAATGACACACGGTCGGTGACGGTAACCGTCGCCGGTACAACCGCTGCAGCCGCTCCGAATGCAACGCCAAGCGACGCTTTGTCAAACAAACCGGTGCCGCGCATGGCCGACGGCACGCCCGACCTCAATGGCATTTATATCGCGCCGTATCACTCGATCAAGGTGGTCGACAAAATCATTCTAAAGCCGGGCGCAGAGAAATATCATGTCGGGCCGGAGTACACGTTTTCCCTCGGCGAGAAGTGTCTGCCGCGCGGAGTGCCGGACACGATCGGAGAACCCTATCCCATACAGATCGTGCAAACGCCGAACCTGGTGGTGATTCTCTATGAAGCGGGCGAATATTTCCGTGCGATTCCAACCGACGGGCGTCCGCATCCCAAGGACCTTGACCCGACGTGGATGGGAAATTCGGTGGGGCACTGGGAAGGCGACACGCTGGTGGTGGATGTGACCGGTGTCAACGACAAGGTGTCCGTGGGCGAGTACCGCCACACCACGGCGTACCACCTGGTCGAACGCTTCCAGCGTACGGCGTACTACACGCTTAAGTACTCGGCAACGATCGAAGACCCTAACGTGTTCGCGACGCCCTGGACCGAAGTGGGCACCTTTACGCTGCATCCGGAATGGGACATTCAAGAGTACATCTGCAACGAAAACAATCACGACTACAAGGAATTGTTTGAGCGGTACAAACAATAGCGGGGCCGATGTAGCGTGGACGCGGCGACAAGATAGCTTGGCGCGATTTGGAAGGTGATCTCCCGTTAGTCGGATTCGGTCGCGAGTTCGTCCAGCGCAGCCGCCGCTTTGGTCAAGTTATCTACTCCGAAAACCACCAGGCCCAGGGACGAGTCTGGCTCAAGTCCACAGTAGGTGTAGTCGATATTGATCTGCTTTTCGCCCAACCGTGCGGCTGCGCGACCCAACTGACCAGGACGGTGCGCCAGTCTGATCAGCGCGACGTCAGTTTCCTCGAAGATCATGTGCAGACTTCCCAGTACGGCCTTCGCGCTCGCCATGTCATCGGCCACAAATCGGGCCAGGCTCTCGCCCTCCTCAACATATGATTGAAAGGCCAGGATATTCACTCCGCGTTGCGCGAGCGCAAGCAAGCACTTCCCCAGAGCGCCAGGTTTGTCTTCGATCGTTACTGTAAACTCTTTCGCCTTCGCCATCTGATCTGGCTCCCTTCGTTTCCACGACGCAGATAACCGGCCGTGTGGTCCATTCATTGAACTGCTGCTCGGTTCCATGGTCAACTCCTGTTTCGTCGGATAACCTTGCGCGCTTGGATCGGAATCCGACGGTCTTGGCGCCCTGTCGTGTCGTCATTTATTATAGTGTTGGTTCTGAATTTATGCCTGACACCCCAGAGACGAGGAATCGAAGGCTATGGCAGAGATACCAAGCTCGGCAAAACCGCACCACACTGTTTCAAGCGAAGTCCTGAACCAATTATTCCGGGAGGCCCGCACTCATTCGGCGTGGCTTCCCGAGCCCGTCCCCATCGAGACACTGCGGGAAGCCTATGACATTGCGCGTTGGGGTCCCACCAGCGCGAACTCGACTCCCGCCCGCTTTGTATTTCTGGTGAGTGAGGCCTCGAAGGCCCGCCTTCTACCGGCCCTGGCTCCTCTCAATGTTGAAAAAACAAAAACGGCGCCCGTGACCGTAATCGTCGCCTGGGATACGGAGTTCCACGAGAAGCTTCCCCGGCTGTTTCCCCACGCCGACATGCGCTCGCATTTCGTCGGGAGGCAGCCTGTAATCGATGAAACCGCATTTCGCAACAGTTCGCTCGAAGGAGGCTATTTCATACTTGCCGCGCGATCGGTCGGACTCGATTGCGGCCCAATGTCTGGATTCGACCCGGCGAAAGTGAATGCGGAATTTTTCCCTGACGGCAAATGGAAGGTGAATTTCCTTTGCAATCTCGGTTACGGCGATCGGAGCAAACTGTTTCCGCGCAACCCGCGTCTGGATTTTGACGAAGCGTGCCGGGTGCTTTGAAAAGGCGGACGACCGATAGCATTCCCGCTGCGCTGAAGACCCGGAGAGCGTCACTGCGCTCGACCGGGCATCAAGTACTACACCTTCTTGTGACTGAACCTGCGTAGTAATTCAGGCAACCTCAGCTCCGGAAGGTGCCACGGACTGGGATTCCACGGTTGGCGTAGCCACCGATACACAGACGCCGCGATTGGCGCCCGATCAAGTGGACCCACAAAGTTTAGGCGTCGGTCCCCGAGAACAAGGCATCGCCGGTACAACGCTCGGACACGCTCAATTGATCGTTTCAGGTGTTCAACCACAATCGCGGTTCCCATCACTCGAGCGGGCAAGATGACGCTGGCCACTTGATGATTTTTCCACCTGCTTAAACGTTCCAGAACACTTGCGAGCGAAATGCTTTTGATCGGCACGGCGTGGGGAATATGTGTTGTCGCGGCGTCAACTTTGGCTTGTAAGTGGACCGGCCTTGGGTAACTGGGCACCGGTCCATGCTCGGATTCCGGCAACGAATCGACCCCACCGTTCTTTCTGGCCGCATGAGTAGAAGATGACAGGGGGAGCGGAGAGGCTTTCTTCGTTGAGCTCGAGAAAAATCGAATACCAACTTCCTGAAAAAACTCACTCAGTTCCGCAGTGTGAGTGGGCTCGATCAGCGCTGGCCGAGAGGGCGATGCGGTGGTGATCTGCCTATCGATTTTACGGTGCGATTCGGCGTCTCGGTCAAGTTCAGGCCGCTGTTCGCGGTTCAAAACCGGTGTCGCTGGTTCCCTGACTGAGCTCGGAAGATGGTCGGCCACAACCATCGAAGGTGAAACGAGGTTGGCCTCAATCCCGGCGTCTTCCCGACGTTGTGTATCAGACGCCTCAGGCAAAGTGACCGGCAAGTTCACGGATTCCGATAGCGGAGCGATCCGACCCAAGTCCAGTGCGTTCCCATCCTCCCAGGGCGGAACGACAAGTCTGCGGTCATCAAACTGAAATTTGTAGGCGATCTCTGCGACGATGCGCGCCGGCACAGGTTGCACATGATTCTCGTATGCGCTGGTCAACGCGTTTTCACACAGAAGGTTCATGATCCGCGGAATCCCGCGCGAATAGAAGTGCACGGCGTCCATGGCCTGGGGCACAAAGACCTGCTTGCCGTTGGCGCCAGCGATTTCCAATCGCGATTGAATATAGGCATGGGTCTGGCTCAGATCGAGAGCGGAGGTTTTGCAGCGAAGTGCGACCCGCTGTTTGATTTGGCGGAGCTCAGGTCGTTTGATTCGCTCTTCAAGCTCCGGCTGGCCGACCAGCACAATCTGTAACAGCTTGTCCCGCGGAGTCTCGAGGTTCAGCAGCATTCGAATTTCTTCAAGAACGTGTGTTGGCAGCCCCTGCGCTTCGTCCACCACGAGCACGGGCGTCTGACCGGCACGATAGCGTTCGAGCAGCCACTGATTCAGACGCATCAGCGCGTTGTTGTTCGACCCGGAATCGGACGACACTCCGAAATCCGCCAATATAAAATCGAATAAGTGGCTGGCTTCCAGGTGGGAATTGAAAATGAACGCCGTAGGCGTACGCTGCTCGGCCAGCTGATCGAGCAATCGGTTAATTAACGTCGTCTTGCCGGTCCCCACTTCGCCCGTCAGCAGGATGAGGCCCTTGCGGGCTTTGATCCCCGATTTCAGTTCGGTCAGCGCCAGTCGCGTCTGTGGGGTCAGAAACAGGTAACGGGGATCCGGGTTGACGTTGAATGGATTGTCGTGCAGTCCGAAGAAATGTTTGTACATGTTCGGTCCCCAGGCCCGCCCCGTTTTCTAATCCGAAGCTTCGCTCATCGGCTGATCCGCATTCGCCTGCACGTTCTGACGCGTCGCTCCTGCGCCCCATAACCCTGGATCTAGTGCATAGTTCCTCTCACTTGATCAGGCTCCGCCGACGGAGCAGAACGATCCTTTGGTCACGGCGAAGGGGAGGCGAAATGACCGCCCGGTTGGCCGTGCCACAGTCTCCTGGCGTCGCTCGCGAGTGGAATCCTACCTTGATCTCGCGGGTCAGCCATTTGCTATGCGAGTGGCCGCAAACATAGGACCATAGGAGCGCATTGAAATCGCGGCAGTTAGGCGGCTCGGCAGGCTCAGTACCTGTTATTGATTGCAGAATTTGCGCAACAACTTTCACGTTTGCGCGCAAACCCCAGTCTAAGCGGACCGGACGTCAAGCCTTGGTTCGCCCAAAACCCGGTTCGCCGGGATTTGTGCTCGAGCCGAAGCAGAGGCATACTCGCCTCTGGTGACCGGCATATGAGTGGTCTCTCAATTGGCAGGCGGGCATTCTGGGCGAGGTTGCTCCTGCTTGGGATCGTTGCGGGGATCGGCGGTCAGGGGCTGTCGGGCCGGGAGGCGGAGAACGACTGGACTCAGTTTGGCTGGGACTTGGCAGGTTCCGGCGCCTCGAACGCCCCTACCGGAATTAACGCCGTGAACGTCGCCTCTCTCAGCAGGCACCAGGTCAATCTCGACGGGACTGTAGACGCGTCGGCTATTTACCTTCATGGCGCCATCGTCAAGGGTTCCGCTCATGACGTGTTTTTCGTTACTACCACCTACGGAAAAACGATCGCCGTAGATGCCCACCAAGGGTCCATTCTCTGGGAGTACACGCCGCCCAAGTACGACTCTTGGGTCGGCACGCGCCAAATCTCCAATAGCACTCCGGTTGCAGACCCGGACCGCCAAAACATCTACGCCGCCGCGCCCGATGGCACAGTACAGAAGCTTGCGGTGGCCGACGGGCACGTAGTGTGGACAACGCCTATCACCCTGCTGCCGCTCCGCGAGAAAATCGCCTCGCCTCTTAAAGAGTTCCGTGGGCGCATCGTCGCGGTTACCGCCGGCTACATCGGGGATCGGTCACCCTACCAGGGCCACGTCGCGATTCTCGACGCCCAGACGGGCAAGCTGTTGCACGCCTGGAATTCGCTCTGCAGCGACCGTCCGGGCCTACTCGATCCGGCTTCCTGTCCCGATTCGCGATCTGCGATCTGGGGGCGCGCCGGCGCGGTGATCGATGGCGCGACTGGAAACATCTTCGTTGCCACCGGCAATGGACCTTATGACGGCAGGACGAATTGGGGAGACTCGACCATTGAGCTCAACTCCGATGCCACTCAGATGTTGGGCAACTACACTCCACAGGACAACGCCAAGCTCGATGATCGTGATCTCGACGTCGGATCAACTTCTCCGGCACTGCTTGGCGACGATATTGTGGCCCAGGGAGGAAAAGATGGCCTGATCCGGTTGCTCAGCATCAAGGCCATGGGAGGCACCGCTCCGCACGCCGGTGGGGAATTGCAGAGCGTCTCGACGCCTTCGGGCGGACGCTTGTTTACTGCTCTGGCTGTGTGGCGCCATGGCGCCGAGACGTGGCTGTTTTCCGCTGACGGCGGCGGCACGGCCGCTTGGACCCTTCAAAGCGGAAAGCTCGTTTCGATGTGGAGGAACAACAAGGGTGGCACAAGTCCGGTAGTCGCAGGCGGTCTGCTGTATGTCTACAATCCCAAGGGCGGGCTATACGTCTACGATCCGGCGAATGGAAGTCAGATCGCCGAGCTGGAATGCGGCAACGGGCACTGGAACAGTCCGATCGTGGTGGACGGCAAGATTGCTCTACCCGAGGGCAATGCCAACCAATCCGCCTCCACTGGGGTGCTCGACATTTGGAGCTTGACGGCCGGGAAGTGAGCGGATGATTCCGCCGCGGTAGCACGACGCGGATGGCTGGAGTCCACTGAACCGGCACACCGCTTCGGCGCGTATTCCATCGTCCAACCAGTCGCCAGACGACGCAGGCGAACTCGGTCAGCGGTCCCGCGTCACCGGGCTATTTCTCCTGCTTTTTCGCGGCATCCGCACTCTGCTTGCAGTGATCCTGCAGTGCGCCCGGCATTTGACCGCAGCGATTGAAGGCGTCAGCGGCATCCGTAAAACGGTTCAAGCTCTGTAGCTCGAGCCCGAGGACAAACAGGTCTGTCGGATCCGGACTCGCAGCCAGCTGCATGGCTTGCTCGAGCTCTTTCACCGAGTCCTCGGAATCCTGGCGGCGGAAATAGACCAGACCCAAGCCACTATGGGCTTCGGCCAACAGGGCGGATTTGGATTGGGCAAACTGGTCGTCGGTCATGTTGGCGGGCTTTGGCATTTTCGGGATGATTTCCAAAGCGTGCTTTTCGTAGCTCTCCGCCTGGTCCAGGCTCTTCGCAGCGTCTGCATTCTGCGGGTTGTACTCGTGGGGAATCATCCAACCGACGATCACGAGCACTGCCGCATCGTCCGGATTCAGGGCGAGAGCCTTGTCCGCACGGGCGTAAAAGTTCTTCCAGTCCTGTTTGGCGGAATAGGCCCGGGTGAGAGCCGCGTAAACGGATTCGGCATACCGGCTCAAGGGATATTTTTGGACGAACGCTTCGCCGAGGCGGATTCTCTTATCCAGATCCTGCGGACTGGAGAGATAGAACTGCTTGTAAGCGGCCTCCTCAGCAGAATCGGCTTTTGTAGAAACGTCGGTGGGTGACTGATTCATCTGACGCATTTTCAACTGTTGGTTCTGGTCCTGCTGTTGCTCCTGGGACGGTACGTAATTCGGATTGGTCCCCTGGGCGGCGGAGACTGCCGCAAAAGCAAGGGCGGCGAATGCAACCGATAGGAAGCGAATGGCGGGTTGCGCAGGCGAGCGTGTCATCTCAGTGTTCCTCCTGTGCGAAGACTCGCTGGGCGGCCTTCGATTGAGCGAGGTCGATCGGGAATCAGGTCGCCCGCCATGGCGGCGGTGCCGAGCCCGGAACTATGGAGCGTTCGAGGCGTTTATATCTGTTCTTGTGGTCCGAAGCAAATGCCCGGTTCTGTTACTTCTGCTCTCCGGCGTTCGTAGAAGTCGCATCCGGCCTCGGTTGACTTGAAATGGGCGCTCGCGTATGTTGCGAATCGAAGCTCGAAATGTCGGTTTGACCTGTCTCTAGACGCAAAGTGGGAGCGATGGTGGAGTATGAACGATCTGTTCCGAGACACGAATTCGCTTTCGCTCCTCAATAAGTGTATTGCCGCTGTTATCGGGATCCTGGTTATTCACGGCGCGTTTCACCTCCTGGAGAGAACCCTCCCCCAGCGGTTTGGCAAGGCCGACTCGCGCTACAAGGTACGTAAGTTCGTGGTCTTTACCGGATACCTGTCGATCCTGCTGTTTCTCACAATCCTGTTTGAGGATCGATTGGGGCGCCTCAGCTTCGCACTGGGTGTCGCTGGCGCCGGTGTAGCCGTAGCACTGCAGGATGTTTTGGCCAGTATTGCCGGTGCTTTTTCTATCGGTTTTTCCAAACTGTACGCCGTCGGGGACCGGGTGCAGATCGGCGATATTCGGGGTGATGTAATCGACATCGGGCTCCTGCGAACGACCCTGATGGAAACAGGGAACTGGGTCAGCAAGGATTTGTACAATGGCCGGATCGTTCGCATACCCAACAGTGCTGTTCTGAAAGGTTCTGTTTTCAACTACTCACAGGGATTCCAGTTTATCTGGGACGAAATTAAGGTTTTGTTTACGACCGATAGCGATTGCCTGCTCGCCAAAGAGATTCTCCTGCGCGTTGCCAAGGATGCGGTCGGCGAATACATGGTTGAGGCGCAGACGTCATGGAAAATTGTGAGTGATAATTTTCGAAGTGCGAACCCGCCCTTGGAACCTACCGTCTCGCTCGCCGTGAATGGAGGATCGCTGGAATTCGGCGTCAGCTACGTGGTCGACTACACCAAGCGGACAGCGATGCAAGACCGGTTGTTCACGAATATCGTACAAGAAGTTGCGAACAGCAAGGGAAGGCTCGAATGGGCAACATCCACGGCTTGTCCCACCGTGCAGTTGGTGGCTCCGCCCTCAACCGACAGGTTTCCGTCAGCTTCGCGCCAAGGCACCGGTAAGGCGGCAGGCGCTCGCTAGTCGCTTTTCACCCAGCAGCAGCTTCAGCCTTCCGCGCCTGAGACCGGGAGCCGTCCGCCTGGGAATCGCAGTTCGCAGAACCGCAATGTGGTGTCTTCGACGGGCCGGAAACGCGGCTTCGACCAGGTCGAAGCCGCTCCCCGAAATTCCAGCAGTCGGTCTAAATCAAAAGCCTACGGATTAGACTTCTTCTCGGTGGTCGCGGACTTGGCAGCAGGCGCGACCTCTGGCTTGGGCTTCCAGAAGTCCGGATCGGCTTTGATCCACGCATCCTCCACATAGCTCATGTGGGGGTTGAAGGCAAA
>Ga0209008_1000422_pt1 | contig 14635 bp, 13 predicted proteins | sample JacPin_JW_Ref_O3_FD_187963 | JGI IMG/M metagenome (GOLD analysis project Ga0209008, IMG submission 187963) | Forest soil microbial communities from Algoma, Ontario, Canada - Jack Pine, Ontario site 1_JW_Ref_O3 (SPAdes) (version 2) | ecosystem: Environmental > Terrestrial > Soil > Boreal...
AACATCGGCATCAGCCTGCCCGGCACCGGCGAAGCGCCGCGCTGCCCCGTCTACATTGACGGCAAGCACTTCAACACGCTGGAAGGCACCTACGACGAACTCAGCGCCGCATTTCAAAAACTAGTCGAAGACTACATCACCACGAAATATCACAAGCGCGAAACCCCGCTGGCCGAAGTGCAAGTCCTCGCGTCCGACTCCGCGAAACCATCGTTGCGCGTTCTCGCGTAGAAACAACGCCGTCACGTCTGAGGTTTGATTATCTCAGTCTCCCACCCGTCGTACGAACCGCCAAACTTCGCAGCTAGTCGAAACAATGCGAGAACAGCATCGTCCATGTCAGATTCACTCACCGTTTGACGCCTGAAAAAACAAACGCCGAGAGGATACTCATCAGCGGGGTCGTCGGACTCGGAATCGACTCGGTACCCCATCAGTTCAACCGCATTCTTGAATCCCTCGCGATCCTTCGCTGCTTTGAAATATGCCCAGTGCGTGGCCTCCCGGGAATCTGCTAGTAGATCTCCTTCTTTCTTTAGGATCTCCAAGACTTTGCGATTCTTAATGCGCTCCATCTGCTCGTCCGACGGCAGGAGAACATCAGTGTACTGTTGCCAATCAGAGTCCTCCCGACTTCCCCACTCGAAAACGTGGTCGCGAAAAACTTTCCTGGTTTCAATCACGGCTATTTCAAGCTGCTCCGGATTTGTACCGTAGAAATAAAATTCGCGGCGTCCGAGCGTGGTTATGGAACCTCCAAGAACGCCATTGCATTTCTGAGCCAGCGATTGGGTCAATCGTGCTTCGACGGCTGAAAGTACTTCAAATTCTGGCCAGTCCGAAAGTCCATCTGGACGCGGCGATTTCAGCTGAATCCACACCCACAATAACCACGGCCCGTTTGTATCGGGAATTTCGGAATCAAGACCAAGATCAACCAGGACGGACGCCAGTTCGTCGTTGACCTTGGTGATATAGGAGTTCCAATCGCGGTTCACACGCGAACTATTTCACAAAAACATTCGGCTTGTCACTCGTGGCGCAGCGCCTCTAGCGGATCGGTCTGCATGGCGCGACGAGCCGGGATGTAACTGGCCGCGATGGCTACGAACATCAGCAATACCGAGACGACCGCGAACGTCGCCACATCAGTGGGCTTCACCCCAAACAGCAAACTCGCCATCGTGCGCGTCAGCGCCATCCCCGCCACAATTCCCAGCGCAATCCCCGCGAGCGTTGCGCCAATGCCCTGCCGCAGCACCAGGCCCAGAACATCCTTCTGCTGCGCGCCGAGCGCCACCCGGATTCCAATCTCGCGCGTGCGCTGCAGCACCGTAAACGAAATGAGCCCGTACAGTCCGATCATCGCCAATATCACCGCGAGCGCCGCGAAACTTCCAATCAAATAGGAAGGGTACCGCCGCAGAAAAACCGCCGACGCTTCGTTGGTCAGCTGTTCCATGGTCTTGGGCTGGATCAGCGGCAACTGCGGATCCATTTCGTGCAGCGCGGCCTGTGCTGTGCCGATAAACGCTTCAGGCGCGCCGGAAGTTCGCACCATGTACGTCATATACGTCGAGGGCCCCTGGTCATTGGGGTAATAAATCACCGGCGGCGCGGGGCTGGCCAGATCATCCTGCGCCACGTTTCCCACGATTCCCACAATCTGCCGGAACGGTTCCTTGGCGTTGAACGTAAAGCGTATCCGTTTCCCAACCGGATCTTCATTCGCGAAATATTTGTTCACAAACGCCTGATTCACCACCAGGACGCCGGGAGTATCATCTTTGTCCGTGGCCGCAAAGAAACGGCCTTTGATCAGTGGCACACGCAACGTCGGGAAATAGTCCACATTCGCGGTGACAATATCGGCTTCGTCTTCTTGTCCCGCTGCGGTGGGCCGCCCTTCCACCAGAAAACGAATCGTGCCGCCCGATGCTCCGATGGGCAGCGCGGTGGTCATGGCCACGCTTTCCACCCCCGGCGTGTTGCGCAGTTTCGCGCTGAATTCATGGTCGAACCGGATCGCCGCGGGATTGTTGTTGGGATATTCCTTCTGGCTGGGATATGAATCGTCCGGCAGACTCACCGAAAACGTCAGAATGCGTTGCGGATCGAACCCCGGATTCTGGTGCAGCAGGCTGTGCAGGCTCTGCAGCATCAAGCCGGCCCCCACTAACAGCACTAGCGAAATCGCGATCTCCGCGATCACCAGGGCATTTCGCAAGCGCGAATGCCCCGCGCTGGTTCCGCCGCGCGATTCATCCTTCAATGCGTCGTTCACGCGTGTCCGCGAAGCGGCAATGCCCGGCGCGATGCCAAACAGCACTGCGGTCAATAACGCCACTCCGCCGAGAAACGCCAAGATCGGCCAGCTCACTCCCGCAGTCTGCAAGTTTGGCAGGCTCCGCAGCACACTCTCCGGAATCGCCGCGATCAATACCTTGACTCCCCACTGCGCGGCCAGAAAGCCCGCACCCGCACCCAACGCCGCGAGCAACAGGCTTTCGGTTAGAAGTTGCCCGAATATTTGACCCCGCGTCGCGCCCAGCGCGGTGCGAATGGCGAATTCTTTGCGACGCCCCACCGACCGCGTCATCATCAGGTTGGCGACATTGGCACAGGCGATCAGCAGAACGAAACCGACGGCGCCAAACAGCACCAACAGCAACGGTTGGATCTGCCCTACAATGTTCTGCCGCAGAGTTCCCATCGCGACATACACCGCGCCATCGAATTGCGGGTATTCGCGCGCCAGTTGGGCCGTCACGCCGTCCATTTCCGCTTGTGCCTGGCTCAGGCTTACAGCCGGAGCAAGGCGGGCCACCACATGCAGCCAGCGCAGACTCCGGCGGGTCGTCAGGTCTCCCTTCGCGTGCATCGGAATCCATAGCGGAAACGCCTGCGACGGCGCAAATTGAAAGTCGCCCGACAGCACCCCGACGACGGTGACCGCCTTGCCGTCCAGTTGAATCGTGCGGCCGATGACTCCCGGGTCGCCCCCGAAATCGCTTTGCCAAAAAGCGTTGGTCAAAATAACTTCGTGCGGCCCGTCCGGTACATCTTCACCATCCACAAAATCCCGGCCCAATGCCGTCTTCACTCCCAGTGTGCGGAAGAAGTTCGCCGTCACCTGGGTCGCGAACACATTCTTCGGTTCGCCATTTCCGGTCAAGGTGAACGAGTCGAACGCGAAGGCGGCCAGCAACTGGAAGCTTTTGGTCATCTTCTTCCAGTCCTGAAAATCCGGATTGGAACTGTTCGTCGCCAGCGCCGGGTTGTTTTTCGTCTGGTTGCGCCCTTCGCCGATCGTCACCAGGCGATTCGGTTGGTAATAGGGCAACGGCTTCAGCAGCGCCGAATACACCGTCGAAAATATCGCGGTGTTCGCGCCAATCCCGAGCGCGAGCGTCAAGATCGCGACCGCGGCAAATCCGGGATTTTTCCCCAGGTTTCGCACCGCGAATCGCAGGTTCTGCCACATCGCGCTCATCGGCCTGCCTCCCGCCCTTCACCGTTCAGCACTTTGCAAAGTCCGCCCACTACTGCTCCCAACAAATGTGGTACCGACCGGTCGCATCCTGCAACGTCATGCGCAAAACCCACTCGCCCTTGATGACCTGAATGTTCGTGGTATCCATGCTGGCGCGTTCCGTGGTGCCGACTCGGGAGCGCGTTGCGCCGGTCGGATCAATCAGTTCCCAGCGAACCAGGCCGTGTTCCACTTCGGCCGAAACCGTCAGATGCACCATATCCGCTGGATTCTCCAACCGCAAATGATACTCCATCGTGTTTGTCTTACTCGTGAAGCGTTCCTCTTGCTTTATTTGGCTTTTCGCGTCGGGCGCCGGCGAGAATGCAATCGCATCGGTCAGCTCGCGGTCTGCCGAATTCGGTGCCGTAAACCCCGACGCGAAATCGTTGTTCACATCTCGATGCGGGTTCGGCAAGGACGCCCCACCATTCGAAGCAGCCAGCCCCAGGACACAAACGCAAGCTCCCATCAGTCTGGCCACGCGCATTGCGCGCACTGCCTTTCTGTATTCGGTCTTCATCGGCGCACCTCGCTGGCGAGCTACGACTGCAACCCGAATGCCAAGCGCCGCCGCACGCAAGTTGCTGATTCACTATGGATTACTCGCCGGCCCGGAAAGCCAGCACCACCTGGCCTGCTCGCCTGTGGGACGCGCCGGACGCCGCACACCAATCGTCCAGAGGGGCGCTCGCGTGGCAATCAAACAACCGGCTGGAAGAAGCGGCACAAATTTGGGCGAATGAAATTATACCTTGCACTTCTACACGTTGTTCGATACATATGTAGAAGTGCGAGGCGTAAGGCATGTCGACTAAGTCCGATCTTCCGCAGGGCACGCTCGATCTATTAATTCTGCAAGTCGTCGCCCTGGGCTCCGTGCATGGCTACGCCATCGCCCAGCGCTTGCAACAGGTTTCCCGTGACGTGGTTCAAGTGCCGCAAGGTTCGCTCTACCCGGCGCTGCATCGCCTGGAAAATCGCGGCCTGCTCGCCGCCGATTGGAACGAAACCGAAACCGGCCGCGAAGCCAAATTCTATCGCCTCACCCGCAAAGGACGCGCGCAACTCGAAACCGAAGCGGCCAGTTGGAAGCGGTTGACCGAAGCCGTTGGTTTAATCCTTAGAATGTCTCCGGAAGGTGCGGAATGAATTGGTGGCAGCGCCTGTGGCGCCGAAAACAAATGGACCAGCAGCTCGAGAAAGAACTTCAATTCCATCTCGAGCAGCACGCCAACGAACTCATCGCCCGCGGGCACGATCCAGAAGAAGCGCGGCGTTTGGCCCGCCTTTCTTTGGGCGGCCCCGAGCAAGTCAAAGAACAGTGCCGCGACGCCCGCGGTACACGCTGGCTGGAGGATCTGTTTCAAGACATTCGTTACGCGCTGCGCATGCTGGCCAAGAACCCCGGGTTTGCCGTGGTCGCCTTGTTGACGCTCGCCCTCGGCACCGGAGTGACCGCGGTGATGTTCACCGTCGTCAATGGTGTGCTGCTCAAGCCGCTGCCCTATCACGAGCCGCACCGGTTGGTCGCGCTGCAGGAAAAAACGGAATCCGCCAACCAGTTCGGAAATCTGTGGGCCTTCGCTTACCCGAATTTCCTGGACTGCCGTCACGACAGCCAATCGCTCACCATGGCGGCCTGGCGCAATAGCGGCGGCATCATCAGCGCGTCCGGCGCAGCCGAGTACGTTGACGCAGCCGAAACCTCTTCCGAATTGTTCTCTGTCCTGGGTGTTCCGCTCCTGAAGGGACGCGCCTTCCTCCCCGAAGAAGATCGTCTCGGCGCGGCGCCGGTCGCCATCATTAGCTACGAACTCTGGCAGCGCCGATTCGCCGGAGATCCAGCGGCGGTCGGCTCGACGCTGGTGTTTGACGGCACGGCCCGCACCATCGTCGGCATTGCCCCTTCGGGTTTCCGCATAAACGAAGATCAAATGGATGTCTTCACGCCTCTGGGTCAGAACCCTTCACCCGCCCTGCAGCGTCGTGACCGGCATCCCGGCGTCGGCGTGCTGGCCCGCCTGCGTCCCGGCGTAGCGCTCTCGCAAGCGCAAACGGAACTGGCCGTCATCGGCCGCCGCCTCGCCCAGCAATTTCCGCAGTCCAATGCCGGCCGCGGTTTCGTCGCCGACCCGCTTCGTCCGGACGTCGGCGATGTAGGCTCAACGCTATGGTTGCTGCTGGGCGCGGTGAGCCTGGTGCTGCTGATTGCTTGCGTCAACGTGGCCAGCCTGCTGCTCGCGCGCGCCGTTTCGCGCGAACGTGAACTGGCCATGCGCGTCGCGCTCGGCGCCAGCCGCGGCAGGCTGGTGCGTCAATGCCTCACCGAAAGCGCTGTGCTGGCGCTTGCCGGCGGCGCGCTCGGAATTTTCCTCGCGCAGCTTGGCGTGCGCCCGTTTGTGATGCTCTGGCCCGGCAGCCTGCCCCGCGCGGAGGAGATCCACCTCGATTGGCACGTGATCCTTTTCGCCATCGCCATTTCGCTGGTGTGCGGCGTTCTGTTCGGCCTGGCGCCTGCCGTGCGCGCGCCCGCGCGGGACGTGGATCACACTCTGCGCTCTGGCGGCCGGACGATGGCCGGTAGCTCGCGCCGTTTGCATTCTGCTTTCGTGGTTTCCGAGGTTGCGCTCGCGGTAGTTCTGTTGGTGTCTGCCGGAATGCTCGGCCGCACCCTGCTCCAACTCTCCGCCCTTAACCCTGGTCTGGATTTTCACAACGTGCTGATCAGCCGCCTGGCCCTTTCTCCCGCCACTCTTTCAAACGTCCCGCAAATACGTCCCGCTTGGAATGATGTTCTGGATCGAGCGCGCCACGCCCCAGGTGTGCGGTCGGCGGCGATTGTGGATACCGTCCCGCTGCGCGAAGGCAATAACCAAGTCGCGTTCTGGACCACTCCGTCCGTGGTTTCTCCCGACACAGCGCCCCTCGCGCTCGCCACCAGCGTTACCCCCGATTATCTCGACGTCATGGGAATCCCGTTGCTCAAGGGCCGTTTCTTCGATGACCACGATCGCGTCGGCAACGAACTCGTGGTGGTAATTGACGACGTGCTGGCCAAACAGGCCTTCGGCGCCAATGACCCCATCGGCCAGCGTCTCTGGATCCCCGCTATCAGCAGCCCGTTCTCTTCGGGCAGTGATGGTACCGACCCCGTTCGTGTCGTTGGAGTCGTGGGACATGTTCGGCACTGGGGTCTCGCCGGCGACGATCAGGCCCAAGTGCGCGCCCAGTTTTATTATTCTTTTGCGCAGGTTCCCGACGCGCTGCTCGCTCGCTGGTCCGAACTCATGTCCATCGCGGTGCGCACCAACGCGCCGCCGCTAAGCATCGTGCAGTCGTTGCGTCAGGAACTTCGCGGAGCTTCCAACGATCAAGCTCTATACGGCGTAGAAACGATGGAAGGTTTGGTGAGTGCTTCACTGGCCCGCCAACGTTTTCTGTTGCTGCTATTTGGAGTCTTTGCCGGTCTGGCTTTGCTGCTGGCCTGCATTGGAATTTACGGCGTGCTGGCTTACTTGACCGGCCAGCGCGTGCCGGAAATTGGAGTGCGCATCGCGCTGGGCGCTCGTCCCATTGATGTAATGTGGATGGTGTTACGCCAGGGCTTGGGAATGATTCTCGCCGGCATCGCGGTGGGCGCGTTGGCCGCGTTCGCCGCCGGGCGCGTCTTGCAGCATCTGGTGGAAGGGATGCGTCCGGCGGGCATTTCGACGTTCGTTGTTGCCATTCCCCTGCTCATCGCCGCCGCGCTGTTCGCCAGCTTCGTGCCGGCGCGCCGCGCCAGCCGTGTGGATCCCATGACCGCGCTACGTCAGGAATAATTCTTGTCGAATTCCTGTCGAAGTTTGCCACGGACACTGATTCAGCGCACGGACGCGCGCTGGCAACAACAATGTAATTCAAAATTCCAGCGTGGTTACTTCCTCCAGCAAACGCAGCAGCGTGGAAATCTCCCGCGGCTTGAGCTTCTCGCGTAGCTTTTCATCCACCGCGCGGCGTTCCTTGATCAGCGATTCCCGGTACGCATTCCCTTTCGCCGTTAAGTGCACCAGCAAACCTCGTCCCGACTCCGCCTTTTTTTCAGACAGCAATCCCTCGCGAATCATGGTCTTGATCGCGCGATGCACCACCGTGCGGTCGAAACCCAGCAGCTTCGCGATCTGGTTTTGATTCAGCGCTATCCCGCCTCGCAGCGTGGACATCACAAATCCGCGCGTCTGCGAACACTGCGTCTTCTGCTCCAGCCGCTTCCCAATTGCAAAATAAGCGGAAGCCAGCTGCAAAACCACCGAGCTTTTGACAATTTCCTTCGGAATCTCGTTCTTGGCCGGAATGATCATAGAACCGTCACCGTCGCTTCCAGCGGCCGGCGCCATTGTGGCCGCACGATGTGCTGCTCTGATTTTTTTCCAATCGCGATAACCATCACGATTTCGTGCTTCCTCGGCGAAAGGCCCAGGAATTTGGCCAGCCGCAGATCGTCAAATCCTTCCATCGGACAGCTGTTCAATCCCAACGCTTCCGCCGCGATCATCAGATTCTCGCAGGCCAGCGCCGCGTTCTTCGTCGCCCATTTGAACATGCCTTGCCGCGCCACTGGAAGCCTCCCGGTCTTCATCCACAAATGCACCACCCGGAGAATCGTCAGCTTCAGCACGCCGAAAATTCCGAACCAGCCTTGCAGGAAAAACCATTTCCCCAGCTTGGCCCGTTTCTCTGCTTCGGTGATTTTCTCCGGCGAAAATCCCGCGGTCCGCATCCAAGCCAGTTCGCCCTGCGCCGTCGCCTTCCACGAAGCAATATCCGCCACGGCCACCACCAGCGCCGACGCGGTGGCGGCCGGCTTCTGACCCATGCACAAACCCGCCGCCTTCTTTCGCCGCTCGGGGCTTTCCACCCAATAGAAGCGGTACGGCTGAATGTTAAAACTGGAAGGAGCCATTCGCGCCGCGTCCAAAATCTGCTCGCGCGTCACCGCCGGAATTTCCACCGGATCGAATACCTTGACTGCCCGCCTGCTGAAAATCGCTTCCAGAACGTTGCTCATAACCTCCTCCATGTTGCCATTACAACATACATATGTTGCGTGTGCAACATAAAATTTAAGAGAGGAGCTTTACCTACTGGATGGGGTGGGACTGTGGGGGCAGTTACTCAGGTCGACAAAAATTTGCGGGTCACGATCGCGATCGGCAATCCTACGCAAATGACGTGGATGACCAGCCCGATCACCATCATCTTTACCGAAAACGGATGTTTTCGCGCCGCGGAAAGCGGCAGCACCACCAGCTGCATAAAGAAATAAACAACCGGCCCATACAGGATCCCCGAAATAATGTAGTGCTCGATCAGAAATCCCCACCACCGGCTCACCACCACAAACGCGCTGGCCGCCCAGAACGCAATCATGAAATGGCACGCCAATCCCAGTGCGGCCGTAATCCAGCCACCTTGATGGGCGCGTGGCCCCATCAGACCAGCCGCGATTCCCTGCAACAACGGAACCGGCTTGAGTCCAAACGATCCGTAAACGACAAGCGCCGCGGTAATATCCATCGCGCCGCACGCCAGGCCGCCCACCAGGATGGCCATGGCTGCGCCGGATTCCCGCACAGATGAAACGGCTTCAACTGCACTCATGGATGTCCCCTCCCCAGCTCGGCGATACTACACCCTGCGCCGCTGCATTTTTCGACGAACCATCTCCAGGAAAGTCGCTCACACGATGGAACTCCGTCGCAATTTTCCAGACCCGCTTCATTTGTTCATCACCGCGAAAGATGTTAGCTTGCCGCTAAGCAAATCGGCATGGACCAACGACCCCCATCCCCTCCAGCAAGTTCCGTCGAGCCTCGCAGCTGGCGTTTTGGCTTCTGGAGCCTGATCGTCACCCAGTTTCAGAACGCCTTTAACGACAACGCCATAAAATTTCTGGTCATTTACCTGATCGTCGGAATGAATTTCCCGAAGGATGTCCGCGACCGGTTCGTGTGGATCGTCAGCGCGCTTTTCGCCGTGCCCTTCGTGCTGTTCTCCCTGACCGGCGGCTACTTCGCCGACCGCTACAGCAAACGCAGCGTGGTGATCGGCACAAAAGTCATGGAACTTTTTGTAATGCTGGTGACCATCATCGGCCTGTGGCTCAACAATCTGCCGCTCGAATGTGCCGCCGTTTTCCTCATCAGCACCCAGTCCGCGCTTTTTGGCCCCTCGAAATACGGGCTGCTTCCCGAAGTTCTTCCCGATCGCGAACTTTCGTGGGGCAACGGCATCATCGAACTCGGCACCTTCATCGGCAGCATCGGGGCGGTGATGGCCGCGGGCTACCTCGCCGACCATTTTCGTGGCCGGCAATATCTGTCCGGCCTCGTGCTGCTGGGCTGCACGCTTTTTGGCCTGGCCACCAGTTTTGGAATCACCCACGTTCCGGCCGCCGATCCCGGTAAGAAATTCCGCTGGGATCCGTTCGCGGATTTTTACGCGCAAATGAAATCGGTGCGCGACGATCGCATTTTGAACTGGGCGGTTTTTGGCAACGTGTATCTGTGGTTTCTCGCCGCACTGCTACAACTCACCATCGTGGTCTACGGTCACGACACGCTGCGCGTTGACGAAGCCCATATCAGTTACCTGCAAGCTGCGGTCGGAATCGGTATCGGCGTGGGCAGCGTCGTGGCCGGCTATGCTTCGCGCGGCAAAATTGATATTCGCCTGATTCCCATCGGCGCGCTGGGCATGACCATTTTCGGCGCGCTGCTGTATCCGTCCGGCCACACCGTCCACAGCGCGGCTTTTCATCTTGCAGCGCTGGGCTTTTTCGGCGGATTTTTTGCCGTGCCGCTGAACGCGCTGATTCAACATCGCCCCGAACCGGCGCACAAAGGCGGCGTGATCGCCGCGGCCAATCTACTTTCGTTTATCGGCGTTTTTTTCGCGGCCGGCGCTTATTATCTTTTCTCCACCGTCTTCCGCCAGACGCCCGCTGGAGTTTTTCTCGATGGCGCCGGCCTCACCGCCGTCATGACGGTGCTTTGCTTCTACTGCTACTATCAGGTGCGTTCGCAGCCCATCATGAAAGTGGATGGGCCCGTTTCGCACTAAAACAAGTTTGCGGCGTAAATTGATCGCGCTGTATTGCAGGTGCAGCACAAAGTGAAAACCAAACCATGATCCGCGTCATCGTCTGGCTTCTCACTCACACTCTTTACCGCCTTCGCGTCATCGGCCGCGAAAATTTTCCCCGGGCCGGCGGCGCGCTCCTCGTCTCCAACCACATGTCGCTGGTGGACGCCTTGCTGCTCATGGGCGCCAGCCGTCGCCCCGTGCGCTTCTTGATGTTCAAAGATATCTACGACCAGCCCTACATCAAGCCCTTTGCCAAAATGATGCGCGCGATTCCCATTTCCTCACAGCTCCGCCCGCGCGACATGATCCATTCCCTGCGCGAGGCCAGCGACGCCATCCGCACGGGCGAAATCGTCTGCATCTTCGCCGAAGGCCAGATCACCCGTATCGGGCAGTTGCTTCCCTTCCGCCGCGGCATGGAACGCATCATGAAAGGTCTCGACGCGCCGGTGATTCCCGTTCACCTCGACGGCGTGTGGGGCAGCATTTTCAGCTACGAACGTGGCCGCTTTCTGTGGAAATTGCCGCAACGCATTCCGTATCCGGTCACGGTCAGCTTCGGCCAGCCGATGCCTTCCACCGTCACATCCTTTGAAGTCCGCGAAGCGGTCCAGGAATTGCAGACCGAAGCGTTCGCCTTTCATCGCGCTCGCATGCACACGCTTCCTGAATCGTTCATCCGCACCGCGCACCATTATCCCTTTCGTTTCGCCATGGGAGATAAGCGCCGCCCACGAATGAATTGGGGTGGCGCGTTGCTCAGCGCAATTTTCCTCGCGCGACGCCTGCGCAAGACCTGGGAAGGCCAGGAGATGGTTGGCATTTTGCTGCCGCCGTCGGTTCCCGGCGCGCTGGTAAATTTTGCGGCGACCATCAGCGGGAAAATTCCGGTGAATCTGAATTACACCGCGTCGAATGAAATCCTCGCGTCCTGCGCCGAGCAATGCAAATTGCAAACCGTCATCACCACCAAACTGCTGCTCGAAAAAATCCCGCTGCAAGTTCCGGGCAAAACCGTTCTCCTCGAAGAAGTCGCCGCGAAACCCGGCCTCGGTGAGCGCCTGGTCGCCCTGCTGATGTGGTTTATTCCCGGTAAAATTCTCGAACGCGCGCTCAGCGGCGGCAAAACCAAAACGCTCGACGACATCGCCACCATTATTTTTTCCAGTGGCAGCACCGGCGATCCCAAGGGCGTGATGCTCACGCATTTCAACATCGCCTCCAATATCGAACAGATGGGCCAGACGTTTATGCTCACCAAGGGCGACGTGCTGCTCGGCGTGCTCCCGTTTTTCCATTCCTTTGGCTTCACTGTGACGCTCTGGCTGCCGGCGTTTCTCGCCGTCGGCGTCGCCTTCCATCCCAGTCCGATTGACCTCGTCGCGGTCAGCGAAATGGTTCGCGACTATCGCGTCACTTTTCTTCTCTCGACGCCCACCTTCCTCCAGCAGTACACGCGCCGCTGCCTGCCCGAAGATTTCGGCAGCCTGCAATTCGTGGTCGTCGGCGCGGAAAAACTTCCGGAGGCGTTGGCCCTGGCCTTCGAAGACCGCTTCGGCATTCGCCCGTTGGAAGGTTACGGCGCCACGGAATGTTCGCCGGTCATCGCCGTCAACACCCGCGATTACCGCGCGCCCGGTTTTCGCCAGGTCGGCGGCAAGCGCGGGCACATCGGCCACCCACTGCCCGGAATCAGCGTGCGCATCGTTGATCCCGAAACGCGCGCGCGCCTGCCCGTGGATACTCCGGGCCTGCTGCTGGTGCGCGGCCCTAACGTGATGAAGGGTTATCTAGGCAAGCCGGAAAAAACCGCGGAGGTTCTACAGGACGGCTGGTATTCCACCGGCGACATCGCCGCCGAAGACGAAGACGGCTTCCTGACCATCACCGACCGCCTCAGCCGCTTCAGCAAAATCGGCGGCGAAATGGTGCCGCACATCAAAATCGAAGAAAAACTTCACGAGCTGGCCGAAACTCCGGAAAAAATATTCGTGGTCACTGGCGTCCCCGACGGGAAAAAAGGCGAGCGCCTCGTAGTCCTGCACACTCTCGCGCCCGAAGATCTAAAGCCAGTCCTCGAAAAACTCAGCAGCGCCGACCTGCCCAATCTCTGGATCCCCCGCGCCAACCAGTTCTTCCAAATCGAAGAACTCCCCCACCTGGGCAGCGGCAAACTCGACCTCCGCCGCGTCCACGAAATCGCCAAAGAAAAATCCCCGGACCAGTCGTAGGTCGCCACGACTAGCCAGTTTGGTGAGCGGAATGCTCTCCCTGCACTGGCTAAGAGAGCGTGACGTGTTTATAAAACTCAAAGTCCTCGAAGCCAATGGCGATCTCTGGCTGGTAATACCGAAGGGCATTCTAAGGCGATTGCGCGTGCTCGAAGGAGACCGACTCCGACTGATTGAAAATCCGCGAGGCGGATATCTGATTGTGGGTTCTTCGAAAGACCTGAAGAAACGATAACGTTTCGCTCAGCCGCAAGTCGACGGAACCCACGAGTTTCGCGCTATATAATCAATTGGCGGGTTCTCCGTTTGGTTTGTAAGGCAATCCATTCGATGCCTATTTTTGACGGTTCAGAGGTTTCGTGTTGCTCGAAATTTGCTCCTCGCCTAAACTCGCCAACGCTGGAGAACATTTGGATGCTCATGCCCAAACACAATTCGCGGTTATGGCAGGCGGCGCAGACGCTACGCCAGGATTGTGGCCCAATGGTCTTCGATCCTTCACGGTAACGTCTCCGTAGCTCTCAACTGCTTTGCAATTGAACCCGATCCACTGGCCGGCGTAGTTCCCGGCTCCGTCTACATTTCTTTTTTGCGCATCGCGCTCAGTTCGCTGCGACCGCGCCTGTGTATCCGTGTGCGCGCAAAGCCCGCACGCGAACAAATATCTGAAGCGGCAGCCACGCGCAGTCCGAAAAAGAGTCGCGCGTCGAGCATGCGGCCGCTTTTAGAAAGGAGGTCACCATGAGCGTCAACGTAAAAAACGGCACGCCGATGCACGGCCCGTCGCTATGCGAAACCTGCACGCGCGCTCACGTCGCCAAGGGTTTTCGCCAGAGCCCAAGTGTTAGTCATTTGCGGATATACGTCGCCCGAACATCGCGTCACGTTTTCCGTTGCTGAATGTTCCAGCTATGTCGACAAGAACCGCCAAACCCTCTACGAGATGGGCAAGATCGCCTGGACCGTGGCTCCGCGCGGCCCAAAACGTGCCGCCGGATTTGTCGCCGGCGGCGCGTCAACCGCGGACGAGTGCGAGATCGAACTCGTCCTCAACGACCAGGACGACGAGTCGTGACACCGACCACCAGCCCAAGCGTGAATGCAGCGGCGCGGAAATTGCATCCGAGGGAGCGGTGAATCTCCCGCCCCTCGAACCCAAGGCAGCCAATTTCCGCGCCGCAGCTGCCGCACGCCAGGCTTGTGGTCCGTGAACGAAGGTAGGTCCAACCTCGAAGCGCAATCTTCGGGGTTGGTCTTACTTATTTCGTATTTTCTTTCGCTGCAGCGCAGCGCGCCGAAGAGCTACGGCATTCACTGTATTCTGTGCCGCGCCTCCATCAGCCAAAATACTTGCCATCCAGCGAATGGGGGATCCATGGCGACCTCGCCTGCGCGTCCAAACACCGAAGCCGGAATTTCCAAAGTTATCGAAACCCTGGTCAATGGCCTTCGCGCCAAGAACGCCGAAGCCGTCACTTCTCTGTACGCCGACGACCACACCATGTTCATCCTCGCGCCCCCGCTGCAGTACACCAAAGCCAATTCTCGCGGCATGAAAGGTATCGAAGACTGGTTCGCCACCTTCGATGGCCCGCTCGGCTACGAAATTCGCGACCTTAAAATCGCCCAAGAAACCCAAATCGGGTTCAGCCACAACCTCTGCCATCTCACCGGCACAAAAACCACCGGCGAAAAAGTGGACCTCTGGTATCGCGAGACGCTTTGCTTCCGCCAAATTGACGGC
>Ga0209008_1000424_pt1 | contig 14620 bp, 13 predicted proteins | sample JacPin_JW_Ref_O3_FD_187963 | JGI IMG/M metagenome (GOLD analysis project Ga0209008, IMG submission 187963) | Forest soil microbial communities from Algoma, Ontario, Canada - Jack Pine, Ontario site 1_JW_Ref_O3 (SPAdes) (version 2) | ecosystem: Environmental > Terrestrial > Soil > Boreal...
TCTTCGAGCAACTCCCTTTTCGATCTCGAATTCCGCGAGCGGCGAGTAGTAGGGACCGGGACCGGTCACGAGCACGTGGTCGATCGGTGTCGGGAGTTGCTCGAAGAATTTCTTGAGTTGATCGAAATTGGTCGCGTCGAACGCCGCGCTGCTTAGCGCGCCAAGTTCGCGTGAGGCGTTTTCTAGTGGTTCTGGGTTGCGTGCAGCGAGAATCAGCTTGGCTCCCTGAGCGCGCGCTTGCCGGGCCGTTTCAAGTCCAATGCCTGCGCTGCCGCCGATCACGACGACAGTTTGTCCGAGCAAAGTGAGTTCGGCCTGGATGGGAGTGGCGCCGGTTGCGATGCTCATGATTCCTCCGTTCAACAGTCTAGAATTGCTTTTGCCTCAAGAAAACCGGCTGGCCTGGCCGTAGAGGTCATCGCCGGCCGCCATCATTACTCTTTCTGTCCCGCAGGGGGAACCTTCGCGACTCCGCGCGTATCCCACCATGGAAGCGTGACAAAAATTCCGGAGAGTCGCGTGGCAGCCTCTTTGCGATCTTTTCGCATCGCACAATACCACAACTTACTTGAGGGCGAGATCGGTCAGATGGAGCAACAGTTCTGTTGGGAAGTCCTTTATAATCTTGACGTAGTTCATGTCGGGGCGTAGCGCAGCCTGGTAGCGCGCCTGCCTTGGGCGCAGGAGGTCTGGAGTTCAAATCTCCACGCCCCGACCAAATCTCCGAAACCGCGCCTAGGCCGGCGCCCAACGCGATTTTCTACCCCGGAACGTTAAGGATCGGTGGTGTTGGAAGCCAGTCTCGGCTGACATATTTCGAAAGTCTGTGGTGATGTTTTGCTCTTCTACACGATGGAGGTTTCCATGTCTCAGAAAGCCAGCGCCGTAAAGCATGCTCAGCAAAGCGAAGTCCGGCCTCACCAACTCGGGCAGGAGGTTTTTAAAACCATCTTGTCCGAAGACATCGATTGGAAACCATTCCCGGCCTTCCCACCTTCAGTCCGGCTGGCCGTCGTCGTAGGTCAGCCCTCGGAGCCAGGCCCTTTTACAATCAGGGTCAAAGCGCCGCACGGTGTGAAGCTGATGCCTCACAAGCACCCGGAGGATCGAGTCTACACCGTGATTTCCGGCGTCTTTTATATCGGACTGGGTGACGAATTCGACGCGAGTAAGCTCGAAGCCTATCCTCCCGGCGCGGTGATTGTTCTCCCCGGCAACACGGCCCATTTCCATTGGGCGAAATCCGGTGAGTACGTCACGCAAGTAACCGCGATCGGGCCGCTTGGACTGGAATACCTCAGCGCCAAAGACGATCCGCGAAACAACAACCCGTAGGAGAGTCTGAACAGCCGCTTGTCGGGCCAAAAAGAGCGAGTTTTCTAATCTTGAGTAGAGACAGACGTTCATCTGTGTTGAGCAACCGAATTTGTAACGATTCCCCCACATCGGTGAGTTGGGGTTTCGCGCAGGGAAGGGTTTTCGAATCGATCCGAGATGGGAGGAAGCCCTAGCCTGGTATTTCTCCGATGATCAGGACTGGGACGCTTCGACGCGGTGTAGACTCTGTGGTGATAAAAGGAACTGCGTGACTCGACCGGTCGCACACTCAGATTCCGCCTAAGCATTCAACTTCTTGTCAAATTGAAGGCTCGCGATGACCGATCAACAAAACAAGGAGCAGGGTTCTGGAACACGAGATCAACAGATCCGCGCGGCGCTGGATCAGCATTGGGCGGCGTCCGACGCGAGCGATTTTGAAACCGAGCACCTCATCTATCACGAAGACGCGGTGCTGGAATACCCGCAGTCAGGTGAGAGAACCCGCGGTCGAAGCAACATACAGAACCAGCGCGCCAGTCAGCCGAGCAACAAGCGGTTTTCTATCCGACGAATCGTCGGCGGCGGCGATCTTTGGGTCACCGAGTTCATCCTCACATATGATGGCAAGCCGTCCTACACCGTGAGCATCATGGAGTTTAGCGACGTCAAGGTTGCGCGGGAAACGCAGTACTTTGCGGATCCCTTCGTGGCCCCGGCGTTCCGCGCTCAATGGGTCGAGCGGATGGAGGCATAATCTCGAGGTACGGGAATCCGCAAGCGACCATCCGATGGAGGTGTAGGACATGGATTGGAAACGGTTGCTCCAGTTTGTGCTGCTGGGTAGCAGTGATGTGGAACAGTATGCCGTCCTGCTGGTGCGCGTTTCACTCGGGTTGTTCTTCGCCATCTCCGGAGGAAGTAAATTGCTAGTCCCCGGCGGTATGAAAGCTGTTTACGACACGCTCGTTCAGGCCGGAGTTCCATTTCCCCACCTGACGGCTTATTTCGTGTCGGGTGTCGAGTTGGTTGGCGGATCCTTGGTGACGGTTGGGTTTCTTTCGAGTCCGGCCTGCGCAGTTTTATCGATCGATATGATTGTCGCCATCCTGACCACCACGCTTTCGACCATGCCGAAAGGACTTTCGCCACTTCGCTGGCTCGACCAGTTCCTTTATCTTCCCGAAGTCCTGTACGTGCTCTTCTTTATCTGGCTCATATGCTCGGGTCCGGGAAAGTTCAGCGTCGATTACTGGCTCGCAGGCAAACTATGGAGCTGATTGATCGACGAAGCAGCATATTGGTAAACAAGATTTTGGTGGTCATTACCAGAAATTCTCAGCCGCGAGACTGGCGCCAAGTCCAGACGAACACCGAAGCCGGCGAGGTGGATGCTATGAGCCACCTTTCTGATTTCGCAACCAGGTCCTTTATTGACGGGACTTTGATCCGGGTGTAATCGAACGCGTCTTAGAACCGCTCGTGCAAATCGAACTTTCGGTCAAGAAAGGATCAGCCATGGGACGCAAAAGCAAGCTCACGATTGCGATGGCAACTGCAATGCTCGCCGTTATGGGCGTCGCGGCCGTTTACGCACAGGACAAGTACTCGCTGAAATCGCCGGGCGGAATCGCGTTCTCCGACTTCAGGGGTTACGAGGACTGGGCGACAGCCTCTTCCGCTCGGACCACCGAAGTGCTCAAGGTGATCGTCGCCAATCCGAAGATGATCAACGCGTACAAGACCGGCACTCCGGGCAACGGCCAGCCTTTCCCGGATGGCTCCATGATCGTGAAGCTCCAGTGGAAGCCGAAAAAGAGCACCGAGGCTCCCTTCGTCGTGGACGTGCCAGACGTCTTCACCCAAGCTTTTGTCATGGAAAAGGACAGCAAGAGATTTCCGAAAACCGGCGGTTGGGGATACGCGCTGTTCAACTACGACGCGGTAACGGACAAGTTCACGGCCGATCCCAGCCCCGCAGACTGCGGAAACTCTTGCCACACGGCGGTGAAGGCGAAGGACTACATTTTCCACCCGTACGAGAAACGTTAGACCGCATGCCTGTCTCCAACCAGGAAGCGGCGATGTCGCCTCAAGCGATGGCGACGTCATAACTTATCGGTGCGAGTGGTGTCGCCGAGAACCGGTGTTCGGCGTGGCGTACGAATCGCTCTACGGTAGACAGCAGTTCAGACCACCAGCAGAATCTTGCCGCTCGCGCCTTTTTCGGCCGCGGTTTGAGCCTCGGCCGCGTCGCTGAGTGGAAACCGCCGGCCAATGGGGATGCGCAGCTTGCCATCTCTGACGGCTTCGGCCATAAACTGGAGAACTTTCGCATCCGGGGCTGAGACGACCGACACAACTTTGACCAATGGGTACTCCTCGGCATTCCGAGGTGCTCCAAGAACCGACGCAAATACGCCACCGGGCTTCACTTTCGCGATTAGCTTCTCCGCCGTCCTGCCGCCAACTGCATCGGCGACGGCATCCAGGAGCGGCAGACTGTCCACCACGCTTTCGTCATCGGTCGCGACTGCCTGATCCGCGCCGATACTTGCCGCTTCCCCGACCTGTATCTTCAGAACACCCGCAATGACATTCGCTCCACGATGCTTCGCCGTGAACACGGCCGAACGTCCGACACCACCGGCAGCTCCTGCCACGAGGACGGTCTGGCCGGTCTTGACCTCAGCTCCTTGGGAGATCAACTCGTTGCCGGCTGTTGTGACGAGCGGCAAAGCCGCTGCTTCGATCAGATCGAGTCCCGTGGGTAACCTCGCGAGGTTCGTCGCCTTCACGACGCAAAGCTCGGCATAGGTGTTGGCGGCCATCGCCAACACTCCGTCTCCGCGATGAAAGTTCTCAACTCCGGATCCAAGGGCGAGTACCATACCCGCGACATCCATTCCAATCAGTCCGGGGAACTTGATTGGGTCAAAATCCTGGGTTTTGCCAGCGCGCCGCTTGTAGTCCTTGGGGTTGACGCTGCTGGCCGCGACTCGCACCAGCACTTCCCCTGGCCCGGCCACCGGATCAGGGTACTCTTCGAATTTCAGCACTTCGGGACCGCCGTATTGGTGGACGACAATCGCTTTCATGATTCACTCCTCCGTAATGCCAAGCCAACACACGGGCACGTTCCCGGGACGCGCCAAACGACGTGTTCGGTGCGTTCGATGTTTATGATGCTCCCCGAGACCACACTCGTCTGTTTCGTTCCCATGGCGCCGTATTCTCTCAGGGGAGCCGCAGAATTCCCAGTGCGAGGTCTGCCATTGGCCTACGGCAGCTAGCGACCATTGAGACCAGTGGTTTGCAGCGGGCCCCCGGGCCGAACATCCAGAAATACCTACCTGGGGGTCTTCCGAGGGCAGCCCAACGGCTGTTTCGGCACCGAAATCACTGAGGGGTTTTGGCGGTTCGTGGGTGGTCTTGCCAATTGCGCAACTGAAGGTTGATAGGCTGCTGACTCCCGATTGACAGGACGCAAGGCGCGCCCAAGCGTGATTACTAAAGCGGCGCGGCCTCGGCTTCTTGCAAAGTTGGGTAAATGGCGAACATGGAGCGGATGCGCGTCATCTCCAGCAGCGTGATTGCCTGCGTGTTCATCGCCACCAGCAATATCTTGCGCCTGGACTTCTGCGCCGACAGATGCGCGCCCACCAGTGCGCCGAGACCAGCGGAGTCTATATAGGGCACGCCGGTGAAATCTATAATCACATTCGGCGACGTCTCCGCACGCACGACGTTCTGAAACTCAAAGACCGTGTGGATGCTCAGCGGGCCCTTCATGCTTACGATCCGCTGGCCTGCACGCGAACCGTCTGCAGTGACCATCTGGAGGTTTTCCAAAGCCATCGGGTGGGATTGTAACGGAATATTAAAGATCCAAGAGTTAATATTTGGTTACAACCGCGGCCGGGTCGGGTCCGGTCACGCTGCGAGTGTTGAGATCGCCTGCGCCAATTTGGACGGCAATCAAACGACAGGGATAGTAGATAGGATTGTTTTCGCCGCCGGGATTTCGATGTATTTGTAACTCTATGTAAACAAGCTGCTTTTGATGTGACTAGGCAGTGCCCTTGTATTGAATGACCAGGATCGTAACGTCGTCAGATTGCGCCGCACCTTCGGTGAAGGCCTTTACTCCCTCGCGAATGGTTTCAGCGAGCTGCTCCACGGTTTGTCCCTTGAAGTTCTCAAGCAGCCCTCGGAGACGCTCTTCTTCAAACATCTCCGCCTGGACGTTGGCCGCCTCGGACACGCCGTCGGTGTAGATTACAAGAAAGTCGTCTTTTTCCAGTTTTACCGAGGCGCTTTCGTACTCGGCCTCGGGAAACATTCCAACCGGAAAGCTCGCCAGGTCAAGCCTGTCAATCACCCCTGAGCCACGGCGAATCAATGGAGGAACATGGCCGGCGTTTACATACTCAAAGGTGCCCGCCTTGTCGAGCACGCCGTAGAACACAGTCGCATAGCGGTCTCCGCCGCTGCGATCGCATAGATAGCGGTTCACTCGGGAAAAGATTCCGGTAAGCGGGAGATCCATCGAGGCCGTGGTAAAGAAAATCCCCTGGAGCAAGGTCGCAAGCAGTGCTGCCGAAATCCCCTTGCCGGAAATGTCGCCGACGAAAAATCCGTGGCGTTCGCCGTCGAGCTCGATCACGTCGAAACAATCTCCTCCCACCGAATAGCAGGCGAGCGTGGAGCCGGTCATAGCGACATGCGGAAGGTTTGGCAACGCCTTGGGCAGCAGCCCCTGCTGGATCTTGCTCGCGATTTCGATTTCGTGGTCCAGCCGCGCCTTGACCCGCGCGGCCGCAAATAGACGCGCGTTCTCAATCAAGGTCGCAGCTTCGTGGGCCAGGGTTCGCACGACTTCCCGGTCCAGCTGCGAGAAAGTGCTGGAGGGAGCGCGGCTGTCCAGATAGAGGATCCCCAGTAGCTCGCTTTGGCGCGCCGCGACCGTCGCGTCAATCGCTTCGATCACCGCCATTTTATCAATCGGAATCGCCACGACCGTATGCAGATCCAGGCGCGCGATGCTCTCTCCCTGATTCATGCGTCCCGCGGCCGCCGCGTCGGCAACCGTATCACCGACGATCAACTCGCGCCGGGAGCTCGACACGCGCTTCAGCACGCCTTGGGAAATCTGCATCTCCTCGGGGCGAAGAGTTCCGCGCTGGGCGTTACGTGCTACGGCTGTCTCAAGCTTGCCTCCCGGATTCGTCAGCAAAAGTACGCCACGCTCCGTGCGCGTTACGGCAATAGCGGCATCGACGACTGTCGTGAGGATGTCTTCGAGTGCGACGCCGGAGCTGAGCGTTCGGGCGACATCCAGCAGGACCCCCAGATGATGAAGCTCGCGCGGGCCGGCCTGGGAAGGCGCCGGGGCCTCAATGCGTCCGACGAGCTCCTCGATCGTCGCTCCCTCGCCTACGTAGATGACGCGGTAGGAATCCGGAACGCCAAAATCGATCTGGTCGCTCGCCTTGAGTTCATGGCGGATGATCTTCTCGCCGTTCACGAACGTGCCATGGCTGCTGCCCATGTCTTCAAGTACCATGGTGCCGTTGACGTCGGTAATCTGAGCCTGTTGCCGGCTCACGCGACTATCCCGAAGGGTCAGTTCATTTCCGGCTTGGCGACCGATGCGGAACGGAAACACGCTGAGAGCGACGTCGCGGCGCGTGCCGTTCGGGTCAACCACGACAAGTCTTGGACCGCTAGACATGGTTCATTGCCGCCTCGTCGGATGAGGTCATGAATCTGTGTTGTGCGCGACCGGGATCACCTAATGGTAGGGAATATCGCGAACGAAGTAAACAGGAAGGACCCACGATGAGATTTGACGCGATTGTGATCGGGTCGGGGCAAGGCGGCAACCCAATGGCGTTTGCTCTCGCGGACCATGGCTGGACAGTGGCCCTCATCGAGAAGGCATATCTGGGCGGGACTTGCGTGAACACGGGCTGCACTCCCACCAAGACGATGGTCGCCTCCGCACAGATTGCCCACTACGCGCGCAATAGCGCGCGGTGGGGAGTGGGAGTTGGGAGCGTTCAGGTGGATCTTCCCGCCGTCGTCTCGCTGAAAAACGCAGTCGTCGAGCACTTTCGCAACGGTAACGAGCGCAAGGTCGAGAAGCGTCCGAACCTGCATCTGTACCGCGGACACGCCCGCTTTATCGCCCCGCGAAAGCTTCAAATCGCGGACGACATCATCGAAGGAGAGCGAGTATTTATTAATGTGGGGACGCGGCCAGACCCTCCCAGGATTGAGGGACTCGAAACTGCCGGGTATCTGACCAACGAATCAATCATGGAACTGCAAGAGGTTCCCCAGCACTTGATCGTGCTGGGTGGTGGCTACATTGGCCTGGAGTTCGGCCAGATGTTTCGGCGCTTCGGCAGCCGCGTTACCGTGATTCAACGGGGAAGCCAATTGCTGCCTCGCGAGGACCCCGATGTTGCCGAGGCGTTGCAGAAAGCGCTCGAAGCGGAGGGCGTTGAATTTTGCATGAACTCCGTTGCCAACAAGGTTGAAGGCCAGCAGGGACGTATTACCGTCGCGGTCGTGACCGGTGAGAGGACAAGCGCGATTACGGGCACGCACCTGCTCGCGGCCACGGGTCGGCGGCCCAATACCGATGATCTCGGCCTCGACAAAACGGGAGTAGCGCTGGATTCACGGGGATACGTAAAAGTGAACGATCGGCTGGAAACTGGTACTCCGGGGATCTGGGCGCTGGGCGATGTGAAGGGGGGACCCGCGTTCACGCACATTTCCTACAACGACTATCAGATTGCGTACGCCAATATTGTCGACGGCCAGAATCTGAGCATCGAAAACCGCTATGTTCCCTATTCGCTGTTCACCGATCCGCAGCTCGGCCGCGTCGGCATGACGGAAAAAGAAGCTCGCGCCACGGGCCGCAAACTGAAGATCGGCACGTATCCGATGAGCGGCGTCTCACGAGCGGTCGAGCGCAGCGAAACAGCCGGGTTCATGAAGATCATCGTCGATGCGGAGACTGACCGGATTCTGGGTGCTTCGATCCTGGGAGCAGAGGGGGGGGAAGTAGTGCAAATCCTTGGCCTGATGATTCTCGCCAATGCGCCCTCCAAGCTCCTGAAGGGTGCCGTATACATCCACCCGACTCTCGTCGAAGGGCTTTTCGGCCTGATGGAAGCCGTTGTCCCGGTGAACTAGCACCGCGTTTTCCGGGCCCGTCACTCGCCCCTCCGTATACAATGGTAGGGTTGCACCCGTGGCATCGGGCGCTGACTTCCCATGGTTACATTACAAACGATCCAGGCCGCCGCAGGGCGGATTCGCGACTCGATATTCCGGTCGCCGTTCGTCCGTTCGGAGACATTTTCCAAGCTGACCGGCAATTCGATCTTCTTCAAGCTGGAAAACCTTCAGGTCACCGGCTCCTATAAGGAGCGGGGAGCACTCAACAAGATTCTGCTGCTGACCGAAGACGAGCGCCTCAAGGGAGTGATCGCCGCGTCGGCCGGAAACCATGCCCAGGCCGTCGCCTATCACGCGACCCGGCGGGGAATCGCGGCGCAGATCTGCATGCCGCTCACGACGCCGATTGTAAAGGTAACTGCCACCCGGGGATACGGTGCGGAAGTGATCCTTTCCGGCGCGAACTACGACGAAACCTGCCAGGAAGCTTTGCGCCGCTGCGAACGGCTGGGTCTGACGTTTATCCATCCCTTCGACGATGAAGCGGTGATTTCCGGCCAGGGAACTCTTGGGCTTGAGATGCTCGAACAACAGCCGGAAATCGATGTACTCGTCGTCCCCATCGGCGGCGGTGGTTTGATTGCCGGCGTCGCCTGCGCGGTTAAGGAGACCAATCCGAAAGTCCGCGTGATCGGGGTTGAGACCTCGAAGCTTCCGTCGATGAGAGCGGCCATCGGGCAAGGTTCCCCAGTTACTCTGGCTCCGAAAGTAACGATCGCGGACGGAATAGCAGTTCGCTGCGCGGGCGCGGTGACGTTTCCGCTGGTGCAGCGATACGTGGACGATATCGTCACGGTTGACGAAGAAGAGATCGCGAACGCGATTCTCCTGCTTCTTGAGAAGGAGAAGACGCTGACCGAAGGCGCCGGAGCCGTGACGACAGCAGCCGTGCTGCAGCACAAGATCCCTCTGAGCGGCAAAAGGGTCGGTGTTTTCATCGGAGGCGGAAACATCGACGTTTCGCTGCTGTCGCGTATCATCGAGCGCGGTCTGGTGAAGGACGGCCGGCTTGTGAGGTTGCGCATACACCTTCCGGACCATCCTGGGGCGTTGCAAAAGCTCGCGGGCGTGATCGCCGGGCAGAAAGCGAACATTGTGGAAACAAATTATGACCGAGCGTACTACGGGGTTTTGCTCGGCGATACGGTGATTGATATCACGATGGAGACACGCGGACCGGAGAACATCGCTGAACTCACGTCAGCCCTTGAAACCGCCGGATACCCCCACGAACGCGTACTATGATCCAACGCAAACTGAGTGTCAGCGAAACTCGCCGGGTCCTGGCCGACATTCCCTTTAATAAGCTCCTGGGGATGCGGGTTTCAAGAACCCATCGCGATGGAGTCACCATCGAGTGCAAAATCGTAGCCCATCTGTTGAATAAAGCGAGGGTTCTCCACGGCGGAGTCAGCGCGGTTCTGGCCGACGCGGCAGTCGGGATCGCGCTGCATCGCCATCTCGGCGATCACCGCCCGATTACGACGGTTGAGATGAAAATCAATTATTTTCGTCCAGTGAAGAAAGGCCGCGTCTTCGCGCGCTCTCGCCTGCTTAGGGTGGGTTCGACGCTGTGTATCGGCCGCGTGGACATTGCCGATGCCCAGTCGCGGGCGATTGGAACGGCGCTCGTGACCTACATGATTTTGAGTGCCCCGCCACCGGCCTCCTCGTAAGCCATGTTTTCGAAACGAACCGGCTGGAAACTCGAGGAAAACGCCTACACGCGCGCACTACGCAGTCACACCCTCAGCGGCAAACCCGTTCTCGATCTCACGGCCTCGAATCCCACGACGTGCGGTTTCCAGTTCGACGAAGCCGCGATCCTGTCAGCCCTGTGCGCGAAAGATGCAATGCGGTACGAACCTGAACCGAAGGGACTCACCTCGGCCCGCGTAGCCGTACTCGAGTATTACCGGCAAAAGAATCTACCCGTGCTTCTGGATGCGGACCGCCTCGTTTTAACCACGGGGACTAGCGAAGCATACTCGTTTCTGTTTCGCCTGCTCTGTGAGCCCGGCGACGAAATTGCGATCGCCCAGCCCAGCTATCCGCTGCTGGATTTTCTTGCCACCATCCAGGATGTGCAGCTTCGCCCGTTTCCTTTGATCTACGACCACGGCTGGCAGATTGATTTTCACGCTTTGGAACAGGCGATTGGCCCGCGAACCCGGGCGGTTCTGGTGGTGCACCCCAACAATCCGACCGGGAACTTTATCGGAGCCGATGAGGCCGAGCAATTGCAGAGGATTTGCGCGGATCGCAATCTCGCACTCGTGGTTGACGAGGTTTTCCTCGACTACGAAATCCAGGCGGGGCGTTCCCACCGGCAACGGCACGGCAGTTTTGTTTCAAGCACTCGCGCGCTCACATTTGTTCTCAGTGGACTGAGTAAAATCTCCGCTTTGCCGCAGATGAAGGTTGGCTGGCTCGCAGCCAGTGGTCCTGTGGAGCTGGTTCGCGACGCAATGTCCCGCCTGGAAATTATTGCCGATACGTATCTTTCGCTCAGCGCGCCCATGCAACACGCCCTGCCTGCGTTGCTTGGCGAGCGCGAGAAAATGCAGAGGCAGCTTTTGCGTCGAATCGAGACGAATTTGGCGCAATTGGACGCCACACTCCCGCCCCACGGCTCGGTTTCGCGCCTTGAAATCGAAGGGGGTTGGTACGCCGTGCTGCGCGTACCCGCCGTACAGTCAGACGAAGAAGTTTCGATACGGCTGCTTCAGGAGCACTCGGTTCTGGTGCAGCCCGGCCACTTTTATGAATTCGCGGATGAGGGATATTTGGTCGTTAGCTTACTGACTCAGACCGAGCCGTTCTCCGAGGGGATTCGGCGGTTACTCGCGTGCGTTGCCGGCAAGTGATCCGGCAACGCATGCGGCGCCAGAGAGCGAGCGAATCAATCTTCTACTTTTTCTTGCCGAAAGTGTCGCGAACGTAGGCCACCACACCTTCTATCTGTTCCTTGCTCAACGTGTTCTTGAACGGGGGCATGTTGTTCTTGCCGTCTGAGACTTGTGCTTCCATCTGCGCTACCGTCATCTTCTGAACGGCATCGGAATGCAGGTCGGGCGCCTTGAGCGCCTTGCCCGTAGCCGATCCGGTTCCATCCGCGGCGTGGCATACCACGCAGTTCGATTTATACGTCTGCTCGCCGCCCGCGGCATCGGCTGCAGGTTTCGCGCCAGCCCGCGACGCAACACCCAGCACCGAAAGCGCAATCGCAGCACCTAGAACGATCGTAACGGAACGAAGCCGCGCCGCGCGTTGGAACGAAGCTTCACCCGATGAACGTGAACCCGAACCGTCTGACGAAACGCACTTTTCATTATCGAGCATCGATCCTCCCAAGGGATATCTGGCAATCCAATACGACCGCAGCCTGACGTCGCAAAACCTGTCGGCAAAAGCCCGACTATTCTGCACCAGCGCCTTCTGGTCTGCAAAGGGAAACATACCCCCTGCCATGCTTAGATGCATAGCGGAGTCCCGGCGACGATACGCCGAAGCGTCTCGGATCGCCAGATTGTCATAGAACGACAGGCGGGCCACCGGGCGCGTCACTCGAGGGCGGCCCTGCGGAAAGATACGTCGGCCGATGCCGAGTTGCCGTTGGGAGAGAACCAAAGTAAACTGTTCAGCGTTGTTCAGTTCGGGGCGTAGCGCAGCCTGGCTAGCGCGCCTGGTTCGGGACCAGGAGGTCGGTGGTTCAAATCCACTCGCCCCGACCATTTTTTGAATTCAGGAACTTGCACTTCACGAAAGCGCTTAAGACCTCCTGGTGCAAGGCAAGCGGGCCGATAGTAAAAACCACTCACCTCGGTCAATGTATTTCACGCTCTGGTATCGATAATTCTACAAATCAACCTCCGATTCTCCATTGCGAAAACCTGTCCCGACTCGTCCAGTAACCGTGTCTGTATCTTCTCCGGAAGCGTGAACCGGGCCCGGGTACAGCTGCGCACTCTGGTCGCAGCTGGAAGATAGCGCGCGACTGTTCTGCGAACGCACAAGTTTGAAGTTTCCTGGTGCTTTTGCGAGCTGGGTTGCCTTCTGTGTCGTCGAATGAAACCGACCCGGTCCGGATGTCGTCTACTCAGGAGGTTTGTGATATCTTTCCGGTCGTGAGGATCTAGGCGATGGACGCCACGATTGGGCGACCATTTCAAGCGGCTGTCTTGAAGGCGAAATCCTGCCAAGGCCGATTCCTCTCCCAACATCCCCGCTTGGTCTGGCTTCCGGGCTTTACTTGAAGCCTCGACTCCTAAACAGCCGTCGGTTGTTTTCCCTAAAGCTGCTGATGGCGACTGATTCTTAGATCTCGCTCGTACGCGGTACGAGCCTTTCCGCCCGCACTTTGGGATGGGCGCGACAATTTCCGGAGGCCGATTCAACATGAAAGTAAATCGACGAAGGCTGTTGTCGTTGCTGGGAATGTCTCCGGCTCTTCTGGCGGGCTCCCGGGTGGACGCCGATCCAACGCCTCCAAAGAATGCAGCGAACGATGCCGGTGCCGAACCAACTTTGACGGCGCTTTCGCCCAAGGGTACTCCTCCTCCCGTGAACCGCTATCCCATGGCTCCTCGCGTCAACAGTAGTCTTGACGGCAAAACCGTCTACTTGGTTGACACCGGTTTCATGAGTGCCGATGAGGTGATCCGTGAAGTTGGTGTGTGGTTCCAGCAGAACATGCCGAGGGTCAAGATCGTGTCTCGAAAAAAGGCCGGTACGTATCCCGAGAACGACCCGGCGCTCTGGGCGGAAATCAAGGCCAACGCCAGCGCTACGATCATGGCCATCGGCCATTGCGCGGGCTGCACACCGGCTACGGTGAGTCACTGCGTAACAATGGAAAAGATGGGCATCCCCAGCGTGGCCATTGTCACCCGCGCCTATTACGATCTGGCGAAGTCCACCGCCGCCGAGCGCGGCATGCCGACGCTGCGCATCGCCTACACCGTTCACCCTATGTGGGGCAAAACGCCCGAGGAAACTCTTACGGTTCTTAACGGTGCCGATGCCATGACCAAGGCGCCGTTCATGAAGGAAGTTCTCGACGGGCTCACCACGCCACTCACTGCGGATGACCAGAAATCGGGTCTCTTTCCAGTATCGGCCGGGCCGCCGTACTTCGGTCCGGACACCGCCGAGGTCCTCCAGCGGTATTTCATGGACAACCAGATGACGGACTACATGCCGATCATCATTCCCACCGAACAAAGAGTGCAGGCAATGCTCAAGGGTACGAGCCATAAACCGGACGAAATCGTCGGGAAGACGGCAGGCTGGAACTACACTGTCAAGGATGTCGCCGTCAATGCGGTCATGGCGGGATGCGAGCCGTCGTACCTTCCGGTGGTCCTTGCCATTGCGTCAACGGGCCAGCTCGCGCTGGGAGGTTCGACGACGTCGTTCGGCTATGCGATGGTCGTCAACGGCCCCATTCGCGACAAGCTCGGCATGAATTACACGACCGGTGCACTGAGCCCTTTTGCCCAGCCCAACGCCACAATCGGTCGCGCCTGGTCGTTGCTGGGCAAAAACCTTGGCTCCGGTTCGATTCCCGGCCAGACGTATTGGGGCGGACAGGGCAACAATCTGAACTACAACAACGTGGTGATCGCCGAAGACGAAAAGAACAGCAAATGGACGCCCTTTCACGTGGAGAAGGGATTCAAACCCGAGGAGAACGTGGTGAGCTTGTTCAACGGTTGGGACGTTCGCATGGGACATGGCGCGAAAGGTGCTGGAGCCGTGATGCCGAAATTCGACGATCAAATCAGCAGCATGTTCCCGACGCTCGCACGAATGTTTAACATTCTGGTCATTCTCGATCCGCTCACCGTCGATGGGCTTGTCGATCAGGGTTATGACACCAAAGAAAAGCTGCAGCAGTGGCTCTGGAAGAATTCCACAATTACGGCGAAGGAGTACCGCGAATCGTTCCTCGCACACGTGTGGCTCTATCCGCGCGCATTGAAGGGCGAAGAGCCTTATTCCACCTGGTGGAAGACGGCGGACGATGTGTCCATTCCCGTCGTTC
>Ga0209008_1000425_pt1 | contig 14596 bp, 15 predicted proteins | sample JacPin_JW_Ref_O3_FD_187963 | JGI IMG/M metagenome (GOLD analysis project Ga0209008, IMG submission 187963) | Forest soil microbial communities from Algoma, Ontario, Canada - Jack Pine, Ontario site 1_JW_Ref_O3 (SPAdes) (version 2) | ecosystem: Environmental > Terrestrial > Soil > Boreal...
ATCGAATCGGATTGCTTTCATTCAAATTCCCCCACGATTGCGTCCGATTCGATGCGGATTATCACACGCAAATTCGCGGTGTCAAGCGGGGTGGCAACGCCCCAGGGAGCTTGAATCAGGAGGCGGCAAGGGCGCGCTACCCAAAGCGCGTTTCTGCATGTGTCAGGGAAGACCGAGACTTCCAAAGGCGCGCGGGTAGGTGATGATGCCCCAGGGCAGATGAAATCCATCGAGGACGGTGATCGTCTGGTAGGTTTTTGCATCGATCACGTACACGTTGTTCGAGCGCCCGCAAGCCAGCAGGAGCTTTGAATCGTCCGGTGTGAACGTAAAGTGCCAGCACCGCTGCCCGATAGGAACTTCGCCGAGCAGTTGCAAGGAATCCGCCGAATACACTTGCATCTTTCGCGCCGCAGCCGCATTCACGAAGATCCGTGTTCCCTGCCGGTCAAAGGCGACTCCATAAGGTTTCGCTGCCGTCGCAATCGAGCGAACTACATTCAGATTGTGATCCAGGGACAGCAGCGTGCCGGAGCCTTCCATCGTGACGGCGTAGGAAGTCCCCTGCGGCGACACCTTTACTCCGCGAGGGCGCTTGCCGTATGACGCGACGTTGATGATGCGAGAAAGCTTGCCGGTCGCGACATCGTAGACCCCGAGCGAGTCCTGCGCCTCATTGGCGACGATCAGGGACTTCCCGTCCGGCGTAAATTCCAGCCCCTCGGTCTCCTTCCCGGCAACGAAGCTCTGGACCGGTGACCAATCGGCGACTCGGAACTCCATAATCTGCGCCGGAGGTTCGTCCGCATCGTCGTCCTCATCACCGGATGCCCCTTCCTGCGGCGGCCCGGCCGTGGAACCCGGTTCATAGGAGATAAATGCCGACGTGCCGCTGGGATTTAGTTTGACGAATTCCGGGTTGTCGCCGACCGGAATTCGGCGGACCATGCGCAGGCCGCCGCGAGTGTCAAACACGCTTGCGTCACCGGTGTCTTTGTTCGCGGTCACCAGATATTTTCCGTCGAAGGTGACGCCGATGCCCCTTGGGGCAGTATCCTTAGGCTGGACTCGCTTTACGATCTTGAGCGTGTTCAGGTCGATGACGACGATGCCACCCTCTTCTTCGCTCACATAGGCAACGTTGTTCGGAATCCTGATAAAGCGGACGTAGACCAGCAGGCCGGCAATCACGACGACGAATATCGCAAACGTCCAGAAGAAATTCCTGCGCACGCTCATCCCTACCCCCGGGCCCCGGTGCATCGTACGGTGATCGACAGCAAACGGTTTACATCATCGAGCTGAGCTTTATCTCCGTCCAGCCGGCTGGCTTCTTTACCTCGAACTTGTCCACAAGAATCGAGCCGTTCCTCAGCTTTCCGGTTACGCGAATCGGCTGCCCCACGTATTCGGCGATATCGGGCGACGGCGTAACCAAAACGAAGAACTTTTTGTCAGGCGTCACGATTCCGGCCGGGCGGCCCATCTTTAGACAGGCCACGCCGCACTGCTTCATGCCCATGTGATCGTTGCCGGATTGGGCGCTGTCGGTGAGGTAGCAGGATGCGTCCACAAGCGATCCCGTCCAGATCTGGTTCTCCTCAGCCCGCACGGTCGACACGGTTACGGCCAGCACTACCAGCACCGCCAAAACACGAATGATTTTCATGTTTCCGCTCCTGAAGTCCCCAAGGCCCAGGACTCTCCAGAAGTCTACACCGCACTTCGTTGCCCAACCGACGCAATCTACAAGCACCCGAGGGAACACAAGACCGACCCCTCCGCATAGGAATATGTGTCCAGGCCTCCGGGTGTTCATGGTTTTTTTGGCATCGCGAACGGGGACGTCAAATCGCTCGGGGACTTCTGCCGTTTAAATACGCGGGAAGCTGGGTGAGGTCGTCAAGCATCAAGTCCGGAGGATGAGCACGCAATCCTTCCAGGCCCAGGCCGTAGGTGACTCCGCACGCCCAGGTGCCTGCGTTCCGCGCGGTCCGCACATCCACGTCGGAATCGCCGACAATCATCGCTTCGCGCGGCGTGATTGCGAAGTCGTGCAGCAGAATGTTCATGCCCTCCGGGTCCGGCTTCTTGGTCTCAAAGCTGTTGCCGCCGTACACGTAGCGGAAAAACTGCGAAATACCGAGGCCGTCGAGGATGCCCTGGCTGAACCGCACCGGCTTGTTGGTCAGCACGGCCATGGGATGCTCGCGCAACTGGTCAAGAGCCGCGCGCACCCCGGGGTAGGTGACCGTGTTATCGAGCATGTGTTCACGGTAGTAGGACAGGAAAAAGCGGTGCCCCTTTTCGGCCTCGGCATCGGTTACGCTGTCACCCAGGGCACGGCGCACCAGCACCGCCGCGCCGTTGCCTACGAAACCGTAAATCGTTTCGTGCGGCAGTGAGGCGCGGCCCATGTGCTTGAGCGTCGCGTCAATTGAAAGCGCAAGGTCGAGCTTGGAATCGATCAGGGTCCCGTCGAGATCAAAGACCAATGCCCGCACCCCGGCAAACTTGCCGTTCTGCTTATCTGTGTTGGCGCTCATGGTGTCCACCGGTCGTTCGTGACCACACAATTGTAAGCGGCTGCGCAGCCGATGTCACGACGGGCGGTGACTGGGCCCCCGGGAGGGCCGTTACCGAAACGTGACTTTGGCCGCGGCAATTTTCCTCACCATCGGCGCCTGAGGCTATTGTTGGCGACAGGCGGAAGTGGGTCAAACACTTGGGAGACGACGTTGAGCCGCATCTGGGATGCGTTGAAGCAGGCCGAACGGCAGCGGTCCCGCACGCAAGATCGTGCACCCGCCGCCGACCGGGCAAGCGAGCGCGCGCCCGGCGACACCGACCGCCGCACCGGCCTTCGCCATGCTCACAACGTAGCCCTGCTGATCTACGGCTCGGATGCAGACAAAGAGCCGTTCCACGAAGAAGCGGAAACCATCGACGCACACGAGAACGGCTGCTCGCTCACTCTTGAGACGGTCGTCTCGCGCGGCCAGCGGTTGTTTCTGACCAACATGCGCAATCAAGCCGAACAGGAATGCCGTGTCATCCACGTGGGCAGACGCGTCCGGGGCAAGGCGCGCGTCGGCATCGAGTTCGTGGCCCCCACGCGGCAGTTCTGGCGCCCGGCGTAGATCCAGACAGCTAACCCCCACCCCATGTTTCAGGCCGGCGACGGGACCCGCGTGCCGCTCTGTTTTGGCGCAGACGCGTGCCGCTGCTACAATGTCGGGTTTCGCATAGCACGCCAGTTCATCCCGAGGTCCACATGGCTGAAATCCAACCGTTCCGAGCATATCGTTACGATACCAAGCGCGTTGCGCTGAACGATGTGCTCACGCAGCCATATGACAAGATCACTCCGGCGATGCAGGACGGCTATTACGCCGCGAGCCCCTACAACCTGATCGCGATCGAAAAGGGCCGGGTGCTGCCCACCGACGCGGCCGGAAACAACGTCTACACGCGTGCCGCAAGCCAGATCGAGAAGTGGATCGCGGAAAGAATTCTGATTCAGGATGCCGCGCCTGCCATCTACGTCTATTCGCAGGACTTTCAGGTCCCGGGCACGCAGGTCCGCCGCGTCCGTATCGGATTCATCGCGCTTACGAGAGTCGTGGATTACCAGGCAGAGGTCGTCTTCCGCCACGAGCACACGCTGTCGGGCCCCAAGGCGGACCGGATCGAACTGCTACGCCAGACCCGTGCGCAGACCGGCCAGTTGTTTCTGCTCTACGACGACCGCTTGCGGCAAATCGACACATGGCTTGAACAGATTGCCCGTACCCCCGCTCTGGATGAGCTCGTAGATGAATTCGGGGTGACCCACCGCCTGTGGCCTGTTTCGGATCCCGATTTCGCCGCGCGCATCCAGAAATCGATGGCTGACAAGAAGCTCGTGATCGCAGACGGCCATCATCGCTACGAGACGGCACTGAAGTATCGCGACGAATGCCGCAAACGTTCACATAAGGTCGATCCCATGGCCGCATCGGAATTCGCGATGGCAACATTCATCAACACGCATTCCAGGGGCCTGACGATTCTTGCGACCCACCGGCTGGTCTCGCGCCTCGCGAATTTCGATTTTGACCGGTTCCGCAACAATCTTGCGCCACTGTTTGACTGGTATTCCTATCCCTTCGGGGGTCCCGAGGAGCGCTCGACGGCGTACGTCGAGTTCCGCAAGGACCTTGAGCGCCCCAATCACGGCCGACGCGCGATTGGCGTATACCCGGGCTCCGTCCATTCCGGAGCGAGCGCGTTCTACCTGTTCGCGCTGCGCCCCGAAGCCGATCTGGAAGCCTTGCTGCCCGATGTTTCCGAAGCGCAAAGAGCGCTCGACGTGGTTCTGCTGCATCGCTTGATTCTGGAAAAAGGACTGGGAATCACAGCTGAGGCCGTGGCGAGCGAGCAAAATCTCAGCTACGAACGCGAGATCGATCGGGCGATTGCGGAGGTCGACGATCACCGAGCGCAGCTCGCGTTTCTGCTGAATCCGGTTCGCGTCGAACAAGTAACCAAGATCGCGCTCGGCGGCGACGTGATGCCTCAAAAATCGACGGACTTCTACCCAAAGCTGCTGAGCGGAATCGCAATGTACCGAATAGAGGGTTAGGGCGGACAGGAACCAACGCGGCCGGGCATCACAACCAGGCCGCGCACCAGGAAACTTCAGCCCAGGAGCCGATGGAAGTTTTCCCTCAGCTGGAGAGACTTGACGTGGAAAAACCTACTTCGAGAAGCTGGCGATTGCCGCGGCCTCGGTATCGTAGGTGTCAAACACGGTCATCAACTTGGTTACCTGGAGAACTTCCTTGAATTTCGAGCCAAGGTTGGTGAGCTTCAGCGTGGCGCCCTGCGAGCGTGCGCTGTGAAACGTCGCCACGAGAGTTCCCAGACCGGCGCTGTCGATGTAGCCGACCTGCGCGAGGTTCAGGATAATCTTCTTCTTTCCTGCCGCCAGCAGGCCTTTCACCTTCTCGCGGAACGCGTTGCTCTCCTCGCCCAGCACGATGCGCCCTTCAATATCCAGCACGCTTACACCGTTCACTTCCCGATCCGTCATTCGCAGTGCCACGTTCGCGCCTCCTGAAAAGCTTGCAGTTCGATGTGGAATTTGTGACTTGAAAAAATCGCTTCCCGCGTCTCAGCCGGGTGCGCTCTGTTCTTAATAAAAATCCGAGCAGGACATATAATAGCCACAACCCGGACAGATCAGCTTGCAACTTCGCGCCGCCAGGCGCGTCGAGCAGCGCGGGCAGTAGTTCATGGCCAGCTCTGGCTGATCGACTGACGCGCGAGCCGCCTCCTGCAACTTCTCTGGCGAGCTTGCGTCTTGATCCGTTGATCCAAACACGAATTCTGGCTGGTTCATCTCCGAATTCTCGGCCCGACGGTTATAGCACATCCGGCCGACTGGACAAAGCAAAGGCCGCTCGCTTCAATACCGTCGAGCGCCGATTCCGCATGGGCAGGGATCCCCGAAACAAGTACCTTTGATGCAACCGCTCGAGGAGGCCGAGCGTCTGATACCGTAGAAGCGAGGCGACCATGAGAGGCAAGAGCCGGGTAGTGTTAGCCCTAGCGATCCTGTCCGTCGTTTCGATCCTTGCCGCGAGCCGAACGCAGGCGCAGCGAACGGCGCCAGCCGCGGGACCCCGAGTTTCTGTACATACACGGTCTGCCGCGAGCCATGTGGCATCCCCGCACGGTTTGATCGGAACCCAAACCCCTCCGCTTGCGCGAAATGGAATCCGTTTCAACACGGCCTCGAGGTCCTTTGAAACAAGCGATGGCTCTCCGGTAGCACTCGAGCAGCTTCTGAAGTCTATTTCTCCGGCAGGGTTCACTACCCGGGCGAGCATCGACCCTGCAACCGAATGGAAATTGGCTTCAGCTCATCGCGGCTGGCGAGGCAGAGGACGCTTCGGTGGGCCCGGATTCTACCTGCTCGACGGCCTGGGTAGCTATGCGGTCCCGGACGATTCGGCGTCGGCTGATACCGCTCCGGCCGACCAACCCGCGCAAGAGCCGCAAGCCATCGTGGTTCAAGCCGCGCCGCCTTCTGAGCAAACACCCGAGCAGCCCGCAGCCGACGATTCCGGGCCGTTGCCCGACGTCGGCCAGTTCACGCTCGTGCTGCAGAACGGTTTGCAGCTGCAGGCCGTGGGCTTTACGCGCGTCAAGGACCGCATTGTCTACATCACCGCGGATGGCAGCCGACGCACCATAGCGGTCGCGGATCTCAATTCCGACGCGACGGTGCGCGTCAATGAAGAACGCGGTACGCCGCTGCAACTTCCTCTGTAAGACGCACGGGCAAGAATTTCAGCGCAGGGCAATCCCGCCGTGAGTAGAATCGAGCCGATGCGAGCGGTCATTCAAAGAGTCAGCCATGCGCGAGTCGTAGTGGAAGGCCGGGTGACAGGTGAAATCGACCAAGGCCTGGTGGTGCTGATAGCCGTGGGACGCGAAGATTCGCAAGACGTCGCAGCTTCGATGGCTGAAAAAATCCTGCACCTACGCATCTTCAATGACGATCAGGGGAAGATGAACCGATCGCTTCTGGATACCGGTGGCGCGATTTTGGCCGTATCACAATTCACGCTCTACGGCGACGCCCGCGGACAGCGGCGTCCAAGTTTCCTCGAGGCGGCTCCGCCGGAGCAGGGCAAGGCAGGTTACGAAGAATTTGTGCGTGCGCTTCAAGCGCTGAACATCCGCGTTGAGACCGGAGTGTTTCAGGCACATATGTCCCTTGAGCTTATAAACGACGGCCCCGTCACCATACTGCTTGATTCCGACAAGACGTTTTGACCGGCTCCAGATTGCGATCTACCGGTGGTTGGCCTAGGCTTTTCCTCGGAGCGCAACGATGAGTGAAATTCGCAGAATTATCGATCAGATGGACCGAGCATTTTCCGGCGATGCGTGGCATGGCCCCAGCCTCATGAGCGTGCTCGACGGCATTTCCGCGGAGGATGCCTCGAAACACCCGATCCCGGGTGCGCACTCGATCTGGGAACTGGTTCATCACGTGGCCGCCTGGAACACCGTCTCGCAGCACCGGGTGGCGGGAGAAGTGGTCGAAATCACGCCGGAGCGCGACTGGCCGCCTGTGTGGGAAGTCAGTGAAACGGCCTGGAAACGGGCGCTAGAGAACCTGGTCGAAAGCCGCGCTCGCCTGCGTGCCTCGCTTGCCGGATTCAGTGACGAGCAACTGGATCGAAAAGCCACGGGTCCGGACTATTCCTGCTACGTGGTGCTGCATGGCGTGGTGCAGCACGACCTGTACCACGCCGGGCAAATCGTCATGCTGAAGAAAGCCCTCGCGTGAGGGCGCGCAGGCCATCCAATTGAGCTTGCGTCCAGGCGAGCCCACCGGAATTGCAGCCTTCGTGTTGGCTGCGGGCTGGGTAGGGTATGGAGTGATTCTCGCGCTCGGCAAGCGTGGCGCCGCGCGGGGCGACGCCAGGCGGGACGCAAGATCGAGCGCAGGCTTTCTGCTGCAATGCGCCGCCTACGGCGTTTGCTTTCTTTTTCACCGCACATATTTTTCGCCGCTGGCTGCGATGTCGCGATTTTGGGAAGCAGCTCTCGCGACTGTCGACGTGGCCCTCACCGTCGCATCGGTTTGGTTCTGCTTTGCGGCGGCGCGCGCACTTGGCAGGCAGTGGGCGCTGATGGCCAGGGTGATCGAAGGCCACAAGCTGATCTGCGAGGGCCCCTACGCCGTCGTGCGCAATCCGATTTATCTTGCGATGCTCGGGATGCTGATCGCCACGGGTCTCGCCGTCAGCCGCTGGCAGGCGCTGGTTTGCGCAACCGTCGTGTTCGCCTTGGGCACCGCCATTCGTATTCGCGCCGAGGAGCAGCTGCTGCGCGATACCTTCGGTCAGACGTTTGACGATTACGCGCGCAGCGTACCTGCCTTCCTGCCGCGCCTATAGCCATAGGTCCACGTAACCGACATAAGAATTCGCGCGTCCCACAGCAATTACTGATAATATTCACCGCGACTTCCAAGGGGGGATTCAATTGATGCTCTCCAATTGCGTTTTGAGGATGGCTGGGGCGGCGATTCTCGCCGCGTGTTTTGCGGCAGCGGCCCAGGCACAAAAAGACGGCGATTGGCCGATGTACCGGCACGATCCTGCAAGTACAGGATATTCCGCACTCAAGCAGATCAACACGAACAACGTCACTCAGCTCGCGCAGGCCTGGACCATGCGCCTGAATGACCGCGGTGGCCTGGAAGTTACGCCCATCGCCGTCAACGGAGTCATGTACTTTCCCGCTGGAAACAAAGTGCTGGCTGTCGATCCGCAGACCGGTAAGGAGATCTGGCACTACGAATTGCCGGCGAGCCAGGCTTCGTCTCGAGGCGTCGCATACTGGCCCGGAGACGCAACCAACACGCCGCGCATCCTGTTTACGACGCTGGATCGCAAGTTGATCGCGCTCGATGCCGCTACCGGAAAACTTGTTCCCAGCTTTGCAGCCGGCGGAGTCGCCGAGTTGACCGTCGGATATAACGGAATACCCACGATCTTCAAGAACATCGCACTGTTGGGCGCAAGCGTCGGCGAGCTGCCCAAGGGCCCTCCGGGCGATACGCGCGCATACGACACAATTACTGGCCAGTTGCTGTGGACGTTTCATACCGTTGCCCGACCTGGTGAAACCGGCCATGAAACCTGGCTCGACAACGGTTGGGACGGCCGCTCCGGGACGAACGTCTGGGGCTGGTACATGACCGTGGACGAAAAAACCAATACCGTGTACATGCCCATCGGCGGACCGTCGCCGAACTACTACGGCGGAGACCGGCCGGGCGCGAATCTTTTCGCGAATTCCGTTGTCGCCGTCGACGCGTCGACCGGCAAGCTGAAATGGTATTTCCAGACGATTCACCACGACTTGTGGGATTCGGACCTGCCGCCGGGACCGAGCTTGATCGACCTGAAAGTCCACGGCAAGAAAGTTCCTGCGGTTGAAATCATCGGCAAGGCGGGATGGATGTTTATTCTCGACCGCAACACCGGCAAACCCGTGTTTGGCGTCGAGGAACGTCCGGTACCCAAAGGGGACGTGCCCGGCGAATGGTATTCGCCCACGCAACCCTTCCCGCTGAAGCCGCCGGCGCTCGCGCGAACGACCTACAAGGCCGATGATATCGTTACAGCGGACGACACCAACGCCGACCACGCCAAAGCCTGCCACGATCTCGCCGAACGAAGCGGCGGCTTTGTCAACCAGGGGCCTTTCACGCCATGGCTCTACCACGAGGATGGCGCGCCTCCGAAGAGCACAATTCAGTTCCCCGGGGGAACCGGCGGCTCCAATTGGGGCGGCACGTCCATCGATCCGAAATCCGGATACATCTTCGTGCAAACCCACGACATGTCGCTGATGGGCTGGATTGAAAAGAAAAAGTCCGGTCAGAACTACGGCCGCGGGACAGAGGGCTCAACCCAGGAGTATGACCGCGCCAGTATCATCGGCCCCGGTCCTTATTCCGGGTTTAGCGCTCCGGGCAAGGACGCGAGCGGCAAAGTCGTCGGCAACTGGCCGTGCCAGAAACCGCCGTGGGGGCGCCTGATCGCCGTCAACGGAAATACAGGCGACGTCGCCTGGACAACCACGCTCGGCGTCACCGAGGGGCTGCCGGAAGGGAAGCAAAACACCGGAAACGGCGGTAGCGCGGGCCCGATCACAACCGCGGGCGGGCTGGTTTTCATCGGCGCCACGATGGACCAGCGCTTCCGCGCCTTCGACTCCAAGACGGGCAAAGAGCTGTGGGTCACCAAACTTGAAAAGGACGCAAACTCCAACCCCATGACGTTTGAAGGCAAGAATGGCAAGCAGTATGTCGCCATCGTCGCCTCCGACACCGTGTACGTTTTCGCGCTGCCCTAGATCTTCCCGCGCGGCGGCCGGCGGGCGCGCGGTTCACACCCTGCGCCCCAGGCCGCCGCGTGATCCCCTGACTGTTCGTTTCCGCTTGATCTGCGAAGAGGTTTTGTGCAGGATTCTTTTTGCTCCCCTATTTATATCGTAATACGATATACTTATCCCGTGAGACAGCGTGCCCCGCGCGCGATCGACTACCAAGCCCTGGCGGACTTCCGCTATGAGATTCGCAGCTTCTTGAATTTCAGCGAGAGCATCACGCGTTCGGCAAGGGTCGAGCCACAGCAGCACCAGGCGCTGCTGGCAATCAAAGGAGCGCCGCTCGGACAGGAAACGACCGTCGGCGCCTTGGCCAAGCGGCTGCAGATTCGCCACCACAGCGCGGTCGAGCTGAGCCGTCGTCTGGAAGCGGCCGGATGGATTCGGCGTTCGCGCCACGGCCGAGATCGGCGACAGGTGCAGCTCGTCGTCACTGCTCGCGGCGAAAAGCTGCTTGCGAAACTGTCTGTTTCGCACCGAAGGGAACTGCGCACCGCAGGGCCGAGGTTGCTTCGCGCACTGCAAACGATCATCGCGCGCCGGAGGCATCGGCGACGACAGATTTGAAGTCCCTCATGGGATAGGTTTGAAAACAAGAACTCGACAGGAGCTTTTTCTTGGCGTCAACCGCATCGCTGAAACCAAACGCCCGGCCAGTGCTGGCCGGGGGATTCCGAATCGGCTGGATGTCGCTTCTGGCTGCACTGGTGGGCGTCCTCGCAGGGCTCATCGCGTACGTTTTGTACGATCTGATCGCGCTGTTCACAAATCTGACTTTCTACCACACGGTGTCCCTCCATTTCCGGAGCCCGGAACACACAACCATCGGGCCGTGGGTCATTCTGATGCCGGTGATCGGCGGCGTCATCATCGGGTTCATGGCCAAGTACGGCACCACGAAGATCAAAGGGCACGGGATTCCGGAAGCGATGGAGGCGGTGCTGACTTCCCGGAGCCGCATCGAGGCCAAGGTCGCAATCCTGAAGCCGCTGTCGGCAGCGATCGCCATTGGAACAGGAGGCCCTTTCGGCGCCGAAGGGCCCATCATCCAAACCGGCGGTGCCTTCGGTTCACTGATCGGCCAGCTGATATCGACCACGGCGTCTGAGCGCAAAGTGCTGCTCGCCTGCGGCGCAGGCGCTGGCATGGCCGCGACATTCAACACTCCCATCGCGGGGGTCATCCTGGCGATCGAACTGCTTCTTTTCGAGTTCCGCGCTCGCTCATTTATTCCTCTGGTCATCGCATGCACGCTTGCGACGAGCGTCCGCGCCGTGCTGTTCGGCCAGCACTCAATGTTCTCGATGGGCAATGTGGATTTCGACGTCCCGCGCGGTTTGCCTTTTTATCTGCTGCTCGGCGTGATCTGCGGCGGGGCAGCGATCGGATTCACGAAACTGCTCTACTGGGTCGAAGATCAATTCGCGCGTTTGCCGATTGGTGACCTCTGGCATCCGGCGATCGGGGCGCTGGGTCTCGGTGTGATCGGCTATTTCGTACCGCGGGTCCTGGGCGTCGGATACGACACGATCTCCGACATCCTGAACAACAATCTCACCCTGCAGCTCCTAATCCTGATCATGGTCTTTAAGGCGCTGGCGCTGGTGATATCGCTTGGTTCGGGAACCTCCGGCGGACTGCTCGCCCCGATGTTCATGTCGAGCGCTGCCATGGGCGGTGTGTTCGCCCTGGGTGTGAATGCCGTAATTCCTGGCGCGCACCTTTCGCCCGGCGCATTCGCCCTGGTGGCGATGGCGGCGGTTTTCGGAGCCGCTTCGCGCGCCACGTTTGCTTTCATCGTTTTTGCCTTCGAGATCACCCGCGATTACAACGCGATCCTGCCGTTGATGCTGTGCTGCGTCATCGCCGACCTGATTGCCCTGCGCTACCTGCCGACCTCCATCATGACTGAAAAACTTGCGCGCCGTGGCCTTCACGTTCCCGGTGATTATGAAGCGAGCGCCTTGCACATGGTTCGCGTAAGCGAAGTGATGAATGTGGATCTGCAGCCGATTGCCGCGGACTTGACTGTTGCCGATCTGGCCGCGCGCATCAGCGGTGGCAAACCAGGATTCAATCTGTCACAAGGGTTGCCGATTGCGGCAAGCGACGGCCGGCTGGCCGGTGTCGTGACTCAGGGCGATCTGTTGCGCGCGCTCGAGTCCGACCCGGAAGGACGCGCAACTGTTCTTGAAGCGGGCTCAACTCCGCCCATCGTGGCCTACGCGGATGAGCTCGTTCAGGACGCGCTTCATCGCATGGTGAGGAGCAACATTGGGCGACTGCCGGTCGTGAGCCGCAAAGATCCGCAACAGATGGTGGGCTATTTCGACCGCTCAGACCTGCTGAAAGCATGGACGCAGCAAGTCGAAGACGAGGTATTGCAGGAGCACGGATGGTTCGCCCGCTGGCGCCGCACGACCTAGAGTCCCGGGTTCGTTGGTGCGAAGGGTAGAACGGATACGAACCCGATCAGTGGATGCCGAGTTTGTCGATCGCCCGAAGCACGTCCGCTGCGGAAACGTCATATAGCGAGTGTTCGTCTTCCTGCTCGAGCCGGCCCCGAAGATATTCGGCGCCGATGTAGCTCGCCTCACGGTCCGACAGATTGCGGCCGGTGCGCTCCCGGAATTTGACGAATCCCGGATGGGCCAAACCGAGCACGACTCCCTTGCCATCAACGACGAATTTGCAATCCATCGTGTCACTGTGGCGCGTGGCGATGCCGTTCCAGCAATGCGAGAAACGGCACTTATAGACGTAGTCGGTCACTTTCGATGGAACATCAAACGCACCGATGAATTCACTCATCGCGCCCACATTGGGGATCCTCGTAGGTGCCGGCGTTTTTGCCACAGATGTCCCTACTTCCTTGCGCCCACAACCGCGGGCTGAGAGCCATGTTGATAACTCTGGATGGCCGCAGCCACCCCTGCACCAGCCGGAAGCCGGAATCCCTGATCCAGCAGCGTCTTTTCAAGCGACGCGAGGAACAGCAGGATATTCGTTTCCTGGCAGGAGTACCCCATCAGTCCGACGCGCCAGATTTTGCCCTTGATCGGGCCCAGGCCGCCGGCGATCTCGATGTTGAACTCGTCGAGCAGTTGGCCGCGAACCCGACCGTCTTCAACTCCGGCCGGAATGTTGATGGCCGTGACGGTTACCAGGCGATCGGCAGCCTTTGAAACAAAGAGTTCCAGGCCCATCGCCTCAACTCCTGCGATCAGCGCTTGCTGATTGCGGGCATGGCGTTCCCACCGCGCTTCCAGGCCCTCTTCCACGACGGCTCGCAGAGCCTCGCGCATGGCGTAGATCAGCGTGATCGGCGGAGTGTGATGGTAGAGGCGATCCTTGCCCCAGTAGTTCATCGCGGAGGTCAGATCGAAATACCAGCTGCGCACAGGCTCCTTGCGGGCCTGCATCACCTGTTCCATGCGCGCATTCACGGTGATGGGTGCCATTCCGGGCGGCGCGCTGATCGCTTTCTGCGAGCCGCTGAAGCAAATATCGATTCCCTGCTCATCCACGTTCAGCGGAACTCCCGCCAGGGTCGCAACCGTGTCCACCACCAGCAGCGCACCCAATTCATCAGCGACCTTGCGGTAGTCTTCAATGCGCTGAATGATTCCGGAAGAAGTCTCGCCATGTGCCAGGCCGACGAATTTGATCTTCTTGCCCTTGCCGGCGCGAAGGACATCCTGCGGGTCAACCGTGCGGCCGTAGGGGGCCTCCACACGAATCACTTTCGCAGGTATGCGCTCGGCAATTATGGCCATGCGTTCGGAAAACGCGCCGTTTATGCAAACGATGCACTCATCGCCCGCGTCCAGTGCGTTCATCACGGCCGCTTCGATGCCGCCGGAACCGGACGCCGAAATCGGGAAGGTGATGCGATTCTGCGTTTGGAAGACGCGACGCAGCAGCTCCTGCACGTCGTCCATCATCTGCGTAAACCACGGATCCATGTGGCCCACGATCGGCGCGGCCATCGCGCGATAAACGCGCGGATCGACGCAGGAGGGGCCCGGCGTCAACATCAAACGCTGGGGCGGCACAATCTCGCCAATCACTTCTTTTCTACGGTCTGTCATTGCATTTCCTCGCAAGCCCGAAACCCTGGATCGGGCCGCCCGAGCCGGCTTGGTGAGTCTGTTGCGGGCGGCCGCAGACTGCACCGGCAGGTCCACAGCGCCCCCTAGTCTCGCTAAATATGACGGCCGTGGTCAACCTCCAAAATGGCTTCGCTCAACCGGACGGGTGAAAGCATCCATGGAATCAGCGTGTTGGCCCACTAGGTCCCGTAAATCCCTGATGGGAGGGGGTTAGCGATTTCGCAACTGTTTTTTCGCCGTGTTGAAAGGCCTATACCCCTATGCTAGATTTTTAAATTGACCCCTCATAATGACCATAGATGCGAAAACGAGCGCCGCAGCAAAGCCGAAAATCACTCGCGTCGAGGTGTATTGGCACACCGTAAAATACCGTACGGTCGTGCTCTACGCCGTGGTCGTGGTGGCGATTGTACTGGCGATCGTGTACCTGGCGTTTCCGGATTTCTCAAACGGCGTGCTGCGCCGGATTTCGGCCGCTTCCGGGGCGCCCGACAACGGCGTCGCGAACCCGTCGTCGCGGCAGG
>Ga0209008_1000426_pt1 | contig 14555 bp, 10 predicted proteins | sample JacPin_JW_Ref_O3_FD_187963 | JGI IMG/M metagenome (GOLD analysis project Ga0209008, IMG submission 187963) | Forest soil microbial communities from Algoma, Ontario, Canada - Jack Pine, Ontario site 1_JW_Ref_O3 (SPAdes) (version 2) | ecosystem: Environmental > Terrestrial > Soil > Boreal...
TCTAGGAAGAGAGCAAGACTTTCAGACGTACTACAACTTTTTGTCGCTTGCGGCGGACGCAACATTTCAGCTGGATTTCTTCGGTCGGCTTCGCCGCGCGACACAAGCGGCGCGGGCCCAACTCCTTGCGACCGAAGAGGCCCAGCATGTTGTGACCTTGACGCTGGTCAGCGATGTCGCGAGTGACTATTTCGCGCTCCTGGAACTGGACTTGGAGCTGCAAATCACCCGAGACACTGTGACGACACAGGAAGGCTCCGTTAAACTGACCTCGCTCCGCCTGAGCCACGGCGTCGCGACAAAACTGGACGTGTTGCAGGCTCAGCAGGTGCTCGACACCGCAAATGCGCAGATCCCGGACCTCGAGAGGCAGATTGGTCAGCAGGAGGATGCAATCAACATCCTGCTGGGCAATTACCCCGGGGGGATAACGCGCGGCCTCGCACTGGCCCAACAGGCGCTTCCTCCGGACGTGCCTCCAGGCCTGCCCTCCTCGCTGCTCGAGCGACGTCCGGATATTCGGGAAGCGGAGCAGTTGCTCGTTGCCGCAAATGCCGAAGTGGGCGTCGCCAAGGCCGAGTTCTTTCCACAAATCTCGCTGACCGGTTCGGCCGGGGAAGGGTTTGGTCGCAGCAGCGCCTTTTCGAGCTTGATGAACTCCCAAATCGGCATCTGGTCCTACGGCGCCCAGGTAAGTCAGCCCATTTTTACCGGTGGTGCGCTTCGGGGAAATCTTCATCTGGCCGAATCACAGCGCGAACAGGCTGTGATCTCTTATAAGGAGGCCATTCAGCACGCCTTCGGAGATGTGTCCGATGGACTGATCGGATATCAAAAGTACCACGAGGTTCGGCTACGCCAGCAACAGCTCGTCGATGACCTGGCGGAGTCCGTGCGGCTTTCCAACATGCGCTACCAGGGCGGTACAACCACGTATCTCGAAGTTCTGGACGGCCAGCGGTCCCTGTTCGCGGCAGAACTCACTCTTGCGCAGGCGAGAGGGAACGAGTATCAGAGTCTCGTGCAACTTTACAGAGCGCTCGGTGGCGGCTGGCAGCAATAGCGCCGGAAGTTGCCGCTCGCGTCGTTTGGCTACCCGCCTCAGAGCTGGAAATCGAAAATCAGGATTTCGGCGCGAATCGGACCGAGAACATTCTGCACGACGCGCTGATGCTCCGGGTGCGGACCGTAAGCTTCGAGCGCCGCCCGATCCGCGAATCGCACGACCATCCCATGCGTGAAGCCTTTGGCACGCTCCGAGAAGTTCGCTCCGGCCGACAGTTCCACAATTCCCGCGATTTTGCCCTTCAGCCCCCGCAGTTCTGCCATCGCGCCTTCAATCGCTGCTTGACTCGCTTCCTCGGTCCACCGAATCAGAACAATATGCTCGACCAAAATAGTTCTCCTTTGAAGTTGTCGAAATGACGCGATCGGGACGGCCAAGGCCGCGTTTCGATCACCTCTTTGGATATTCGGTGAAAATAAAATCCTTTGCCGCCGCGATCGTATGGCAGGCGGCTCCGCACCTGGCGTCGTTCCCCTGTGGCGGCTGGTCGGTGGAAGTGACAGGTGTGAGTTTGTCGGTTGCCGCGTCGTACTTAAATGCGGCGTATCCCCATCCGTGCGTGTCCGGAAATTTCTTGCTGTCCTTCTCAATGAACTCAAGCTCCTTGAGGCCACCCGGCACCGTGTCCGGGGTGTTAGCAGAAAAAGGTGCGGCGGTAAGCTGTCTCGGAAACCACTCGAGCTTCGCGATCTTGGACCCCTCGGGGAAAGGCTTGCCATTGCCCGGAACGCCTTCCCGGTAGGCTTTGATCATCACAGGGTTAGCGAGGATCGCTCGCATCACCTTTTCGGCATCGGTATAACTGGGCGCGACAGTTTGCCAGTCTTCGTAGCCTTTGAAATCAGAGAGCGCAAGGCCGCCCTGCACTTTCACCGTGTCCTTGTTCTGCTGCGCCGCAAGACCAATACCAACCAGGCCGGAGAGCACTGTCCCCGCAATTACAACGGCCATTATGATCTTTTTGTGCTTCATTGCTGTTTCCTCCTTGAGAGTGCGCGATTTCTTGAACAGGGACATGAGATTCCTTCCGTGAAAGCTGTCGTGCTACGAGTGGATGGTTGGGAAGGCGAGCACCTGTCGCCCCGACGGTTGTGTTCAGTGTAGTGCTCGACGACCCGCGGGCGACTTCAACCGCCAAAAAAATAAACGTGCCCGCGCGGAATGTCAACTCCCTGATGCACACTCCCTGATGAACGTACGATGAACGTGGGCAGCCGGTTCCCGTCGCGCGTCCATCCCCGGCCCCGACACGTGTAGTACAGCCGAGTTCGGCACAAGCGATGGGCGAGGGCGGATGCCTCGCATGTGATTCCTCTGTTCCCAAGGAAATCCCGTCAACCAAACTTCGCATCTAATGTAGAGTATGTGCGGGAGGAGACCCCATGAATTCCTCAACCAGCGGCCCAGCATTTACCAGGCCAGGACTAATTAAGCAGGCACTGATTTCACTTTTGTCGCTGTCGCTTGTGCTGGCGACAGTTCCCAGCTCTGTCTCAGCCAATCAAGACGATCAGGCACCGGCGCAGGCTACGCAACAGGAGCAAACCCCGGCGGGTCCGCCCTACGCCACGCAAACCCCCGAACAGCTGCAGCAGCTGGTCGCGCCGATTGCACTGTATCCGGATTCGCTCGTCGCTCAGGTTCTCGCGGCGTCAACATTCCCGGAACAGGTCGTCGAAGCCGATCGCTGGGTGCAGAGTCATCCGGACCTGAAGGGCGACGCGCTAGGCCAGGCAGTCGATCAGCAACCGTGGGATCCGAGCGTCAAAGCCCTTACGGGTTTTCCATCGGTTCTCGGAAACATGGACAAGAACATTTCCTGGACGTCGTCTTTGGGCGATGCCTACTACAACCAGCAGCAGGACGTGATGAACGCCGTGCAGTTCATGCGCAAAAAGGCGGAGTCGGCCGGCAATCTGAAAACGACGCCGCAGCAAACCGTGACGGACGATCCTTACGGATCCGTCGATATCGCGCCCGCCGATCCGGCGGTCGTTTACGTCCCCGCGTACGATCCGTGGGCGGTTTACGGGTATCCCATTGGCGTGTGGCCGGGTTGGTATGAGTATCCCGGGATCTGGTTCGGAGGTCCTTATCTTTCGTTCGGGATCGGCTTCGGGATCGGATGGTACGGTGGATTCGGGTGGGGATGGGGCCATTGGGGATTTGACTGGCGCAATCACTATGCGGTGTTCGATCACGAACGGTTCTACTCAAGAAGCCGGACATTTTATAACCGGGACGCTTTTTACCGCGGCGGTGTGCGCGGCGGAGGTGTCTTCAACCGGCCGGGCACAGGGGCAAGGCCCTACGAGGGAAGCCGGCCGGAAGCGCGAGGATTTTCCGATTCGCGCGGCGAGAGCGGCATGAGGTCCGGCGCGTTCAGCCAGTACGATCACGGCGGCGAGTCGCGAGGCTATTCATCCCGCGGGGAGTCCAGCTTCCACGGGGGCGGCTTTAGCGGCGGACGCGGAGGCTTCGGTGGAGGGGGACACGGTGGCGGAGGCCGCCGTTAATTGGAGTTTCTCCATATGACCAACCTTCTATACATCATGAGGAGAAAATATATGCGGCGAAGTGAGTTTGGTAGGAACGAAATCATCTGGGCGAATCTTTTGAGGATCGCAGGGGTCGCTGTACTGCTGGCGGGAATTCTCCCGGTTCGCTCTAGTGCCCAGCAGGCCGGACAGAAAACGTATCCAACGGCACAAGCGGCGAGCCAGGCTCTTGTGGACGCCATAAAGACCAACGATGAAAGCACGATCCTGCAGGTCCTGGGACCGGAAGGAAAGGACATTATTTCGTCCGGTGACGCAGTAGAGGACGCGCAAAGCCGCTCAGACTTTGTCATGCGCTATCAGGAGATGCACCGGTTGATGAAGGAGCCGAACGGCACCACGACGTTGTATGTCGGCTCGCACAACTGGCCGCTGCCAGTGCCGCTGGTGAATAAAGGCGGCAGCTGGTATTTCGACAGCGCCACGGCGAAGATGGAGATCCTATACCGACGCGTCGGCCGGAATGAAATCTCGACGATTCGCACCGCGCTCGAGCTCGTCGCGGCGGAAAAGGAGTACGCTGCCTCACACAACGGAGAGTACGCGCAGAAAATCCTCAGCGACCCGGGGCAGCAGAACGGCCTCTACTGGAAAGTAGACGCCGGCCAGCCGCAGAGCCCGATCGGACCGCTGGTAGCCTCGGCAGTGGCCGAAGGCTATACCGACAAGGTAGAAGGTGCGCCGAGGACACCCTACCGCGGCTACATGTACGGCGTGCTGACGCAACAGGGACCGCACGCGCCCGGCGGTGCCAAGAGCTATGTCGTTAATGGGAAAATGACCGGTGGCTTCGCATTCATCGCTTTCCCGGCCGAATACAAATCATCCGGCGTGATGACCTTCGTCATTTGTCAGGATGGAATGGTATTCCGCAAGGATCTCGGGCCCAATACCGAGAAGATTGCGAAAGCCATAAAGGCCTTCAACCCCGATTCGTCCTGGAAGCAAGATGAGGACCAGCAGGAAGAATCGGCTGCGGCGGTCAAAGCGAACTAACTGCTGGCGCCATGTTGGCGCACCGGGCCCGGCTGGTTCTTCGGGGCAGCTTCGGATTCCGCCTGGAGAATTCCGGGCCCGAACGCGAGGTTCGACGCCCCGTGAGCAGTCCTACGGCCACCCGCCCCCTCGATCCCAGCCGAAGTCGGGCTCAAAGGGATTGTAGTTCCCGCAATCAGGAGCCCTGGTAGGGCTTTGTTATAGGGCCCCCTCCGCGCGATAATCTACTCACAATATGAATACACTGGAAATCCCGCAGGCGGGAAAAAGTGCCTTCGTGCCTGACATGAGCTGGACCAAGCGCGTTCCGTCCAGCAAGCGATTGGATTGCATTGCCGCCGCCGAAGAGGTGTTCAATCAGGCGGAGCAGAAACTGCTGCAAGTCGAGAGCACGGGTCTCGACCGGGCGCAGATCCGCGTCGCGGCGTTCATGCCGCGAGTCGCAGAAGTGGAGCTCGATCGCGGCTCGCGCCGATACGCGAGCTACATGGGGAAGCAGTTCCGCCAGCACGGCCTGGATTTTCGGATTGAGGAGGCGCACAGCGCCGACGCCCTGGAACTGCTACTGATGGGCGCGCAAGTCTACAACAAGATCTATGGGACATTTATTTTCTTCCCGGCGCCGTACGGCAAGACGGAGGATTATTTTCTGCGGCGCGTTCGTCCGGAGAAGGACATCGAAGGACTGACGGTTGAGAATACCGGCCGCATGGCCCTGAACATCAAGAGTGTCGACGAAGAAGAGAAGTACGAAGGCGTGGTGCCGTGCACGGCAAAAGCGATCCTCACCCTGTTGCACCAGCACCCGGACATCAAGAACATGTTTCCGCGTGATGCCAAGCAGAGCGGTCCGACCGTTGCGATCTGCAACAGCTCGCCGCGCATCGGCATCCCGCTGCAAAGCATGCTGATGCGCATCGGAGCGACGGCGCTGATGATCCATCCGCAGACCTCCCCGGAGGCCCGCGAGGAGTATCTCAAGACCGCCGACATCATCGTGACCGCCTTCCCGGCGCAGTCCGAGGCGGACCTGGTGCGCAACGTGAAACAGGGCGTCGTGCTCATCGATTGTTCGACCGAAGGAAATCTGCATGAGGACGTACTGAGCAAAGCGTCTTACCTATCGACCCACGACAATCATCTGGGGCAGATTACAACCGGCCTTGCGCTTTACAACACCGCCTTGTGCACGCTCTGGCAGCGCGGGATGCAGGAATAGCACGTACGAGGCAACTGGCGCCGACGGTTCAACTGCCAAAACGCGTTGCGCGAATTAGTTCTGACAACAAGGCGCAGCTCCATCTCACCCGCCTCATCTTGTTTCCGCTGCCCAGAATTCATCGTTCAAACTTAAAAGACATGTCCGACCTTGATGCGAAAGTTGCGGCCGTCCTGAACGATCGTGTCTTCCGTGAGACCGTCGCCGCTGGGGTCGGCGTATTTTTCGTTAAACGGGTTATAGATGCTTGCCGACACCTCCCAGCCCTTAAACACATTTCGGGTGAAGAAAGTAAAGTTGGGAACGGCGTAGGCTCCCGAGTATCTGCCTGCCAGAGTCTCTCTGTTACTGAGGTACTGAAGATCCATACTCGCGAATAGTTTTTGTCTGACGATGGGCACACTGATGCTTGCCTGGAGGAGATGTTTCGGAGAGTTAGTGACCGGGACTCGCTCGTTCGGACTGACTGCATCCTGAAACGTGTAGCTCACGGTACCTTCCAGGCCACCGGGAAAACTTCTCAGCAAGGAAACGTCCAGGCCCCGAAGATCGAGCGATCCGGCATTGCGGAAAATACCTTCTCCATCCGCGGGATCGACTTCCTCGCTGATCACGCTGTGGATGGGATAATAAAATCCAGACGCCACCATTCGGAAGTGGTCCGCGAGGGATTGTTCCCACACAAGTTCTAAGGTCTTGAGTGTTTCGGGCCGAAGTGACGGGTTGGCTTCGTTGCCGGGCGCGTCATAGTAAAGTTCAAACGCGTTCGGGGCCCGAAATGACTGTCCGTAGAGGAACTTGAAGGTGGTTTTACTCCAAGGGTTATAAATCACCGCGGCCCGGGGATTTGTGGTGCCACCGAAGGTCGAATAGCGGTCGTAGCGGAGACCCAGATTTATTATGAGATTCTTGCGAACACGGATTTCATCCTGCCCGTAGACGGAAAATACAGTCGAACTCCTCCGGCTGCTGAAAACTTGAAGGAAGGGCTGAAGATTATAATTTCCCTGATCTTGTTCAAAGTTGTCCCGGAACTCGGAACCCAGCGTCAACCGTTGCCTCTCAAGAACTTGCTTGGAGACGGTCACCTCGTCACCCCACCATTTGCCGTGGGCGAAGTTTTCGTTCAACACCTGGGAAGGTCCGCCTGAACTCGTGTCATCGTAAACGTAGGTGCCGTCATTGTCGTACCGATCGAAATAGGTCCGGTTGGAAAGGTTCCACCCGTGACCAAGTTCGCGATCGTACTGCAGATCAAGGTAGCCGCGCGCATCGATGGTGCGGGTTCCGGTGACGTCGAAGGCACTCCCGAACGGAGCGGTAGGGATCCCCTTATCCCGGGATCCAAACACTCCGTGCAACGTGAAGCCGCCCCAGGAGACGCTGCCGAAAAACTGATGAAACTCGTCGTCGTCTGCGTTTACCGCAATGCCGTTGTTGCTCGCGGCATTGTCGAACGCCGGGAAGAAAAGCTGATCCTGCCCGTGGGAATCATAGAAGGAACTGGAAAGTAGCACTTCCACGCCGTTATCGAACTTATTGCCGTAGCTGACACGACCTTGGTAGGTGCCGTAACTGGCCGCTTCACCCGCCACGCTCACCTTTCGCAAGTCCCTCCCTCGCTTGGTGATGACATTGACGACCCCCAGGAAGGCGCTCGCGACGTAGAGGGACGAATTGGGCCCACGAATGACTTCGACGCGGTCAATCAGATCGACGTCGACCGGGAAATCCGTTCCTATCAGATTCCCGTCAAAAACGTCGTCATTCATTCGATGGCCGTCGATCATCAGCGTGATGCCGTTGTCGTATTGTCCCGGGAGTCCATCGCCTATTACTCCGACGTAGCTATAGTTTCGATCGTAGGAGATGTAAAAACCCGGGACGTTTCTCAAGATGTCGGCAAGAGTCCGGTAGCCGTATCTCTGGATGTCCTCCGATGTGATGACGGTCACCGAAGCGGGAGCTTCGGTAATCTTTTGCTTGAAACCGGACGCACTCGACACGGAGTCGATCTCGATCGACATCAAATCCTCAAGACTCTTGTCCAGCAAATCTGGGGTGCCGGGCTTATCCTGAGCCGGTGCGAGGGTTGGGTGGATCAGGGGCATCACGGAAAGCAGTATGAGCACAACTGCACGCTTGATTCGAAGCCTCATGCACCGGTTCGACAAACTCCCGGAAAAACCCCGTACTTTGGCCACAGCTTGGGCGGACGACCCGGAGGGCATGATCGGTGCGCCAACCAAAAGGTCGTTCAGCGGCAAGGTATTCTGCTCCCGATCTAAAGTGCTTCGGAGTGGTCGTTCCAGAGTTTTACTTACATGTACTCTCTATTCTGATCGGCAGAAGCCTGGCCGTCCGTTAGCATCGTCGCAAGAAATAGAGAAACCCGATGCCAGGCGCTCGATCGCAGTCCATCTCACGCAACGCCGGCGTGCGCCCGGTCGATCGCGCTAAATCGTGATAAATTCGGCTTCGCGGTGTTCGGATTGGGCGGCAATCATCCGGGGCTTCCTGACGGACGGCCATCCCGTTAGGCAATTTCGAGGTTGCGAGGAACGATGAAAACTCTTACCTGTTTACTCTCGGTTCTGTCGTTGCTCATCCCTGTCTGGGGTGCCGACGCGTTCCGTGTAGAGGACATGCAGCGCCTGTCGCGGGTCGGCGGCCCCGCGTGTCACCGGATGGGAAATGGGTCGCCTTCGCAGTAACGCGCAGCGATATCGAGAAAAATCAGATGGTCACGAACATCTGGATGGTTCCCGCAAGCGGCGGCGACCCGCAACAGTTGACGTTTGGGGAGCACGGATTCAACGAAGATCTCCGCTGGTCGCCGGATGGACTCTATCTGTACTTCATCAGCACGCGAGCGGAGAACAAGCGCCAGATCTTTCGCATAGCGGTGGGCGGCGGGGAAGCGAAGCAGCTGACGACGGTTCCAACCGGAGTTGATTCCTACATATTGTCCCCGGATGGCAAGACGATCGCCCTCACGGCAAGAGTGTTCCCCGCGTGTGCGGACATGGCTTGCAATGAAAAAATGGCGAAGGAACGCACCGAGAACCCTGTGAAGGTGCGAGTGATCACGGAGATCCCTTTCCGGCGCTGGGACACCTGGGTCGATGGATTGCGCAATCACATTTTCCTCATCGCCTCCGACGGTAGCGCCGCGAGAGATCTCACGCCAGGTGATGTGGATTCGCCGATCTGGACCGAGGAAGGCTCCGAGGAAGTGGCGTTTTCGCCCGATAGCCGCGAAATCTGCTTTTCTCGTTTCGTGCAGAATGAGGCTTTAACCGGCGATAGTAACTTGTTTGTGATACCGGTAAGTGGGGGTGCACCGAAAGCCATTACCACGAACAAAGCGGGCGACCGAACGCCGCTATATTCGCCGGACGGCCGCTACATCGCCTACAGCGCCACCCTGCGGCCGATGGAGTCCGACCTGACTCGTCTGTTCCTCTATGACCGGGTGACCGGGGAACACAAGAATGTCTTTGAAGCGACCGATCGGTCCATCAATTCCTACGTTTGGGCGCCAGACAGCAAGAGTCTGTTTGTAACCTTCGAGGACCGCGGCCAGGAACCTCTCGCGAGACTGGACGTGGACAGCCTAAAGGTGACGCCACTGGTCACGGCAGGCTCGTCCGGGTCCGCGGATGTTTCGCGCGACGGTACGTTTCTGATCTTCTCGAAGACCGACCTCTCAAACCCAGCGGAGCTTTTTCGGCTGAGCCTCACACAGGCCGCTGGTTCTCCCACAGCTTTGACCCATATCAATGCCGAGGCGCTGAAACACTTCCAATTCGGCGAGGTTTCCAGCTTCACTTTCCCTGGTTGGAACGGCGACACGGTCCAGGCCTGGGAAGTGAAACCGCCAGGGTTCGACGCGACCAAGAAGTATCCGCTCCTCTTGCTAATGCACGGCGGACCGGAGAACTCCTGGGGGAACCTTTTCCATTATCGATGGAATGCTCAACTGTTTGCGGCAGCTGGCTACGTGGTGATTCTGCCGAATTTTCACGGGTCGTCAGGTTTCGGTCTCAAGTTCATGGACGCCATTAAGGGCCAGTGGGGCGGAGCGCCCTATGAGGACCAGATGAAGGCCGTCGACACTGCGCTCTCCTGGCCGTACGTTGATGCGACGCGGGTTGCGGCTGCTGGCGCAAGTTACGGCGGCTACATGGCGAATTGGCTGGAGGGGCACACCGACCGTTTCCGGACGATCGTATCTCACGACGGGCTCTACGACCTGGCGACGATGCTGTATTCAACAGATCTCGTCGGCGGGGCCCAGCAAGAGTTCAAAGGAACACCGTGGGAGAACCCGCAGGCTTTGATCAACCAATCACCAGCCACGTTCGCCAGCAACTTCAAGACGCCCATGTTGATCATCCATGGAGAGCGCGACTACCGCGTTGATCAGAGCCAGGGTTTTGCAATGTTCCAGGTTCTCCAGGCGAAGCATGTCCCATCGAAATTGCTCGTGTTCGAGGAAGAGAATCACTGGGTCCTTAAGCCTGCCGACAGCATCTTCTGGTATCACAACGTCCTGGACTGGCTGGACACTTGGGTAAAGCCCGAACGCGCCGACTACGAGAAGCTAGTTCGAGCGAGCTCCGGGAACTGACGTGCGGTCGAGATCAAGTCCTGATTGACTTGTCCGGACTAGGGTTCGCTGGGTGAATCGGGTGAAACCCCCTGGCTAGCTTCCGCGTATACTCCTGCAAGAGGCGCCGATGCCGTATTCGCCCGTTCTGCTGGTTCATATTTCGGCCGGGACCTTGGGCTTGCTGTCCGGAACCGCTGCAATACTTTTCCGCAAAGGTTCCACCCGTCACGCAAGGGCGGGGAGCGTCTTTGTCGTAGCCATGCTCATCATGGCGAGTCTTGCGGTCTACCTTGCCATCGTGAGACATCAACCAAGCAACTTCGGTGGCGGACTCTTTACCTTTTACCTGATCGGCACGGCATGGCTTACCGCCAGGCGCAGAGACGGAGAAACGCGCCGTTTCGATTGGGTTGTGCTCCTGATCCCCTTGGTGCTCGGTGTCGTCACTTGGATGCATGGTTTTGCAGTCGTGCGCAGTGGAGTTGGCTCACCAGACGGAGTTCCCGTTGAAATGACTTTTTTTCTGGGTTCCATCATGCTGCTGGCAGCCGCGGGAGATGTTCGCACGCTGGTCGGCGGAGGTGTCGTTGGAGAGAAGCGCATCGCGCGGCATCTCTGGCGCATGTGCTTCGGGTTATTCATCGCAGCAGGATCGTTTTTTCTGGGGCCCTCCAATCGGCCACTCAGATTGCTGTCGGCGGCAGGCCTCGGACAACATCTATCGCCGGCGCTATTCAGCACGAGCGTGTACTTGATTCTGACCATTCTTCCGCTAATTTTGCTGGTTTACTGGCTTATCCGAGTCCGCTTCACGGATATTTACAAGGGGAAGTCGATACAAGCTGCGACCGCAAACCCCGAGTAGCAAACCTTACCGGAAAACTCCCGATGTGTGCGCCTAGCGGTTAGGCCAATTGCCCGAAAACGCTTTCCCTATCGCCTCACTGTGTCACGAGTCGGGCGGGAGGGACGATGGCCTGAGCGTCCGGGTTATAGTAGTCATATAGCACGGAGCGGGCAGTCTCTGCGTTGATTCCGAAGCGGGTCTTAAACCCGAAAGAAAAAGTGGTGCCGCCGGCGCGGGGCCAGAGATAGACGACCACCCGGTCCGGCAGCACGTCGAATTGGTTGATGTCCCATCCAGATGCGGTCATCGCTTTGTCAAGCGAGGCACGGTCCACTTCCGCGCCCGGAGGCAAGCCGATCTCCGCAAGCATCATCCCGTATCCGCGAAAATCGACGCGTTCAGCTTTCACCGTGCAGGTAATTTGCTCTCCAACATTGGCTTTCGCCTTGTCGAATGCCACGGTAAGCCGTAAGGCCTCGGCGGAATCTTTTTCGCGGTGCGTGCTATCGTCCGGTGACCTACTGCTCCAGGGAACATAAAACGATTCGGCAAGTTGCACCGAGGCTGCCGGTGACCCAGCTGGCCGGTTGATTTCCACGCGGTGCTCTCCAGGTCCGAGGAATTCCGTGAGATCGGCGGTGACGGGCGCACTCATCTGATTGCCGGGAGGCAATGCGACCGTGGCGACAGGCTTCCCGTCGACCACCACGCTCGCCTGAGAACCTGAGGATCTTGCAACTGACGGGGAAGAGATCGAAGCAGCCAGCGCTCGCAGAACATTGATCGTGGCCTGAGTGGAGTACCAGATTCCGTAACGGTCCTGATTGCGAAGCAGGAAAAGTGTGCCGCGATCTATCAAGGAGCGGTCAGATTCAGGGTCGGTACCCGCACCGCGCTCGAGCGCTTCGACAACCAGCGCTGTCGTCTCCAGCCGCCCGGCGCGCCCCCAGCCGTAGAACGGAGTGTTGGTCTCAAGCGACCAGTAGGCCGCGTCGCCTTCGGCGTGGGCCAGAGATTGCAGCTGTTTCAAGGCTCTCGCAGCTGGGGCGTGATTTTCCTCGCTGCCGGAATTGAGCAGCGCAAGGGCGTACGATGCGATCAGATACGGCTCGTCCTGTTCCTTGGCGCGCGCACCGAGCCACGCGAGGGCGCTAGCCAGACCCTTGTCTGAAGTTATTGCGAGCTGCTTGCTCGCACCATCGTCGCGAGACGAGGGTCTGGCGACAGCCAGAACCCGGGCAATATAAGCAGTCAGCATCGCACTGCGCCGCGAATCTTCGGTCGTGGTCCAGTATTGCTGGGCGGCCCAATGGCCGTCGGGCTTGATCTGGTTGAGCAACCACGATCGAGCCTGCTGAGCGACGGAATCATCGACGGGAATCACGGCCTTGGCGTCATCCAGAAACATCAGTGCGTAGGCCGTGAGCGCCAGATCAGCGTCTCCGCGGCCCCAATAGGTGAATCCTCCATCTGCAGCGGCGTAGGAGAGCAGCCGGTCGTAGCCGAGTTGCGCATAGCGCCGCGCCCGCGCTGTTTCCGGAGCTGACTCGCGCCCGGCTTGCTTTGCGTAGCGCAGCAGAAGGATGCTCGGGTAGGTTGAAGAGATCGTCTGTTCGCCACAGCCGTAGGGCCGTTCAAGGATTGCCTCCATGGCTTCCCAAACGTGGGCCATCAGGTTCGGATAGATTTTCAACTCGGCTTCCGCGCTGCCCGGCAACGCATTTTGTGGGATGGAAATATTCAGTATTGCTGAATCCCGTAACATCTGGCTCGCACTCTGCGTTCGCTCTTCTCCAAACGGGCGCACGGTGGTTTTCTTTTCAATGGCGTCGGAGACGCCTTTCGCCATCGCCGTCACCCGTTGTTTCCCGTCCTTGATCGGCGCGTCGGCTCGAAGGCGAAAAATCGCCCGGGCGGAATCGCTCGCGGCAACTTCAGTGAGTTGGGTGGGCTCGCCAAGATAAGTAAGCCAGGGCTCTGGGGCGAGCTTCAGCTCGACCTGCTCGGAATGATCGAGATAATTCCGAACGATGACCGGAAGGCCGATCTCGTCCCCGGCAGTCAAAAATTGAGGCAGGTCCTGATCGGCGAAAAACGGCTGAAAGGCGCGCACTTCGCTTTCCGCCGTGCCAATCCTTCCGTCGACGGTTGAGGCGATCGCTTTCAGCTCCCAGGTCGTAATCGAATCTGCAAGCGGGATCGATAGATGTGCTGCGCCGTGCGAATCGGTGACGACCTCGGGCCGCCACAGCAGAGTCTCCGGGAAATAGTCGCGCAGACGCGGGGTGGCCAGGGCCGCAGGTCCGCTGGTCATCTTGCCGGTTGTTGTGATCACACGCGCGACCTCGGCGAATGTCGTGGACTGTGTCTGTACCGATTCAACAGTGGCTTCGACGGTGACTGTTTGCGCCAGAGTCCCGACCTGCAGCGTTGCGTTGAGTTCGGTAACCGCCGAGGACGTCACCGGCACTCCGGTAAAGATGGAATCGCGGAAGCCAGCTGTGAGAAACGCGACCTGGTACAGGCCGGGCTTCAGATTGCGCAACAGAAACTTTCCATCCTCCTCGGACTGGGCGTCGTAGGTCTGATTTGTCCCGTTTCTCTTGGCTGTCACATGCGTACCGGCCACAACAGCTCCGGCTGGGTCTGTCACGAGACCGGATATTGCGCCGAGTTCTCCGGAAAAAATCACCCCTGGCGCCGGACCTGGTTGCGCTTGCGGCGCCGCGTACAACGCTCGGCTAAACTCAGCTGCTTCGAAGTCATCGGAGGTGCCTTGTTTGCCGTCCGGGCCGCCGCTGCGAATATCGATGACGTTGATCTCGCTGGTCACCGGACGGGTGGTCATATGCTGTCTCGCCAGATACTCCGCATAGCTCTGGACCGTGACGGCATCGGAGTAGCGTGCTTCCTGGCGGAACGTCGCGTAGTACGGTTGGCCCCAAGGATCCTGCAGCCCGCCCCAGTCAATACCAGCTGCGTGAAAGGCTTCGACAAGATCGTCGAGTTTTTGGGGAAATCGTCCAGTCTCGCGGTAGTAGCGATCGAGCGCCGCGTCCATTTTGATGCGAGTGTCGTCGAAGTAGCCAGTCGCGGCTCTGGACACCACGATGTCGTCGAATGAAGCCTGACCCGGGGTAGAAAACCGGCCGTCCGGACCCGCGCTTCTTACCACCACGATAAAGAATGTTTGCTCGATTCCGAATTCAGCTTTATACGGATGTCCCCATGGATCGCGAAGGGAATCGAAGTCC
>Ga0209008_1000427_pt1 | contig 14532 bp, 12 predicted proteins | sample JacPin_JW_Ref_O3_FD_187963 | JGI IMG/M metagenome (GOLD analysis project Ga0209008, IMG submission 187963) | Forest soil microbial communities from Algoma, Ontario, Canada - Jack Pine, Ontario site 1_JW_Ref_O3 (SPAdes) (version 2) | ecosystem: Environmental > Terrestrial > Soil > Boreal...
TTCCGAGCCGAAAAAATAGAAAAGCCCAGCTAAGCCGCGCTAAAAATTGCGATGCGCGGTGCGAAGTAGGGTTTCTCCCCTCTAGGTTTTCGGTGTAACCCGGCCCGTTGCTCCGTTGATCGATGCCAGGAAGTAAGTCGTCATCGAACTAATTTTCCCCCGGGTCTGGTTGGGCAGTATCGTGGGTATGGGAAAACTTGTCAAGAAAAAATCGACACGAGACCACAAAATGTTCCACTAGAGTTGTCGAAAGCGTCTATCCGTAGTGTTATCTGCGCCGATAGCAACAATCCCCGCCTTGAACATTTTCTTCTGAATAGAAAATTCTTCGTTCGGAAATTATTTGATTTCTCTTAATTTTATTTTTGTTTTGAGTTCACGCGCCAAACAAACGACTTAAAAAATTTCTGCCGCGCTTACGATCGAAACTTTTGCTCGGGCGACTCAGGTTATACTTGCTGGCCTCACCGCCACAAGGAGCGGACCTCCCGCTGATGCCCGGATCGCGAGAAACAAAATTGAATGCGCGCATTGCGTTTAGCTACCCGGCTTTTACCTTCTATGAAATTGCCCGATTTTTTGTAGTCGCCTCCACCGAAATGCAATCGGTCGCAGTCGGTTGGCAAGTTTACGACATCACGCACCGCGCGTTTGATCTGGGCCTTGTCGGACTCTGCCAATTTTTGCCGGGAATTACTTTGTTTCTGGTTTCCGGACACGTGGCTGACCGTTTTAATCGCCGCACTTTGCTGATGTTGTGCTACGCGGGTTTCGCAACGTGCTCGGGGCTGCTGCTTTATGTAACTCATCATGGTCCGCCGTCCGTGCATGCGATCTACGCCGTCCTGGTTTTGCTTGGCGTGGTGCGCTCATTCAGCGGACCAGTTAGCCGCGCTCTGCTGCCGCAATTGGTTCCCGAAGAACATTTTCCAAATGCGGTGGCATGGCATTCGACGGTATTTCAGGCTTCGACGATCCTGGGGCCGTCAATCGGCGGACTCGTTTATGCGGCTTTCCACGGACCGTCCGCCGTATATGCTACCGCTGTAGCATCGACTGGAATCGCAATTGTTTGCACCACGCTGATTCGGCCAAACGTAGTGGCTCGAGTACGAGAGCCGATTAGCCTCTCCACAGTTCTTGCCGGACTCCGCTATATCAAACAGCAGAAAGTAATATTGGGTTCGATCTCGCTGGATCTATTCGCTGTTTTGTTGGGAGGAGCCGTGGCGCTGCTCCCTGTTTATGCACGCGAAATTCTCCATACCGGGCCCTGGGGGCTCGGATTGTTGCGGACTGCTCCAGGAGTGGGTGCTGCGGCCATGGCTGTATTCCTGGCGTATCGCCCATTGCAAGGCCGCGTAGGCGCGACGATGCTTTGGTGTGTTGGCGGCTTTGGCGCTTTTACGATTGTGTTTGGTCTTTCACGGAACCTGGTGTTGTCGCTGCTGGCGCTGATCCTGGTGGGTGCAAGCGACATGGTCAGTGTGGTGATTCGCGTGACGCTGCTACAGCTAATGACTCCCGATCAGATGCGCGGGCGAGTGAATGCCGTGGATATGGTTTTCATTGGTGCGTCCAACGAGCTGGGTCAATTTGAGTCGGGGCTAACGGCGAGTTGGTTCGGAACGGTTCCTGCGGTAATTCTCGGCGGAATCGGCACGCTGATCGTTACCGCGATTTGGGCTTGGAGTTTCCCGGAACTCCGCCGGGCTGACAAGCTAACCGCTTCCGGCAACTAATTCCCTGCTCCTTTCGATTGCTTTTACTGAAGATACTTCGCGATAGCCTGTGTTCTGCGAAGCAACACTCCGGTATTGACATCAACGCGACTGCTAAAAAAAAATTAGAATGAGTAAGGTTATGAGTACACCGGCTATTGAGATCGAAGGGCTCACCAAGGACTACCCTGTAGGGTTCTGGCGCCAACGGCTGCGCCGCTCGCTCGATCATCTGACCTTGCGGGTTGAAGACGGAGAAATCTTCGGCTTCCTGGGCCCCAATGGCGCAGGGAAAACTACAACCCTAAAAGTTCTAATGAGTATTATTTTTCCCACTTCAGGGACAGCGCGGGTGCGCGGCAAGTCGATCGACGACGTACGCATGCACCGCGAGATTGGTTATCTGCCGGAACAACCCTATTTCTACGACTACCTAACCGCGCGGGAATTGCTGGAATATTACGCGCGTTTGTTCGGATTCGGAGCGGCGGACCGGCGTGAGCGTGTAACGCGTTTTCTGGAGCGCGTCGGCTTGGCTGATGCGGCAGACTTGCAACTCCGGAAATTTTCCAAGGGCATGTTACAGCGGGTCGGAATTGCGCAGGCCATCCTCCACGATCCGCAAGTGATCTTTCTGGATGAACCGATGTCCGGTTTGGATCCCGTCGGCCGGCGAGAAGTTCGCGACATTATTCACGATCTGAAGCGCGAAGGCCGAACGGTGTTCTTTTCCACGCATATTCTCTCGGATGCAGAGATGTTGTGCGACCGAGTTGCGGTGCTGGTTGGCGGAAAATTGCAGGGCGTGGGAGCGCCCGCGGAGATTGTGTCGATGCAAGTGTACGCCATGGAAATCTTGTTTGAGACACAGGCGGGACGCGTGCTCCCTGGCTCGTTGGCGAATAGCGCCACACAAATCGGGGGCCGCTATCGAGTGGAGGTTCCGGAAGAACAGCTCTATTCGATCCTGGAAGAACTGCGAGGCTGCGGGGCGCGGATTCTTTCCGTGACGCCGTTGCGGCCGACGCTTGAGGATTATTTCTTCAAACTAGTTGCGCGCAACAAGACTGCGCCGCAGCCCGAAGAGGCGGTTTCGCGATGAGTGCGATACCGGGCATCGTAGCCATCAATACATTTCGCGAAGCTGTGCGCGATCGCGTGCTTTACAACTTGATTGTGTTCGCTCTGATGATGATGGGTGCTGCGATCCTGGTAGGTGAAATTTCTATCGGAATCGATCGTCTAGTAATTATCAACCTGGGCCTTTCCGCCATTTCGATATTCGGATTGGTGATGGCGATTTTTATCGGCGTCGGGCTCGTTTATAAGGAAATGGAGAAGCGCACGTTATACAGCTTGCTGGCAAAGCCTGTGCGGCGATGGGAATTTCTTGTAGGGAAATTCGGCGGGCTGGTGCTGACGCTGGCCGTAAACACGTTGTTCATGACGCTAGGCCTGGCGGCAGCGCTTTTCTACGTGAGCCGCCAATTCCTTCGCACCGATGCGACGATTCTCATAGCCATTTATTTCATCCTGCTGGAGCTGGCGCTGGTGACCGCTTTTGCTCTTTTTTTCTCATGCTTCTCGAGCCCCATGCTTTCCACACTGTTCACGCTCGGGATTTATGTGGCGGGGTTTTTCTCCGCGGACATTCGCGGAATCGGCACGGTCACGCGTAGCCCAGCAATGCAAATGACGGCCCGTGTCATCAGCTATTTGCTGCCGAATTTTCGCAATTTCAATGTGATTTCGGCGGCGTCCCATGGCGACGTGATTCCGTTTTCGTTGATCTGGCAAAATACCGCTTACGCGGCATTGTATGTGGCGCTGGTGCTGATCGCTGCTTCGGCAATTTTCTTCGGACGAAACTTGAAATGAGCGCGCGAAGCCATACCCGGATTCTGTGGTTTTCCCTCGTTGCGATCCCCGCGCTGTTTGTAGCGATCGGGCTGCTGCAAATGCGCATCGAAGCAGAGACGCGCACAGTAGCCCGGCAAAGAGCAGAGTTGTTGCTGCGTTCCGGTCCGGTGCTCAAGCAGTTGAGCCTGGGATACGATTCGTTGCTCGGCGATATTTATTGGACGCGCACCGTTCAGTATTTCGGCAGCAGGGTCGGGAACCCCGGAGAGAAATTCGAGTTGCTATGGCCACTGCTCGATGTGACCACCACGCTCGACCCCAAACTCATAGTCGCCTATCGTTTTGGCGCGATCTTTCTTTCCGAGCCGATGCCCACGGGCGCCGACCGCTCAGACCTCGCTGTGGAGCTTGTGAAGCGAGGCGTCGCAGCGAATCCCAAATCCTGGGAACTTAGCTCCGACCTCGGCTTTCTCTACTACTGGCATTTGAAAGACTACAAGAAGGCGTCGGCAGCCTATCTGCAAGGCGGTAACATTCCCAACGCGCCGACCTGGCTGAAGATGATGGCGGCGCAGGTGGCGGAAAAAGGAAACTCGTTTTCCAATTCATTGGCGATCTGGTCTGAACTGTACGACTCGACCCAAGATGCAAAAGTAAAGAACAACGCGCTCGTGCATCTGCAATCGCTGCGGGCGCTGCAAGATACCCTGGAACTGGACAAGCTCGCCCAACAATACCATCAGCAAAACGGCCGCTATCCGGCTAGCATGAAGGAATTATACGAACACGGATTGCTGCAAGGCATTCCACGAGATCCCGCAGGATTTCCGTATACCATTGGCAGTGATGGAAAGGCGGAACTGGATCCGAATAGCCCGATCATTCTGCCGAAGCCGTCCGAAAGCCCCGCCCAGTAGCCGTTATTCGTAACGAAGAGCTTCCACGGGATTGAGCCGCGCCGCTTTGGTGGCCGGCCAGACTCCGAATACCAGACCGATGCCGACGGAAACCGTGAATCCGACGATCACCGCCCAAGCCGGGACGATGGCCTTCAACGAACTGACGACCGGCACCATCAGCGCCAGGCCGCTGCCGAGCAAAATGCCGATTATTCCGCCGGTCCCGGTTAGCGTCATGGCTTCGAAAAGAAATTGCCAGGTGATGTCGCGGCTGCGCGCACCGATGGCTTTTCGCACGCCGATTTCGCGTGTTCGTTCGGTGACGGAAACGAGCATGATGTTCATCACTCCCATGCCGCCAATCAAGAGGCCGATCGAGCTAAGGACTATGACGACGAGAACCACGCCACCGATGATGTCGTTAAACTTTTGCACGACTTCGACCTGAGTTTGAATCGAGAAGTTGTCCGGTGCGCTATAAGGAACGTTTCGGCGGCGGCGCAGCACTTCGCGCAATTGGTCCACAGCAGCGTCGAGTTTTCCGGGATAGGCGAGGAACCGGTAACCTAGTTCGAAGCTCGAGGGATACAGCTTCATAAAAGTGTAATAAGGAATTGTTGTGCGGCGGTCTTCATCATTGGTCCCAAACCCACCCAGAGGCTTCTCGAAGACGCCAACCACTAGGTAGGTTGACCCGTCCACCAGAATCTCTTTTCCAAGCGCGTCGTTGATAGTGGGGAAAAATGCTTTGGCGACGTTTTCGCCGATGACTACCACATTTTCTCGATGCTCATTTTCAGCTTCGGTGAAGAAACGCCCAGCCTTCATGGTGGCGTTCGAATAAACTTCCAGGTAGGCCGGAAATGTGCCGCGAAAGTCGGTTCCTTCAACCTCATTTTTCTGGTAGCGGGCGATATGCGTTAATTGCCACTGGAACGCGGAAACCGCGATTTGCTTGATCGCCGGACAAAGCTGGCGAATTGCCATGGCGTCTTCCAGCGTCAGGGGCTTTCGGCTTTTCTCATCTTTCGGACGGTGGCCGTTTTGAGGGCCCTGATCGAAGCGGGAGACGAAAGCGGTATCGATTCCTTCCGCCGTAATTTCATCCTGGATGGTTTGGCGAAAGCCCTGAACCAAGCCGACGACGACGATGATCAGGGAGACTCCGATCATCACGCCGAGAATAGCGAGAAAGCTGCGCAGCTTGTGCGTCCTTACCGTGTCGAACGCCAGCTGAAGGTTCTCTTTGAAATCCTGCTGCATGTTATTCCTAGTTTTCCGCCCGCAGCGCTTCGATGGGATCTAGTCGCGCCGCGCGCATAGCCGGGTAAATTCCGAAAAACAATCCTACTGCGGTCGAAAGTACCAACGCGACGGTTATTGCAAAAATCGGAGTCGAGATCGGGATGGGGGTCGCGGCCCGAACCAGTCCAGCCACAGCCAACGCAACGCCAACTCCCACAATCCCTCCCGACGCAGAGAGAAGCGAGGACTCCACAAGGAACTGCAGAATAATGTGACGCCGTCGCGCTCCCAGAGATTTTCTGAGCCCAATTTCACGCGTACGCTCCGTTACGCTGGCCAGCATAATGTTCATAATGACGATGCCGCCGACAACCAGGAACACGGAGGTGATCCAAATCGCGATGCCGAAGGCGTTTCCAGTTATGCGGTTCCACAGACCCATAATCGAGTTGGGAGCAATTACGGCGAAATTGTCTTCGGCTTGGTAAGGGACGTGCCGCCTCGAACGCAGAATCACCCGGGCTTCATCCTCCGCGGCATCCATCCACTCCGGCCCGCGCGCTTGAACAAACATGCCCACTGAATCTTCCGGCTTCAGCCATTCCTTTCTGTAAGTGCTAAGAGGCATCATCACGAAGTTATCTTCGGACTGGCCCAGGACGGTGCCTTTGGGAACGGCTACTCCGACAATGTCGTACTGTCCCTGGCCCGCGCGAATCGGTTTGCCGATTGGATCGGCGCCCGGGTAAAGCTTATTGGCGACATCGGCGCCAATCACACAAACGCCAGCCCGATGGTCTTCATCTGCGTTTGTAAGGAGCCGGCCGTTGGAAACATCAATGTCTCGTATCGACGCAAAGTTAGGAGTGGTCCCCAGAATGGTTACGTCCTGGCTCATATTGTTTCCGTAGCGAACGTCGGCCGTGGTGTCCTGTTCACCAGCGATCTGATCCGCTAGTTTCATGTTCTCGCGCAGCGCTTCAAAATCGTCCATCTGCAGAGGCGGACGCTTTCTCGCTTTGTTCCACTCCTGGAAATTCGTGACGATGCCGACTCGATCAATCACAAAAGCGTTGGCGCCAAGGTTGGCGACCTTGTCGGCTACATATACGTTCAGGCCGTTCAGGACGGAAATCACCGAGACCAAAGTAGTGACGGCGAGGATCACGCCGAGCAACGTCAAGAAAGTACGGAGCTTGTGGGCACGCAAAGTATCTAGAGCAATCCAGAAGGTTTCGCGGACGGCGACAAGCGTCTGTCTCACATCAGCGAGGGTTGGGATGGCTTTCTTCACTTTGTCTATATTAGACGATTCAAGGCCTGGAAAAGTTCACAACCTCGATTCGCCGGGAGAATTTAGCCTCCGAGCGGCGCGACCATGGTAACAGACGGCTTCCAGAGGGTTTAGCCGCCTCGACGGTTCGCCTAACTCCAAAATCATTAAGGATGCGCGGCGAAACCCCAAGTCCGCCGACAATTGGCAATACGGCTGGAACCATCGAAACTTTCAATATTTCTTCCGAAATTATTACCTAGGGTACTTTGAACTGTTCCGGGGCTGAGATTTCGTCGCCGGGAATCCGTTACAATGGACTCGTACGCAGTTTTCGTGAGTCTGGAAACCTAAAGACCGAATGTTCCGCTTCTTTTCATTGTCGATCGTAGGCGCTTCCTTGGCCTTAGCCGGGCTAACCACCTGGACGCCGAGCTCTGTAACTCCCAAGAGAGTCCAGACTCTCGCTGAGACTTCCTCGCAAAATAATGGACATCCTTTGCCTCCTTCGGATGCTGAAATCCACGATCGCGCTCAAAAATTAATCGAAAATCAGCACCGTGATGACGCCGCAATCGAGCAGTACGAACGCATCGAACATCAAGTGGACCGCACGGCCGGCGCCAACCCGCGCGTACTGGAAGAGAAGCTCTATCGCGTGGTCCCTACCGGCACCGGCACCATGAAAATTGTGCTGAAGGAAAACGACAAGCGCACCGACCCTGTAATTTACCGGCAGCAATTGCAAACGTGGAGAGAACTGCTCGAGCTAGCTCTGAAGCCGGATGACTCAAGAGCGAAATTGGCTTACTCAAAATGGCAGAAGAAGAAAACTGACCGCGCGGAGTTGGTGGATGCGACCCAGGCGGCCTTTCTGACGAAATGGACGGGCCAGGAAACCGTGAACGGCAGGCTTTGCGACATTCTGGAATTGAGTCCCAACCCCAGTTTCCATCCGCACACCATATTTCAGGACGCCATGACGCGCATCACCGCGAAAATCTGGGTGGACCACGAAAAGAATCAGCTGGCGCGAGCCGAGGCTCACGTGATGCGTGACATGGCGTTCGGAGGAGGCATTCTCGGCAAACTGTATCGCGGTGGAGTTTTTTCCTTCGAGCAAACCGAGTTTTCGCCTGGTGTTTGGCTGCCCGTACGTTACCAATACGACTTCATGGGCCGGAAATTTCTGTTCACCTTCGAGCAGCACCAGTACATTGAAGCTAGTCAGTACCATCGTATCGGCCCGCCAAAGGAAGCACTCGCACAGGTCAATAGCGAAATCGCGAGCGGCAAAATAGTGAACGGGGACCCATAGTCTTCGCCCGCGCCTGCGGTGAGCTGACTAGCGGCGAACCGAGGAGGCGAATATGAATAAGGCCCTAAGGTTCTTCACAGCAACCATTTTCGTGACCGCTGGTTTCAACATTGTTGCGGGCAGCGCGCGAGCGCAAAACGATTCTTCAGCTCCGGCGCCAAGTTCGACCCAATCACCCTCATCCGCTATAGCAACCCAACCCGCTGATAAAAAAGTCTGGACCAATGACGACGGCCGGTTTCATTCCCCTCCTTCCCCTTCGGCTAATGCAAGTACAAAACCGGCTGGCGCGGCGAACAAGCCCAAGTCAAATAATAACGGGAAGAACGCGGGATATCGCGCACAAATTACCAAGCTGCAAGGTCAAATTCCGCCACTCGATGACAAGATCGCGCAACTGCAGGCGGCATTGAATGGACAAACCACCAACGCGCCGAGGACCTACGGCTGGTCAAAACCCGACGATTGGCACGACGCGCTCGCGCGCTACCAAAAGCAGCGCGAGGACATCGAGGCGAAAATCAGCGCTCTGGAAGACGAAGCTCGCCACAACGGAGTCCCGGAAAGCGAAATCCCTTGAAATATCGGATTCGCGGGGCGGGATAAAATGATTCCAACTTCAAAATGACAAGGTTCACATTCGGGGCCGTTGGCCTCGTAGCGCCGGCCTGCCCGCCGCGGCGGGGCTTTAGCCCGGCATCTTAGCTTGTGATTCCACTCCAGAAAAAGAAGCCCCGAAACTTGCGCTTCGGGGCCGGTTTGCAATCAAGAGCTAGCGTGCTGCCGCTGCTGTTTCTTTTTCGATTGGAGCGCCGACCAGATTGCCCCACTCGGTCCATGAGCCGTCGTAATTTTTCACGTTGTCGTATCCCAAAAGATATTTCAGGACGAACCAGGTGTGCGAACTGCGTTCGCCGATGCGGCAATAGGCGATCACTTCGTTCTTCCCTGTCACGCCCTTGCCTTCATAAAGCGCTTTCAGCGCTTCGAGTGACTTAAACGTGCCGTCTTCATTAGCCGCCTGGGCCCAGGGAACGTTGGCGGCTCCAGGAATATGGCCGCCGCGCTGCGCAGTTTCGGACATTCCCGGCGGCGCGATAACTTTTCCCGTGAATTCGTCGACCGAGCGAACGTCGACAAGCTGCGCCGGAGCCTTTTTATCGAGGAAGCGGAAGACGTCTTCCTTGCGCGCGCGAATCGACTCATCGGGACCAGCCGCACGATATTTCGTGGCTGCCACTTTGGTTGGATCAGTGGTGAGAGATCGCTTCTCTTCCACCCATTTCTTGCGGCCACCGTTAATCAAACGAACGTCCTTATGCCCGTAATATTTCAGTTGCCAGAGAGCATACGCCGCGAACCAATTATTGTTGTCCCCGTAGAGAAGGATAGTTGTGTCGTTCGAAATTCCCGATTGGCCGAGTAGCGATTCAAGCGCTGACTGGTCTATCAGGTCGCGGCGAATATTATCCTGGAGCTGCGATTGCCAGTTCCAACCGACTGCTCCGGGAATGTGGCTCTGGTCGTAAGCGCTGGTATCAACGTCCACTTCCACCAGCCGGATATTCGAATCATTTAAGTGGTCCGCTGCCCATTGCGTGGAAACTAAAGTCTCGGGATGCTTGTAGTCTGACATGTCCTTTTCCCCCTCGTGATTAGACTCATTGGCCCTGAAAACGACCTAAAATAAAAAACCCACCTGCCAGCTTTTCTGGCGGTGGGTCTGAAGTACCGAGCTAGAATCCGTTTCTAGATAGCTAGCCGAACCCCGCCAGAAGACAGGCGTGTGCAACAACAGGTGAGCCGGTCTGTGGTGAGGCGCGACATGCCAAGAGAATATACCGGAACAACGCGGGGTGGCAAGGTCCTGGTACAAGCGGCGGCTACAGGCGACATGGTGCGGCGTTCTCCGACGCTATCAGACAGCTTGAAGCGCGCCTCCAGCGGCCTCGAATTCGATGCGCAGAAGCCAGTCAAAATGAAATTTCTCTGAGGCCAGCCACTTTTCAAGTTCCTCACGGCTGGGCGCTTCGAATTCCACTAACATTTTGCCCTCCTGCATGTTCACTAGGACTCGCCGCGCCTTTACCGCCGTGGCTTTCTGCAAACGCGTCGTAAGCTCTTGCGCACCTTGGCGCGTTAGGCACGCCAGCGTGTGTTGCGAGATGTATAAAGCCATTGGACTCCTGTTTCGCTAGAATAGCCGCCACAGCGCGGGCAATTTCAATACATCGTTGCGGGAGAAAAATCAATGCCACCAGAGATGCGCAAGGCGCACCCCTATTATGTCTATGATGCAATTCAGGCTCAGCCCGAATTAATCGAAAAGATTTTGCAGAAAAGAGAAGAGATCGAGCGCGCCGCCGACGCCATCGCTGAAAAGGAACGCATCACCTTCGTAGGAATTGGAACTTCGTTGCACGCGGCTCGAGTGGCTGAAAGCTGGACGCGTGAGTTCTCCGCAGGACGGATCTGGGCTCACTACGAACAATCGTTTGAGCTCGTGCACCATCCCATCGCATTTACTTCCAAAGATGCCGTCGTCGTGATCACGCATACCGGCACCACCACCGCATCCGTGGAAGCTTTGCGCATGGCGCGCGCTGCGGGAGCGCTGACGGTAGCCATTACGGGAGAAATGAGCGGCGAAGGTGTCCGCGGGGCAGACTTCCAAATCCAAACCTGCGAACAGGAGGTCGCGTTTGCCTACACAAAAAGCTATACGACCGCGCTGGCAGCGTTGGCAATTTTGATCGCGCGCGTCGTAGAGCGCCGGAAGCTTTTGGCTGAGCGGTATCCGCACAAACAACTCTCGCAAGTCCCGCAGTTGATGCGCGAAGCGCTTAAACTCGAGCCTCAGGTGCGTGAGTTAGCAAAACAAATGGCGCCGCTAGCGCGCATCGAAATTTTCGGGACCGGAGTGGGCTGGGCCACGGCGAGCGAAGCTGCGCTGAAAATCAAGGAGGCGTGTTACATCGCGGCAGAAGGATTCGAGACGGAAGAAATACTCCACGGCCCGTTTTCAGAAACCGATTCTCGCGCAACGCTGATTGGATTGCTCACCGACCGTGAAACGGACGTTCGCGCGCGGCAAATCCTGCGCGCCGCCGGCGAATTGAAAATGCTTCGCACAGCGATCGCAAGTCCATCGGCAAATCACGATATTTCAGCTGAACACATACTCGTCGTCCCCGAAGTGGCGGAGTGGCTCACCGCCTTTGTGCATCTGGTCCCGTTGCAACTTCTCACTTATTTTCTCGCGCTCGAACGCGGGCTGAATCCCGACACGGGACGTCAGGATCAGCCTGCGCATGCGGCGGCCAGCAGACACTACAAATACTAGCTGGTCTAACCTGACCCTCCGAACAGTCTGTTATAGAGAACAATCTGCTGCGGGCTTTCTGGCTCACGCTGAGCGGGGGATACAATTGTGTGCAGATCGACCCGGGGTGAGCAATGAAACGAACTGTGGCATTTTTCATCGCGATTGCGGCCATGGCCTTTGCCTTATCGGCAAACGCCCAATTTGCACACGGATTAGGAACACTTTCTGGAACTGTGGTCGACGAGCAGGGAAAACCGGTCGCAGACGCAAGCGTGACGATTCAAACGTCCGACGGCCTGCGTCCGCACGCCACTCATACCGATTCGAATGGGCACTTCGAATTTACGCGTTTCGAGGCCGGGCAATACGACGTCCGCGCATATTCGAATAAGGTCTTCTCAGACTGGTCGAAGCGTCTGGTAATTCGCCCAAAGAAGGAAACGGAAATTACTCTGCGACTATCTCCCACTGCGAAGTAACAGCAGGCCTTCAATTCTTAATAAGCTTTATTCGTATCGTAGGGCCACAATTGGATCCACGCGCATGGCGCGCCAAGCTGGAATACAGCAAGCTAGCAATCCCACCGCGGAAAGAAACAACGCGACCGCAACAAACGTTAGAACGTCCGTAGAGCGAATTCCAAACAGCAAGCTCGAGAGCATGGGCGTCACCAGCAAAGATAGTGCCAGGCCAATGGCGACGCCGGTACATACTGCGCTCATGCCCTGGGTTAACACGATCTTAAGTATGTCGCTGGCCTGAGCTCCTAGCGCCATGCGAATCCCAATCTCATTTTTTCGTTGAGCTACCGAGTACGACGTGACCCCATAGATCCCGATGGAAGCGAGGGCTAGGGCGAGCCCTGCCAAGGCCAGCGCGAGCAGCATAGTGAAACGCGCTGCAGCCCGCGCCTCTCGAACGTAATCTTCCATTGGGCGCACTTTTGCGAGAGGAAGATTCGTGTCGAACTTTGCCACCTCCGCGCGAACGGCTCCGATGAGCGCTTGTGGGTCGCCTGTCGTTCGTATGGCGAAGGCCATGATTTCCCGCGTGGATTGCGCGTACGGCTCATAAATCTGTGGGCGCCCGTTGCCGGCCAATTGAAGATATTTGGTGTGTTTTGCGACACCGACCACGACGGCGGTGGCTCGACTAAAATCTCCTTCATGAATTGTTTCGACGTTCAGTTCTTTTCCGACCCCGCTCTCGTTGGGCCACATTTGCTGGGCCAAGGATTCATCCACGATGACAACGCGACGCCGCGCGGCATTGTCCGCATCGTCAAAGTCTCGACCAGCCAGCAGAGGGATGCCCATCGCTTTGAAGAAACCGGGAGTGATGGACCGATGGTCCGCAAGCAAAGTATTTTGATCTTGCGGCGCGGCACCAGGCCGCCAGTAGTAGCTGTACCAATTCGCATAATCATCGAACGGCAAGAGATGAACGCCCCCGACGGACTCCACGCCTGGCAACGCTTCGAGATTTTTTTTCAGCTGATAAATTAGGCGGACGTGGTCTTCATCTTTCGGATACCGGCTTTCCGGCGGAGAGATCTGAAAGGTCAACACGTGGTCGGGTTGGAATCCGGTGTCCACGTTAATGAGGCGCGCGAACGTTCGAGTCATCAAGCCCGCGCCGACGAGCAAGAGAAATCCCAATGCTACTTCTGTGGCCACCAGCAAACTCTTAAAGCGTTGCTTGCCGGAGACAATTCCTCTTCCACCAGCCTTCATAGTTTCGTTTAAATTGGTTTTCGACGCCTGCAATGATGGCGCGAGTCCAAAAATAATTCCCGCCAACAGCGAGACTGCAAAAGCATAGCCGAGAACTTGGAAATTGATCTTGACTCCTTCCAGCAGAACCATGGACTTGGGGCGAAGCGCCAGCAACCATTTCATTGCGCTCCAGCTCAGCAACAGTCCTGCAAGGCCGCCAATCAGAGAAAGGAAGACACTTTCAGTAAGTAGTTGGCGAATGATGCGGCCTCGCGACGCTCCGAGCGTTACCCGCAGAGCTATCTCTCTGTGCCGCAGACCAGCGCGAGACAGCAAAAGATTCGCCACGTTTGCGCAGGCGATAAGCAAGACCAGCCCCACTCCCACGAACAACGCCAAAACGGCAGGTTGCGTTTCGCGGGTGGTGTCCTGTTGCAGTGAGAATGCTTCGAAATCAATTCCCGCCTTCGAATCGACAGGATATTCGGCACGAAGCTGCGCCGCGATGGAGTGCAATTCCTCGCGCGCTTGAGGGAGTGTTGCCCCGGAGCGAAGCCGGCCAATCGCTCGAAGGTAGTTCAAATCCCGCGGCGCGCCTGAAAGGTCGTAGCGAAACGGTACCCATGCTTGCACGTCCGCCGGAACGCTGGCATCCGCGGGAAATATCAGACGGAACGTTGCGGGCATGACGCCGACAACAGTCAATGCCCGGCCATCGATAATTAACGAACGGCCAATAATATTTTCATCGCCGCCGAATTTCCGGCGCCACAGACCGTCTGTAATGACGATCACCGGGCCGGAGCGTTCTGACTCATCTTCTGCGGTGAACAAGCGACCCTTTGCGGCAGGAATACCCAGAAGTGACAGGAAATTCGCAGTCGTTTGTCCCACTTTTATTTGTTCGGGCTCTCCGTTGCCGGTCACAGCAGCGCTGCCAACCCATATGCCGCCAACATCCTGAAGTAACTTGCTGCGATGGCGGATATCAAACAGATCCGGGCCGGAAGACGGCACGCGCGTCTGGCCCGCGTTTTTAATATCGGTCCAAATCAGGACCAGCCGATTCGCTTGCGGATAAGGGAGCGGCTTCAGAACAACGGCATCGAGCACGCTGAAGATCGCGGTGTTGGCGCCTATACCGAGGGCCAGCGTAAGAATCGCAATCGCAGCGAA
>Ga0209008_1000428_pt1 | contig 14520 bp, 17 predicted proteins | sample JacPin_JW_Ref_O3_FD_187963 | JGI IMG/M metagenome (GOLD analysis project Ga0209008, IMG submission 187963) | Forest soil microbial communities from Algoma, Ontario, Canada - Jack Pine, Ontario site 1_JW_Ref_O3 (SPAdes) (version 2) | ecosystem: Environmental > Terrestrial > Soil > Boreal...
TGTACTATCTCGGTGCGGGTTGGAGCAAGAGCGGAGATTTTGCCACGGAAACGGACTGGGAGGATTACGTGCGGCAATTCGCCGCGCGGCTTCATGCGCCGCTGAAAGTGAAACTCAAAAATAAATAACTGTCTCGGCTGGCGGGCAGAGGCGCTGCGCATGGCTGCGTCACCTGCTCTCGGGGCAGGGAGTCAAGGAGCACTTCGGACCTGACTCGTCCCAAGCAACACCGCTCGACGGATACCAGCGTGTCAATCCGAACCGCTCATAGCGGTTGCCCGCTCGAACTTTTCTTCTTCACATGTGGCCGGTTGACTTAATCCGGTCGAACTTGTTCGAGCTTTCTTAACGTGGATGGCCCGGCACCAAGATGTGCCGTCCATTCGATAGTCGGCGTTATAAGTCAGCGGAGCAGCGCCGAGCGGTCGAAGAAGTGGAGAAGCTTCTTACATTCGCCGTGCTTGCGCCACCATTTCCACCAGAACTTGGCGAGCTTCCGCTGGGCTACTTACCTCCCGCAATAATGCGATCCGGGCACCACGCGTGCCGTCCTGCGTCTTCAAGCGCACGTAAAAGCCGAGACGGTCGACCGAACTCATCGTCACTTCCTGAGATTCGATTCCAGCAAATGCCCGGGCAAGCAGGACGAGCGAATCCCCGTGATCGGCATTCATGTGCTCCATGATGGCGGCTGCGGTGTTAGCCAGAGGATCGGTTTGTGCACGGTAATACTCCGAGGCAGAGACCCAGCCCATCACCCCGAAGCCGCCCACGTAGTAAACTTCCACCACGTCCATCCGGTAAAACGAAAAGTCGTCAAAGTCCACCCAGTATTTGCTTTTGGCATAACGCGCCAGCTAGAGTTTCCGTGCTTCAGCCACGTCCGGCACAGGTACCGGCAGAATATTTCCTAGCAACGTGACCCGTGACGCTCCCAAGGGATCGCCGATGGTATCGGGCTTGGTCACCAACAGGCTGGAACGCGGGTCTGCCTGCACACTTTGAGTGTGCATAGCCATCGTGCTGATGAGGAAGACAGGATTCGCGTGGCCGTCCAATCCATAAGGCATCACGGATCCGAAGGGAAACCCCTGCTGCTTACGTGAAAGTGTCGAGAGACTCCCAACTCGGCCCAGATACACCAAAGTGCGGGCTCGTTCGGCGAACGTAGGCTCAGCCACTTCAGGCTGGCTGCTCGCCGCGCCCGAGCCAGCGTGTTTCCCTGCAGCCAGTGACGACATTCCTGTTCTGCTAAATGGATTCGGCACACGAGCCGGAATTGTGTCGTGTTCCGAGTGCTTGGAACAAACTAACACGTCGCGGCCTGAGCTGTCTGTCCAGTACGAATGCACCGAGAATGTTAGCTTCCGATGAACGCGTTTATCAGCTACAAAGCTCGTGGCCTGATGATGCTCACAGAGATCTTCGCAGACTATGGAAGTAAGCGGGGCAGCATTCAGATTCGCTTGAAAGATACCCAGCTATTAGGCGGCAGCTTTCTTCGCTTGCGCTTTTACCTTTGCCCAACGTGCTTTCATCGCTCTTGAGATCTTGGCTCTCCCTTTCGCCGACAGCACGCGCTTCTTGGCGTGGGCAAGGTCTCGGCGTGCCGTCTTTCCCAGAACCTTTGCGGCCGATTGCAAACCGGTCAAATCATGCTGCAACTTAGCTAGCTGCTTTTTCACCTTTTTCTCTTCGCGTCTGATTGCTGCCAATATGCTCATGGATCCTCCGAGAACAATCTACATGAGACATCGCCTCAAACCAATCCCGTGCCCTTGGGATGTCTTATTCAGTTTGCAAGTAGTATGTGAAAATCAGATGTCCGATTAACGTTAATCCTCAACCTGGCTTGACAGTCTGCTCCCAAACTCCCTCGAACCGCGTTTGTGGTACACGTCTCTCGGCGCTCTCGACAGGGCGACGCTGCTCTTCCCTCTACGCGTCACCAGCAGCCCGTACGCAATCTCCGGATGGTCACGCCGCGAGCAGCAATCTCTCCAAGCAATTGCGTCACTCCCAGAGAAGCTTCTCGGTCGCCCGGGACGATTACCGCCCATTCCAGGTTCTCTCGAAACTCTTTTGACCTAATCTGCCACTGGCCGAAAGACGAAGATTTTGCCTCACCGATTTGGATGATGGACCAGTGCCACGCCAATGCCAATGTGGAGGCTTCGTCAGGTGCCGGCCCGGACAGACTGAAATGGTTGTTTCCGTGGACCAGGATGCCGAGCATGAGTTTTCAAGCCTCCAGGCGCGGATCGGGAACGGGGTAACCAATTGCGAAATGGTAGACGACTTGTCCTAGCTCAGGAGACAGGTCCAGATAGCGGTTCACTCGGTCATCGAAAAAAGCTCCGATGCCCGTCGCTCGCAGGCCAAGCGCCTCGGAAGCAAGATACATTCGTTGACCAATAGCACCCGCCTCGAAATGCACGTATCGATATCCACGATCACCGTAAATGCCGGCAGCACTCTCGAAATCCCCGATCATGGAGAATGCCACACAAGCGTTACCCGCCAGGTCTTGTCCCAAACTGAGAGCTGCCGCTACTAGGCGTTGGTCCCCTTCCTTGATTTTCTCTAGCTCTGCTTGCTCCGGCCAGTAGCGGTAAACACCTGGCGTCAAGCCGTCGACGCGGTGGACGTAAAGATAGAGGTGGACGAAACGAGCCGTGGCGAAATCGGCGAAGAGGCGCTCTTGTGCGGTGGAGAGAATAGTCGCAAGTTGCGAGAAGGCGATCGACTCGCCCCCACCCCTGAAGTCAAGAGCGGAACGGCGGGCACGAACGACGTCGCCGAAGCTACGGCTGGTGGAGACAAGAGGCGGCAGGCTGATTTCCCCTCGCCCGGGCGTCTTCGACTCGCAAAGAGAGGGGACGGCTGCCTCCGTGCTGAGCTTCGTAGCAACGTGAATTCGTTCAATCAGTGGATAAGGTTCTTGCTTCTCTGACAACCGGTTGGGCTGACCTCTAAACAAAAACGTCTCGACGGGATCCAGCATCCTCACGGGAATGGATGGGCCGTGAATCCCGACGATTAGCATGGGCCACTCATCCTCATGCAGCAGGCACTGCTCCGCAACTCGGTCATCTGAGAAATGGCCAAACGCAAAGCTTTCGCAGCCGATAGCTCGAGCAGCAAGCGTGAGCGCCTGCCAGGCATGTCCGACGTCGTGCAAGCAATACCGATAGGCACGGTCACGGTATTTCCAGGCTTCACGCCAGGCAATGCTGGTCAGAACGAAAATGAGCGGGGCAGAGATGTCGACAAGCTTCCTTCCAAACTCTCCGATGGCGCGTTGTTCTGCCATATGGGATGAGGGACGGTAATGATAGAGGCCATCGGGCCAACCGGCCAATCCCTGCGAGCAGAAGTGAAATTCGGTCGGATGGAGATTACCGGAAGAGGGATTGACGCGCAGAGCGTAAACAGCTCCGGTGGAGGGGACTCGTTTCGACGCGCTAATTGAGGCGGAATAGAACATCAACTGCGAAAGGAATTGCGCACCATCTCGGGCCAGCCTATTTCCGGTTTTGCCCTCGAGTACTTCGAGAGCTGAAACCTGTGGAGCGGGCGGGTCGGCCGGCAAATCCAGGACGGGGACGCCCTCATAATGCCGAAAAGGATTGGGCATATTGGCCCAATCAAGATAGTGCTGAGTTCGCCGGAGCGATTCGCCACTGTGCTTCGTCAATTCATGGTACTCGCGCCAGCCCATGCATCGTAGGTCCTCAGGACACTGTACTGGCAAAACAGGTATTCGGGTAGGGGCACGAAAAAGCGAGACTCTGGCGCGGCAGCGATCGAAGGGGCGCAACAGAGTACAATCGAGCGAGCGAATCCCGGTTTTTACATCTGTAGGATCAGTAGCGATATTCGCAAATCGAAAGAGGAGCAATCTGAACATGGGATACGGTAACCGTGACAAACCAGAACGCAGTTCTGGCCGAGCTGGGTTCGTGGATGCCCGACTCGAGGAGCTTCGGCGTCGTTGGGAAAATGCGACAGACGAGCGCGAGAAAAATGAGGTGTCCGAACAAATCCGCGAGTGGCAATCATTTAGGCCAGAACGATCCGCACCCTCCAGAGGTGGACGATAGGAGTCCCTGTTGCGAGTTCAGGCGGGTAGGCAAGATGCTGCCAAATGAAGCCAACAGAACCGGACTACACGGTCGTAACCCCCGATTGATCGCGTAACAGGAAACTGAGTGTCAGATTCTGGTAACCAATGCGAGCTCAACCGCTCGGTGCAACACCATCTAGTCGGTTGATACGACCGTATTTCCGCCAGAGAACCGATGCGCCTGGCCGTACCCAATTAGAACCTGACAGGTTAGTGTTCTGTTTGAATCAGCGCTCGCGAACCACTTCGGCGTTTGAGACTGCCGCAAGCGGACTTTGACCCAGTGTTGCGTCGGCTCGCGAGGCAGGCGCGCTCATCTAAGTCGCGAGCAAAGTGCGCTTTTGGACCGAATGGACCGAGACTCAAAGTTAAAACTGATCAGGAACTTATTATAAATACTCTGCACGGTGGGGGTTGCACGTGTGGCTGGGACGATCAGTTTGCGAGAGCACCTGCTAACAGGGCAGGTGCTCATTTGTGGCAATCTGTGAGAGCAATCTATTACAATCAGGGAGTTACGGTGGGCGTGTAGCTCAGCTGGGACAGCATCTGCTTTGCAAGAAAGCAGGCAAAATCACACAAGTGCCGCATCTGGTGTCGCTTACGCGGAAACACGCGGTGCAACCAACCCCTTGAATTGGACTGAAGCTGGACCGAAAATCGTCCTCACGTCTGTGAGCCTGCGTAAGCGCGCGCGCTTCGGTGGGATCTTGGCGTGGCATTCAAATCTGCAACCATTCGGTTAACAGCCACTTGAGTAACTTAAACACGATTTGCCGGAGCGGGAGTTTTCCGAGGAAGATCAGCGAGTCGCGATGAAACGGGACGAGTCAACTTCTCTTCTTTATTCACCTTCTGTTCGCAATTAACAGCTTGTTGAAAAACTGTTTTGGCTCGCCATTCCGAGCATCGAAGCGACGAGGAACCTCTCTTTTTGTTGGCTTTTCGCGAGCAGCAATGCCTTACGGTGCTCACAGCAGCACGTTCGAGATCCTTTTTCAACAAGCTGTTAATCGCGAATTGCCGCAACTACCGTGACATTTTCGTGACAGCCGATGAGGTATGATGAGGGATTGTTCCGGATACCACCCGCGGGGATCACTTCCTTCAAGTCTTAGCGTTGAATCGGAAGCGCGCCAGAACAACCTGCGTCCGTCATCCACTTCGGAGAAAGCGCGCTTCCGATAAAGCACTAAGACTTATCGGGAGTAGTCCGTCGTTCCAAGTGGATTGGGGCATCCTGTTTGCCGGCTCCGGGATCGGGCTGCATCCGTACGTCCAATGTCTGTTCTTCCGCTGGCACAGGGAGATCCTTCCGCCGTGCCGCGTTGTCAGAGCTACGCTTTTTCGGGTCTAGCAATGGCCCACGACTTGCTGGTAAGCCACGATCGGAAATCCTGTGGGGTAGTTCCTCGTGACGCGTTGGATGCTTCTCGTCTCTCCTGAACTGCACCAGCACGTACAGGAAAAAACCGCACACCACGACCAAACCTGCAAAAGCGATGACCGCCATGAAGTCTTACCCGTCTGCGCGCTGGTGGGCTTATCGGCGCATTCCGTGGATCACCATAGCGAAACTGTCGTCAAGAAGTCCGGAACAATCCATAAGGAATTCATAAACGCGGCGGCGTAATTTGATGGAAGATCGGAGATCGTTGGATTCTCCGTTTCGGCTCGCGCAGCCTCGATCACAGGCAGCAACTTCATTGTCGACGGCGCGCAGAATCCAACTGTGTAAACAAGCGCTGCTGCCAAACTGTCTGGCGTTTTCGTGGTCTCCCCTCTTCGTTTTGCTTTTAAAACTAATGTCTGCTGCGAACAATTTGTTTGCGATCTGGTCGGAAACCGTAAGAGCCATTCGTTTACTACCCGAGTTCGAGAATTCTATTCGGAACGGTTCGCCGTGATATCGATGAATACGTCTGCAACAAATGGCAGCGCGAGACGGATTTTGTGATCGAGATCATCCATCGCGCGCGCCAGTTCCTCGATATTTATGTGTGGCGATGGATGCACTTTAGCCGCGACGATGACCTCCTCGGGCCCCGAGTAAATTGCACGTAGCGACAGGATTCGTTCAACTGCTTCGTCCTGCTGGACAATTGCTTCCAACTGCGCGAACAGATGCGGAGGAATCGACCGCCCCACCAGGAAATCCGCGAACGGACGCGCCAATCCAAACGCCGTGACCGCGAGCAGTAGCCCGATCACCAGCGACGCAAGCGAATCCGGTACGCTCGTTCTGAGAATCTCACTGAGGAAAAGACCGGTTGCAGCAACAAGAAGACCGATGAGGGCAGCGCTATCCTCAACGAGAACAGCGCGCACGACGGGATCGCTGGAAACAAGGAAGTAACGCCATACGCTCAGCTTATATTCGTTTGCTTGGCGGCGCGCTTGGCGCATGCCCTGCAGCCACGATGTTCCGTCCGCGGTGAACGCAACAGCCAGAACGATCCACGCAGTAAGACCGCCAGACAGCGGGTGGCGTGCCTTCAGCTCTGCAATGGACATCGCGATGGATAGGCAGCCGCCAATTAAAAATGACGCGATCGCCGCCATGAAAGCCCAGAGGAATCGCTCGCGTCCATGACCAAAAGGATGCGCGGGGTCGGGAGATTGGCGTTCACGATGAATGCCGACCGTGAGAAAGATTTCGTTTACTGAGTCAGCGGCGGAGTGGGCGGCCTCGGCAAGCATGCCGGTGGAGCCGGAAACCAATCCACCAATCAACTTCGCAACGCCTATTACGATGTTGGCAAAAAACGCGATGAGGATGGTTCGCGAGCTTTCCCCTTCCGCGGCTCTGCGAAGGGCCGTAGCCGAGCGTCGTTGGGGCCTGGTTCGTAACATCGGAAAGAGTCAGTCGCGGATAGACCAACTTTTATCATCTTCCTCTATTACTACTCTGGGCGCGAGTCCCTGATCTGTGCAGAAGAACTGCCGGGATCGTCTTCCAGCATTTCCGAGGCCTTGGCTTTCTCAGTTCTCTGGGCCGTCGCGCTTTTCGTTTCTATCCCCAAAGTTCTTTTCACGCCGTACTGGGCAAATGAGCCGGCTCCATCCTTTGTAGCCGGCACGCGCTGAAAGATCCCTGAGAAGGCAGATCGAACCGAGTAGGCCACCAGGAACCAAAGCACGGTAACGAAAATCGCGAGGGGCAAGCCGGCACGGAACATGAATATGTGAATGCAAACGATATTGAAGACAATCGGACCTAGTATCGTCAGCGCCAGAGGAACGTAGCGGTTGGCCAACAGAAGCAGCGCAGACACGATCTGAAGAAGGAAGATGACCACATAAAAGTGCGAAACAAAGATTGCGTCAAAAAATGGAGCTGCAACGCCGGTAGGCCCGGGCATGTGAAGAAAGTTGAAGAACCCGTTGAGTCCGAACACCGAGAGGATCAAACCGAGCGAGTAGCGAGCGATTTGAGAAGCGGTTTTCATTTTGTTGCTCCGTCGTAAGCGTGGCGTGCGACAGGACGTCTAAAAGTCATTTGGAACGCGGCCAAATCGTCTGAGCCTACAGTACGGATTTTTTCCCCGGGTAGATCACGAAGATCCGAATGACAGACAAGGTCGCGAGTCTTCATACGTGACGCCATTCGCCGCGCGGTTCGCTTGTTTTCAATCACGGTCACTCAGACCGGCAGATGGGGTACGCTCCAGGATGCGGCGACTCATCTCCGAAAGTTCCGATTCCAACGTGTCCGCACTTCTTCCCGCCCGTGTCTCGGCACCGATTTCAGTATTTAACTGGATGACCGTTGCGAAGTCGGCGCTACATTCCAGGCAGAACTTGTCGGGCATCCCCGGAAGTTCGAACAAGTCACTCACACGACCACATAGCCCACAGTGCTTCGCTACATGCCGCTCTATGTACGTATCCTTTAACATTGCAGCTCCTTTCTTGGCTCTGCCGAGAAAACAGCGTTCCTCGAGCCGTTTCCACCTTCGCAGCGATTCAACGGATCCGTCACTTGTGGAAACCCCTTATCGGCTGCTGCGTTAGTTCTTTAACGTCCAGCTTCCCCTCCTTTTTCTTATCCAGTCTGTCGAATTCGGCTTCCATAAAGCTCATGAACGCCTGTTTAGAGAGCTTGCCATCGCTGTCGGTCTCCATAAGGAGCAGCAACTTCTTGACCTCGCCCTCTCCGAGCGCCACATTGGCCTGCGGCTTCGGGACTGAATCCGTCTGTGCGATCGCAATGCCTCCCAATGCCCAAATCCCCACTACCATTACAAGCAGTATCATCAACACTGAGACGATCGTTTTGACAACATCTGCGATTATGGTCATGCCTGAGCCTCATTTACTTTCGTCTTAAGACCTTCGTTGTGAAGTTGAGGAAAGTTTGACCGTTGGCACCCCACCGACTTATTGCGAAAGCGGGGTCTTCGATTGTTGTTATTTAAACTAGCTCCTCGGAACGGATCTGGGATCGCCAGAGGAAGCAGGGCGATCCCATCCCCGCCGCCGCTGCGAATTAGAACTCCAGCCGCAGTGCCAACTGTCCGGTCCGGTTTCCGCCGTACTCCGCGGTTTGCGCGGACTGCAGCACTCCGAAGGTGCTCGGGTTGCTCACATTCGTAGCGGGAGGCGCATAGTTCGTATGGTTAAGTACATTTGTGAAAGTGGCTTCAAAGCGCAGTCGCAAACCTTCACGGAGCTGCATCACCTTCGACAGGCCGGCATTGACGGCGATGGTTCCCGGCCCTTCCAGACTACCCACGCCCGCATTGCCGATGCGCGCTGCGCCCACAGGCGTTGGAGCAAAGGCACCAATGTTGAAGTAGTTGCTTTGCGTCCGATTGGCAGGAATTGGGTTGCCGACCAGATCCGGACGACAGACAGACGCCGCAGCCACGGGGTCGGTATTGGTTTGATCGAAGCTGCAGCTGATCGTCGGGGTCAAGTACGGACCGGTTTCGAGCAGCGTTATAGTGTTGACACTCCAACCACCGAAAACCGCATTCACCGGTCGGAAGGAACTCGACCATCGACGGCCTTGCCCGAATGGCAGATCGTAAGTACCGGTCAATAGAAAACGTTGCTGACGTGCACCGGCAACGTTGCCTCGGTCCAGCCCAATGTCAAAGCGATCTACGTCAGAGAGGCCGTAGTTGGTTTCACCTCCGTAGCCAGCCGGAGCATCGCCTTGCGCGTCACTGATGTCATGAGCCCACGTGTAGTCCGCCTGGAAGAACAGGCCATGGCCGCTCTTGTGAGTGGCTTCCACCTGCATTGCCTGATAGTTTTGGTTTCCGGCGTTTTCCGTCGAGTAGATGATTCCCCAGTTCGGGAACGGGGCCAGTGCCGGATTAAAGGGCAGCGCGCTCGGCGCCGTTTGATTCAAGTTTTCGCTTACGTTCAAGCGATACGAGTTCATGCCTATGTAGCTCACGCGCAGGGCTGTAGCGAAAGGCAGTTGCCGTTCGATCGTTACATTCCATTGCACGGACTGCGGATCGCGATAACGAGGGTCGGTCGCCTGTTCAATGGTTCCGCCGCCGATCTGTACGAGTTGGCTCGCTGCAATCGTATTTGGGAATTGAATGAGGGGTGTGCCGCCGGGGCCGAATCCGTTTGAATAGGTATGGACCGAGGATTGCGGATTGCTTTCATTATTGTTCTGAAGTTGCCCCAGATTGGTCACCGTGTAGATGCCAATGCCGGCGCGCACCACGGTCTTGTCATTCTTGAAGGGACGATAGGCGATGCTGATGCGCGGATCAAGATTGCGTAGATAGAATTGCCGCAGACCCTCTGCTAATCCTTCCTGGCCATTCGAAACGACGCGAGAGCACGGCAACGAGGACGAAGGAGCATACCCTGCGTCTGCAGGAGCAGAGAATCCTGGAGGCGCCGCATTGCAGGCATTAAAGGACTGCAAAAAGGCGGAAACCGGCCCGCCCAGCGTGCGGTACAGGACGTCGTTGACGATGACTGAATTTGTCTTCGGATCAAAATTGGCTTGAATCCCGTGCTCATCTACGAAGGGAGGCAGCAATTCCCAACGCAGACCGAGGTTGACCGTCAGGCGATCGGTGACGCGCCATTCATCCTGCGCGTAAAGGCCAGTCTCCAAACCGCCCGCATCATTTCTCGGGCCTGTCACCGCGAAGTACGAGGTAGTCGGAAGCCCGAGCAGAAGGTCGCCGAAGGCACTGCCTGTAAATACGCCTTGGTTGAAAGTAAACAGGCCGTAATCATCGGATGGCGTCTCTATCTCCGGAACCGCAAATCGCACCCAGCGAAGGTCCACTCCCACACGAAGAGTGTGATTGCCCCTGGTGTAGGTGATGTTGTCGGCTATCTGGTTCGTGCTCGATAGCATGGGTCCCACGTGGTCCCTTCCGATGGGTGTGAAACCGGTGCCCTCGGAGAAATTGATGCTGGGAAAACCGCCGTCAGTCGGATGGTGTGAAACATTTACGTCCAGCAGGCCGAGTTGCGCGATGGCCGAAGCGCCCTCTATCGGGAAGTTCGGAGAAAGCAGAGTGTGCGTGAATCCAAAGCGGAATTCGTTCAGCAGGTTCGGGGTGATGACGTAGTTGTGAGAAATCAGAAAACTCCGGTCATGTTCAGTGTCCGCGTCATTTGGGAGTAGCGAATTCACTACGTCGGCCACCTGATTCTTCCAATTGAAGCGTGCGTACACTTGTTGTTTAGAGTTGATCTTGTGGTCGATCCTGCCGTCGATTCCATTCGTATTGGAAGGAATGGGCTGCAGATTTTCAAAGTTAAAGCTGGACGCTGCTGTGGTGTTCGGCACGTTCGGCAACGGATAAAAGTTATTCAGCAGCGTCAGCGCGGACTGATTCAGCATGGAGGTCGGAATGGTATTATTGGGAAACGGCTGACCAGTCGCGGGATTGATCAAAACCGCGCTCGGCTGGCCGGTCGTTGGGTTCGTGAAGGGCGTTGGATTGCTCGGGGTCACGAATCCACTGAAATTACCGTTCCTTTCCGCTTGCGTCGGAACCAAGAACTGCTCGGCCTGAGAGGTTCTCCTGCGGTTCCCTTCATAATCAAAGAAGAAGAAGGTTTTGTCGTGTCCGTTGTAGAGCTTGGGAATCAACACCGGACCGCCTGAGCTTCCACCGAAGGTGTTGAAGCGTTTCGGCGCTTTCACGTCGAAATTGAGCACCTTGGCATCGAGTGCATCATTTTGCAGATATTCGAACAGGCTCCCGTGAAAGGTGTTCGTTCCGGGCTTGGTGGTAAACGTCACGTCACCGACCTGGGAAAACTCCGCGTTATTGTCGTAGGCCGTCACCTGAAGCTCCGCGATCCCTTCGGAAGAGGGATAGGGATTTGTTCCAGCCGCACTTAGGAAGACGTTTGTAGTTGAGATTCCGTCGACGGAGTACCCGACCATATACGCCGTCGCACCACCGACGGCTATGTTGCCTTGACTATCCTGCTCGACATTTGGAGAGGTGGACATAGAAGCCAGAGGACTCGTCGTCGCAGCTCGGAAGTTCAATGGCAACTGCGTGATTTGGGACGCGCTCTTCGCATCGCTGATGACCCCATTCTCGGTATTAATCGGGGGTGCGGTATCCGTTACTTCCACGCTCTGCGATTGGCTTTGCAAACTCAAGTCGGCATCAATCCGCAGCGCCTGCCGGGCCACCAATTGGGCGGACAGAACTTTGAAATCCGAAAATCCTGCGGCCTGAATCGAAACCGCATAGTTGCCCGGTTTCAGGTTCACAAATTCAAACGCTCCGGTCTGATCCGACGTTGTTGCGCGGACACTGTTGTCTTCCAAACTCCGTATCTCGACCGCCGCGCCAGCCACAGGGGCCTGCGATGGGTCATGCACCACACCGACGATACTGCCGAAGGTCGACTGGCCGGAAACTGGCCAAACCGTGCACATCAAAGCGACTACGATGACTACCAACGCCCTACGCATGTCTTTTCCTCCGCAACAGAGCGGTTCTTGGTTCTTAGGTCTTCAGACTCTCTGCTGGAGAGACTCTATTGGTATCTATGTGTAGAAAGCCGGATGGGTTTATAAGGCGTCCGTAAAGATTCGCAACGATTCGCATCGCGTTTGGAAGTGTGCTGTTGGCCAGCGATTCGGAGTGCGGACACATCAAGCAGCTAACATCAGTACCGGAGCAGTTCGGGGAAAGGAACGTCAAACCTCGCGGGGAGGCCGTTTTTCAACCGTGCGAAGTGGCAATTGAAACATATAACCGATCCCAGGTTCGGTCACGATGTAGCGTGGATGCGCAGGATCTTTCTCGATTTTCTTGCGGATATCCTTTACGACTACGCGAACCAGCTCGGTTTCTTCCCCATACTCGGGCCCCCACACTATTTGTAAGATTTTTCTGTGCGTAACCGGTCTCCCTTGCTGAATGACAAGCAAACGCAGGACGTCGAACTCTTTCGGCGTCAAGTGCACGCGGTCACCGCGAACATTAACCATTCGCATCTCGAGATCGACCGTCAGCTCTGACGTCTCAATTCTTGGAAGGGGTTGCTCGGCATCCGTGCGGCGCAGAGCAGCTCGAACACGAGCCAGTAACTCTCCCGTCGCAAACGGCTTTACGATGTAGTCGTCCGCCCCTGCATCGAGAGCATCAATCTTGTCACGAACCGAATCGCGCACGCTTACCATAAGAATGGGACCCGCAAAGGACACGCGAATTATTTTGCAGGCGTCAAATCCGCTCATGTCCGGCAAGTTCATGTCCAACAAAACCAAGTCGGGATGCTCCCGAACTACCGTGTCGATCCCCTCTTGTCCATTCTTTGCCAAGATGACGCCATAGCCCGCCTGGGCAAGGCTTGTTTGCAGCACCCGGCGTATCTGCGGTTCGTCGTCCACCAAGAGAAGTGTGTTGTACTTCATGCCCCTGGGACCCTTGGCTCTAGCTGAAACGAAATTAGATGAATTGCGCACGAGGATTCCATAAGGTATTAATAAAGCTGGGTTGGGGAAGATCAGCGGGCCCCGCTTCCCAGCCGCTTTTCTCATGGGATTGCCCGTAGGTTTTCGATATTTCGTTCGGTGCGCCTTACCTAAGGACGGTACTCTGAAAGTGGATAAGCTTGATCGACTGCCCCTCCTGCACATACACCGCAATCAGTCGAAAGTGCGAACGACTCTCCATTCCGCGCCGTGAGCTGACCGCTTGGCTTTCGGCCGTCAACACAGCGGTTGACCCGTACATCCGCACCTCAGTCTGACCCAGTTCGATCGAATGAAACCGTAATCCACCGCTCCGCAGGTCTTGCAACACTTCCTGCTTGTTCAGCACGGAACCATCGGGTCGCACCAACATGTAATCGCCCGCGTACAGCCCTTCAAGAGCAACGTAGTCCTGCTCCTTCAGTGCACGATTGAAAGTGTCCGTGTGGATACTCAAAATCTCCTCTGCCGTCATGCGATTTCCTCGCCTCTCGTTCCGGGCTGACGCGCTGGATTGTGCCGTCGTCCGCTCCTATCAAACTGTTCGCGGCGGCCGCGGTGACGGCAGCCGCCTTGGGTTCAAGCTGTGGCGAAGAAGCGTGCGGCCTCCTCGGCGAACTCTTCAGAAAACTGGAAGTGCGAGCCGTGCCCGGAATCCGGATAGAGGATCAACCGGGCATCCGGTAGATGCTGCTGAAGGATGTAGGAATTGATGGTCGGCACCATAATGTCGTCCTTGCCGTTGACGACAAGCGTGCGCTGCTTGATCTTTTTCAAATCACCATAGCGGTCTGTCGCGGGGATCACACCCCATTTAGCAAGAGCAACGAGTTGGGCCTTGCCGACTTGGGGCTTCGCTTCCGGTTCGCGGTCCAGCTTTCGTGCGGCAATCCGCTTAAGCCACGCCTTGCCAGCCGCGTAACTTGTCGGGCTCTTCGAAAAGAACAGGTCCAGCGTGCGTTCCTGCGGGGTGCTGTTCGGACGATTGACGATTTCCATTACCTCGTGCGTGAATTCCTGCATGCCTTCGCCGCCCGACGGGCCGGTGCCTGCGAGGAGGACGCGCCGCACCAGCTCGGGCGCGTCAAGTACCACCTGCTGCGCGACCATGCCACCGATTGAGAAACCGAACAGATCGATCTCTTTCAGGCCGAGCGCCTTGACGAAGGTGATGATGTCGGCCGCAGTAGTGGGGATCGAGTCCGGCATCTCTCCACCCGAACGACCGACACCCCGATAATCGACCAGGATCACCGGGCGGTCTCGCGCCAAGCGGTTGGTGTGGACCGGATCGAAATTGTTCATCGTGCCGGTGAAATGCTGAAAGCACACCACCGGCGGAGTGCCTTCCTTGCCGAAACGCCGGTAGGCGAGGCTCACACCGCCGATACCCTGGAATTGCGTCGGCGCGGTTTCGCTGAGATTGACGTTCGACATGGCTCGTCTCCTGTGATGAAGA
>Ga0209008_1000430_pt1 | contig 14496 bp, 12 predicted proteins | sample JacPin_JW_Ref_O3_FD_187963 | JGI IMG/M metagenome (GOLD analysis project Ga0209008, IMG submission 187963) | Forest soil microbial communities from Algoma, Ontario, Canada - Jack Pine, Ontario site 1_JW_Ref_O3 (SPAdes) (version 2) | ecosystem: Environmental > Terrestrial > Soil > Boreal...
TTGGTCCTGCCGCCTCCTCTTTGCGGGATTGTTCCGCCGGTCCCGCCGATTCCTGAGGCATCGACGTTGATCTGAGCGCGATGGATCGCGCTTGAGAGCACGCCAGGGTCCTCGGTGAAGTCGGCCAGAAGGTTTACGTCGGTATCAAAGGTCATCACGATTGCTTCGTCTTTCTTGTGCATCACTTCCCGGACAAACCGCGAGCCTGCGTCCTTTTCCGCGCCCAGCATGTAGTACATGCTTCCGCTGGTGTCCATCATGATGGCGAGTGAAATCGGCAGATTCACTTCCTTCGAGAAGTAGGCAACTTTCTGCAGCACGCCGTCTTCATAGACTTTGAAATCGTCTTGGGTCAGATCGCCGACAATGGCGTTGTGTTTGTCGCGGACAGTCGCAAAAACGTTGACGACTGCGGTCCTGCTTTCCAGAGGGTTCTCGGTTTGTGGAAGGTCCTGCGGGGGCCGCGGGGGTGCGTCGGTCTGACTTCCCGGGGGAGGGCCACCCGCCGGGCCCATGGGCCCGCGTTCGGCTCCTTGCGGTGGCACCGGGGGCGCGGCCATGGCGCGTGAGGTGATGGAGTTCAGAGCTGGGTATCCCGCCAAAGCCAGGACGAGAATACCCGCCGCGATGCTGGTCAGCCGCATTGTATAATCTCCTTGGGGAATAGCTCAGACCGATACGATGCAGGATACGGGCCTCCGGATGTTCGAATTAGATTCCGGACCGCCGGGCGAAAAAGAAGTTCAGCGGCCCTGGCGGTGGGCAAGAAACGAGACGCTTCGATGACTCGAATGATTCGGCTCCTTGGCATGATTTTGCTGTTTGGCGCAGTCACCCCTGCGCAGGAGCAGCCACCTCCAGCCGCTCCGCAGCCGGCCGCACCCCCGCAACAGAAAGGCGCGCCGCCCATCGTCATTGTCACTCGACAGGTGATCGTTCCCGTCACGGTCAAGGACTCCCATGGCCAGCTCGTCGGCGATCTTGCGAAGGACGAGTTTCGCATCTTCGCCGATGGTGTCGAGCAGAAAGTAAAGGGCTTCTCCTCTGAAGCGGTCCCGCTTTCCGCCGTCGTTCTCCTGGACAATGATCTCGGAGAAAGAGTTGCGTCGCAGGTGCAGAAAAGCCTCACGACGATTGCAGCGGGCTTCGGACCGGCTGACGAAGTCGCGCTAGTCACCTACGACCAGTTTCCGGAAACTGTCTCCGACTTCTCGTACAACAACGATGCGCTCTTCACGACACTGAAGCGCCTGCAACTCGGCTCGCACAACTCTCAGGTGATCGCCGATCCAACCACCCAGGGACCGATCGGCGCAGGTCCGCCGCCGTCAACGGCTGGCCCCATCGGCAGCGGCCCCCCTCCGGCAGCGAGCGTGCGGCTTCATGGCACGCAGCGTTACAAGAACACCAACGCGCTCAACGACGCGCTGTTCGCCTCAGGCGACATGCTGAAATCCCGGGGGCGCGACCGCCGCAAGATTATCTTCCTAATTTCCGATGGGAGCAATTCGACGCTCAACGAGCACAGTTTCGACGAAACGTTGCGGTCCTTGCTGGTCGCCGACATCTCCGTCTACTCCATTTCTGTTACCCATTCGATACCGGTCGGCAAGGCCCTGGTCCAGAAAGGAGCGGCGGAGCTGGAAAAGTACGCGGCCGACACTGGCGGGGACACCTTTTACGCCGGCAAGGACGCTGAACTCGAGCGGCTCTATGCCTCCGTCACCGAGGAAGCGCGCAACGAATATACGCTCACGTTTTCTCCCGAAGACATCACCAAGGGACAGGACTACCATCCGATCGAAGTTCGGGTCCGCCGGCCGGACCTGAACATCCAGACGCGCGAAGGCTATTACGAGAGCGCGATCGCTCCCGGACGTTAGCGCCGCCGGCCAAACCTGGAACGTCGCTGTCTCCGCGCGACGCCTATTTTGTAATCGGTGCCGCAGGCTGTATCGAAATCAACTGTTCATGTGCAGGACACAGCGGCTTGTAATCGCAATACCCGCAAGAGAATCCGGGCTTGGCTGAAAAATCTCCCGCGCGGATTCGATCTGCGACATCCGCAATCCGGGCCTTCGTCGCACCGAGAGATTTTAGATCTCGCGTGGAGCCTACGGCTTCGTTGTTTACCAGGTTGTAAAAGACCAGCCGCGCCGGCGTAAGTTCCAGCACTTCGCGCGCTGCCAGGGCATAGATGCTGAGCTGCAGATCTTCGGCCGCCTTCTTTGCGTCTCGCGGCCTTCCCGTCTTGTAGTCGACGATCTCGATTTCAAGTTCGCTCAGGCGATTTACCTGGTCCATGCGCCCTGTGACCACGACGTCGTGCTCAAGCGGAAGCTCGAAGGTTTTTTCCTGGTGGATCACCTCCGGCGGCGAGGCCGCGAAGCTGCGATGGAACGCCGCCAATTGTTCGCGTCCCGCCTTGCGGTATTCGCCTTCCTGGTATTGGTCAGGAAATCCCGCCGAGGACCATTCGCGTTCGTAGATGGCGATCACCTCTTCGATTGCCACAGGTCCGCGCTTGCGCGTCTCCGCTACGAACTCACGGATCGTTGCGTGCATCACGTTTCCAAATGTCATCTGCGCGTGTGGCCCCCCGCGGATGTTCCAGACATACTGGAACATGTACTTCATCGGGCATCGGTCGTAGGCGTCGATTGCCGACGCGCTCAGTTGCAGCGGCTCGGGCCGCGGAGGGTGAAACGCCTTGGCCCACAGCGCCACGCGCGAATAGGCCCGGGTGCCTTCTGCGCCTTCTCGGAAAAGCTGGATTGCGTCCGCCGCAGCCGGTGCCGGGCCCGCAATTTCCTGTGAAGGCGGCACTTTCACATCCGGCGCGGACTGCGCGACATCCGATTTCTGAATGTTGGTGTTCATCAGGAAGTCGTCGAGAAATGGAGACGGCTTTTTCCGCCGATTTACGATGGTTGAAAGCGTCAGCCGTTTCTGGGCGCGTGTGAGGGCCACATAGAAAAGACGCCGCTCCTCCTGAATGTGAAAATCCCCTTTCGGCTGTTCTTCCTTCATCAGTTCCACGGGAAATTCGAACTCCGGCCGGCGCGCGCCGGAAGGGAAGTCGCCCTTGCTGAGCCGCAGGATGAAGACGTGCGGAAACTCGAGCCCCTTGGCTGCGTGCACGGTCATCAATTGAACTGCGTCCTCGGAAAGCTCTTCCTCGATCTGGACGTCGCCGTCGAGCTCGTCGAAATAGCCAAGGTACTCGATGAAATCGCGGAGCTGCTTCGCCTCGTTCTTTCGCTCCCACTCCTTCACGAATTCAACCAGCCGGTCCAGGTGCTGCCGTTCGGTGACCGAAGCCAGCGGCGCAAACCCGAGGTTCCTGATCAATTCGTCCAGCAGCGCGCTCGCCGTCTGGCTCCGCATGCTTTGCCTCATCTGGTTCCGGAGTTCGACCAGTTCCGCCAGACGGACGCCTTCGCGGTCCAGGGGCGGTTCCCGGTGTGCCGACTCCACTTCGTCCCACAAGGGCCGCCGGTGATTCTTATCAGCGCGTTCAGCCAGCCGGACCAGGTCGCGCGGCTCGAGTCCCCAATACGGCGCCGCCAGAACACGCGCGCAGGCCACGTTGTCGGCCGGATCGGCGATCAAGCGCATCCACGCGAGCAGGTCGCGCACCAGTGTGCTGGACAGAATGGAAAACTTCCGTATGACAAAGGGAATGCCCCGGCGGCGAAGCGCGTCCAGCAACTGTGCGCGGTGGGTGTGCTTGCGGTAGAGCACGGCAAAGTTGCGCCATGCGGAGCCTGCTTCGTGGAGCCGCTCGATCTCCGATGCCACCCAGTGCGCTTCTTCCTCGAAGGCGGCGAACTCGACGACACGAATTTTTTCGCCTTCTGGATTTTCGGTAGTGAGATTCTTGGGCGGGAGCAGGGGCGATTTCTCGTTGTGCGATATCATTTCGCCCGCTACGCGCAGTATTTTTCGCGTAGAGCGGTAGTTTTGTGAAAGCGAGATCAGAGCCTTTCGGCCCGCAATCGCAGGCGGCGTGCCGGCCAGGCCACAAAATCGTTCCAGAAAAATCGTGAAACTCCCGAACGATGCACCGCGGAAACGGTAAATCGCTTGATCATCGTCGCCGACTGCGAGAATGTTGCGCCGGTCGCCCGCGAGGATCCAAAGCAATTCGAGCTGGGCGACATTGGTATCCTGAAATTCGTCCACCAGGATGTAGCGGTATTGTTCGCGCATCTGTGCAAGCAGGGCCGCGTCGGAGCGCAGCAGTTCGACGGCTTGCAAGAGCTGTGCGCCGAATGTGTACAGATTCCGGTCTCGCAACAGCCGCTCGCTCACACGATAGACGCGCGCGAGCTCCTCCTGGCGAGCGACCTCCTCGTCGGCGATCGCAAGGGCATCGGGTTCGAGTGATTTCTTTCGGGCATCATGATCCCGGCGCACTCCCTCCACGTACCGCTGGTAATCGTCCGGCGTCACCAGTTCATCCTGGCAGCGCGAAAAAAATGCCTGAAAATCCTTCAGGAACTCCGCGGGCTCGGCCAGCCGCCGGAAAAGGACCAGCCCCAGCTCGGCAATGTTGCGACGCAACAGGATGCGGTGGTCGATTTCGTCCAGCGGCAGAATCAGGGGATTGGCCGCTCGCAGGATTTTTTCAAGGCAGAAAGAATGGAAGGTGCTGAGCCACACGCCTTCGGCGCGGTCGCCTGCGGCCTTCACCACTCGGCTCTTCATCTGGCCCGCGGCTTTGTTGGTGAAGGTCAGCCCGAGAATATTTTCTCCCGCAAGCGTGGGATCGGATTCCAGCAGATTGCGTATGCGCTCGGTGATCACGCGCGTCTTACCGGTACCGGCCCCCGCTACAACCAGCAGCGGACCCTGTCCGTGCTCGACGGCAGCGCGCTGCTCGATGTTTAGGGGAAAGCCCGTCTCAAGGGCTCCCGGCGAAGTGGGCGTTTGCGACATGGTGCGGTGAGCCGATTGTAGCAGAGTCCGCCAGAGGCGAAAATGAGGCGAACACAGCTCCGCCGAGTAGGCTGCTCGCCCCGTGCAGATGACCGGGACCAGGGCCGCCAATTCCGCCGCCCCGCGGGCGGGAATTACCCCGGGGAGCCTGGGCGGACGCGCTGTGCCGCGCTCTGGTGTGCTCTCTTGCACAGACAGCGGCGCTGAGAATTGGGATGATCGCAATGCTACCCGGACAACCGAACTTATGGCTTCAACCGCGATGGAGGTACCACTGATGAAACGAATTGGAATCGGCAGCACAGCGCTCATGCTCCTGCTTTTCGGAGGCACATATTCCTTCGCGCAAGACAAGCCCGCTCAGCACGCCGAAGAGAGCAAGGCACCTCAAAAGGAACAGCCGGCGAAAACGGCGCAGCCTGCCCAACGCGAGCAGAAGGCTGAGCCAGCGCAGCATGCAGCGAAGGCACCGGCCCCCCAGCATACTGAGAAGGCCCAGACTGCGGCGAGCGCAAGACCTGCAGAGCGCACCGCCAAGACGGAGCAGGCCAAGCCGGCAACGCAACACGCACAGACCACGACGCGCACTGCGCCAGCCACACGGACCTCGGCGAGCACGCGCACGACGTCCACCACCCGCACCCAAAAGACTCAAAGCGTACAACGCTCCGAGCAGGCACATAATTTCGGCGGCCACGGCGGCGGCCATATCACCGATGCCCGCTTCTCGGCCAATTTTGGCAGGGCACACTCATTTCATATGAACCGCCCCACGATGTATCAGGGCTATTCACGGTTCAATTACGGCGGTTACTACTTCGGATTCTATGATCCGTGGCCGTCGGACTGGGGATATTCAGACGATGTATACGTGGACTACATCGACGGTCAGTATTTTCTGATCGATCCGGAACATCCCGGGCCGCGCCTGATGATCAACGTCGTGATCTAACCAGCGGCTGGCGGGGTTTGGACCGAGGTCTTCTGCGCCAGCAGCCACAAAGCTACGAACGGGCGCCCCGTCTTTCCCGGCAGACCGCGGAAGGGTGGGGCGCGCCGCATTTCTGGATCGCCCGCCGGGTATCTGCCCCATCGCCCAAATCTCAGATTTGCCCCAGTTCGCTCAAATCGCCGGACCTCCTGCCTGTTTGAACTGAGGTCGCGCCTCACGAGAAAGGAGTGACCGTAGGGATCCCTACAGACAGCATCGGCTCCAACGTGATAGTGGTTCGCTGTCTTGGGAGACTTCACCGGGGAGAGAATCGAGAGAATGGAGCGCGAATTCGACCTGTTCGAAAGGCTTCCCGATGGTTCCGTGCTGTGGAAGGCCGTGGTGCCTGGGCTGGAGAATGCTCTTGTAAGACTGAAGAGCTTGGGGAACACTTCACCGAACGAGCATTTCGCGATCCACACCCCTACCAAAACGATTGTCGCCCGCGTGAACGCGCCTACGTCCAGTTCTGTTCAGCGTTGAGTCAGAAAAAGCTTGTGACGAACGTCGATATCGTAAGAGAGTGCCTACACCACTATGCTGAACGTCAACCTTGCGGTGGCGCAGCCGGGCGAGAGAACAAATCCTGAGGGCAAACCTGTTCATAACAGGCTTCTACTTGCGTTAGGGGACGAGGAATTCCAATCCGTTCGCCCGTACCTTCAATATGTCAATCTCCCGCATCATTTGAGCCTTCACCAGCCCCACCGGACCGTGAAGTTCGCCCATTTCCCGAATGAGGGACTTATCTCTCTGGTTGTCGATCTGAAGGATGGAAAAAGCGTCGAAGCTGGTTTGCTCGGGAAAGACGGCGCATCGGGAATGCCCGCGGTTCTCGGTCTCGGCAGAAGCCCGCTTCGGGAGGTGGTGCAAATCGCCGGGAACGGATTCAGGGTCAGCATCCCCACGCTGAGAGATGTGGTGCAATCGGCACCCCAATTTCAGAAGATTTTGATGCTTTATTCTGCCGGATTGGCAATGCAAGTCGCTCAAACAGCCGCTTGCAATCGCCTTCACAAGATCGAGGAACGGCTCGCCCGGTGGTTGCTGATTGCCCAGGATCGGTTGGAATCAGGAACCGTCCGCATCACGCACGATTTTCTTGCGACCATGCTGGGTACCGATCGACCCAGTGTCACGCTAGCGGCTGGTATCTTGCAGAAGCATGAACTCATCGTGTATATGCGCGGGTCGGTAAAGATCTTGAATCGGAAAAAACTCGAACAGTTCGCATGCGAATGTTACGCGGTCATCAGCCAATACAATCGCGGAGCCTGAAAACAACGAAGCCGTTCCAGCCCCTGGCTGGGGCTAAATCCCCGTGCAGAGTGTCGCGCATAGGCCAAGAGCAGGCCCAGCTCCTGGGAGATGAAGGTAACTGAAAGCTAGTCAAGCCTCCCGTCAGCGCCGAGGCGCTGTGAGAGCTGTGTCTCGGTACAGAGGTTGCAGGAGCCGGTAAAGCAGAAACATCGGATCGCCCGCTCGCGGGTCCTCGAGGGTTGCGCGAAAGGAGCGAGTGGCCGACCCGCGTTCCAGTAACTGCAGAATTCGAAGATGGATGCCGTAAGGCTTTGCCGCGCCGTTCTCCCAGCGGTTGATTGTGGTCCAGGTGACCCACAGGATATGGGCAAAGTCTTCCTGCGAAAAATCCAGAGTTTTGCGAATCTTTCGAAGGCGGGTGGGACTCATGTTCGCCAATTCCGGCCTGCCTTTCTTTGTTCGCGCCCACTTAAGCAGGACAGGCGGCTTGAATCGGCCGCCTGCCCCGGTGATCCGGCCTCTCTAGAAGTGAAAGCCGACTTCTCCCGTCACCGACCGCGGGGTTACGTAGTGAGTGCCGCTAAACGTTGACAGGAAGTTGTACAGCACGTAGTTGTTCGCCAGATTGATGACCGTCACACGAGCACTCCATTTATAGCGGTCGCCGTGGAACAGATCGTCATCTCCGACCGCCAAATCGAACAGGCTGCGTTGTCGGATTCGAGGGGGGGCCGTGTCGTCTTGCTCCTGGTTTATCCCGGGTACCTTGATAAGCGTGGAATTGAATTCGGATACCGGGCAGTTGAACGGTAGAGGCACCGTCGGGGTCGCGCGCACGCCATTGCAGGTGAACCCCGCTTCGAATTCCTGGTCGGCGCTCAGAGGTATCGATTCGACGTTGCTTGCGACCATACTGACGTTGGGTTGCCCGCCGATGACGATCGATCCCGGGCAATCGTTCGACGTGAGCACACCGAAACACGGCGTGGCGCCAGCCACGAGCCCGCTGTCAAACCGCCAGTTGAAACCGACATACGGCCCGCGCTTCCAAAACTGATATTGCGTATGTGTGGTCTGGTTGAAGCGCTCGTCGTGGTCAATACGGAACGCTGCGTTCCCGGCTCCCGGCGCCGGAGGAGTTGCGCCGGCGCCTGCGATCTGGGGCGTAAAAAAGACGGCGGCTACGCTCGACATCACGACGTAAGCCGTAAATCCGTGCAGGTTGGTAAAGTTTACGCGGGCCGCAAATCCCGGAATATTGGAGCTGTGCCACTCGATTGGGAATGTGATCGGCGTGTTGCCCAGCACGCTGAAATCGAATCCTCGGTGTGTTTCCTTCCAGATGTACTCACCATCGAACACCACGTGACTTCCGAATGCCTGCTGTAATCCGGCGTGGAATTCATTGCGGAAACCAGGCGCCAAGATCGAGTCTGCCCCCGGGCTGCAGAGAAGGAGTACGGACAGGACATCATTGTTGCAGCCGATGCTGGAGAGCACCAGGTTCTCGTTGAACGGAGTCTCCATCGTTCGCGCATAGGAAAGGCGAAGCACCGTGTTGCTCTGCTTTATGTTGTAGGCAGCGCCGAGGCGCGGCTCCGCCTGGTGGGCAATTGCGAGCCCGTTATATAGGTCGCCTCGAATCCCCACGTTGAACGACCAATTGCCGGTAGTGATCGTGTCCTGCACAAAGAGCGCTGTTTCCTTCACGTCCGTATGCAGGGGGATAAACTGCTGAGTAGTGAACAAGCTCCCGCCCCGCGTCAGGTCAAATGGCAGCAGGATCGGGTTGAACACCGGGAATTGAGCCGTGTTGGGTGCGTTCGGATTCGAAGCGATGTTCTCAAGACTAGGCCCGCACTGAGAGGGATCCGTGAAGCCCTGAACAGGAATGTAGGCATCGGCAATGTTGTATTGGGTGGGATCGGCATTAAGAGCCAAGCAGGGAGCGTTCAGGGTCGGATCGACAATTCCGATCCGGTCATGTTCGGTCAGAAACGTCTGCTGGTAAGTGACACCTGCCTTGATGTTGTGTTTGCCTTTCACATACGAGAGCGTCGCGCGAGCACCGGCATTGGTGAGATACCGGAGCTGGGAGACGGACTCGCGCTGAAGGCTCGGCGGCCCCAGGTCCGCGAAAGGGTTGTCGCTCGGATAATAATTGTATTGGTCGTGCCTGACGTATGCGCCGACCGTGAGCACGGTACTGGCGCTGATCAGCCGCGTCCAGGTCGGTGCGACGTTGAAGGTTCGGATCTGCGAGCGTTGGTCGGTCGGGCCCACAGGCAGGCCATTGGGTCCGATGCCGCCATCGCCTACGACAACCCCGTTCCAGGGCGTCGCAAATTGGGCATCAAAGGAATTCGGAGTCTGGAACCACGAACGCGAAAAGCCCAGATTCATGTGAATCGAGTCCGCCTTCGTCAGCTGGAGGTCAAACCGATCGAAGACATTTTCTTCATTCCCCTTGTCATGCATCACCGCGAACTCTGGTGGGTCGAGGAACCGGCCGCTGTCCAATCCATTGGCGGAGATGAAGTTTCCCCAGTTCTGGCCGCCGTATCCGAGATTGAATCCGAGATTCGAGCTGCCGAATGCGCCGTAAGAGCCTGTGACGTCCCCGTGAGGCGTGGTCATGCCTTGTCCGGAGCGGGTCGTGACGTCGATTACGACGCTGGTTTTGTCACCGAATTCAGCCGGCGGCGCTCCGTCGATGACCTCGAGGGATTGAACAGCGTCCACCGGAATTTGATTGGAGAAGACCTTACTCTGCTGGTCCGTAATCGGCTGGCCGTCGAGAGAAAACGAGTTTTCCGCGTGGTCGCCCAGGCCATGGAAGAGACCGTTTGAATCCGCCGCGATACCTGGCGATGCGAGAGTTACCAGCGAACTGATGGACGAAGACGAGCTTTCAAGCGGCATATCCTGGATCAGCTGCCTGTCCACATCGGTATGCGCTGTCGAGTCGGTTTCCAGCAAGTCGCCCGCGGCCTCGACCGTGACGGTGCTTGTCGCCCCGGCGAGTTGCAAGCTGATCTTGACGTTGAGCGGCACCGACGAACGCACGTCGATGTCTTGAGAAAAAGCGGCGAAGCCGTGTGCGTCGACGCTCATGTGGTAGGGATTGAACGGCACATTCTGAAAACTGAAGTTGCCGGTCGCGTCCGTCGTAGTCGAGCGCTCATACTGGCTGACCGGGTTGTGAATCGTGACCGTAGCGCCCGGGATGACCGCGCCGCTCGGATCCGCAACGGTTCCCGTTACGGCGGTTGAGTTTCCGGCGTTTTGCGCCATAGCGGCCCCACCAGCCGCTAGTACGCACACTGCGACCAGCAGAATCCCGCGTAGTGCAGTTCCAATTCTCATGAATTTCTCCCTGTATGAATGCGGCCACGGCGCGTTCGGGCGCTGTGGCTAAGAAGGAATGTGGTCATCCGCACGCGCCGCGCGACAGGCGCCGCGTGCTGAGATTTTTCGATCTAGTTGGGAGAGAACGCTTCTAAGCTGGGGGAGCTCGAGGAATAGAAGGCGTGCCGACGAAGTCTAGTTGAGGCGCTGACTCGTTGTCGACGGCAATATGCGCGACGGGCGTCGGCGCTTGCAAGGCCACTTGCGCTGCGGGCTGCGGAATCGCCGCGTGACCGACATGGCAGACCTGGCAATGATCTTCATCGTAGGCGTGGTCGTGCCAGTGGCTGACGGCATGAGTAGAAAGCGCAGCCAGGGCGAGAATGGCCGCCACGGCGAGCAATCGCCTGGCGATTCGTTTCGTGATGCTCGTCTCCATATTGACGCCACAGGCATTCTACGCCGATGTTGCGGTAACGGGCAAAACCTTTCACCCAGGACGTTTCGCCGAAGACATCGCGTCTACCGAAGACAGGGGCGAGCCCGGCCCGACGGGGACCATCGTGGGAGTTAAGCTGGACGTCACTCCGCGCATTCGGTGTGTAGCGGAGTTTTTCCCGAATAATACTCCTCCCGGGCGAAATTGACCGGCGTGTCTTGGCGCGCTTATACTGGGAATCGCGACCGATGGCGACTTATGCGGGCGCTGGTTCAAGCGCTCTTCCCGCGCGTGAGCAGGAGATTGTGGAATGGAAAAGGCCGTCATATTAAGCGCGGTGCGCACGCCGATCGGTAAATTCATGGGCGGGCTCTCGCCGTTGTCGGCGCCGGAGCTCGGCGCGAAAGTTGTTGCAGAATCCGTTCGCCGCGCGGGCATCGAGCCCGGCCAGGTGGATGAAGTGATCATGGGCAACGTCGTTCAGGCGGGCCTCGGTCAGAATCCAGCGCGGCAGGCGGCCTTGAAAGGAGGTCTCGATCCGCGTGTTGCGGCGATGACGATCAATAAAGTCTGCGGTTCAGGACTGAAAGCCGTCGGACTCGCGGCGCAGGCCGTCATGCTCGGCGAATCGGAAATCGTGGTCGCTGGTGGGATGGAGTCGATGTCCAATGCGCCCTACCTGATGAAAGGCGCGCGCTCCGGCTTCCGTCTGGGGAATGCCGAACTGCTGGACGCGATGATCGTGGACGGGCTATGGGACGTTTACGAAGACTTTCACATGGGACAGACCGCAGAACTTGTTGCCGAAAAATACGGAATCTCGCGCCAGGAACAGGACCAGTTCGCGCTCGAAAGCCACCAGAAGGCAGTGCGCGCGACGAAATCCTGTTACGTGAGTGAGCAAATCGTCCCGATCGAGTTACCGCAGCGCAAGGGCGCACCCGTCATCATCCGGACGGATGAATCGCCGCGCGAGGACACTTCGCTTGAAGCGCTTGCGCGCCTCAAGCCTGCGTTCAAGAAAGAGGGCGGCACCGTCACCGCCGGTAATGCGCCGGGCACCAACGATGGCGCCGCCGCGGTCGTTGTCACCAGCGACAAAAATGCCGCCCGACTGGGAAAGGCGCCGATGGCCCGGATCGTTGGGCAAGCCGTGAGTGGTGTCGAACCGAAATGGGTGATGATGGCACCGGTCGACGCGGTCGAGAAGCTACTCGCGAAAATCGGCTGGGATCGCGACAAGGATGTGGATCTGTACGAACTGAACGAGGCATTTGCGGTCGCGGCAATCGCGGTAACGCGCGTCCTGAAGCTTGATCCTGGAAAAGTAAACGTGAACGGTGGCGCGGTCGCGCTCGGTCATCCGATTGGCGCATCGGGCGCGCGCGTGCTGGTCACGCTGCTTTATGAATTGCAGAGGCGCAATCTGAAGCGCGGTATCGCCGCGCTCTGCCTTGGCGGCGGCAATGCCGTCGCACTCGCCGTCGAGCGCTAACCCCTCGACGCTAGAGCCTAGAGGCGAGGAACAGTCCGCCGCACACCGCGACGACATCTTCCACCAGAGCGATCACGAAATCCGGGGAGTGCAGCGCCTTCACCGCTTTCGTGCGGATTTGATAGCCGCCGAAGGTGCCCGCTAGGGCGCCGACAACGCCCAACAGCGCGCCGATCCACAGCGAGGCGCCCGCGGCCAACGTCAAAGTTGCGGCAGCAAATCCTCCCATGATCATACGTATCACCACGGAAGGTAGAGCCGTCCGGGCGCCGGTTCTTGGCAGCTTGTCGTTCACGATCTCGGCGATCGCAGCGAGCGTGAATATTACCAGAGCGATCGTCGTGCCTGTGAACGCGAGCGGGGTGCCCTGGGGGTTGATCCAATGCAGATGCGCCGCCCAGCAAACCACGGCCGGCGCGGTCATGGCACGCAACCCAGCGACAACTCCGATGCCGAATACCACTACGAGGATCATGGTCGAGTTCATGGGGGAAGCTCCTGGGTTCGCTTGAGAGACGCTGATTATATGCGAAAAATGACCTTGGGCTGGAGCATCTTGCTATTATGAACGCCGCCATGGCTTCTCCCGATACGATTCGAACCGTCGCCGTCCTGGGTGCAGGGACAATGGGCAACGGCGTTGCACACGTGTTCGCGCGCTCTGGCTACAGCGTGATTCTTCGTGATGTTGAACAACGCTTCCTCGATCGCGGCATGGAAACCATAGCCAAGAACCTGGACCGGGAACTGAAAAAGGAAAAAATCACTGCTGTGGAAAAAGCCACCACGCTCGCGCGGATCGAGCCTACGCTAGACATGGGCAGGCTCGCCGCAGCGGAATTTGCAGTCGAAGTCGTTCCTGAGCAGATCGGCCTGAAGGCGCAAGTGCTGAAAGCGGCCGATGCCGTGCTGAGACCGGGCGTGATCCTTGCGAGCAATACGTCTTCGATCTCAATCTCGAAGCTCGCCAGCGAGATTGGCCGTCCGGAAAAATTCATCGGTATGCACTTTTTCAATCCCGTACCGTTAATGACCCTGGTGGAAGTGATTCGCGGGCTTGCGACGAGTGACGAGACGTTTCAGACCACGATGTCGCTCTGCGAAAAACTCGGCAAGAAACCGGTGGGCGTGAATGACTCTCCCGGCTTTGTGTCCAATCGCGTGTTGATGCCGATGATTAACGAAGCCGCGATGGCGGTGATGGAAGGCGTCGCTACGCCCGAAGCGGTCGACTCGGTGATGAAACTCGGCATGGCCCACCCGATGGGACCGCTTGAGCTCGCCGACCTGATCGGCCTGGACGTTTGTGTGGACATTATGGAAGTCCTGCACCGTGGATTCAATGACGCGAAATATTCGGCGTGTCCGTTGCTCAGACAGCACGTCGCCGCAGGCCGTCTGGGACGCAAATCGGGGCAGGGATTCTACAAGTATTGATCGGGGCGGGCGGGTGCCCGGCGTCTGCGCCGGCCGCGGAGCGGGGTGTTCGGGTAGGGTACCCGCTGGCTCGAGTTTCAAGGTTTGAGTCGCTCCGGTGCTGGGACCGCAGAAAGTCGACGCAAAAATACCTTTCGCTTTTTGTTCGCCATCTGGTAGTATGTTGACCAGAAACCAGTAAGGCCGGGTGCTGGGGCAGTCTGCTAGAATCGGGCCGCCCGCCAAGGCGGGACCTAAACGAAATCCCTCTTGAGGTGCAAGATGAGCGACGAAAAATCTAAAAATCTGGAATTGGCAATCTCGCAAATTGAAAAGGACCATGGGAAGGGCTCGATCATGCGGCTGGGAAACCGGGATGTCCTGGTTCCCGTCAGTGTGATTTCGACCGGGTCGATCTCGATCGACGCCGCTCTCGGCATTGGCGGATTTCCGCGCGGCCGCGTCATTGAAGTGTACGGACCGGAATCGGGCGGCAAGACGACGATGACGTTGCACGTGATTGCGGAGGCGCAGAAGCTGGGCGGGCAGGCGGCGTTCATCGACGCGGAGCACGCGCTGGATCCGGTATACGCGCGGAAGCTGGGC
>Ga0209008_1000432_pt1 | contig 14461 bp, 10 predicted proteins | sample JacPin_JW_Ref_O3_FD_187963 | JGI IMG/M metagenome (GOLD analysis project Ga0209008, IMG submission 187963) | Forest soil microbial communities from Algoma, Ontario, Canada - Jack Pine, Ontario site 1_JW_Ref_O3 (SPAdes) (version 2) | ecosystem: Environmental > Terrestrial > Soil > Boreal...
AGCCCGTTCAAGCTGGTGAGGAGCCGCGACTTATCCGCACTTCGTGACGTTGCGTAGGAATCAAGGTGTCAGCATTTTGACAACTGTACGGATGTTGACGCCTGAGACGAATCGTCTGCTGTGGACGAGGATGTTCTTGAGACGGGATGGCCTGCCCGCCGCACAGGACGTTCTGTTAGTACTTTGGAATGCGAAAGCGGCGCGTGTGCTTGGTGTGCAGATGCTGGCTCATGCCCTGAGATCCCCATACCGGGCTTCGATCAGCCATTGTATGATCGCGAAAACCATGGCGGTGGATACTCCGAACAGGAGCATTCCATTGGCGGCCTCGAGTGGACCCAGGAATCTCCAATGCGGCGTCATGATCAGATCACCGTAACCCAAGGTGGTGTAGTTGACTGCTGAGTGATAGTAAGCCGTTCCAAAGAATTGAAATTCTCCGCAGATCACGAACACCTCAGCCCACACAGCGATCTCAATCAGGTGCGCCGCCAGCGTCGCTAGCATCGCCAGCACGACGACTGGAAAATCGATCCAGAAGCTCCTGCCGGTGCGGCCCAGTCTGCGCTCACGGCGAAGAAGGTTCAGCGACACGCTGACGGACAGGGCGTGGATTAAGATCGTACATATGATGACGACCGCGCCAACCGCCAGCGGAACAAGAATCGGAATTCGAAGAGCTTGCATCATTGTTTGCGTCCGCAGCCAGCCGCGCAACTGCCGCCACCTTGACCAGCCATCTATTCGGGAGTGAGACCCATCGCCTGAATTACTTCGTCGCGCGCCTGAATGTAGTCGAGCTGCGACTGGAGCAACGTGGTCTTGGCGTCGAACTCCTGTGCGACGGCGCTCTGCGCCTGCGATTGCAGCGCCTCGCCTTTCTGCAGCTGTTGCGCGGAGACGCGGCTGGATTCCGCGCGCAGCGCATACAATTCTTCAGAGACTTGCACCATTTCCTTGGTGCGTTGCAGTTTGTTGTAAGCAATCTGCAGTTTGACCTCCACGTCCTCAGTGACACGCGCGAGATTCTCTTTCGCTTCCGCTACTTCCGCCTCGCTCTCGCGCACCGCTGCGCGCCTCTTGCCGCCGTCGAAAAGATCGTAAGTAAAATCGACGCCAAAGGTGCCGAAGTTGTGGGCCAGAAATGGAACATTGCTCTGATAGCTGTAGCGAGCGAAGGCCGTTATGTCCGGCACATAGTCAGCCTTTGCTAATTGCACACCGGCCGAGGCTTTGCGCAGTTCCTCGCGCGCCGCCACGATCTCCGGATGCGATTGCAGGGCGACCTTGATGCATTCCTCGCGCTGGCAAGTATCCTGAACCCCGGGAACGCTGGGATCGAGTTCGAGCTCGGTCGTGAGCGGCAGCCCGGTAACGTCGTCAAGCTGCATGGTCAGGTCCGAGAGTTGTAACTCGGTGGTGAGCAGTTCCTGCTTTGCTTGTAGCGTTTGCGCCCGGCTTTCGATCAAGTCCTGGTCCAGGGCGCTGCCGTGTTTCACTTGTTCGGTACGCTCGTTCTGCAGGTCTTGTGTAGCTTTGATTCTGGCCTCGGTGGCGTTGCGGTGCAGCTGCATGATCAGGACATGGTAGTAGAGCTCGTGAACCTGGAGCGCGACTTCGTTTTCAGTTTCCTGCGCGTTCGCTCGCGTCGCGGCCAATTCCGCGCTCGCGGCTTCATTCTGAGGCCTGACCCTGGTGTAAAGCTGTGTAAGCGGTTGCTCCAGCCCGGTGCCGCTGGTCACGAACGTTAGACCACCCTGATTGAGAATCACCGAACTCGCGGGAATCGGCGTCCCGGCCACGGTACCCAGGCTGCCCGTGGCGATTTGAATGAACTGCGTGTCCGTGACTTTGAAGAGCCGGCTCTCGTTCGTTATCTTGGGGAAGTACCCGCTCTTGGCGACATCCTTCGCATGCTGCTTCGCCTCCACCTGAAACCCAGCCATGCGCACCACATGGTTGTGTTTCAGAGCGAGCTGTACTGCCTCCTGCAGAGTGAGGTGCCGAGGAGCAGTCGCCGCCTGCTCCTGCGCCCGAGCGAAAGTTAGCCAGCCCAGGAATAACAGGCCCGCGGTCAAAATCTTTCCACATGCGTTCATGATTTCGTCTCCTGAGGCGTGGGCGATTTTTCCTGAAGGGCGCTGAGGTTGCCATAGGTCAACGGCGACGCACGCATTATGGCAGTGAGCAGCATCGCGACGACACTTGCCCAAGCCACCAGGTAGAATCCATCGTTTATGCTCAGCGTGTACGCTTGCAATCGTAATCTGTCGCCCACGAGGTCCACAGCCCGGCCGGTGGCGGCGGGCAGTCCGGAGGATTTTGAAAACACTCCCGCCGTGAGCGCCCGGATATTGCCGTCTGTGATCCAGTTGCCGGTTTGCACGTGCAGGCCGAGAAGGTTTGAGTGAAGCTTTTCTCGCTGCGCAACGAAGTGGCCCATGTACACAGCGCCGAGTTCCCCGCCGAACAGCCGCACGGTATGAAAAAACGCTGAAAACGTCAGAATCCACTGCGGCTTCGATAATCCGCCCGAAAAAATCCCTTGCAGGATAATCGTTCCCACCAACCCGACAAACGCGAAGCATTGTCCGAGGCCCATGAGTAATTCAGTGCGGTAATAATTCGATGCTGACCATGCGCTGGTGAGGTCTGCGTTCAAATAACACGCAAAAGCGATGAACACGAAACCCGAAGCCATCAGCAGGCGCGAATCAAATCCCGACAGCAGCAGAAACCCGGCCATAAAGGCGAGGAGGAGCAGGGGAAGTGCGCTCCAAATGATTGCCGGACCAATTTGATCGGCCTCGAAACCGTGAATTCCCAGCGACTGCGGGATCAGGATGATGGTCGCGACCAGAGAAAAGCGAAACAAAAACAGCAAGATGCCCAGCAGCATCGTGTTCCACTGGCGCAGGTAGGGCATGTCAACCAAGGGATTGGGACCGCGCAGACGCCGCACCGTTGCCGCCACCAGGAGGATTGAGCCGCCGAAGAACAAAGCGTTGAACACTCCGGAGCGCCACCAATCGAGCCTCTCTCCTTGATCGAACGCGCCGTACAACATCGCGAATCCCAGGCTGCCGTACAGAAAAGCTATAAAACTCGGCGGCGCGCCCGACTTCTTTGGCGCAGGACTCGCGGGTATGCCGAAATAGATGCAGAGCACCATCAACGGTGTGATCACCGCCGAATTCCAGAACATCCAGTGCCAGGAGAGATGATCCCGGTACCAACCGTAGAGCGATGGAGCGATGTTTACGGCTCCATCCACGAACGTCGCGTACAGGGCGATCGTGAACGGAAGGAACCGCAGAGGAATATTGCGCAGCGCGAAGGTCAGAGTAAGTGGGTAGAACGTGCCGGACGTCAACCCAGCCAAGACAAGCGCCACAATCAGCAGGCTGTAGCTGTGGATGAAAGGAAGGCCGGCGCAGATCAGCGTAAACGCCGTCGCCGCGTAGAATAAAATTTTACGCGGGCCCATCAGCGCGCCTACAAAAACAGTAAAAGGCCCGATGAACATCAAGGCCATGTTGTAGGCGCTGCTGATCCAAGCTCCGTCGTCGAAGCTGATGCCGAGGTGACCCTTGAGATCCGCAAGCCCGAGCGAAATCATGCGGCCGGTGAGCGTGACAATCCCGGCGCCCATAATCACTCCCAGGATTCCCAGCAACGGACTCTTCGAAAGTTCCGAAGGTGCGGCTTTCGCAAGAACTCCCGCAATTTGTTCCGGTGGTGGTAATGCTACGGCCGAGGTTGAGGCAGCCATTGTGCGCTCCGCTCAGTGTCTGGTGCGCACGGTGGCGATGACGGATAGGCCCGGACGCAAGGTGCTCGCAACGCTGGGATCATCGAGTGCGATCTTGACGGGGATTCTCTGCACGACTTTCGTGTAATTGCCGGTGGCGTTATCGGGCGGCAGCAGTGCGAATTGCGATCCGCTCGCGGGGGCGATCTCCAGCACCTTGCCGTGAAACACCTTGCCTGGGTATTCGTCCACGGCGATCTCCGCCACGTCGCCAACTTTGACGTTGGTGAGCTGCGTCTCGCGATAATTCGCCTGCACCCACTTAATTTTGCTGACGAAGGAAATTACTTGCGTACCCGGAGAGACCAACTGTCCAGGCCGCACTTGCCTTTCCCCCACCGTGCCATCGCCGGGCGCCTCGATCGTCGTATAGCCCAAGTTTACTTGTGCATCGGCGAGCGCAGCCTGCTTGCCGTGGAGATCGGCCACCAGCTGCCCGTCTTGCGATTCCAGGACGGCCTTGGTCCGGCGTTCAGCCTCTGCCGACAGCTCATTGCTGCGCAACTGAGTTTTTGCCTCTTCCAGATCAGCCTGACGGCTCGCGAGCGTCGCCGCAAACCGTTCCTGGTCGGCCACTGCCTGTTCAACTTTTTGCTGCGTGGCTGACTTTGTCTGCAGTAAAGCTTCTTGCCGGGTGCGTTCAGCCTTCGTGCGCACCACTTCGGCTTGCGCGGCATCAATGCCAGCCTGCGCGGCTGTGATCTGCGCGCGCGCTGCATCGATTCCCGCCAGAGCCTTATCGATCTTCGCGTCCTGCAGCTCGCGCTGCCGAACATTATTCTCGATGGCAGCCTTGGCTGCCTCCACCGCCGCGACTGCCTGCGCTACCTGCGCTTTGTAATCGTCATCATCCAAAGCAACAATCAGGTCTCCCTTATGGACTTCCTGGTAGTCGGAGACTTTTACATCGCGCACGATGCCGGAAATTTTCGTGCTGAGTGGCGTCAAATCGCCTCGGACATAGGCATCGTCCGTGACTTGGTCGATTCGGCCACCTTCCCACGCATTCCAGTTCCGGGTGATCGTGAACACGACCGCTGCGGCCAGCAACACCACCAGCAGAGGAACGCCGAATGTCCGCCACTTCGGCTTAGGCTTAGTTTGCGCAGCAACGTGCTCAGGTCCAGATGCTGGGACAGGAGCTGGCGTACTTGCGGCTGCCATGTTTGATGGACCTCCTCTATATGGGTCGGGCTGGAATTAGAGGCAATTCGAGCCCCAATTTACCCCAATCGGATCTTGCTCAAAAGGTTGAGCTTGATAATCCTGAGGGTATATACATCCGGTAAGCGAGTGTCAACATGTTGTCGCGTGCGCAGATGTTGTCGGTCCCGCGAGCGCGCAAGTTTCGCAGCAAACATGGTGCGGTACCGTACGCAACTAGCTACGCGGCCTGCGCGCCCGCAAGTGTCGGGAAGCCTGATGCGAAATGAACTAAAGTGTGAATATAATGCCGGCCATGGCCTCCTCGCGCCCAGAATCCGAGCCGTTGAATATTCAGCTTCTCGTCGATTCGATTCCCGCGTTGATTCATACCTCCCGGCCCGACGGCTTCCTCGATTACTTCAATAAGCCTTGGCTGGAATACCTGGGCGTCACTTTGGCCCAAATGGCCGGTTGGAATTGGACCGCTTACATTCATCCCGAAGACGTTGATGGAATTGTAGCCAGGTGGCGAGCCTCTCTCGCCACCGGAGAAATCTTCGAATACGAAGCGCGCGTCCGCAGAGCCAATGGAGAATACCGCTGGATGTACCACCGCAAAGTGCCGCTACGGAATGCGGACGGCAACATCTTCAAGTGGTATGGGTCGAGTCTGGATATTGACAAGCGCAAAACTACGGAAGAACAGCTCCGCAGAAATACCGACGCGTTGCGAAGAATCGAATTTTATCTCGCCGAAGGGCAGCGTCTTGGCCATATGGGAAGCTGGGCGTTCGATCGCGACGGCTTCTACTATTGGTCTCCCGAATTATTCCGGATGCACGGACTCGATCCCGCCAGCAAGCCGCCTAATATTCCGGAATACCTGGAGCTTGTCCACCGGTACGATCGCGAGCAAATGGCAGAGCTGATCAACGGAATCTTGGCGAACGATTCGAGCTTCGATACGATAAAGCGCATCGTTCGTCCCAACGGCGAGGTCCGGTACATTCGTTGCGTCGGTGCAACTATTCTCGAAAATCAAGGCCTGAAAAGATACGTTGGCAGCGCCATGGACGTTACCGAGCACGAGCAGCTGACCCAGAGACTCCGCCGCCGCGAAGCGTACTTGGCGGAAGCACAGAAGCTAAGCCACACCGGGAGCTGGGCCTGGAACCCTGCGACCGGTGAACCTGGTTATTGGTCGGAGGAGTGCTATCGCGTGCTAGGTTTCGACCCCGCTGGGCCTCCGCCGCCCCTCGACGCAATTTTTCAGCGGATCCAGCCGGACGACGCACGCGCCGCGGTCCGGGAACAGTTCGAAAGAGGCATCCGCGACAAGGCGGATATCGAACTCGACATGAATTTCGTCCACCCCACCAAGGGAATCAGGAACATCCGGTCCACGGGGCATGCGGTGGTGGACGCACACGGCGACCTGCGCGAAATAGTGGGTACCGTGATGGATTTGACCGAGCATAGGCGTGCGGAAGAAGCCATCCGGCGAAGCGAAGCATATCTTTCCGAAGCGCAAAGACTAAGTCATACCGGCAGCTTCGGCTGGAAGGTTTCCAGTGGGGAGCTCTTCTGGTCCGACGAAACCTTCCGTATCTTCGAGTACGACCGCTCGGTTAAGCCAACACTAGCTTCGCTGGCGCAGCGCGTCCATCCCGATGACCGCGCCGATGTCAAAGAGGTGATTAATCGCGCGTCTGCGGGCGCGGCAGAATTCGAGCATGCCTATCGCTTGCTAATGCCTGATGGGCGAGTGAAGCACGTCCACGCCTTGGCTCACGTTTTACAGGCTGCATCCGGCAACCCCGAGTTTCTCGGGGCGGTGACCGATGTCACCGGGTACATGACGGCCCAAGAAGCGCTCCGGAGCAGTGAAGCGGATCTCCTGGAGGCTCAAAGATTAAGCCACATGGGCAGTTGGCGAAATGATGTGTCAACAGGGATCGTCACGGTCTCGCCGGAAGTGCATCGGATATTCGGCATTAGGCCCGGGGAGGACGCATCGACCGCAGAATTCTTTTTTGGCAGGATTCATCCGGAGGATCGGCCGATTGAAGTGCAAACCTACGCACGAGCGAATTTAGCGAAGACCGACTTCGAATCGGAGTACCGTATCGTTCTCCCGGACGGATCGATCAAGTACGTCCACAACATAGGTCATCCAGTCTTGAACGAGTCGGGCGACATCAGGGAATTCGTCGGGACCGTGATCGATATCACGGAGCAACGCCACGCAGAAGCGGTGATCAGAGAACAAGACGCAGAGCTCCGTCAAATGCTGGACCTCGCGCCTCAACACGTTAGAGTATATGGACCCGCTGGTGAACGTCTTTATGCCAACCGCATTGCGCTCGATTACTATGGCGTTACTTTTGAAGAGTGGCAGCAAACATCCGGAAATGCTTTTCGCTCCAGCTTGTTCGTTCATCCTGATGACCAGGAACGAGTGGCGCGCGAATTCGATGCGAATCGCTCCAGTGGCTCCGCTTACGAGTCGGAGGTACGGGTGCGGGGAGCGGATGGGAATTATCGCTGGTTTCTAGTTCGTTACAATCCGCTGCACGACGACAAGGGACAGGTCAAGCGTTGGTATCTTGCCTTGACGGACATCGAAGAACGCAAGCAGGCGGAAGACAGGCTCCGTCAGGAGAACGTCGCTCTGCGTGAAGAAATCGACAAAGCTTCGATGTTCGAGGAAATTGTCGGCACCGCGAGGCCTCTGAAGGCCGTTCTATCCCGGATCGCCAAAGTCGCTCCGACCGACTCCACGGTACTGATCACTGGAGAAACCGGAACGGGGAAGGAACTCGTGGCGCGCGCAATCCACAGGCGCTCCCGCCGTTCTTCCCGCGCCTTCGTCAGCGTCAACTGTGCGGCCATCCCGCGCGATTTGATCGCCTCGGAATTATTCGGTCATGAGAAAGGCTCGTTCACGGGCGCGTTGCAACGCCGCGTGGGCAAGTTCGAACTTGCCGAGGGCGGGACAATTTTCCTGGATGAAGTGGGTGAACTTCCAGCGGAAACTCAGATCGCCCTCTTGCGCGTGTTGCAGGAGCGCGAATTCGATCGCGTCGGCGGCAACCACCCCATCCGAGCCAACGTGCGCGTTATTGCTGCCACCAATCGTGATCTGGAAGCCTCCGTTGCTGAAGGTTCTTTTCGGGGGGACCTTTTCTACCGCATCAACGTGTTTCCCATCGAAATCCCGCCTCTCCGCCAGCGGAGGGACGACATCCCGATACTGGTCGAGTACTTTATCGATCGCTATGCGCGAAAAGCTGGCAAGAACATAAAACGAGTTAACAAAACGACGCTGGAATTGTTTCAGGCCTATCCTTGGCCCGGGAACATTCGCGAACTTCAGAACGTCATCGAGCGTTCGGTGATACTTTGCGAAACAGAAGTTTTCTCGATCGACCAAAACTGGTTACCGCAGCCGCCGCCTCTGACACTAGACTCGAAACGGCAAGTTGAGCTCCCGCAGACACTCCTGGCGCAAGAGAAGGACATGATCGAGGCTGCACTGAAAGATGCCCGTGGCCGTGTGTCGGGACCCACGGGCGCTGCGGCAAAGTTGGGAATACCCAGGTCTACGCTGGAATCGAAAATCCGGTCGCTGAACATCAACAAGAATCACTTCAAGAATTAAGGGAATTTTGGAAATCGCGTATCCCGCAAGTTACATTTAAAAATCGGAAAGTATCTCAGGCCGGGAAGTTGAGTTTCTTCAAGAACGCGGCGTAGCGCGGATCGTTGTGCAAGTTCTTCAGTCGGGAGTCCACTTTCGCTTCGATCAAACCATCTTCACGCTTGTGCAATTCATTTTCGGAGCTTGGCGTACTCGGCTTTGGCTCGTTGATAGATGGGAATGTCGGGATCGGCATTTTTCCACAAATCCAGGAAAATCTCGTAGGACTTCCGTGCAGCGGCCTCATCACCCATCATCTTCTGCGCGCGGCCGAGCTGGAGCCATGCCAAGGGGCCCGTGACATGTCTCACGCTAAAGCCGGGATTGTCGATCAGCTTTTGGAACTGAGCCGCGGCCGATCGGCCATCGCCAAGCCCCAGGTATGCCAGTCCGCGGATGTAGGCGGGATACACATAGAACGATCCCGTAAACGCCAAATCGTATTTGGCAGCGCCGCGGAGCAGATCGATGGCTGCCGCCGGATCGTGCTGCTGCAGCTTGATCGCGGCCCGGATGGCGGGAATGAAGTGATGCTGCACGATCGTGTCCTCGGGCTTTTCCGCGCTGACCTGATCTGCGAGCCTACCGGCTTCCGCTCCTCGTCCTGATCGCGCGAGCGCGAGCGCCAGGTCGATCTTGCTATTGCGATCTAGCGGGCTTCCAGCTGTCTTGCTTTCATAGCGTCGAGCTTCCACGTCCTTTCCGACTTCGGCATCCTCCAAGGCAGAGACGATCACCCACCAGTCAGCAGTGCTCGTCTTCGAGGTTGGCGCCAGAGCTTGTAGTCGCAGACGCTCGGCCGAGTGAAAGCGACCCTGCTGAATCTCGATCAGGGAATGTTCACGCAGGAAGTCTTCTCGATAGCTGCCTCGCTCCTCCTCCTTGAGGAGCTTTTCGACGTTGTCCCGGTCGCCTGTGGCGAATGCCACAATTAGTCTCTCCCGCCGGATTAGTGAATTGTCGAATTTAAGGGCATCCGCTTTGGCGAGCCATGATTTTGCCTCATTGAATCTGCTTGCGAACCTGATGGACTGTATCGCGCTACCGAAATAATATGCGCTTGGCCGCAACCGTGCCACCTCGGCCGCTTCGTCAGCCGCCCGGTCGGGTTGGCCGAGATGCACAAATGCTTCCCGTAGGTTGGCATGAGCGAACACATCGCGAGGAAATATCTCTAAGCAACGAAGCACGGAAGAATATTCCTTCTCCCAATCGCCGATCACATTGCTGTAATAGGTGATTTCGAAGTGCAACCGGTCTTTTTCGGTCAATCGGCCGCGGAGTCGGTATGCACGCGTGTATGAAGCTTCCGATAACTCAGTGTTACCAAGGAAAAGGTAGGTCGCGCCCATGCGCCCGTACGCTACGGCAAAATTTGGATCCAGTTCGACAGCCCGCTGATAGAGTTTGAGCGATCCCGCAACGTTGCCGGCAAGGGAGAGTTTGAGCCCTTGAGCGGCGACTTGCAAAGCCTCGAGCGAAGGGCTGAGCGCTTCTTCCAGCGGCTGATTGAAGCGCGCCAGCGAATCTGCGGGCTCTTGCAGCTTCGCGCGAAGGCGTGCGGCTGTGACCCCAAATTCGTGTACGACCTCATTCCGCTTGCCGATGTCCGCCTGCTCTTTGGCCGAGGTTGCTCCCGACAAGCAGTCGAGCGCCCGCATCTGCAAATGGTAGCCATTGCCGGCATCGCCGATCGATTGAGAGATCACCATCTTGCTGTTGGTCTTGCCGCAGATCTGGCGTGCCACTTCGGGCGTCAACTTTGTTGTCGGCGGCAGATTGAGTTGCGCCAGGGTCCCGAGGACTTTGTCGTCGCCCAGAACGTTCAGATACGGCGTCTGCCCCAATTCGTAGCGCAATGCAGTGTCTAATGCGTCGTCGAACACCGGATCGCCGGTCTCGTTTTTTACATCGGCGAGAACTATGGTGTCCGTGGCTGAGAGCGTCACGTAGCGGTGGTAACGCCAGTACAACCAGTAGGCCGAAGCGATGACAGCAAATAGCGCGGCCGCCAGGAACCATTTGCGCAAGCGGAGACGAGGGCGCGGTGATTTGGTAACTTTCTCTCCGGTTGGAAATTCCGAGGGCACCGCTTTAGTATTTGAGGTTTCGGTCGCAGCAGCGCGAAGCGTGGCATGTTTTTCGGTATCTTCTTCCTCGGCGACAGTGACACGCGCGGTGAACTGGTATCCCTTTCGAGCAATGGTGACAATCAAACGGGAGTCTTCGGAGTTGTCCCCCAGGGCTTTGCGTAAATGCGAGATGTATTGCGTCAGATTCCCTTCTTCTACGAACGTGTCGCCCCACACAGCTTCCAGCAATTCCTGCTTGGTGACCAGACGGTTGGGGTTTTGAGCTAGAAAGAGCAGGACGTCGAACGCTTTAGGGGTCACAGAAACAGGTGAATCCGCGCGAGACAGACTGCGCATACCTGGATCCAGCACAAACTCCCCAAAGCGGTACAAGTTATTCACAGAAATCAGCTTATAGAGAGATTCAGAGTTTTTCATCTTTTTTCAGAGTTTTCTGAAGGACTTCCTCGAGCCCCGCCCTGAGAATGTGCCCTGAGACGCCAGCGAGTACCGCTGTGCAAGCGGCTTGCCAGTGATCTCGATCAGTGAGCTGCAGAACGGACCGCACAGCTCGCCAAGGCCAGGGACGAAACGAGGTGGAAAATTGGTGAGGACAGGCACATTACGGCGCAATTGCTTGAGAGCGAGGCGGCCCTATGTCCAAGCTTGCAGTTTGCAGCAGTCCGACCGGAGCAAATGTCCCACGTGCCAAGCCAGCTTCCAAATGAATGTTGGGCGAAATATCGCCAATTGGCGAAAGTTCGCCAACCCTGACTGGCTTAAGTTCTGAATGATCATCTGCTTAGCATCGGGCCGCCAACTGCTAATCACGAGAGCGTGTACCTGGGAAGGGGCGCGGAATGCTGAAGATCCAGAGGAAGACAAATGGGGGCATTATTTTCACTCTAAGCGGTCGAATCGAGGCAGAGGATATTGACGAACTGCGTAGGCTCCTTGAGTTAGAAGGGGCCGGCAGCCAAGTCGCCTTGGATTTGAAAGACGTAACCCTCGTGGACCGCGATGCAATCAGGTATCTAGCTGACTGTGAGGCGGACGGTACCAAGCTCGCGAACTGCCCGCCTTACGTCCGCGAATGGATCGGGCGAGAGCCTGGGCGGCCTAGGCGGAAAAAACAAGGCGCTCACACAGATAAACCGCAAAAAAGGGAGCAAGGCAATGAGCTTAAATAGTTTCACCTATCCTCTGCGGTACGAGGACCTAAGTCTTGATACCGATCCGGAGATCAGACTTGATATAGACCGAATTGACGAACCGGCGAACTCGGAGCCCGGTTTTGAAGGGATTATTGGAAGAAGTTCGGTGCTTCGCAGCGTGCTGCAGATGGTCGAAACCGTCGCCTGGGGAGATTCGACTGTGCTCCTGCTAGGCGAGACCGGTACCGGCAAAGAGCTCATTGCGCGCGCCATTCACAGTCACAGTCCTCGCGGGGATCGACCCTTTGTAAAGCTCAACTGTGCCGCCATTCCCACCGGGCTGCTCGAAAGCGAACTTTTTGGCCATGAACGTGGCGCCTTCACCGGTGCCATCACTCAAAAGATTGGCAGGGTCGAAGTCGCGGACCAGGGCTCGCTGTTCTTGGACGAAATAGGCGATATCCCATTGGAGTTGCAGCCGAAACTGCTCCGCGTGTTGCAGGAGCGCGAGTTCGAGCGGCTGGGAAGTACACGAACGAAGAAAATTGACGTTCGTATGGTGGCCGCAACCCATCGCGACCTGGAGGGAAATGATCCTCAAGGGAGAGTTCCGCAGCGATCTCTACTACCGCTTGAACGTCTTCCCCATTTCCATTCCTCCCCTCCGCGAGCGGCCCGAAGACATTCCGCTGTTGGTCGAGCATTTTGTTCACGAGGCCGCGCGCAGGCTGCACAAGACGATCGACGCCATCCCATCGCACACCATGGCAGCGCTTACCGATTACCAGTGGCCGGGCAACATCCGCGAATTGGAGAACGTGATCGAGCGAGCCGTGATTCTTTCCCGCAGCTCCGTCTTGCGCGTGCCTCGCCGGGATCTCCAATCGCGCGTTAGCGCGGGACCTTCCGGCGCAAAACTGGAGACTCTGGCGGACGTCGAGCGCGAGCACATTCGCGCGGTCTTGAAACAGACGCGCTGGGTTCTCTCGGGCCCAGGAGGGGCGGCAGCTCGACTTGGGATGAACCGCTCAACCCTGTATTTCCGCATGAAGAAGCTTGGCATTGTCCGTCCGTGCTTCTGATTCCCGCACGCCCTTTCAATTTCCACTCTGACGCATCGAGCGGCGCAGTGATACGACGGCATCTCGAGTGCTCTATTGTTTGCACCGCGTTGCGCAAGTGTGGAATCGTCGCTCGCTGCGATCGGGACGAAACCCAGTCCGAGCTATGGCGGCGAGTGTCAAGCTGCAGACAACCGTCAGCCTGCTATCATCGCCAGGTTTCCAGCTCGAGCTTCCCAAAAACCCACCGTGTCCCGTATTTCTTTGGCTTCTTAGCCACTTGCGACGCGAACGTAACAAACCACGAATCGGCACGCCAATTGCCCTTGGTACGTATGGAGGCTTCAGACTCCCGATGCTTGGATTTGAGAAAGAACGATTACTCGCTGTGACGCTCGACGAGACCGCGATAGCGAAGAAGCGGCTTTTGTCTGGCGGGCCGCGGCGAATAAACCACAGAAAACGGAGATTCTTTTTATGAATTTATTGCAGGCTTACTCATCCAGTCTTCGATCTACCGTAAGGACCAGGCGGCCCAGCGTCAAGATTCGACATGCAAAAACAAAGCGGACCGCGTCACCTCCCGCAGCGTCGCCAAGTTCTGACAGAGTAGCTGTGTCCTCGACCGCCCATGACCACCCCACCCTCGTTCAGCAAGCGATCGAGGGAAATTCTAACGCTCACGAACAGATATTTGCGACCCACACCAACAAGCTCCGCGGAATGGCGTTCGCCATCTTGCGCAATAGAGAAGACGCGGAGGACGCCGTGCAGGATGGCCTTTGCAGAGCATTCGCGAATTTGCAATCCTTTCAAGGCCGGTCCTCGTTCTCCACTTGGTTGACGCGCATTGTCATCAACTCGTCTCTCATGATTCGCCGTAAAAGAAATGGACGCTCCGAAGCTTCGTTGGACGAGCTTATCGACAACCGCCCGGAACAATTGCAATACAAAATCGTTGACGCGGGGCCAAACCCTGAGCAGATCTGTGCGTCCGTCGAAATGCGCGCCCTCGTCGAAAAACAAGTCCGCCAGCTTCCGGCTGGGCTTCAAACGGCATTTCAACTCTACGGATTGGACCACCGGTCAGCCGTGGAAACGATGCAGACGCTCGGCATTGGAACCAGCGCGTTCAAATCAAGAATCTCTCGCGCGCGACGGAAACTCGAAAATGGCCTGCGCCAGACGGTTCTTCCGCCAGCAAATGGACATTCGACTCTGGCGGGGGGCCCGTCCTTGCAAACCACCCGAGCCAACATTGTGGAATTTTCCGCTGTCGCGCTCTCGCCTGCCTGCCGCAGATAGTCTACAGGCAAGGGTGCGGGTTTGAACGTGGAAACCGGAACTGCATTTTCTCGGATAAAAATCGGAACGGCGAGAATTTCTCATGAGCGGCCTGAGACATAGGTAACACATTGTACCGGACACATAGGTGACACTTTCTCCTCGTAGAGGGGAGGGAGCGATGCCTTGGAAGGAGTGTTCGGTGATGGATGAGAGACTGAAGTTCGTGGCTC
>Ga0209008_1000435_pt1 | contig 14415 bp, 10 predicted proteins | sample JacPin_JW_Ref_O3_FD_187963 | JGI IMG/M metagenome (GOLD analysis project Ga0209008, IMG submission 187963) | Forest soil microbial communities from Algoma, Ontario, Canada - Jack Pine, Ontario site 1_JW_Ref_O3 (SPAdes) (version 2) | ecosystem: Environmental > Terrestrial > Soil > Boreal...
TGATTTTCGGCTCGGAGCATAGCACGAAGCGAAAATCACCTGACAAGCGGAACTCGCGCCGTGTGTCGCAACGGCGCACAGAAGCTCCTGGCTACCGCCGCGGAGCAGGATGCAGCGTCTGGCTCAGCAGATTCACAAACAGCCGATATGCTCCCGGCACCCCGTCTGGCAGCTCGCGGAAAAACGATAGTCCCGTATAGATGTAAACGCCCTTGCCGTCGCGCGCATAGACGAGCCCCCCGGTCGCCTCCGGCTCGCCCGGATCGGTAAGCCCCAGCACAGCCTGGTACCGCGGATCCCATGTGCTCCAGAAGTAGAGACCTCTCTCCTGTTCCCAACCTTTGAAATCGTCAAGACTGATCTTATTCGGAGAATTCAGTAGGGGATTATCCGGCGCCAGAAATCGCACAGGAGAATTTTGGTCCGTCACCCGCACTGCCTGCGCTGCCATCTCGGCCCGGAAAGGCGCGGGAAGCAACTTGGCCCAGGCGAAATCGCGCTCGTACAGAACCAGCAGCGTTCCGCCGTCCTGCACGTAGCCGAGCAGCCGGGGATTGGCGGCCATCGCATCGGGACGAAGCTCATAGGCGCGGATGCCCACCACGATCGCGTCGTAGCGGCTCAAATCGCCGAACGCAAGCGCCACTTCGTCAAGCAAATCAACCTGGATGCCGACCTGCCGCAGAGTTTCCGGAAGCACGTCGTTATCGCCGGCGATATATCCAATGTGCAGCCCTGCGGGCACCGTCAGATCCAGTACGTGCACGGTCACATCATCCGGCTCGCTCCAATTTCGCGTAGGCAGCGTAGGGATCGGTTCGACCGAAGTGCGAAATGTTTGCTCGCCAAGCTTCGCATACGGATGCAGTACGTAGGCTCCCGGCGCGATTTTTGAAGGAGCTTTTACCACGTAGCGCACCAACTGATCTCCCGCCCCGGCAAAATTCGCGGCCGCAACCGGCGTTACGTTCCATTCCGGAGGGCCATCGAGTCCGATCGACACGGTCGCCGGTTTAGTCCCGTGGTAGCGCACCCGCGCGAGCAGATCGGCCGGCGCCGCGGCCCGCTTCTCCGGCACCATCACTTGCGAAGGCTCGACGGTCAACGTCACTGCCGGGACCAGTTCGAGCGGATACACCACGATCGCAGTGGTTTTCGCCTCAGCCGATTCCACGGTCTTGTCGAATTTGAACTCATAGTCATCGACGCTCATGCGAAGCGCAAGCTTCACCAGCGGCTGCGGGAAAGGCAGCACCGCATAGTCTGGCGAGCTCGGAGGTTGTGCTCCGGCGGGAATTGACACCGTGAAGTGATAGTTCTTGCCGCCAGCATCGGCGTCGTCGAGTGTCGCGGTCCAGCCTTCCGGCAGGACCAAGCTTGATTTGTTCACGGTCCACTTCGCCGGTGTGGCGGGCTGGTCGAGAAAATTCACGTCCACGGTGAACGTTTCGCCCGCCACGAGCTCATGGCGGCTGGCTTGCGTGTCCACGGGCAAAGCCACATCACTGTTGAGCGCCGCGTCGATCCTTTCCCGGATACGGTCGAGTTCCCAGAGCGCGGCGGCCCGGTCGTCGCCACCGGCGCTTGCAATCTTCTGGCGTAATCCGGAAATTTCTTTGCCCGCGTCCGCCAGAGATTTTGCCGCCGCCCGCCGTTCCAGTTCGAGCGCCGATTTCGACGCGGACGCAAGATCCTGATCGGCGCTAGCGAGTGCCGGAGCCATCGTGCTCTGCCATTCGGCAAAGCGGTCCGCGAGCGACGGAAGAGATTTCGCCAATTCCTTCGCATCAAACGCCCCGCCGCCCTGCTGGCCATGTTCCACAATCAACGTCGGTGGCCGGCGAAAGAACGGATTGCCGGTAAACGACGGAGTGCCCTGCGAACGGTGCTGCGCATGTCCTTCCATTCCCATTTCGACATAGCTCTGTCCCCAAAGTGGCGACACGTCGTTCACTGGAAATGTCACCCCTCCGGTTGCGGTGCTTGCCGGAGCAGGGCCGAAACCGAAGCTCGATGGGCGCAGCTCGAGTGAAACTTTCCACGGCAGGAGTCCTTCCGCAATCTGTTCAGGAAATTTGGTGGGATCGGCTGCGTCAGCCACAGCCTGCGGCGTCAGAATTCCGCTTGCCTGATGCTGCCCGTGCCCGAAATGAACTCCGCCCCAGCCATTGATCACAACTTGCGGCCGGTACATCCGGATGACCCGCACCATGTCTTCCAGCGGAATTTGATCGCCCCAGATTTTCATGGTCCGGTCAGGGCTCTTGGAAAATCCCGGATCAACCGCCCGCGTAAAAAACTGATGGACGCCGTAGTGCGAGTCGGCGGCCAGCAATTCCGTCGTGCGCACCACGCCCAGCGGCCCGTCCTGCTCGGGGCCAATCGCATTTTGGCCGCCTTGCCCGCGCGTAATTGTCAGCATGGCTACATCGGCGCACAGTCCCCGCGACAGGTACGCGAGAAGCCCGGCTGTTTCGTCATCGGGGTGCGCCGTTACGTAGAGGATTCGAGTCGTCACGCGCGCCTTGTCGATGGCCTGAACCGTGTCCGCCAGAGACTGCGCCTGAGCCGATGGGAACGCTGCGAATGCGGCCGTTGCTGCAACAATGATCGCGGCCAAGGCCGGAGTTCTTCGTATGGTCCATCCCCTCATCAGGCAATCTCCTCAAAAGGCCATCGGCGCATCCATCGCGCGCGTCCCAAATATACAAGAATTCCAGCCGCCGCCGCAGCGAGCGACGCCAGCATCGGCGTTCGCCCCGTGGATATGAAAATTCCTGTCCAGCCAATGATCGCGGCTATGACCGGCAACGGATACAGCCACATGCGAAACGGCAGCCGATCGCTCCCCCATCGCCGCCGTAGCAGAACCAGCCCGACACCCTGGCCGATGAATTGGATGATGCAGCGCATCGCCAAGATGGCGCGGATCACGGAGAAAAGGCTAAACAGCAGGCTGACGAGCATCGCCGCCGCGCCCAGTGCGACGAGGGAAACATACGGGAAGTGCTTAGTGGGATGCAGGCGTGCGAAAATCGAGAAGAAATTGCGATCCAGCGCCGCGGCATACGGCACCCGCGAATATCCCAGCATTGCCGCAAACACCGATCCGAGAGCTGTAAGCAAAATGAGTCCCGTCGCAAGCGAGGCCCACTGGCTGCCGTAGGTTCGCTCGATAAAGGTACTGACGATAAATTTCGATTGCGCCGCCTCACGCCAGGGAATCACGCTCAGTATGCTGGTCTGCATGGCCAGATAGAGGACGGCGATCCCGATGATCGAAATGAATATGGCACGCGGAATGTTCGTTTCGGGATTTTTCATCTCGCCGCCGAGGTTGCAGACGTTGTAGTAGCCGAGGTAGCTGTAAATCGTTTGCACCGTCCCGTGCCCTAGCGCTGCAAACAGCAGCCACGACCAATTCCAATCGCCCCCGGAAAAATCGAATACGCGCTGCGCGTTGAAATGCACTGCGCCGCCCCAAACGATCCACAATATCGTGCAAACCACGATCACGCTGAACACTACGGAAATTCGCCCGATCTCCTTGATCCGCCGATACAGCAGCACCACGACCAGCAGGATAATCGCACCGGCGATTACGTTGTCCCCGTGCGTCCCCAATGCCCGCGTGACTGCCGTGGCCCGACTCGATTTCTCCAGCAGGTAGTGCGAGTAGGTCGCGAAACCGAGCGCGCCGGAGGCGATACTCAGCGGCCCCTGAAACAGCGTTTGCCAGATGTACAGGAACGACAACAGCCGCCCCCACCGCTCGGCCCCGTAGGCCTCACGCAGGTAAACGTAGCTTCCTCCGGCCTGTGGCATCGCCGCGCCGAGCTCCGCCCAAATACAGCCATCGAACACCGCCAGCAGTGCGCCCGCTGCCCATGCGAGCAAGCTCCCGGCCCCGCCCATCGCCTGAATCACGAAGGGAATCACCACGAACGGCCCGATGCCGACCATAAACGTCATGTTGAGCGAGGTCGCCTCGATCAGACCCAGCCCGCGTTCGAGTTTTCCCGACTCGTTCACATCACTTTCCTTTGATAGCAGGCGGTCATACGGCTTGTCTTTTCCCGCTAGGCACTCTGCTCTTTTCAGTCCAGCTGTACGCCTTCCTGCGCTGTTCGCTGGTTTTCATACGCATCGGTGTGGCCACATGAAACCACTACCAGCTCGATCGGCCGCTTGATGCTCGCGCCGGAAAAAGCAGGCAGAGCATAGCAAGAAACGCGCGGGCGCCCGCCGAAAACTGCGCCCAACTGCGCTACCATACGCGCTCAGTCCCATGGATGAACGCACGTTCGGCTTTCCGATCCGCCTCACGATAGGCCTCGCCGTCACGGCCGCGACAGTCACCGTTCTCGTGGCCGGATTCTTCATGAGGCGCCGGCGGCGCGCATTTCCCGCGCAGGGCTGGCTGGGAATCATCGCCCTGGTCGGCGCCGAGTGTATTTTGTTCGCCGGGATCGATCCGGTCGCGACGTATTTCACGCCCATCGCCTGGAGCGCCTATATCCTGATCGCCGACGCGGCCGTTCTCGCGCTCACCAATCGCTCGCGATTGCACGACGCACCGGTCACCCTGGCGCGCATGGCGCTGCTATCGATCCCGCTTTGGCTTATCTTCGAGGCCTACAACCTCCGTCTCCGAAATTGGACATATGTCGGCGTGCCGCGCGGCTGGGCCGCCGCGCTCGTTGGATACGCCTGGGCGTTCGCCACGATCACGCCCGCCATTTTTGAGACTTCCGATCTGGTTCAGGCGCTGCTTCCGGCGCTGCCGATAGAGCCGTGGAAGATTCCGCGCGCCGCCGAAAACGCGGTGATGGCCTTCGGCGCGGCGTTCCTGATCGTTCCGCTGGTGGTTCCGCAGCACCTTGCCGCCAATCTGTTCGCTCTGGTTTGGCTCGGGTTCGTGTTTTTGCTGGATCCGCTGAATCACCGACTCCGGCTGCCGTCCTTTCTCGGTGATCTCTCTGACGGGTTCGCGCGGCGCCTCTACGGGTTCCTCGCTTCCGGCTGGATCTGCGGCTGGCTTTGGGAATTCTGGAATAATTGGGCGCACGCGAAATGGCATTACACGTTTCCCATGTTCCAGCAGACCAAGATCTTCGAGATGCCTGCGCCGGGCTATCTCGGCTTTGTTCCTTTTGCCCTGGAGTGCTTCGCGATGTACGTTACTTCTGCCTGGCTCGCCGGCTGGGTCAAAAGGGTCAAATGACGCACCGGTACTGCCGACGGCTTGGTTTCATTAGCCGATGCGCGATTCTCATCGCTGCATTCGTCGCGCCTTCTGCGCGCGCAACGGGCATCGCGCTACCTCCGAAGGCAACCGAAGCGCTCGACAGAATCTACGGCGGCGATCCCGACGCGGCTATCGTCATCGCCCACGGCATCGAACAGGAGCAGCCCGAGCACCCGCTCGGATACCTGATCGAAAGCGAAGCAGACTGGTGGAAAAGATACTGCGTCGCCTGCGAGATCAAGTACGGCATTTTAGAGGCCTGGAGACATACCAAGGGCGCAGGCGACAGTGACTATCTCGCGCTCACCGCAAAAGTGACCGCGCTCGCCGAAGCGCAACTCGCCAAATCGGAGACGGCGGAGATGCACACCTATGCCGGTCTGGGCTGGGCGCTGCAGGTCAGGGTCTACGCTTTGCGTGGAGACAATCGATACGCCGCAAGAGCAGGGGTCAACGGGCGCACGGAGATGCTGGCCGCCCTCAGAATCGATCCCGACATGGCAGACGCTACCGCAGCTCTCGGGATCTACAACTACTATGTCGACACGCTCTCGCCACTAGTGAAGATGCTGCGTGTTTTCATGGGAATCCCGGGAGGAGATAAGCAGCTGGGAATAAAACAAATGGAGATTGGAATGAATCAGGGCTCATTCCTGGCAGTTGATATCCGATTTATTCTCGCCCGAAGCCTGCGCACCTACGACCAAAAATACGAACAGGCGTTGTCGGTCGCCGAGCCACTGGTCGCGCGCTACCCGCAGAACCCGATCTTCGTGCTCCTGCTCGGCAATCTCAACGCGGAGCTCGGCCGGAACCAGAAAGCCGCGGCATATTTTCACGCGGTGCAAAACACTGCCATCCGCGATTCCGCCTGCGCCAGCCGGGTCGACGACCTTGCCAATTCCCTCCTGAGCGCTCTGCACTAGCACCGCCTGGCGACCAGCGCGCTGTCATCCCGAGCGACACAAGCTTATTGACTCTCGGCCGCACCTGCAACGCAACGTGACAGCATGCCGTACTCAGTGCCCGGTTTGGCTGGGTTCCGCAGAATTGAGACTGATCCTACAGGCTCAGAGCCGTGCGGCTTCTTCCTGCTCAAATGCGTGATACGAGGAACGAACCAGCGGGCCTGCTTCGACGTGTTTGAATCCCATCTGCTCGCCGAGCTTCTTGAATTCGGCGAACTCATCGGGGTGTACGTAGCGCTCGATCGGCAAGTGTTCGTGCGTTGGCTGCATGTACTGCCCGAGGGTCAGAATGTGAGTGCCCTGCGCGGCAATCTCTTCCATTGCGCCCAGCACTTCACCACGCGTTTCGCCGAGTCCCAGCATCATCCCAGTTTTCGTCGGCGTGTCGGGCGACATTTGTCGTGCTCGGCGCAACAGCTCAAGCGATCGCTCGTACACCGCTCCCTTGCGCACGCGGCGGTAGAGTCGGGGGACGGTCTCCAGATTGTGATTCAGTACGTCGGGGCGCGCCGCCATCACCGTTGCCAGCGCCGCCCAGTCGCCGCGAAAGTCCGGTATCAACACTTCCACTTTGCAGACCGGCACCCGCCTGCGTATCTGTTCAATGGTGCGCGCAAAGATCCCCGCCCCTCCGTCGCGCTGGTCATCACGATTTACCGAAGTCACGACCGCGTAGCGCAGCCCCATCCGCTCGACTGCATCGGCTACGCGCTCCGGTTCGTCCTCCTCGGGCGGGCCCGCAGGTTTGCCGCTCGGCACCGCGCAAAATCCGCATGCCCGCGTGCAGATGTCTCCCAAAATCATGAAGGTTGCCGTGCGATGATCCCAGCACTCGCCCATGTTCGGACACCGTGCGCTCTCACACACCGTGTGTAGCCCAAGAGTGCGCATGATCCGGTCGAGCTCACGGAAATTCTCACCGCCAGAAAACCGCACCTTCAGCCATGATGGGCGCGGTGGCGCACCCGGCGTCGGCGAGGGACCATTCGGCAATATGTTGAAAGGTGCAGCCATTTTTCGAGTTGCAGCGCTTGAAGCCTTTCTCATTCTACGCATCTGAAACCGTTGAGACAATCCAGACGTCTGCTACAGGTAGGGCGGTGCTGATGCCGACGGTGTGGGTAGGCGAAAGGTCTGGAACGTTCTTGCCGACCAGGTCCCTAAGCGGGGGTTCATGCTTTCGCAACCTGTTCTAACAGAACCACATCTGGGCGGGCCGAAGTGTTGTACAATTACAACGCTTGTGGGGAGTGGATGAATTGATCGTCTGTAACTTATTGTAAATAAAGGCACAAATTGGCCGTATCACGGCCTACAAAGTGCCTTTGAAAGCATGTCCGCTTTAATGCCCAGCCAACTTACAATTCAGCGCCCGGTTGAGATCGAAGGCATTGGCCTGCACACAGCCGTTGAGAGCCGCTTGCGGTTGGTACCTGCACCGGCCGATACCGGAATCGTTTTCCGCCGCGTCGATCTCGACAACTTTGAAATCGAGGCGCATGTCAGCAACGTCGCCCGCGTCAGCTACGCCACCAGCCTGATGAAGCAGGGCGTACTGATCTCGACGACCGAACATCTTCTGGCGGCGCTGTACTGCAGCGGCATCGACAACATCTTCGTGGAGCTGAATGCCCTGGAACTGCCGATCCTGGACGGATCCTCCAAGCCCTTCATCGAGATGCTTCGACAGGCCGGCACCAGGCGTCTCCGGAGGCAGCGTCATTACATCCATGTGGTGAAGCCGTTGGAGTTCTCTGACGGTGATCGCCGCATCGGCATCTATCCGGCGGATGAATTTCGCGTCCACTGTTTCGTTGATTATCAGCATCCGTGCGCCGGCCCGCAGGAAATCGAGATGTCCGTCAATCGTGAATCGTTCAACCGGGAGCTGGGCCCGGCCAGGACATTTACTTTCGTGAAGGAACTGGTCGCGCTTCAAAAAATGGGGCTGATTCGCGGCGGCTCGCTGGCCAATGCCATCGTCATGGACGATACCTCCATCCTGAACGGCCCGCTGCGCTTCGCGGACGAATTCGGCCGCCATAAGGCGCTGGATCTGATTGGAGATCTGGCGCTGGTGGGCCGGCCACTGCAGGCGCGGATCGTCGCACATAAGGCCGGTCATGCATTGCACACGCAACTGGTCACCCGCCTCTTGGAAGACCACTCGCTTTGGAAGGAAACCACCGAAGCAGCCGAGCCGGACACGGTTTCGGAACGCGCATCCTCCGTAGAATTAACCGACGCCGGCGTTCAGGCGGATTGAACTTCCCAAGCTTGCCAAGCGGCTGGTTCTCCGCCATCGCAGCGCCGCCGGCTCCTGGTCGATCGCGCCCTCCGATGGTTAGCTCCGGGCCGGCTTGGCTCTATGAGCCTCGAGGACTGCCCGGCGTCTTTGCTTAAAAGCTCCTGTCGTTGGAAGGAGCTGAGGCGGACAGACCATCGCTGCACGTTTGATGGTTCACTTCCAGCCCAGCATATCTGCTTGGTTATCCTTTCGGCAGCGGGGAGTTAACCTATGAGCTGTTTCCGTTGCGAAAGGTTTCCGGCAGAGCGACAATGCTCGCATTGATGGCCGCAAACGACACTTCCATCGTAATTCTGGCCGCGGGAAAAGGGACACGTCTGCGCTCCGAGCTCGCGAAAGTACTGCACCTTGCGGGCGGCCGGCCGATCCTTGAGACCGTGGTTCGCGCCTGCCAGCCCCTGCAGACCGCGCAGATCCTGGTGGTTGTGGGCCACCAGGCCGAGCAAGTTACTGCACTTGCCGAGCAACTAGGCGTGCCCACGCCCGTTCAGACAGTCGTGCAGCACCCGCAACGCGGCACCGGCCACGCACTGCAAGTCGCGCGCCGCGCGATACGCAGGAGCGCCAAGCTCGTCATCGTACTTCCCGGTGACGCGCCGTTGCTGCGCACCGAGACGCTCGCCGCCCTGCTTGATACGCACCGCCGCGGAGAGGCGGCTGCGACGATTCTGTCTGCAGAGCTTGCCGATCCCGGCGCGTACGGCCGCATCGTACGCGATGCCGAAGGCCGCGTGCAGGCCATCGTCGAAGACTCCAGCCTGACACCGGAGCAGCGTGCGATTCACGAGGTGAACTCGGCCATCTACTGTTTCACGGTTCAAAAACTCTGGCCGTGCCTGGCGGCGCTGCGCCCTGAAAATGCGCATCGCGAACTCTATCTCACCGACGCGTTTGCTATGCTGCGTGCGCGCAACGAGCGCGTGCTTGCTCTGGTTGCCTCCGATGCGAGCGAAGTTCTCGGCTGCAACACGCGCGCGGACCTCGCGGGTGCCGACCGCATCCTGCGCGCGCGCAAGGCCGCCCAATTGATGGATTCCGGGGTGACGATCTATCTCCCCGAGACGGTGGTGATCGATCCCGATGTGACCGCGGGACCGGATACGGTGATCGAGCCGGGCGTCCACCTGCTTGGCAAGACGCGCATCGGCGCGCATTGTCAGATTCGTACGGGAAGCATCTTGCACGATATGCGCGTGGAGGATGGTGCCATTGTTGGCCCTCATTCCAATGTGGATTCGTCTCGCATCGGACCGGGCGCGCACGTTGGTCCGTTTGCCCGACTGCGTCCTGGGGCGGACATTCGCGCACGCGCGCGCATCGGGAATTTCGTGGAGGTCAAGAAATCTGTGGTGCATGAAGGTGCCAAGGCTCAGCACCTGAGCTACCTTGGAGACGCCTGGGTCGGCCCGGGCGCAAATATCGGCGCGGGCACGATCACCTGCAACTACGACGGCGTTGCGAAATACGAAACGAAAATCGGCAAAGGTGTATTTATCGGAAGCGATACGGCGCTGGTCGCGCCGGTGCGCGTCGGCGACGGCGCCTACGTCGCCGCGGGCTCGGTCATCACCGAAAATGTGCCTCCCGACGCACTGGCACTCGCCCGCGGCCGGCAGGTCAACAAGCTCGGCTGGGCGAAGGCCCGGCGTCGCGAGCTTGCCGCACCGAAAAAGGCGATGAAATCTTCCAAGCGCAGGACATCCGGACGGAAACATCCAGGCCGAGTGAAATCGAAATCGCGCGCCCACGCGAAACCTCGCCGCCGGTAGCGCTTGTCACAACGGACCCTACGCCCTGTTTGCTTTTGCACACTCAAAATCAGGTCAATGTCTGCGCGACCGGAGGCGGCCTGGGGTTCGCAGTGTGCTAAAATCGAGTTCCCATGAAATTCGGCGTGGTGGTTTTTCCCGGTTCTAATTGTGACGACGACGCGCACTACGCCGTCGGCTCCGTCCTCGGGCAGCCGGTCGAATTCATATGGCATCAGTCAGAGCAGGTCTCCGGCTTCGACGCGATTATCCTTCCCGGCGGGTTTGCGTTTGGCGATTACCTGCGCACCGGCGCGATCGCGCGATTCTCGCCGGTGATGAAGGCTGTTAGCGGCTTTGCGCGATCCGGCGGGCTGGTCCTGGGCGTCTGCAACGGATTCCAGATTCTTCTCGAAGCGGGACTGCTTCCCGGGGCAATGATGCGCAACAATCGTCTGCGATTTCTTTGCCGCCAGGTGCATGTGCGGGTCGAAAATACCGATACACCCTTCACGTGCGCCGCGCGTCCCGGCCAGATCCTGAAAATACCCATTGCGCACATGGAAGGGAACTACTACTGCGAACCCGCCACGCTGACCGAGCTTGAGCGCAACAACCAGATCGTTTTCCGCTACGTTCACGCCGATGGGCGCGATGCCGGGCCGGATGATTTCGACGCGAATCCAAATGGCGCGCTGGCTGGGATTGCGGGCCTGTGCAACCGGGAGCGTAATGTCGTTGGCTTGATGCCGCATCCGGAGCGCGCGGTCGAATCGACGCTCGGCTCCGAGGATGGACTGGTGATTTTGCGGTCCGTCGTCGAGAGCTTGTCGCGCCACGCCGAAAACAGGGCGAGGGCGGCGACTTCGGCCGAGAGCATTCCTGCCTGATCCGATTTTCTCGCGCTTGCGCGAGACGCTGTTTGCTGCGAAAATTTGCGCTCCTGATCCTGGCCCGCGTATCGATGATCAATACCGAAATCAAAGTCACACCGCAGATCGCGGCCGAGCACGGTCTTTCCCCCGACGAATACGCGCGCACGCAGAAAATCCTGGGTCGTGACCCGAACCTCACCGAGCTGGGCATTTTCAGCGTGATGTGGAGCGAGCACTGCTCCTACAAGTCCTCGCGCGTGCACCTGAAACGCCTTCCGACTCGCGGCGCACACGTGGTTCAGGGTCCGGGTGAAAATGCGGGCGTGGTGGACATCGGGGACGGACTGGTAGCCGTGTTCAAAATTGAGTCACATAACCATCCGAGCTTCGTTGAACCGTTTCAGGGAGCGGCAACGGGCGTTGGAGGCATCCTCCGCGATATTTTCACGATGGGGGCGCGGCCGATTGCGGTCCTTGATTCACTCAGGTTCGGACCGATTAAGGCGGGAAACCTCCCAGGCCAGGCCAAGTCCCTGGCTGCATCCGCCGCTCGCGAAAATCACGCGGATTACAAAGGTTCGGCGGGGTCCGCTCCGTTCGCGGGTCGGGACCAGCGGGATAGCCGCTCTTTGGCGCAGGGTGCCGGGGTTGTTGCGGAAGCGACGCCTGAGGAAATCGTGCGGAATCGCGGGATTCTTGACGGGGTCGTGCGCGGGATTGCGTTTTACGGGAACTGCTTTGGGGTGCCGACCGTTGGCGGCGAGGTGATGTTCGAGCCCTGCTATTCGAATAACCCGCTGGTGAACGCGCTGGCGTTGGGCATCGCGCGCAAGGAAGAACTTTTCTTCGCGCGCGCGCATGGTGCGGGGAACCCGGTGATCTACGTGGGCGCAAAAACGGGCCGCGACGGAATTCATGGAGCGTCGCTACTCGCCTCGGCAGAGTTCAGCGAAGAATCGCAGCAGAAGCGACCCAACGTGCAGGTGGGCGACCCGTTCATGGAGAAGCTGCTGCTGGAAGCTTGCTTGGAAGCGATGCACACGGGCGCGATTGTGGCGATTCAGGATATGGGCGCGGCCGGACTCACGAGCACGAGTTCGGAAATGGCATCGCGCGGAGGCGCGGGAATCGAAATTGATCTGGCGCTCGTACCGCAGCGCGAGACGGGCATGACTCCGTACGAAATGATGCTCAGTGAATCGCAGGAACGGATGTTGCTGGTCGCCGAGCGAGGTCGCGAAGGTGAAGTCTTCGGCGTGTTCCACAAATGGGGGCTCGATGCGGTCGAAATCGGGCGTGTGACAGACGACGGCAAGCTGCGCGTGATGAATCACGGGCATGTGGCCGCCGAGATTCCTGCGCATGCACTGGCCGAAGAAGGTCCGCGTTACGAGCGTCCGATCGCCGAGCCCAAAGCTGCGGTTTCGCACGGACCGCTGGTCGATTTTGCCCGAGACGGCCAGGACCTGACCGAGAACTTTCGCCGGCTGCTCGCGTCGCCCGCCATTGCCTCGAAATACTGGATCACCGAGCAATATGATTCAATGGTGCGCACGAACACGCGCGTGGGTCCGGGTTCGGGCGATGCGGCCGTGCTGCGATTGAAGGAAACCAAGCGGGCACTGGCGCTTTCAACCGACGGCAACGGGCGCTGGGGATTGCTTTCCCCGCGGTTGGGTGCGATGCACGCAGTTGCCGAAGCCGCTCGGAATGTGGCATGTACGGGGGCGCGTCCCATCGCTGCGACAAACTGCCTCAACTTCGGCAATCCAGAAAAGCCGGAGGTAATGTGGCAGTTCACCGAGGCGATTGACGGAATCGCCGAAGCGTGCCGCGCGCTGGATACCCCCATAACGGGCGGCAACGTCAGCTTCTACAATGAAACGCTGGGAAAGCCCATCTATCCGACGCCGGTCCTGGGCGTGCTGGGCTTGCTCGAGGAGGCAGGGTGCGCGCTCGGTTCCGGATTTCGTAATGAAGGCGACGTGATTGTGATGCTGGACGGCAACTCGGCCGGGGTTTCAAGCGAACAGCAGCAGATCGAGTTTTCTTCCTCCGAATATGCGAAGGCCATTCGCGGAATCGTAGGCGGCGCGCCCCCGGCGATCGATCTGGATGCGGAGAAGCGGCTGATTGAGTGCCTGGTGAAGCTTGCGGCCGAGCGCGCGATATTGTCCGCGCACGATATAAGCGACGGCGGCGTGGCCGTGACTGTGGCAGAATCCTGCTTCCATAGCGAAGGACTTTCCGCCGAGATTGGTCTCGGATCATCCAAGGAAGTCGACGAAGCCCCCGAATTCGCGCTTTTTGGCGAGCGTGGCGCGCGCTGCGTGGTGTCGACTTCGCCCGCATCGCTTGCCCGCGCGACCGCAATTGCTGCACAATACGGTGTTAAGGTTCAGCAAATCGGCAACGTCACGCGCGCAGACTTTCGCATCCAACTAAAGGGTGTCCCTGTGGTTCGAGGCGAGGTGGATTCGTTTCTTCAAACCTGGAGCGAACCGCTCGAAAAGGCCATCGAGAGCGCATCATGAAAAACAGTTTGATACTCGACGACGATCATTTCCACGATCACTGCGGCGTGTTCGGAGTGTTCGGGCATCCGGAGGCGGCAAAGCTGACCTATCTCGGACTCTATGCCCTGCAGCATCGCGGGCAGGAGTCGGCGGGCATTGCCTCATCCGACGGAATGGACCTGCACCTGCACCGGAGCCTGGGGCACGTGCAGGAAATCTTCACGCCCGAGGTAATCGAGCGCCTGCCCGGGGCCGCGGCCATCGGACACACGCGGTATTCCACCGCCGGCGACAACACGCTGATCAACGCGCAACCGATTGCGATTGATTTCAACAAAGGCAAGCTCGCGCTGGGCCACAACGGCAACCTGACCAACGCCATCGAACTCCGGCGGCGGCTTGAACATCGCGCCGCGATTTTCCAGACGACCAGCGACACCGAAGTGATCGTGCATCTGATTGCGCGGAGCAATGCGCGCAACCTGCCCGGAGCCCTGGCCGAGGCGCTGAATCAGGTGGAGGGTGCGTATTCGCTGCTGCTGCTCACCACAGATGAGATGTACGCGATCCGCGACCCGCGCGGATTCCGGCCCCTGATTCTGGGTCGCCTTGACGGAGCATGGGTCGCGGGCTCGGAAACGTGCGCGTTTGACCTGATTGATGCCGAATATGTGCGCGAAGTCGAGCCTGGCGAAATGGTCCGCATCTCGCGCAGCGGCGTTGAATCCATCCGTTTCGCACCCGAGAAGCCG
>Ga0209008_1000437_pt1 | contig 14355 bp, 11 predicted proteins | sample JacPin_JW_Ref_O3_FD_187963 | JGI IMG/M metagenome (GOLD analysis project Ga0209008, IMG submission 187963) | Forest soil microbial communities from Algoma, Ontario, Canada - Jack Pine, Ontario site 1_JW_Ref_O3 (SPAdes) (version 2) | ecosystem: Environmental > Terrestrial > Soil > Boreal...
AGCCTACGGCGGACGTCGAGAACTCATGGAAACCGTAGCGCCTCTAGGGAGCGTCTATCAGGCGGGGACGCTTTCCGGCAATCCGCTTGCGATGCGCGCCGGACTTGCGACTTTGCCGCTGCTTGAGGCGCCCGGTTTCTATCCCGCGCTCAATGCGAAGGCCGCCCGGCTGGCTGCGGGGCTTCGCGCCGCACTCGCCGAGTCCGGCGTGCTTGGTGAAATCAATATCTCGGGCTCGCTGCTTACACTGTTTTTTGTCCCGTCACCGGTCCGCGATTATGCCGGGGCCAAGCGATCCAACACGGCTCGATTCGCGGCCTTTTTCCGCGGAATGCTGGCACGCGGAATTCTCCTGCCGCCATCGCAGTTCGAAGCTCTGTTCGTATCCGCGGCCCATACGGACGAGGACATCGACCGAACAATCGAGGCGGCTCGCGCAAGCCTCCGCGCAGTCTCCTCTATAAATTGATTCGGCGGTTCAGAACTCCCGAGCTTCCTGCCGTTTCAAAACAATGAAAATAAATTGGTTGATAGGCAAGTACTGGGAGTTTCGCCTGAATTTCGAGTTTCTTGGCAAATAGTGGAAAAGCGCTTCCACCGCCGCTGTACTTGGCCGGCTAGTTTCCCTCGAAGATCGGCTTGCGCGCTGGCCTTTGCTGAAAATAGGGCAGTTACATTTAGGGTGTCATGGTACTGCCCGTGCACTTCTTCCCTGCGAGTCGCAAAAGGAGATTCTCCCTTTCATGATGTTGGCCATCGCAGCACTGTTTTTTCAGTTCGCCCCAGCCATCGCCGCTCCTACCGATGTTGACCCCGGATCGATGGTTCCCGCTGCGAAATCAGCCCCCGCGCCAATCGCCGGGGAAGTCAGGCCCGACCAAGCGAAACTCTCTACCACTTCAGCATCTGCACAGGACGATCCAGATCGAGCGGTAGCAGGCACGCTGACTGTAGCTTCCCTTGAGACTGCCGCGCGGAACTCCCAGGAGCTTTCAAGCATCCGCCTCCCGGACTCTCCCTCGGCAAAGCCCGATCAGGTGATCTCCGCGACGCAGTACCCGCGCCGAAATTGGCTGCTCCTGTCGATTGCGCAGCACAGCGCTGCAGCGTTTGACGCCTATTCAACCCGGCAGGCCATCGGGACTGGCGCGATCGAAGCCGACCCTTTCCTGCGACCCTTTTCGCATTCTCCGGGACTTTATGCCGCGATCCAGGTCGGTCCGGTCATCCTGGATTACGCCGCTCGCCGCATGCAGCGCAGCAACAACAGTTTCATCCGCCGCAGCTGGTGGGTTCCGCAGACGGCCAGCACCGGGATGTACCTGTTTTCAGGCATCCACAACATGAGCTTGTCGAACCGACATTAAACAACGAGTTTCTCTCTCAGTGGCGTTTCTCCCTGGCGGGGAGTAAAGAAGGCAAACACCCGGGTCCTCCTCCCGGGTGTTTTGCTGTTCGGGCTCTTTTTTTTGCAGAAATCCAAAATACCACTTTCCTTCTCGGCATAACCACGTATTATGTGCGCCACTGTTGCGTGGGTTTTGTATTGAAGACCGCTCGGTCGTCGATACCGCCCGACAGATTGTTATTCCAGATTCACTTTGGAAGCGGAGTGTCCGGGGCAGTGGACGAATTGCCTAAACCAGTCCGTAGGCATGGATTCGGATTCGCATTTCGCTCGAAGCACGTCCTGGCGATGGCGTGTGCGATCGCGCTCTGGGCCGGTGCAGCAGCCGCGCAAACCACGGGCGCGATTCGCGGCGAAGTGCGCGATCCCTCAGGCGCTCTGATTCCCGGCGCGAATATCACCGCAACACTCACCGGCACCGACACGGTGCGTTCGGTGACCACATCGTCGGACGGAAGCTTTGAAATTCCCGAGCTCGCCGTCGGCACCTATGAAATCGCCGTTCATGCCAAGAGCTTCAAGAACTACGCTGCCCGCGACGTCGTGGTCACCATCGGTCACGTAGCCGTCCTCGACATCGCGCTTGAAATCGGCGGAGAGTCGGAAACCGTCACCGTCCAGGCGAGTGCCACACAGGTTGAGACCACCAGCACGCAGATTGGCGCGGTGATGTCGGAAACCTCGGTCCGGGAACTTCCGCTCAGCACTCGTGACACCTATCAACTGCTGCAGCTTCAGCCCGGTGTGCAGTCGCAGGTCGGAGCAGATCTTTTCTATGGAAGCGACAATGCAGGCGTCGTGTCGGTCAATGGAGGCCGCGGCCGCTCGAACAACTACACGGTCAACGGAGGCGACGGCAACGACATCTTCGCCAATGGCCCCGCGATACAGCCTTCGCCCGACGCCATCGAGGAATTTCGTGTCCTGACCAATACTTTTGACGCCGAATATGGCCGCAACTCGGGCTCGATCGTCAACGTCGTCACCAAATCCGGTACCAATGATCTTCACGGTGATTTCTACGAATTTCTGCGCAACGACGTCCTCAATACGCGCGGTTATTTCGATCCCTACGTCCTGGACTACAAGCAGAACCAGTTTGGCGCGACCCTGGGAGGCCCGATCAAGAAGGACCGGACCTTCATCTTCGGCTCCTACGAAGGCAACCGCCTGCGCAAGGGAATCGACGACGGCACGGTCGTTTACCCGACCCAATCAGAGCAGAACGGGGACTTCAGCGCCACGGGCCCGCCTTTCGTCGGCACCCTGGTTGACCCGGCGTTCGCAGGTTTGCTCGCAGGCCGCACCAGCAACCCGAACACTCCCACTACGACCTGCCAGCAGGCTGTGACCGCCATTGGCGGCGGCGCGATTACCGCAGGCACCCTGTTCGCGAACATCTTTCCGGGTAACATCATCCCCACTGCCTGCTTTGACCCTGCTGCCGAGGCGGTTTACAACCAGTGGGTTGCCCCGTTCGCCAACGCCTGCGCCGATCCGCAGGCCTGTTCCTCGATCGGCGAAGAACCCGAGCGCCAGGATCAATTCACGATTCGCCTAGACCACAAAATCACAAACTCACAGCAATTCACTGCCTATTACTACTTTGAAGACGACAACAACACCGATCCGTTTACGACCTTCCAGGCCGCCGGAGCAAACGTTCCGGGATTCGGCGCAAACTTCAAGACGCGCACCCAGCAGTGGAATCTGGGCCATACCTGGACGCTCGGCGCGAACGCCGTGAATGAGCTCCGCTTCAACTATTTCCGGGAGGGCCAGGGCCATCTGGATCACCCCGTGAATATTCTTGCGAGCGTTCACGACTCCTGTGGCCCAGGTTTCGACCCCTCGATGTGCTTCGCCGATCCAGGCAATCCAACCGCAGGAATCACCTCTGACATTCCCGGGCGCCAGGGCGTACCGAGCATTCTGGTTGACGGCGGGTTTTCGATCGGGAACAACAACGAAGGCGAGCTTCCCCAAACCGGCAACACGTTCCAATGGACGGACAATTACACCAGGGCATTCTCCAAACACACGATGAAGCTCGGCGTGGATGTGAGGCGTCAGCGCTTTGATCAGTTTCTGTACTACAACATTAACGGCTTTGAAAGTTTTCTCAGCGATAGTAATCTCTGCGCTCCCTCGAACGCCAATCCGCCATTTCCCGTCGCCTCGCCAACCGGGTCGAATTGCGACAATCCCACGACCAACGACGTTGGTTTCACCAGCGCCTACCCGGACTACTTTCTCGGCACAACGAGCGGTTACACACAGGGCGCAGCGCAAGGCCAGGACGACCGCAACAGCGCGCTGTATCTGTTCGCGCAGGATAGCTGGAAGATCAAAACCAACGTCACTCTCAACTACGGGCTGCGTTGGGAACTGAACACGCCGTACTACGACACCGGCAATCGTCTCCAGACTTTCCGCCCGGGCGAAGCAACTACCCAATATCCGTGCTGGATGTCGCAGGAAAGCTCAGCAGAAACCGGACTTCCGGCAGGGAATTGCGGTCCCGGCAGCGGCAGCGACTCAATCTTCCCCTACGGTCTGGTGTTCCCGGGAGACAAAGGCGTCCCTCGCGGACTCACCAGCACGTACTACAAGGGATTTGCTCCCCGCATCGGCCTTGCTTGGAGCCCTGGGTGGACCAGCGGCTGGCTTTCAAGACTCACCGGCGGCCCCGGCAAGTCGAGCGTACGAGCCGGCTACGGCATCTTCTACAACCCGATCGAGCAGCTGGTCCTTGAGCAGTTCAGCGCAGAACCTCCGTTTGGCGGGAGCACGACACTCGCGAATACGTTGTTCAATCTGCCGTTTGAGCCCCAGTCGGGTGGCTCGCCGTTCCCCAATCCGTACGGCGGCATCATTCAGCAAACGCCCAAGACTCCGTGTGCGTCCGATACGCCGGGCGGTCCCAATGGGTGCGTCGACTGGTCGCAATTCCGGCCGATCCTGCTGGCAGGCGAGTTCCAGCCGCACCTGAGAGCGCAGTACGCCGAGCAGTACAACCTCACGATCGAACGGCAGCTGTCCAAGGACACGCTGCTTCGGATCGCCTACGTCGGCACACAGGACCATCATCTGCTGGCGATTCATGACCTCGACCCGGGCAATGCCCAGACCTGCCTGAATCTGGAAGCCGTGTCGACCTATTACTCACCTCTTTTGGCCAGCGGCGCACCGAACCCAAACGCGAACCCGGCTCTTAGTTCCGCATATTCTTGCGGGCCGTTTGATTCGGATTCAGCCTACGACCTGCCGGCGGGCTCGCTTCCGGCCGGCTTCAACCTCCACTTACCCTACGGTTCGGTTTCTTCGGTAGCCGGAGGTCCAGCGTCGCCAGCAATTACCCTGGTCGGACTGCGACCGTATTCCTCGCCGATCTGCCAGCCCACGACCGGCATCGGCTGTCCGCCTGACGGCGTGCCGGTTTTCAGCAACATTTTCTCCGAGGACACCATCGCCAACTCCAATTACAACGGTTTGCAGATTTCTGTCGAACGCAGCCTCTCGAATGGTTTGCTGTTTCAGGCTTCCTACACCTTCAGCAAGGCGATTGACCAGGGCGCCTCGTTTGAAAACGAGTTGAACCCTCTGAACTTCAATGCCACGCGCGGACTGTCGCTTGTCGATGCACGCAATCGATTTGTCTTCAGTCCCTACTGGGAGATTCCTATTCCCAAGCACGATGGCATTTCGGGCAAGCTCATCAATGGTTGGGCAGCATCGGCCATCATCACTTATCAGAGCGGCTTCCCGATTCGCGTCCAGACTCAGGATGACCTTGAACTCGAGAGCAGTTACTTTTTCGAGGATGCCAACACGCCCGAGGTTACCGGCAAGGTGCAGTTCGTGAATCCGAAAACGAATGGAAACCTCTGGTTTACTTCAAACAACATCAGCGATCCCGCTCCCGGCACTTTCGGGAACATGCCTCACTCGCTCTGCTGCGGGCCGCCAATCAGCAACACGGACATTGCCCTGGTTAAGCACACGCCTATCGGAGAACGGTGGTCGTCTGAGTTCCGCTCCGAGTTTTACAATGCCTGGAACCACACTCAGTTTGCCAATCCTGACGGCAACTTCAGCGACCTCACTTTCGGCCAGATCCTCAAAACGCGTGAGGATCCGCGCGTAATCCAGTTCGCCCTGAAATTCCTGTTTTGATCCCTAGATGTGCTGATCTGCTTGCGGCCGCAAGACGCGATCCCCAATGCTGGTTCCTGCCTCGAACTCCGAGACTCGCGCCGGATTCGTAGGCCGAGTTATAACCGGGACGTAACGTTTCCCTCCGAGCATGTCGGGTATAATCCGCATGCGTTGTCGGGCGTTCACGCACGCGTTCTTGGCTCGAGCACATCCGATCGGAAAAGGAGCTAACCATGGCAACAGTTACAACGAAAGACGGCATAGAGATTTATTACAAGGATTGGGGAACAGGGCAGCCGATCGTTTTCTCACACGGCTGGCCACTGAGCGGGGACGACTGGGACGGGCAGATGCTGTACTTCGGGCAGCTTGGCTATCGCGTCATCGCGCACGACCGGCGAGGTCATGGACGCTCGACTCAGACTTGGGACGGCAACGACATGGATACCTATGCGGACGATCTTGCCGTGCTATTTGAAAAACTCAATCTCAAGGACGCAATCATGGTTGGGCACTCAACCGGCGGCGGTGAGGTCGCGCGCTACCTGGGTCGCCACGGTACGAAGCGTGTCGCCAAGGCCGCGCTGATCAGCGCCGTGCCACCGCTCATGCTGAAGACCGAAAAGAACCCCCTAGGCGCCCCTATTTCGGTTTTTGATGGCCTCAGGGCGGCGCTTGCGGCCAACCGGGCCCAGTTCTATCAGGACATCACACTCCCTTTTTATGGCTACAACCGTCCTGGCGCGAAAATCTCCGAAGGGATTCGGGAGCACTGGTGGTTGCAGGGCATGCTGGGAGGAGTGAAGGCCCACTATGATTGCATCAAGGCGTTCTCGGAGACCGACTTTACCGAAGACCTGAAGAAGATCGATATTCCCGTGCTGGTTATGCACGGAGATGACGATCAGATCGTGCCAATCGCCGCCGCAGGTCCGATGTCGGCAAAGATACTCAAGCACGCAACGCTGAAGGTCTATAAGGGCTTTCCGCACGGAATGCCCGCGACCAACGCGGACGTGATCAATGCCGATTTGCTGGCGTTTTTCAAGGGCGCCGCAACAACAGCTTCTGCATAAACGTCGGGTGCCCCGGGTTTTCTGATGCAGTGGAAAGCCCGGGGGCCCCATCATCTCGGGCAATTCTCGGTTATCATTGGTCCGCTTGTTCGACAACAACACGAACAGGGAAGGGAAGTCTCGCCAGATGCAGTATTGCAGCAGACTTTACGCATTCCGCCTTGCCTGCGCGGTTGCGCTCGCGGCGCTCCTGCTTCCCTTCGCAGCCTCGCCTCCGAGCGGCCAGACAACGGCCGCAAGCGACGCAGGTGTTGCCGTCGGGCCGCAGTATGACTCAACACATGTCTATGTCGCGCCCGGGGATTTGGATGCCTTCGTGAACAGCTTCACAGCCACGTTCGGCGGCCAACCATCGAAAACGTCGGTAGTAAATGTCCTGCCGGTCCCAAGCAAGACTGAATTCCGGTTCGTGTCTACTCTTGTTGGAATGCTGTCGGTCTTCGCCTACCAAACGCCCGTGCCGTTTCCGTTCGGAGAGGAACGCACCGGATATCTGGTTACGGATATCGACCGCGCGATCCAGGCAGCTCGTTCTGCCGGAGCCGAGGTAATCGTCGAACCGTTCAACGACCCGATCGGAAAAGATGCCGTCATCCAGTGGCCCGGCGGCGTGAAGATGCAACTGTATTGGCATTTCACCCAGCCCAACTACGCACCGCTTGAGGCGGTTCCCGACAACCGGGTCTACATCTCGCGAGACGAAGCCGATATTTTCGTAAATGATTTCGTGCGATTCGCTCACGGCAAGGTGGTCGCAGACGACAAACAGGCCGACGCAGGCGCGATCGGACTCCCGCAAGCATCCTATCGCCGCATTCGGATCACATCGCTGTTCGGCAACATGCAGGTCCTGGTGACCGATGGCCATCTGCCGTATCCGTTCGGCCGTGAAGTCACCGGGTACGAGGTGCGCGATCTGGGCGCCACGCTTGAGAAGGCAAAGGCGTCCGGCGCGAAGATCCTGTCGCCCCCGTACACCACGGACACGGGGTCGACTTCGATTGTGGAATTCCCGGGCGGCTACATCGCCGAGATTCACAGCGTGTCACCCCATTGATTGCGGCTCCCGGGCACGCTGGCTGTGATCTCGGTGGAATTTTGGGAAGGGAACTGTCTCTTCGAGTTTAGAGTTGGGTTCTCTTCTTTTCTGGCCACAACGCGGAAGCGCCTGCCATCACTGTCAGGATACCCAGGATCACACCGAGTGAGACTCCGGTAGAAATCGGAATTCGTTCGCTCGCAAGCATCTTTGCTCCTGTAAACAGCAGAATCGCCGCAAGCCCCGGCCGCATAAACCGGAATCGCGGAAGCAGATCTGCCAGGGCGAAGTAGAGCGCGCGCAACCCGAGAATGGCAAATACGTTCGAGGAGTATGCAAGAAAAGTGTCGCGCGTGATCGCTAGTACCGCCGGCACGGAGTCAACAGCGAACAAAATGTCGGTGGCCTCGATAGCGACAACTGCCAGCAGCAGCGGTGTCCCATAGTATTTCCCGGCTTGCCGCACGAAGAAATGTTCACCCTCATAATCCGGCGTCACGGGCATGACGCGTCGTACAACCCGAACCAGCCAATTTCGCTCCGGTCGAATCGTGCGCCCGCCAGGCCAAAGCATTACCACCGCGCTCACAATCAGGATCGCGCCGAACACAAAAAGAACGAAGTGGAAGCGGTTGAGCAGCGCCACACCCCCAAATACGAAGATTGCCCTCATCACCAATGCGCCGACAACGCCGCAGTAGAGAACTTTGTGCTGCGACTGGGAGGGAACTGCGAACCCTTCAAAAATCAGCAGAAAGACGAAAATGTTGTCGATGCTCAACGATTTCTCAACCACGTAACTGGTCAAGAATTCAAGGCCCGCGCGATGGCCCATGGAGACGGACACCCAAAGACTAAAGGCCAGCGCGAGCCCAATCCAACCGGCGCTTTCTGCAAGCGCCTCCTTTAGCGCGATCCGACGCGCCTCGCGGTGGAATATACCGAGGTCCAAAGCAATCGCCGCGACAACGGCAACGCTAAATCCCATCCACATATATGGAGGCGTTCCCACGATGTGCTGTGCTCTCTCCCAATCCAGAATACTGATCCAGAATCTAACCGCGCACTACTTAGTGGCGGAGTTGCGTGTTCAGATCGCTCCCCGTCAGATTGCTGTCACGACATATCGGGGTCCAGGGACTGTCGAGAATACACGACCCGTCGGAGTTTCACTTCGAAACTCATCGGCCGGAGGCCGGCATCAAAAGATACGACCAGGCCCTGTTTTCGGTTTGCGCGCGGGCAACAGAGTGGGGCAATTCCGACAAAACGCCTCCGCTTCGACGTGCAATTATTGCTATTATTTCTGAACTTACGGAATCGAGAATGGAAATAATCTCACGAGCCGTACTGCTCGGCGTCGCGCTTCTTGCCGCGGTGTTATTGTTCACCCCGTTTGAGGCTTTCTTCGAAGGCCTAATAGCGTTCGCCATGATCACCGCCGCTGTAACTGGTTTCCTGATGCATCCCCGCAGGGAAGTGTTCTACGTGCGGACTAGCGTGCGAGTCACTGTCCCGGATCGACGCCAGACCATGGAGAAAGACCTGCTCGCGGTAAGGGTCGAACTTACGAGACTCTGGTTGCTGTTTGTGCCGACGTTCCTGGCGGTGGCTTTTCTCGTCTTCTTCGCAGCCGGAGGCCCCGAAAAATTCAGCTTCCTGAATTGGATCTTCACGTCGCGGCACGCGTATCTGGCGTTTCTTGTTTGTCAGTACCCGCCGCTGTTGGTTCTACTCCTGCTTGCGGAATGGATTGCCGAACGAAGAGTAATGTGGGATGCCGAGGCGTGCAGCGCGAGATCTTTTTCCGTCAATCCCATACGATCTGGACAATTTGGGCGAGTTTCCTACCTGTTCATGGGAGAACACGGAGAGTATTACGGTGGTGAATGTCGTTACTTTAAGTTGATCCACGTCCCAGAGCTGGCGTCGATTGTTTTTTACAATGTTCGAAACCCGGAATTGAACAGGATTGCCTTAGGGTTTCTGTTCCATCGTTTGATTATCTTGGGACGCGGGGTCACCGAACTAGACAAGCAGACTGTTGCGGCACAGGTCGTCTTGGCCGAGACGGCGTCCTTGTCTTAGTCTCGGCTCTGATTCGCCCGTGAGACGTCGATACATGTAATTCAAGCGGGCCCGGACAACGCATAATCCCTCGTGTCGAGGCAACATCTTATGGTTCTGTAATTTACCGCCGTGGTCAAAGTAAACATAATATTCATTCGCAGAAGTGATTACCGACGGCGTTTCGGCCTACTTCGACCCGCAAGTCCAGGCAATCCGGGTTCTTCTGTGAGGCCCGAAACAACGTCGATTCCCGCGGGCAGTGTTACTATGCGCGGCATGAATAGCCAAGATGTCGTTAAGCCGAACGGGAACGCAGGGGTCACGGGATCCGGGCGAACTCGGGGGCGACGCTTTGTGACCTTTCTGGCCGTCGTTGTAACGCTGCCCGTGGCAGTTATTGTGGTCGGCGCGCTCTTCCCTCCTGCTCGCCTGATCGCCACGATCGGATGCGTGTTCGAATCATTTTTGACGGCCCACGTTTTTCTTGCGGGCCTCGCCGGCATCGCGCTGGCGCTCTGGGCGAAGCGCCTTGGCGGGCGTAGTGCAACGACCGCCATCCTGTGGCTCGCAATGGCCGCGACCGTCGGCGCCGCCATTCCAGTTCTCGTGCTTGCGCGCACCGCATATCGCTATGGCGCGCCTATCTCCTGGGCGGCACACCTTCGCGTGGCCGCGCCGGGCCCGAGAGCAATGCCGGATCAGACCCAGCTGTTTGCAACGGTAGACGGCACGAGCCTGTACCTCGACATATACCTGCCGGGTAGTTCGACCGGCGCGTCGGCGTCGCTCTCAGCCCCTGTGGTCATGATTCACGGCGGTGGGTTTTCAGCAGGCAAGCGCAGCGACGGGCGGAACTGGGACCGCTGGCTTGCGTCGCGCGGTTACACCGTGTTTGATGTCGACTACCGCCTGGATCCGCCGGTGACCTGGAATCTAGCAGCGCCGGATGTGGCCTGCGCAGTCGGCTGGGTTGCGTCGCATGCAAGCGACTATCACATCTCACCGGATCGAATGCTTATCACCGGACAATCGGCCGGCGGCGGACTTGCCATGCAGGTCGCGTATGGTTTGGGTGACGGAACGGTGACCTCAGATTGCGGCGGAGCAGTGCCGCAGCCGAAAGCGGTCTTCGCCCTATATCCGCCGGATGACTTAGCGATGGCCTGGAACCTCAACACGGGATTACCCCCGTTTGGTGCGCGAACGCTGAACACGGGCTACCTCGGCGGGTCGCCTGGGCAATACCCCGACAGGTACCAAGTGGCGTCACCGGTGTTTCACGTGCGGCAGGGTCTGCCGCCGACCCTCATTGCGGCTGGAGCAGTCGATCACCTGGTTCCGTTTGCCGGACACGTCGAGACAGTCGACAAATTGAATGCCGCGGGCGTGCCCAACGTGCTGTTGTCCGTGCCGTACGGCGACCACGCTTACGATGCGGCGTGGGGCGACCTGGGCGCACAGATCACGCGCAAGGTATTGGCCGATTTCCTGGCGCAGTATTTGCCAGCGACGGAGTGACCGAAGCGCATCCGGGGTCATGAGCCACGGCAGCAACGAAGCAAGGATATTTCTCTCGGCAGAGTGGCGCAACCTCGTGATGCTGAACTACGAGGTAGATCCCCGCCTCCTGCGAGAGTACGTTCCAGCGGGAACGGAGCTCGACGCCCACGATGGGCGTACGCTCGTCAGCCTTGTAGGATTTCAGTTCCTGCACACGAAACTTTTCGGAGTGTTACCAGTTCCCTTCCATTCGAATTTTGAAGAGGTCAATCTCCGTTTCTACGTGAGGCGCCGCGAAAACGGTGACATCCGCCGCAGTGTGGTTTTCATTCGCGAAATTGTCCCGAAACGCGCGGTGGTGATGCTGGCGCGGTTGGCCTACGGCGAAAATTACAGCCGCTATCCGATGCGGCATCGAATTACCTCTGACGCCACGCGCACATCCGCCCAGTACGAATGGCGGACGAAGAGCGGCTGGGCGCGGCTGTATTCCGAGGCAGCGGGCGAGGCCGCTCACCCAGCCGACGGAAGCATGGAGCAATTCATCACCGAGCATTATTGGGGCTATTCCGCGCACCGCAACGCAGGCTCGGTTGAATACCACGTGACCCATCCCCAGTGGCGCGTCTGGCAAAGCCTGCGAGCAGGTTTTGATGGTGACGGCACGGAGATCTATGGGCGCGCGTTGGGTGAGACTTTGCGACGTCCGCCCGATTCTGCATTTACCGCCGACGGCTCGCCCGTCGTAGTGTTCGCCGCCAAGCGCATCGCTTGAGTGATTCGCAAAACTGCTGCCAGCGTGCGCGAATTGAGGTTCGGGCAGGCTGTAATTGCGCGATTTCGCGAGACCTGCCGGTAGCGCGGTTGTGGTAGCCTGTGCGGCGCGGCATCACGCACCCGCGGATGGAAGGGAGAGCGTTTGATGGTTGGCGGGCTAAAGGTAATTCTGGTCAAGGACGGATGCGAGCGCGAATTCGAATCGCTGTTCAGCGAGCTTCGAAAATCGATGCACGACCGCGAGCCAGGTTGCCTGCTGTATTCCCTTCTGAAGTCGCGCACAGACCCGCGATCCTACATCGTGCACGAGCAGTATCGCGATGCGGAGGCATTGGACGCGCACCAGTCTTCGCCGCACGGGAAAATTTATTTTTCGAGGATTCGGGCGCTGTTGGATGATATTCGCGTCGAGTATTTCGATGGGGTAGTCGCATAGTCGAACGGGAAGCCGATGGATCTGAGGAGGAAGCATGCTCGAAAAGGATATTGAGATTCGCATGGCGGACGGCGTGTGCGACGCGGTGCTATTTGAGGCGGAAGATGGACGGCGCCGCCCGGGCGCGATTCATTACCCGGACATTGTCGGTATTCGCCCCTCCCATCGGGCGATGGCCCGGCGTCTGGCTGAGGCCGGATACACAGTGCTGCTGCCGAATCCGTTCTATCGCACGGCGCGTACCCCGGTTTTCGATTTCAAACCGAATTTTGCCGGTGATGAACGCACCATCAAACGCTTCGGCGAGCTCACTGGACCGATGCCTCCGGAGGCAATGGAAACTGACGCGTCAACCTACATAAACTATCTGGCGACGCAGAGCTCGGTAAGCGCGGCGCTGATGGGAGCAGTTGGCTACTGTTTTACGGGCGCGATGGCGCTGCGTACCGCGGCCGCGCGCCCTGATCGGGTCGGCGCGATCGCCTCATTCCACGGTGGACGCCTGTTCATCGACGATCCAACCAGCCCGCACCTGAGTCTGCCCCGCGTGAAGGCACAGCTCTACTTCGGACACGCGACGAACGACCACTCGATGCCGCAACCTGCGATCGACAAGTTTGACGCAGCGCTCGCCGCGTGGGGCGGCAAGTATCAAAGCGAAGTATACGACGCACTCCATGGATGGACCGTGCCAGACGAAGGCAGCCAGGTGTACAAAAAGCCAGAAGCCGAGCGCGCGTTCGGCAAGCTCACGGCACTTTTCGCGGCCACGCTCAAGTAACGTCGGACCAAGGCGTGTCGCTGGGCGCCTACCGGTAGCGAAAGAAATCCACAGGCCATTGGTTATGTACTACCACTTGCGGGTGTCGTCTTTGGTGCGGATGACGGCCATTCGCCTGGTGAGGGCACGCAGCAGCCATGGCGCGAAGCGTTCGACGGCAACAATCACCTTTCCGTGCCCGGTAATGATCCTCTCCCGCTTGCCACGGGCCACGCAGCGCAGAATCTCGCGCACCGCCGTCGGCGCACTCACCACCATCCAGGCCGGAATCGGGTCCGGCGAATCGGCGTGCAGTCGGCCCAGATTGTCGGTGCGGCGGATGTCGCTTGCGACGAATCCCGGGCTGAGTATGGTCACCTTGATTCCGGCGGGCCGGAGCTCCTCGGTGATCGCACTTGCGAGTGCGCGGAGCGCGAACTTGCTCATCGAATACGGCGAGGCACCCGGGGTCGAGATCCATCCCGAAACGCTTGAGACGATTGCGAGGTTCCCGCCGCTACGCTCAAGCTCGGGCAACGCGGCGTAAATCGTCCGCAGCACGCCGAAAACATTTGTTTCAAATTGCCGGCGGTAATCCTCAAGCGTGAGTTTTTTCAGCGGGGCGACCACTCCGAACCCCGCATTGGCGAATACCACGTCCAGCTTTCCGAAGGCGTGCAAGGCGTCCGCTACGGCCCGCTCAAGATCGCCGTCCCGCGTCACATCGCATTCGGCGACCACCGGACGCGAGCGACCGGCGCTGGTGATTTTCTGCGCAAGACTCTCCAAGCGATCGGCGCGGCGCGCGGCAAGCGTCAGCTGCGCCCCGGCTTGTGCCAATTGCCAGGCCAGCTCCTCCCCGATGCCTGAAGATGCACCGGTAATGAGCACGGATTTGCCTAGGAAAAACTCGTGCATGCCAGTCATGCCAAACCCTTATAGCATATGCACCAAACTGACGGACGCTGCCCCCCGGTGTGGACACCCCAACCGCAACGGCGAATGCGTTTTTATAGCCACTAGCAACAGGTCATTCGCCACTGGTATGATGAGCGGCTTGGACGCAACCCGTACGCCTGCTTGTGAATCCAAAGCGTCGAATCCTTTTGCAATGAGGGGGAACTTGGTGCG
>Ga0209008_1000438_pt1 | contig 14347 bp, 12 predicted proteins | sample JacPin_JW_Ref_O3_FD_187963 | JGI IMG/M metagenome (GOLD analysis project Ga0209008, IMG submission 187963) | Forest soil microbial communities from Algoma, Ontario, Canada - Jack Pine, Ontario site 1_JW_Ref_O3 (SPAdes) (version 2) | ecosystem: Environmental > Terrestrial > Soil > Boreal...
TTTATTGACTGCGGGGCGGGACACGTGACCGGCTATTCGCTGGAGGGTCGCAACGACCTTCTGGCGGCGGTGGGCCAGACGCTTGAGCCTTTGCGATCAATCGGGGCGATGACCTACACGCTGGACGCCCCGGCCGATCCCGATAACCTTGATTTCGAGCTTGAAGGCATACCCACGCTCGTGACCAACCGGAACGTTGCGAGCGACAAGTCGAGCGATCGACCCGGCCCGGAGTCTGTCGACGGAGTGAACCGAGCCGAACTGAAACGCAGCGTGGCGATTGCAGCGGTCGCCGCCTATGCGCTGGCCGACGCCAGCGCGCGACTCGGACACCGCCAGACGCGCGCCGAAGTTGAGCAATTGCTGAGGAACTCGGGGCTTGAACAGATCCTAAAGAATGATGGCGGCTGGACCGCGTGGGAAAACGGTGGACGCGGCCGCCAACCCTAGATTCCCTCAGGTCTTTTCCCGCTGCTTTGAACACGCAAGTGTCGGCAAGGCGCTAGCGACCTGCTGCGTCACGTATAATGAGCGGACCATGGCAATCCCCTACCGCGCTCGAAGCCCGGAGATTTCTGCCACGCCTGAGAAGCCGCGCCGGGTTCTCGCCGTCGATTACGGGCGCAAGAGAATCGGCCTGGCCCTCTCGGACGCACTCGGGCTGACGGCTCAGCCGCTTGCGACTCTGGATCGCGTGAATCGGCAAAACGATCTTCGCCGGCTCCGAGAGGCTTGCCGTACACACGGTGTCACGCATATCATCGTCGGCCACCCGCTGCACATGACCGGCGAGGCTGGGGAAATGGCTGGCGAGGCAGCGCGGTTTGCGGCGCGCCTGGAGAGAGAGATCGGAATCCAAGTGGAACTCGTGGACGAGCGGCTGACCAGCTGGGAAGCGTCACAAACGGTTCGGGAGACGAAATCGTCCGCCCGGCGAAGGCACAAGCCGCTGGATGATGTTGCCGCTGCGGTGCTGTTGCGCGACTACCTGGAACGAGTACGCGGCCTGGCGCGCGACGCCGCCGCAGAGAAGGCTTAATCAGGATGCGGCGGCTGGGCTTTCTGGCACTGCTGTTGATCGCCGCATTGGGCGGCGGCGCGAGCTGGCTGGATTCGCAGCTCAGCCGTCCCTATCGCGGTCACCGGCCCGAGAAAGTCTTCGTGGATATTCCGCACGGCACTTCGCGCTGGGGCGTGGCCGAAATTCTGCGGCGCAACGACGTGATCCGCAGCCAGCTGGCCTTTGCGCTGTTCAGCGAATGGCACTTCCGCAAGAATCTGCAGGCAGGCGAATACCTGTTCGACCATCCCGTCAACTCGCGCGAAGTGTTCTGGAAAGTCGCGCGCGGCCAGATCTATGTTCACACCGTGACGGTCCCGGAAGGCTGGACGATGTTCGACATCGCCGCGGAACTGGACCGGCAGGGAGTCTGCAGCCGTGAAGATTTCCTGGCCGCGGCGCACGAAACATCGCTGATCGCGGACCTGGCGCCTGAGGCGGTGAGCCTCGAGGGATTTCTTTTTCCCTCGACATATGAGTTCCCGCGCCGGGAGACCTGCGATCAGGCAGTGAAGCGCATGGTCCAGAATTTCCGCGCGGTCTGGGAAACGCTTGGGCCTCAGGGCGCGCCGGTGCTCTACCCGGGGAATCTCACACTCGCGCAGGTGGTGACGCTCGCATCGCTCGTCGAGCGCGAAACGCCGAATGCCGACGAGCGGCCGCTGGTGGCCGGAGTGTTCTACAACCGGATACGTCTTGGCGATCCGCTGCAATGTGATCCGACGGTGCAATATGCAATGGAGCTCGGCGGGCATCCTGAGAAAAACGTCCGAGCTGTGGATTTGCGCATCGATTCTCCGTACAACACCTATGAACATCGCGGCCTGCCGCCAGGTCCGATTGCAAACCCTGGTGAAGCGTCGCTGCGGGCAGCCCTTGCGCCGGCTGCGACCGATTATCTGTATTTTGTGGCCAACGATGAAGGTGGGCATGCTTTCAGCCGCACGCTCGCCGAGCACAACCGCAACGTCGCTCGCCTCCGCAAGCTGTTGGCCCGTGATACCGCGGCCCCTGATCCTGCATCCAAGAAAGCTCAGCACTGAGGTCGCACGTGACTCCCAGCGATTCAGGCAAGAAAGTCCCCGGCGAATCCGCTACTAAGAAGGACCTGATCCTCGAGGCCGCGCGCGGACTGGGCAAACCGCGCTTTACTCCCGCTGAGATCGAACAGATCCGCAGGCAGCTGATTTCGCAACTGGGGGCATCGGCAGGAAAAACATCCGCCGACTACGTGGTGAGCGTGCTCGAAGAAGCCGGGATGCGCGTGGTATGGTCCACGCAATCCGATACCGAAGGGCGTTACGAGGAGGAGTTTACCGACCTGTTGCACTTCTCAACCTTCATCGAGGCCGAGATGTGCCTGGTGCGACTCGACGAGCTGCTGCGAAAGTTCTCGCTCGAAGGCGAGCGCAACGCGGCCGAGCGCGTCCGCGAAGTGGCGCGCCTCGGAAGGCGGCGCGCCGAGATGATTTCCCGGAACCACAAGGTGGACGCCGAAAACCGCGCACAGAAGGAAGAGGCCGCCCACTGGTTCGCGATCTGGCTGGAGACCCCGGATGCGTTCTTCGACTGGCTCGAAGTCCGTAAACAATCTCCGGAATTTCAAAAGAAGTTCCCGCACGCATTCGACGAAGAGGCATAGATGTACCTGCTTGATATCGAACCCCTGGACCTGGGCGCTGAGGTGCGGTCGGTCGGACTGGATCTGGTTGAGGCTGATGAGAACCGCGAACCGGTGCGCGGAGCTGAAGCCGCGCGGATCTGGAGCCGCGTATTGCCAGCGACCGCAGGCCAGGAACCCTGGGCGCTGGATTTTTTTAGCCACGTCGATCGGGTTCGCGATTTCTGCAAGCTGCACGATATTGCTTACCGTCAGGCCAACCAGCGTCTGATCGTGGTTCCGGCCCCTGAACCAGCCGCCCTGGAATCCCTGCTCGAGCGTTTTGAAGCAGAGACATTTGGGGCGCGCGCGGGCGCCCTGGTCGCCCCGGGGGCCGCAGCCGATGCCTCTCTTGAAGCAGAGCTCGCGCGGCGCGGCGTAGATGCCTACCGCGCGGCGTTTTCGAACTATTTCTTTAGCGCCGTTTGCGCATTTGAAGATGCCTCGCTGGTTCTGCTGAGCGAGAAGCTGTGGGCCAGCGAAGTAATTCGCCGCGTGCGTCCGGCAATCAAGGGTCTGGACGTGGAGGTGAGCCTGCCGAATTGAACACCTCTCGGTTGCCAGGGCAGCACGGTCTGGAACTTCCGTACCATTTCCCCCGCCATTGGTTCCAGTACACTGGATTGGACAACGAGGAGATCGCCCTGCAAGGTGAACTGACAGTGCCCACCGAGACCATCGTTCCCAACGCCCGCGCATTCGTGCGGAGCCTCAATGTCCTCCTTAAGTACACTCGGCTCTATGGTTTAGACCATTTGCGATCCGCCGGCCAGCTAGAGATCAGCTGGAACGAGCTGGAGCAGGCGGTCCGGACCGCAGGGCAAGGCGGCCTGCTGCTGGGTGCCTCGGGCTCGCAACTCCTGCTTGACGGCGTCCCCCTGGAATCGACACAGGCGGAACGCAGCTTTGCAGACCTGCTGAACGCCGCAGGCGTCGCCAGCATCTGTTTCCTTCCCAGCGTAGAGCGCGATGAGTTCGGCAATCTCGTCAAAGCCTTCATGGAATCCAGCGGCCCGAAGGCCGGCCCGCTGACCGACCGCCTCCAGGAATACTTCGGCAATCGCGAGACCGCAGGAATCCGCGTGAACGAGATTCGATTTGTGGCCGAGGATGCGGGTTTCTCCGAGGCGCGTGTCGCAGCGCAATTGACTGCTAGAACCCTGGGCGCCGACGCCGAGATGGTGCAGGACTGGTTTCGCAGCCCCGAGAAAATGATTCAGCTGATCGCCGCAGCCGAAGGTGCCCATGGAGGCCGGGGCGGAAATGGGACAGGTTCAGACGCCGGCGGGCAGGGAGCCGGAGCAGGTAGCGGATTCGGAGTGGGCGGCCCGCGTGCGGGCGGCGCCGCAACGCCGACAGGCACGGACGCCGGAATCGCCGCAGAAGTGTCGGGCGGCGACCCGAAAGATCTTCCGCAACTGGGCGAAGCCGACATGCAGAACCTGCTGCGGTTGCTTGCGCAGTTTGGCGAAGCCGCGCACGTCGGTACGAAGGGCGGACCGTCTCCTGACCAGGTAGCGTGGCAAGTGAAACTCGCCGCGCTTCCCCAAAATGCGCAGGTGACCTTGCGGCAAGCTCTGGCGACCATGGCAGCGAGAACACCCTCGGCCAAAGTGGACGAGACGGTGCTGCTGAAGCTCGCTGAGGATCTTGCGATTCGATTCGCGCTCGACCGTTTTCAGCGCGGCGAGGTGAGGGTCAACGCCGTTCGCCAGATGCTCGACAAGATGGGCCACGAACTCGGCACGCTGCGCAAGCTGTTAAAGGCGCGCGAAGACAAAATGGCGAGCGCCGGCCTTTCGGTTGAATCGCATGCCGACGTTCTCGACCGGCAGTTCTGGGCTGCGGTGCCGGAATCGGGCAAGCGCGCGGTGCTGACTTCAAGCGAAGCCTGGTGCATTCCGCCGCGAAACGTTCAGCAATACGTGGAGGAGCTGCTGGGACGCGGAGAAGCGGACGCCGCCGGAGATGTGCTGCTGCAGTATGCCTCGTGCGTGCGGAATAAGGACTCCGAGGCGCGCAAGAAAGCCGCCATTGGACTGGGACAGTTGGCCGAACTCTACAGCAAGGGAGCGAGCCAGCGTCTGCAGGATGCGCTCGCGCAAATCGGCCAGCAGTTGGCCGCCGAGAAGGATGCCGAGCTGCAGACTTTGTTAAGCGCTGCCTTCGTGCGGCTGAGCCAGGAGGCCGCCTCGCGCCGTTACTATCGCGCGATGCAGCAGGCTCTGGACTCACTCGCCGACCTCGAGGAGCTTCGTCCAGCGTGGGCACAGAGTTTGCGGCCGCGCCTGGGAGTCGAGAATCGGATTTCGGAATTCGTCGAAGAGGCTCTGACAGCTGAGGCGATGCCCGAAGGACTTGTAGGCGTGCTGATGCGGCTGCCGCAAGGAGCGGGCGAACATCTCGCCGTGCGACTGGCGCGTTCCGGGCGACGCACCGAGCGTGAAAATGTCGTCCAGCTCGCAAAGGCCGTGGGCGCCGGGTGCGCCAGATACCTGAAAGAAGTGCTCCGGTCGGAACCGCCTGCGAAAGCAGCAAGTATCGTCGGACTGCTCAGCAGGCTTGATCCGTCGGCAGTGGAAGAGCTGCTGCCGCAACGGCTGCGCCATGGCGCGCGCGCGTTTCACGACGCCGTCGTGCGCCAGCTTTCGATTGCCGGCGCGCCCGAGCGTGGGCAACTGCTGGCCGATCTGATCGAGGCATTCGATGCCATGGTGCTGCCGCTGGCGCTGGACGAAATCGGTATGTGCGGCGATCCGGAAACCGCACCGAAGCTGCTGCGGCTCGCCGAGGGAGATATTCTGCCGCAGGGACCGGAATACCTTCGCGTGAAGGCAATCGAGGCGCTGGGGCGGATGCGTGCAACCGCTGCGGCGGGGCATTTGCGGCGCTTCGTTGAAACCCGCAAGGCATTCGGCTGGGCCTACCCGGAGGAAATCCGGACAGCCGCGGCGCAGGCGCTGGTGAAGCTCGATCCGGAGTGGATGGAGGAGTTCCTGCCGCAGGCGGGTCTGGATGCCAAGGTCATGGCGCTCGCGCCGCTTGATCCCATTCCTGGTCGCGACGTCGTGCGGCATCGCCGTTACCGCCGAGTCCGGCTGCCGCGCAACGTGCCTGCGGTCATCACGTCGGCGCGCGGAAAATACACCTCTGCGATCAGTGTGCTGAGTCTTGAGGGCGGACTGCTGAGCGGTGATGTCCAACTGGCAGTCGGCACTGAAGCCACGCTGAAAATTCCCGCCGGGCTCCGCTCGATTAGCATGCAGGCCGTCGTGCGGTTCGTGCGCTCGCACCAGGCGGGTTTCGAAATGGTTGGTATGGGCCTGGAAGATCGCACGAAACTTCGGCGTCTGCTGGTCTCACTGGGAAGCCCCGACCCCAACGCCGGCTCGCCGCGCACGAACCAATAAGCCCCTACAAGAAACATTGCCGGAAGGTGACCGCAAGTTCCTGTTTCCGCTTGTCGATCAGACGTCCCGTGGGGCGAGGACCGCGTGAAATTCCCAGCAGAGATCTCCGAGGTTCCTTCGATCGGCTTACGAAGCAGAGACCTTGGGTGGTGTTGCCGGGAGCATGGACGGCACGATTCGCCGGAACGGAAGAACACTGAAAAACTTCTGGCGGCACGGGTCGCAACGATAGGCTGGGAAACCCAGCAAGCGCTTCAGCGCTGTCAGCGTGCCCTGCTCGACCCGTTCCCGCGCAACGTGCTGAAGATCGAAATTCCCGCAGCGTGGACAGTGGACAAAGCTCACGAAGCGGATTGCGACCGTCCAGGCATAGAACCTGAGCTCACAGGCCTCGCATCGCCAGGGCCGCAGACCGGCCAGGGTGGCGAAAAAGTCCGCTACACCGCGGCGGTGCGAACGCATGCAGTCTCCACTCCGGCATCGAGGGCATATCATCTCTCTCAGTTGTCTCCCGTCTCGCTGCGTCAGCATACCCAATACCAATATATGACGGCAATAGACAGCGGGGCGGCTGGGTGTCGTAGTTGTCATTTGGCGGCTTTTGCGGCGAGGATCCGATCGACGGTGTAAGATAGCGGGCGAAAGGAACGCGAATGCCTGACTACACCGATGCGCACGCACGCGCCGGGATCCGTACCAAGTTGCCGAAGCTGGAAACCTGGCCGAATCAGTTTCCCGGCTACGAAATCACGATTCGCGTCCCGGAGTACACCTCGGTCTGCCCCAAGACCGGCCTTCCCGACTACGGAGCCATCACCATTCACTACCAGCCCAGAAAACTCTGCTTGGAATTGAAGGCCCTGAAAATGTATCTGCTCGCATACCGCAATCTGGGAATTTTCTACGAAAATGCGGTGAACCGGATGTTGGAAGATATCGTTGCCGCCGTCAGACCGGGGTGGTGCCGCGTGACCGGTGAATTCACGCCGCGCGGCGGACTGATGACGACGGTTGAGGCGCGCTGGCCCCGCCAAACTGGCAACACCACCCGTTCGCGGAGATAGACTTCGTTCCCCGGCTCGGCGATAATCCAGCGCAACGGCGAGCCATATTCGCCACCAAGGAGGCTCGATGAGTTTGGACACACCTAACGACGTTCAGGTAGTCGAGGCGGGATCTCTGCCGCGCTGGGTCACGGTGCTTTTTGTCGTGGCATTTGCTCTGGTCGCCTATCTGCTTTACGGGAGTTATACAGAACGGCAAGCCATGCACAAGAGCGAGGATGAGGCCCAGCAGAAAGCGCAGGCAACTGCAGCCGAGCTCGACAAAACGAATTCGCGGATTGCCGATCTGAAAGGTCAGTTGGACGTGATGTCGCAGAAGCTGGGGCTGACCGAAGACGAGCTCGCCCGGGCCCGAGGACTTGCGCAGTCGGTTCGCACCGAGCAGCAAAAAAGTGATCAGCAATTTCGCCAGCAGCTTGGCGCCGTTCAGGCGGACACCACCACCAAGTTCGGACAGATTTCTACCCAACTGAGTGGAACGCAGACCGATCTCAACACCACCAAGGCGGATCTGGAAGCGACCAAGGGCGCCATGTCCAGCATGAAGGGTGACCTCGGCGTTCAGAGCGGCTTGATCGCCCGGAATCATGATGAGGTGGAGGAGCTTAGGCGCCTCGGAGAACGCGATATTTTCGAATTCACGATCAGCAAGTCGGCGAAGACCCCTGAAAAGGTCGGGCCGATCCAGGTGCAGCTGAAGAAGACGGACACCAAGAAATACAAGTACACGGTCAACGTGGTCGCGGATGACAAAAACATCGAAAAGAAGGACAGAACCGTTGGCGAGCCGATCCAGTTCTACGTCCACGGAGCCAGGGCGCCGTACGAAATCGTCGTCTTTGATGTCACCAAGGATTCCGCGAAAGGGTATTTGAGCGCTCCCAAGTCCGCTACGGCTGCGCCGCCTGCCACGACGCCTCCCGGTAATTGACCCGAACACCGGCCGCGGCCCTAGCGTCACGTTTCCCTTCGCGCGTCGCGGGGATCGCAAGATCCCCGCAGCACGTCCGGGTGCAAGCAGTGTGCGCTTTGATTCCGTCCCGCCGCGGGTTGGCCCGCCATCTTCGAGCGCTCTTTTTTCTGTTCCTTGCCGCTGTTTCGATTTGCGGCTCCTGCGTGCCGTGGTCCCGGGCGCAAACCTCGGCTCCACAGGCACAGACGCCTCTGCAGGCTTCAACGGAACTGGTGAAGGTGGATGCGAGCGTCCTCGACGATCGGGGAAATTTCGTCGGCGGCCTTGCGCGCAACAATTTTCGTATCCTCGATAACGGCTCAAACCAGCCAATCGCATATTTCATTCCGGTCCAAGCACCCGCGCAGATTCTGGTGATGATCGAGACAAGCCCTGCCGTCTACCTGATTCACAACCAGCACCTGGTTGCCGCCTACGCTCTGCTGGACGGCCTGGCTGCCGATGATGAAGTGGCGCTTGTCACCTACGATCAGTCCCCTCGCGAAGTGCTGAACTTTACGCCCGACAAATCCGCCCTGTTTCAGGCGCTCGGCGGAGTGCAGTACACCATTGGCATGGGCGACCTGAATTTCTACGACTCGGTTTCAGGCGTGCTGGATTGGTTGGGTCCCGCGGCTGGCAAACGCGCGCTCGTGCTGCTGACCACGGGACTGGATTCGTCCGGGCCGGCCCGCTGGGATGCGCTCGTCCGCAAATTGCGTACCGAGGACATCGTCATTTTTTCCGTGGCGCTGGGCGGCTCGCTGCGCAGCCACCCGACCACGAAACCGAAATCGAGGCCGGAAACGGCTCCCTCGGGCGGGCAGGAAACCGCGGTCACACCGGAATCCTCCGCGGACAGTTTCGCTAATGCCGATCGTGCGCTTCGCGAGCTCGCGGCTGTGACGGGCGGTCGCGCCTATTTTCCGAACTCCGAACAGGATTTCGTACCGATGTATCACGAGATCGCAACTGCCCTGCGGAATCAATATCTGCTTGGCATCGCGCCGGCGCACGACGGCCAATACCATTCGCTCTCTGTCGAAGTGCTCGACGCAAGCGGCCAGCCCGTGAGTTTACCCGCAAAGAAGCCCGCCGTTCGCGTTTTCGCGCGCCAAGGGTATCTGGCTCCGGGGCCCTGATTCGTATAATCTCAACGAACGAAGTGGAACCTAGAACCGTGCGGGGGAGGCTCGATGAAGCGGAGTGCAACCATCGTCGTCGCGGTCATCACGGTGTTGTGCGCAGGCTTGGCGCTGAGACCCCCGTCACGCGCTCAAACTGGCGCTGCGCCCGCGCCCCAACCGGCCCCAACCGCGCGATTTGCGTTCGGGGGAAACGTATCTCAGGTGCCCGCTGAGTTCATTGGCAACTTGATCTTTTTGCCCGTGCGCGTCAATCAGGGCCAGCCATCGCTGTTGGTACTGGATTCCACCGCGCCGGTTTCCTCGCTCGACCCGCAGCGCGCCACTGAACTTGGGATCGCGAACCTGCAGTCCCCGGTGCTGGGTCTCAGCGGCGTCGATATTTCGCTGTCCAGTCTCGGCGAAATCCCGAACAATGATTTCGGTGCGCGAGTGGGCCGAGTTTATGAGGGAGCCCTGGGATGTGATCTGTTCGCCGGCGTCGTCATGGAGATTGACTACGCGCGGAAAACAGTCCGGATCTACGATCCTGCGGGTTACCGATACTCGGGCGGAGGGAAAAATTTTCCGCTGAAATTTCATGACGGGATGCCGGTGGTGCGGGCCAAGGTTGACGTGAACGGCAGGAAGTCTGCCGAAGCCCTGTTCGTATTGAATACCACTCTGGATGCATCTCTGGTTCTGTCGGACGCATTTGCTCAGCAGCACCATCTGTTCTCCTCGCATATGAAGACGAGTGCGGTCGGACCCGGTGAGCTGAACGTCACCGGCAACGCCGTCGTTGCCAGGATTGAGAGCTTTCAAATTGGGCCTTACAACGTGGACATGCCGCTTGCGACGTTTGCGCAAGCGAAATTGCCGGGGGACGGCGACAAGGAAATCGCGGGCGAAATCGGTGGGGGAATGCTCCGGCGATTCACGGTCGTTTTCGACTTTGTTCGACAGGAGTTGATCCTTGAGCCTAACCTCGAGTTTCGCTCCGACGATCGCGAGGATATGAGCGGCATATCGGTCGCCGCGAGCGGTCCGGGACTCAAGACGTTCACCGTCACCCAGGTGCGGCCGGGCACACCGGCCTCCAGTGCCGGGATCCAGACCGGCGACGTAATCGCGGGCGTCGACGAAGAAGCCTCGGCGGATATGACACTGGACGCGCTGCGAGGGCTGTTTCACCAGGTGGGGCACAAATACAAGCTTCTGATCGAACGAAACGGCAAGACACTCACCGTCAACATCCAGATGCGCCGCTTGCTTTGATTTCGCGATTGTCCCGGTGCGGGATTATTACTCAAATTTGTGGAGTGTGGAGGCCATCTGCGCCAGGCGCGCGTCCACTTGCGCAAAGACGCTGCCCGCCTGGAACTTGCCGGTGGCGTCCCGTACTCCGGCGCGAACGCCGGTGAGGATTTCGATGCCCTGTTCGATCGACCCGACCGGATAGATGTGGAACCGGCCCTGCGCCACCGCTTCGATCACTTCATCGCGCAGCATCAGGTCCTCGGTGTTTTCCGCCGGAATCAGCACGCCCTGCTTGCCCGTAAGGCCTTTCAGCCGGCAGACATCGTAGAAGCCCTCGATCTTCTGGTTCACGCCGCCAATCGGCTGCACATCGCCTTGCTGGTTTACCGAACCGGTGACGGCGAGTTCCTGGCGGATGGGCAGCCCTGACAGCGCCGAGAGCAACGCGTAAATTTCCGTTGAGCTCGCGCTGTCGCCGTCGATGCCGGAATAGGATTGCTCGAAACACACGCTGGCAGAAAGCGACAGCGGCTTATCCTGCGCAAATGTGCGCCGCAGATAGCCGGAGATGATTTGCACGCCCTTATCGTGGAACCGGCCGCTGAGATTTGCCTCGCGTTCGATATTGATGATGCCCGTTTTCCCAAGCGCCACCGACGCCGTGATGCGCACGGGCTTGCCAAAGGCGTAGCCGCCGATTTCCATCACGCTCAGCCCGTTGATCTGCCCCACCCGGCCGCCCGTGGTGTCGATGAAGACGAGGTTCTGCTCGATCATCTCGCGGATTTTCGTCTCCAGAAGATTGTGGCGGTCGATCTTGGCGTCCAGAGCCAGGCGCACGTGTCCGGAGGTAACAACGCTGCTGCCGTCGTGCCGGGCGACGTAGCAGGATTCCCGCGCGAGATCGGCGAGATCGAAAAACCGCGTGGTTATCTTGCCGCGCCTTCCGGCCAACCGGACGCCATGTTCCAGAATCGACGCGACGGCCGAACGGTCGAAATGCAGAAGCTTTTCGTCGTCCACAAGCTTCCGCAAACGCCCTCCATAGTGGCGGAAGACCTCATCGCTCCACTTCATCTCCTCGTCGAACTCGACGCGAACCTTGAAAATCTTCTTGAAGTCGTCCTCGTAGTCATAGAGCAGCTCGTACATTTCGCGGTCGCCGATCAGAATGATTTTTGCATGGACATCGATCGGTTCCGGCTTGAGCGCCGCGGTGCTGAACGGAAAAAACATGTCGATGGGCTGGATCTCGAGCTTGCCGTGGTTGAGCGTGCGCTTCAGCGTGCGCCACACGCCAGTTTCCGTCATCGTGTCCAGTGCATACATCACCAGGAATCCGCCGTCGGCGCGCAGCAGCGAGCCGCCCCGCAGATCCATGAAATCGGAGTTCCAGGAGCCGCGCGCATCGTAGCTGCGATGCACGGTGCCGAAAAGATTCGCGTAGGTCGGTATCGTTTCGAAGATGACCGGGCACTTTTCGTGTTCGTTGTGCGCCAGGATCACGTTGACCCCGTAAATGCGGAACGGATCACGCTCGGTGCGCTCCGGGCGCGGCCCGCCGCCGGCCTCAGACGGCGGCTGGTCCTCTTCACCCTCGCGCTCCTTGAAAGGATCGAGGTTGTCGAGGATATGGTGCCGGACCTCTTCCAGATATTCCGAGATGACCGCGCTTGCGTACTTCTCCTTGAGTTCCTCGATCACGCCGTCCACCAGTACGGAGGCCGCTTCCTGCTCGAGGTAGTTCATCTCGCTTGCGAGCTCCCGCGACAGCGACAGAGTCCGGCGGTAGACGATCGTAAATTCCTGACGGAACTGGTCGTATTTGCGTTCCAGTTCTTCGGCGGCAGTGTTTTCGAGCTTCCCGTCCTGCACCATCTTGGGGATCTCTTCGATCGGGACCATCTGGCCGTCGAGCACGGGGAAGATTTCAGGCAGGGCCACGGCGCCCACCTGCATCCGGCCCAGAGCGAACTGTTCGCGGGCAATCCGCCGCGTAAAATCGTCCATTAGCTCTTTTTCGCGTACGGTGAAGCGCTCGACAATGCGCGTTTTCTGGCGCTGGAACGGTTCCCCTTCGAAGACTTGAGGAATCCGCCGGCGCAGGAAGTCGATGCCTGATTCGACTTCCTTCTTGAAAGCGTTGGCTAGGCCGCGCGGAAGCGTCAGCAGCCGGGGCCGGTCGGCGTTCTTGAAATTATTGACGTAGCAGCGGTCCGGAGCCGCCTCGGTTTGCGGGTGCAGGTCCTCGATCATCCGCACAACCATGCCGCCGCGGCTGGTTCCGGAAAGCCCGCACACAAACAGGTTATATCCCGACGCGGTCAGCTCGACGCCCATTTGGAGGGCGCGCAGTGCGCGCTCCTGGCCCATGTCACTTCCCGACGGCTCGATCTGTGCGGTGGTATCGAACGGGACGTTCGCCGGATCGCAGTGCCACCGGAGTTTGTCCGGAGACAGGGTCGCGTGCTGGGGACTGGAGTTCTTGGCCATCGGGCGTGGCATCGGCAGTTCTAAAGGGCGCTACTCTAGCACGGCGTTCCCCTACTTCCCACTCGCGCGGGCGGGGCTGTTTCCAACGCGCGCACGGGGAACATAGAGGTCCAGCAGGCTTGCCGCGGTGGCAACGATGATGGGTCCCAGAATCACGCCCAGCAGCCCGAACGCGGCTATTCCCCCGAGCACGCTGATGAAGACGACCAGGCCACCCATTTCGGCGCGACCGCTAATCAACCAGGGGCGGATCACGTTGTCCACCCCTCCCACGATGACGGCGCAAACAACTACAAGAACAATTCCGCGGCCCCAATGGCCGGAGGCCATCAGGCTGATCGAAACCGGAGCCCAGATCAAGGCCGAGCCCACGAGCGGAACAAAGGAGAAGAATCCCATCATCACGCCCCAGAAGATGGGAGCGTTGATCCCGGTCACGGCAAAGGCGATGCCACCGAGCGCGCCGTGCGCGGCCGCAGCGACCATGCTCGAGGTAACACTGGCGAAAATCAGGTTACGCGCATCACTGAGCATGCGGTCGCGATGGACCAGCTCGAAAGGCAGAAGCTCGCGGAGCCGATCGACCATCGAAGCGCCGTCTCGGTACAGATAAAACATGGCAAGGATCGTGACGCCGAGATGAAACACGAAAACGGCCGTGTTCCTGAGGATGGTGCCCAGGCGCGCGGCGACGAATCTGGCAGCCATCTCGCCATAGTGGCGCAGCGAAGTCGCCAGATCGTCCGAGCCCGCATCGGGAAACATGTCCTGAAACTTGGCCCAGAGATCGTTTACCCAATCGAAGTGGCCGTTTGCTACCTGGAGTTGAACCGACTGCACGGCGCCCATGCCCTGCCGGACGAAGGAAACCATCACCAGCAACGTTGGCACGATCAGGATCAGTGTGACACCCAGTGTGCTGATGATCGCAGCCACGACCGGGCCCCATCGCCGCGCGAGCCACTCATAGGCCGGGTAGGAAACCACGACCAGAACTCCTGCCCACGCAAGCGGCACCAGGAAAGGAGCAAAAACGAGAAAGACCAGATACGCGAGCAGAATCACGATGCCGTAAAACAGCGCCGCACCCAGTCGTTTCTGCGAACTCTGCTCGCTGGTCATGATTCGTTTAGGAATAACCCGGTCAGGAGACTGATAGTTGCAATCCGAGGTTTTGTCAACCTTCCGAGTGCCGCTTGTCAAAGCTCTTTAGAAATGTCCCCTCTGTTACCTCGATAGAAATGTCCCCTTTTTGGGTTTTGGTTGTTTGTTCATCGTTGGCCTTGCCCGAAGCGAAGCCCTGCGGAGCCCGAAGGGCGGAGCG
>Ga0209008_1000439_pt1 | contig 14312 bp, 12 predicted proteins | sample JacPin_JW_Ref_O3_FD_187963 | JGI IMG/M metagenome (GOLD analysis project Ga0209008, IMG submission 187963) | Forest soil microbial communities from Algoma, Ontario, Canada - Jack Pine, Ontario site 1_JW_Ref_O3 (SPAdes) (version 2) | ecosystem: Environmental > Terrestrial > Soil > Boreal...
GGATTTGTGCCAGTAGGCGCCACGCTGATGACCGACGCGGTCTATGAAGGCGTTTACTCCTCTTTGCGACGCGCTATCGTGCATACCTCCACCTTTAGCGAGAATAGTTTGTCGATGCGTGCGGGCCTCGCGACGCTTGATGTCTTGGAAATGGAGTCGCTCGGGCAGCGTGCCACTGAGTTGGGTAACGAGCTGCGACATCGATTGCAGAAAGAACTAGCTCCATTCGAAATGATTAAGCAAATCCGTGGCTTAGGCATGTTGTCGGGAATCGAATTTCGTTCCCCAACAAAACTGACGTTGAGAATTCCTTTCGAAGTTTTCATGAAAATTCATCCGGCTATGTTCGGGCAGGTTCTTGTGATGCGAATGTTTCACGACAAGGGGATTCTGACCCAGATTTGTGGCAACAACTTCATGGTGCTGAAGGTTGCTCCACCATTGGTGGTGTCCGAAGCAGAATTAAATGAGTTCGTCGGGGCGGTACGCGACGTGGTGGAATTGATGCATACGTCCCCGAGTTTTTGGACCGATGCGATAGGGTTGGCAAAAAGAGCGGTCAACATCTAATAAAACCTTACGGACTCAGGGACGCTTGGGTCTTAGGCGCGGTAACTCGACAGGTAAATGATCACGGGGACTGACTATTCGTGTCAGTGAAGATACGAGTGTGCACGGTAGTCTCTGCACGTGATTGACGAGGACGTCCGCCAGAAGGGAGGAACTATGCATAGAACGATGGGGTTGGCCTTGACCATGGGATTGTTGGCGGTTTCGGTTGCGCCAACAATCGCTGCACCACAAATGAGCGCGGCCCGCGTCATCGAAGTGTCCGCGAAGAAATATGAATTCGCTCCCGCGGAAATCCACGTGAAGAAAGCGGAACGCGTGGAATTGAGGGTCCACTCCGTGGATGACACCCACGGTATTAAGATTGATGTTTATCCCGAAGGAGCGAAAGGTAAAACGGCCCAGGGTCTCGTCTTCGACCATCCGGAGGCAAACGGCAAGGTCGAGAAAAAGGTAGACCAGTTACTCGATTTCGTGGCTGCCGAGCCGGGCACGTACGATTTCAAGTGCGCAAAACTTTGCGGTATGGGGCACGGCCGCATGCAAGGCAAATTGATTGTCGAACCGTAGCACGCAAGCACACCAAGCGAGCCCAGCAAGAACCGGAAGTGGCAACTGTTTAGGGAGACTAGCAGTGAATTTGCTAGGCACAACCGATGTATGCGTTGTTGGCGGAGGCCCATCTGGTCTAGCCGCAGCGATTGCCGCTCGTCAAACAGGCTTCGATGTAACCCTTGCCGACGGCGCGGCGCCTCCAATTGAAAAACCCTGCGGTGAAGGCTTGATGCCGGAAACGATCGCGGCGCTTCGAGATCTGGGGGTGAATATCGGCCCGTCGGATGGTGTTAGGTTTAGGGGCATATGTTTCGCTCAGAAAGATGCATGCGTCGCCGGCGATTTTCCTTCCGGTACTGGCGTTGGGCTGCGGCGAACTACTTTGCACGAACGGCTCGTTGCCCGCGCCAGAGATTGCGGGGTCAAGCTTCTCTGGCAGAGGCCCGTCGTGGCGATCGGTCCAGGCCACGTGGACCTTGCCGAAGGCAGGATTGCCACTCGTTGGATTGTCGGCGCGGACGGCCAAGGCTCGCGAGTACGGCGCTGGAGTGGAATCGAAACGAAGCATATTCAGCGGCGCTATGCGACCCGTCTTCACTTCTGCACACAACCTTGGTCGAACTATGTCGAGATTCACTGGGGGGCGCACGCGCAAGCCTACGTAACGCCCGTAGGCCCGAATGAGATTTGCGTCGTTATGATTTCGACACACTCTGAAGGTGCGTCATTCGACCGAGCGATCGGTGAGTTCCCAGAAATACAGCAAAGAATCGCGGGCAGCAAAATCACTAGCCGGGAAAGAGGCGCAGTGACCTCGATGCACACTCTTCGAAGCGTACAGCGCGGGAGTGTGGCTCTTGTCGGAGATGCGTCTGGCAGTGTAGACGCGATTACAGGCGAGGGTATCCGGCTCGGGCTGCGGCAGGCTTCAGCGTTGGCGGAAGCGATGGCTGCGGGAAATCTTCAACAATACGAAAAGCAGCACCGTGCGCTCGCCAAACATCCGGAGCGCATGGGAAGGCTAATGTTGTGGCTCGATCGCAATCCGGGGCTGCGAAGGCGCGTGATACTAACTTTCCAGAGCAGGCCGGATCTGTTTGCGCGAACGGTGGCAATACATGTCGGGCATAACTCGGCACGCGACGTACTGTTCACAGGGACGCGCCTCGGCTGGCACTTGCTCACCGCCTAAGGAGAACTTTGGGCATCCTTCGAAAAACATGGTTTAGCGCAAGAATCGTAGCTCTAGTTGGATTGTTCGTTGGCTTTTTGTCTGCGACGGCGAGGCCGATTCAAAATGCCGAGCGAACCACATCGCCTGAGTCTGTGCTTAAGCTGGATCCAGCACAATCTACCGTGCACTGGACCGTGGACAGCACTTTGCACACTGTTCACGGAACATTTGCGTTGGCCGGAGGAACGGTGCGGCTCGACCCGGAAACGGGAAAGGCGAGCGGTGAAATTATCGTTTCGGCGCAAACCGGCGAGAGCGGCGACCGCTCGCGCGATGCGCGAATGCAGAATGAAATCCTGGAGAGCGCGAAGTATCCCGAAGTGATTTTTCGTCCGACGCAAATCGAGGGACAAGTCCCGCGCTCCGGTGTATCCGATTTGAAGCTGCATGGCATTTTCTCGATTCACGGCTCCGACCATCCACTTGTCGCGCTGGTTCATGTGGAAATGTCCCCAGACCGCTGGAAAGGAAGCTGCACGTTTGACGTGCCATACATCTCGTGGGGGATGAAGAATCCGAGCAATTTTCTTTTGAAGGTGAAACCCTCGGTAAACGTCGAAGTGGAAACAGGTGGATCCATCCAAGTGGCCAAGTAGGTGCTTATGACTTAGATTGACCTTCGGATGCTGCGGTCTTAAACTCCTAAGACCATTATGAGACGGCGATCACGCTCTGCGCTAAAGACGGGTGTACCCACCGACGCGGAACTTCTGATATTGCGTGCGCTGTGGGACTATGGGGAAAGCACGGTCGAGGACGTGGTCGGCCGGCTGTCCTCTAACCGTCCGCCGAATTACAAAACCGTACAAAGCCTGCTCCGCATCATGGAAAGAAAGGGATTTGTCCAGCACACGCAGCGCGGCCGGGCCTTTGTTTTCAGGTCGCGAGTAACGCGCGATGAAGTCGGAGGTCGCATGGCGAAGCATCTTCTCGAGCGAACCTTTGGGGGATCGCCTTCGGCGCTGCTGATGAACCTACTTGATCGCAATACCGTGAACGAGCGCGAGTTAAACGAACTCGAAGCGCTGATTCACGATTATCGGCAGCGAAAAACCGAGGACGATGCGCAAAGTAAATGAGCTCAAGCCACATTCCGGCGTTGGAACTTCTCGGCGGCACAGTGATCCGCATCCTGGCTGCGTATCTGTTGTGCTTCGTGCTGGGGCGTCTTGCCTCGCGAGCAGCCGTGCGGCACATTTTGTGGCTCGTCTTTCTTGCCGCCTCATGCTTTTATTGGCTTGCGGCCGTGAACCAGATGTTGGACTTGCGGCACGTCGCGCGTTTAGCATCCTCAACGACCTCGTTTAGTTCTTCAGCTCCGACTCCTTATCAAACTTTAACGACGCTAACCATTCCACATTCATGGAAGGGCAGCGTTGCATTCGGTATGGCTGTTATCTCCTGGATCTACCTCGCAGGTGCGGCAGCCATGCTCGTTCGTTTTGCGAGACGCCGTCTACGACTCCGCGATACCGTATCGCAAGCCCGACTCGTAGCCTCCGAGCTTGAGACGATTTTTGGCGAAGAGTGCGGCCGACTACAGATTTCGCGATGCGTGATTAGGGAGCTGCCGGGGCTGAGTTCTCCGGGTACGGCGTACGTGTGGAGTCCGGTGGTGATCATGCCGGACGGTATCGATGCATATCTGGACAATGAGCAAATCCTCGATGTTCTTTGTCACGAGCTGATGCATGTCAAGCGCCTCGATTTCTTGTGGAACTCGCTCTCAGAGCTCGCCTCGTGCTTGCTTTTCTTCCATCCGGCCGTGTGGGTGGCCTTGCGCAATTTGTCGCGCGACCGGGAGCTAGCCTGCGACACGGCGGTGATGGACTTGCGGCAAGGACGGCGGCCGGATTATGCGCTGTGCCTGACGCGGCTGGCGCGTCGTCAGATTCTTGGTCTGAGGCTCGAGCCCCCGAGTCATTTAGGTCTGTTGGACTCGTTCCTAGCGTTTCGCGTAAAAACGTTGCTCGCTGAAAGGCGGCGCCACGGGCCGGTGATTCGAGCATTGGCGACAGCCGCCGGCGCCGCAGCCTTGTCTCTGTTCGCTGTAGGATGGCCTTTGCTGACCCTTGCCGTCAACCTCGCGGGTGACGCGCCTCGAATTGTCGCTGCAGTCCCGTCTCTCGTTCGGCCCGCAATCCGCCGAATCGAAGTCCCGAAGCGGATCGCACGGCCCCAGCCTCATGTGGATGCTCCGCGGACGCCCGAAGAAAAACCCGAGATGGATGAAGTCGCCGCTCAGGCTGCGGCGATACGCTACTCGCCTGTGAGTCCTTCGCTCGACGGCGATTCAAGCGGTGAACCGGTGGCGGGGATGACCAAGACTTCCCGCGCAGATGGGAACGATCCATCGGTGCCAACGCAGGGCCAAAGTGCGCCGTCATGGCGGAAGACGGTTGGCGCTGCGGCGATTGGCGCGCTCGGACAATTGGCTAGCGGCAGAAGAGATGGCGACGACCGCGACGCGGACGATCGAACGCCTAGGCCGTAAGAAATTCGCCAAGCTTACAACCCTTCCAGCACGACCTGCTTCAAATATCTTCTTAGGTCTTAGTCTGTTAAGACTTCTCTTGACATGAAGTCTTAAAGATTTAAGAATCATCATGCAGTTATTCGACGTGCCCGGAAGCGGTTTTTCGCTCAGGAGAGATCGTCGGAGAGCTCTTAAAGCTCGGGCGCTGCCGGGCGCAGATTGAAATGACAAATGCCTACATGGCCCTCAGTGACTTTAGAAAGCTTCTTCAACAAGAGCGCACGGCGACGCGTCGAGATTCGGTGATCGGCCGGAAGGAGGTCAAGATGTCTGCAGGCATAGTAATTCCTGCTGTTCTCTTGACGTGCATCTGTGCGAGCGCTGTGCAGGCACAGGATACTGTGCCCGCCTCGGTTTCTGCCCCCAACTCAGAGTTGACGCAAGTCCTGGCTACCCCGGTTAAATCTTCAACCGACGAAACAATACCTCTGAAAGTTCCGAAAGGCACTGCAGTGCAGGTTGTTTTGGATACGGAAGTGAGAATTCGGAAAGTTGGGCAGCCAATTCACGGTTTAGTCACTGAGCCTGTGTATGCGTTTGACAAACTTGTCGTGCCCGTCGGTACAGAAGTCAAAGGGCAGATCACCCAGCTCGAAGGTGTTTCTGCCGTAAAACGCACTCTCGACGTCTTGAATGCGGAGTTTACGCCTGCTCGGCAAGTGCAGGTCGAGTTTGACGATCTCGAACTCACCGGCGGCCAGCATATCCCGATCCACACCACCGTGACACTTGGCTCCGGTCAAGTCGTCCAGTTCATTGCCGCCGCAGATGATGCAAAAAAACAAGGTGTGAAAGATGCTGCCTCACAGAAGGCTGACCAAGCAAAACAGGAAGCCAAGCGCCAGTGGGACGATGCGATGAAGCAGGTGCGCGAGCCCGGCAAAATTCACAAAATTGAAAAATATGCAGTCGCTCAACTTCCCGTTCACCCACAGTACATCGATGTTGGAACCGTTTATTTCGCCGAGCTTGTAGAACCTCTCGACTTTGGAGTCGAGCCCTTGACTCCAGAAATTGCGGCTTCAATCAATACCCCACCCCCATCGGGAAGTTCTGTACACGTCCGGCTTGTGACCGGGCTGAGTTCGGCTACGGCTCAAAACGGCGAGGATGTCGAAGCGGTGCTCTCGCGACCATTGTTTGACGGAACACGTCTTGTTCTTCCTGAGGGAAGCCGTCTGAAAGGTTCCGTGGTCCAGGTTCGACCAGCCCGCCGGTTTAGCCGTAACGGACAACTCCGAATGGCTTTCCACGAACTGGTCCTTCCGGACGGTATCGAACAAAAAGTGCAAGCAAGCTTAGAGGGCGTTCAGTCGGGCAAGGGACAGGACGTAAAGTTGGATTCAGAAGGCGGCGCCGAAGCCAACACTCCGAAGACACGATATTTAGCAACCGGAATCGCCGTTGCGTTGGCCTTCGCTTCTTCTCACACCGATAGTGATGGAGGTGCCGGCAGTACAAGTGGAACCACTGGCGGCCGGGTGGCAGGTGGCGTTGGGGGATTCAAGCTTGTCGGTATTTTTATAGGCGCGTTCGTGCACTCGCAGCCGCTTGGCATGGCGATGGGTGCATACGGCGCAAGCATGTCAGTCTATTCACATTTTATCGCGCGCGGACGCGACCTAGTGTTCCCGAAAAACACAGCTATGGAAATTGCTATTGGGACGCATGCGCTCACTACTCCGAAGCCGACAGCTGAATGATCGCATGGATATTAATAGGTGGGCTCGTGCTTTTGGCCTTTCTTTGTCTTTCGGCCTTCTGGTCGAGCGACTTCCGAAAACGCGGTCGCTAGTGTGTGAGTCTTTGAGGAGTTGTGCGATGACACCGCTCATTCGTATGAATACTGAACTGACTTCGAGACGGCCGCCACACTTGAACTGGCTGATGCCCAGCTATGAAATGCATATCAGGGAGGGTACATGAAGATTGTCGTACTTGGGGGGGATGGTTATTGCGGATGGGCCACAGCATTGCACCTTTCCGCCAGGGGACACTGGGTTGCCATAGTCGATAATTTTGCACGGCGACAGTGGGATCACGAGCTTGGAGCGGAAACGCTAACTCCGATCCGTCCGCTCGCTGAAAGACTTAGAGTTTGGCGCGCAGTCACCGGCAATGCAATTGAGCTTTTCGTTGGCGACGTGACCGACTACGACTTTCTCGCTTCTACGATAAAGGAAATAGAGCCGGAGGCCGTGATCCATTTCGCGGAACAACGATCCGCACCCTACTCGATGATCGACCGCAAACACGCCGTTTTCACGCAGATCAATAATGTTGTCGGAACCTTGAATCTGCTTTTCGCCATTCGGGAATTCGCTCCCGACTGTCATCTAGTGAAGCTTGGAACGATGGGTGAATACGGTACGCCGAATATCGATATCGAAGAGGGCTACATCAAGATTGAACACAACGGTCGCTCGGACGTGGTGCCATATCCGAAGCAGCCGGGCTCTTTTTATCACCTTTCCAAAGTGCATGACAGCCACAACATAATGTTTACCTGCAAAGTCTGGGGATTGCGGGCCACCGATTTAAATCAGGGAATTGTCTACGGAACGGTCACAGATGAAGCGGCCTTGGATGACACGTTCGTCAACCGTTTTGATTACGATGAAATATTTGGAACGGTTCTGAACCGGTTCTGCGTGCAAGCAGCGATTGGATACCCGCTTACCGTCTACGGTAAGGGCGGCCAGACCCGCGGTTTCCTGGACATTCGGGATACTGTGCGTTGCGTTGAGATTGCATGCCTAAACCCCGCGGCCCGAGGTGAATGCCGTGTATTCAATCAGTTTACCGAGCAATTTTCAGTATTGGAAATTGCTGAAATGGTGAAAAAGGCCGGAAGAAAACTGGGCCTGGCGGTCGAGATCAATCATTTGCCGGATCCGCGAGTTGAGGCGGAAGAACATTACTACAACGCTAAACATTCAAAACTTCTCGGCCTTGGTTTGGAGCCTCATTTTCTTTCGGATTCGCTGTTTGACTCGCTCTTGAATATTGCTCTGAAATATAGGGACCGGATCGATAAATCCCTTATTCAGCCGCGGGTGAACTGGCGGCGTACCCGCAATGACCTTCGCAGCCAAGAGCACGCCACGCAGTACTCCGACATTCTTCGCTGAGGGGTGTGAACATTTGTGTGGAATCGCCGGATTTACTAGCAAAACTTGGGATCCTGATCCGGACCGCATTCGAAAGGCCACCGCCGCCCTGATTCATCGCGGGCCGGACGAACAGGGGCTCTTCCGATCAAAATTCTGCTCGATGGGCGCGACTCGCCTGAAAATCATCGACCTGGATTCAGGCGACCAACCTCTCTTCGCTGAAGACACCACCATCGTATTCAACGGCGAAATATATAATCACCAAGAACTGCGCAGAGAACTGAAAAACTTGGGTCATCGGTTTCGCTCCAACTGTGACACCGAAACCCTGCTGCATGCGTTCCGCGAATGGGATACGGGTTGTTTTTCTCGGCTGCGGGGAATGTTCGCGGTTGCCTTATGGACCGAGTCAACCAGACGACTGGTTTTGGCGCGCGATCGTATGGGCATCAAGCCGCTTTACATCAGCCGCCTTGGTGAAGATCTTCTCTTTGGCTCCGAGCTCAAGGCCATTTTTGTGCACCCTGAGGTTGAACGAAGGCTCAGTTTGGCCGGTCTTGACTGTTATCTGTCTCTGAACTACGTGCCTTGTCCGTGGACTCTCGTGGATGGAATCGAGAAGCTCCCGCCTGGTCGCTGGCTCGAGTGGCGGGACGGGAAAATTTGCTCCGAATCGTATTGGGGTTTGCCTTTCGGCGGGTCCCGACCGTGGACTTTAGATTCAGCTGAACAGGAACTCGATTTTCTTCTGCAGCAATCGACGCGCGAGCATCTTATTTCGGACGTCCCGCTGGGCATATGGCTTAGCGGGGGTGTCGATTCATCGACAATTCTGCATTACGCGAGCAAATGCAGTTCGCGACTTAAGACGTTCTCGATTTCCTTTCAAGGCCGTACGTTCGACGAATCTTCATACATCCGGCAAGTCGTGCAGCAGTACGGAACGGAGCACGAGCAACTAGATCTCAATCCGAATGCGGATCTGCAGGGCGCCATTGAGGAATTCGGCTATTACTCGGACGAGCCAAATGCGGATGCGGGAGCCCTGCCTGTTTGGTTTCTCTCGAAAATGTGCAAGAGGACAACCACAGTCGCTCTTAGTGGAGAAGGCGCCGACGAATTGTTCGGTGGCTATTTAACCTACAGGGCCAACCAACTTGCCTCTCACACGCGGAGATTGCCGGTGTCGGTTGTGCGGTCCGCGTTGGATGTAGTTCGCCGGTGGCCCGTGTCGGACGATAAAATTAGCTTCGAATACAAACTAAAGCGCTTCTTGCAGGGTAGCTTGTTAGCACCTTGGCGGGCTCACATTTATTGGAATGGCACCTTTTCCGACGAAGAAAAACAATCGCTGTGTCAAAATTCTCGTGGGGATTCACTCAACAAAGTTCTTGGAGACCTCCGCGAGAAATCTTCATGTGGAGATAGACTAAACACTTATCTCTGGTTCGATCAGAAATATTATCTTCCAGACAATATTTTGACGAAGGTGGACCGCATGAGCATGGCTCATTCGGTCGAAGTGCGGCCGCCGTTCTTGGATCACCGAATTGTCGAATTTGCCGCCTCCCTCCCAGCGTCTTTCAAGATTCGCGGTTCCTGCCAGAAATTCATTCTTAGGGAACTAATGAGGGGTAGGTTGCCGCCGGCAATCCTACACCGGAAGAAGATCGGATTCGATATCCCGGTACATGATTGGCTTCGAGGGCCGCTTCGGTCTTTGTTGGTGGATACACTACGCGCAGGAGCCTCTGCACATTCGGACCTTTTCAGGCGCAACGTGATTGAGTCCTACCTGAGCTCTCATCTCGAAAGACGAGCGAATCTCGGGTATCACCTTTGGGGCTTGTTAGTTCTGTTTCTTTGGATAAAAAAATGGAGAGTTCAGACAACATCATCTCGGCCAGCAGATTATTGCATCCCGGAAAGAACAGTTATCTTTACTTAGTTGTTCTGCTGTTTGCAGGAGCGATCTACCTGGGTTGCATCATTTCTCCGCCGTCCCTGATGGACGATGTGGATGCTGTGCAGGCTCAAATTAGCCGGAACATGCTCACTTCCGGTGATTGGGTGACGGCGCGCCTAGACGGCGTCGTTTACCTCGAGAAAGCGCCCCTCGTTTATTGGTTGATCGCCGGTTCCTACAAAATCTTCGGTGTGCACGACTGGTCTACGCGAATCCCCATTGCGCTCTCCGCCGTCGGTCTTGCCTGGTTGACGGCTGCTTTCGGCGTCTGGGCATTCGGGAAGCCAGCGGGGTTCTACGCAGGCTTATGCATGGGGACAGGCATCGGACTCTTCCTGTTTACTCGAATTCTGATTCCGGATGTGATGCTGACCTTGACTACAACTTTGGCGATGTGGGCGTTCTTGCGAGCGCTCGACGAGGAAGAACCTCATCCGCGCCTTTGGGCATTCATCCTAGCCGCTTGTCTCGGGACGGGCCTCTTATTAAAGAGCTTGATAGCCGTTGTTTTCCCGGTTGCCGCCGGTATCATTTATCTTGCCCTCACGCACCAGTTCTTTTCGGTCGTAGCCTGGAAACGCCTACACGTTTTTAGCGGAACTTTGATCGTGCTTTTGATCGCTGTTCCCTGGCACGTTCTGGCCACTTTGCGGAACCCTCCTTACTTTGCGTTAACGTTACATAGCGGGCCCGGGCAGTACCACGGATTTCTCTGGTTCTTCTTCATCAATGAACAGCTTCTCCGTTTCCTGAATTTGCGCTATCCGCGTGATTACAACACAGTCCCGCGCCTGTACTTTTGGTTGTTACATTTTGTCTGGCTGTTTCCTTGGAGCGTTTACTTCCCGGCTGTCGCTAAACTTTCTTTCAAGCCCATCGACCGCGAGGGACGGATCAGATTGCTCGCACTGTGCTGGGCCGGGTTCATTCTCCTGTTCTTCACGTTTTCCACGACGCAAGAATATTATTCAATGCCCTGCTACCCCGCTCTTGCTCTGCTATTAGGCTCTGCAATGGCAACGGAGAGGCTTTGGGTGAGGCGCGGTACGCGTATCGTTTGCGCGATCAGTGGATTGGCGGCAGTAGTAATAATCGGTATTCTTTTTTACGTGCGCGATATTTCCGTTTCTGGAGATATCTCAAAGGCGCTTACTTCCCATCCAGCCGTTTACTCACTCGCTCTTGGTCATATCGAAGATCTCACCCTTTTCTCGTTTGCATATCTTCGCCTCCCACTGCTTGTTGCGTGTATTGCTTTCGTTGTTGGCGCGATTGGGACGTTCCGGGGGGCGGGAGAACGCACGTTTTTGGCTTCCGCTTTGATGATGGTGCTTTTTTTTCACGCCGCTCGTTTAGCGCTTGTAGTTTTTGATCCCTACTTTTCCTCCCGGCCGTTGGCCGAGGCGCTCCTGAAGTCCCCTGATGGCACGTTGATAGTGAACCATCACTACTACACTTTTTCTTCCGTATTTTTCTATACGAACAGAAGCGCCTTGCTCTTAAACGGTCGCTTCCAAAATCTCGAATATGGGGCGTACGCTCCCGGGGTGCCGGATGTGTTCATTCAAGACTCGGATTTCAAGAATTTGTGGGTCGAGCCGCAACGTTATTATCTGTTGGCAACCGAGTCAGCAGTGGGACGATTGGAGGATTTGGTCGGCCGTTCGCAACTCGCGCTAGTCTCCGAAAGCGGTGGCAAGTATCTTTTTACAAATCACCCGCTAGTGAATTCCGCGCCAAAGTAGCGTCGTTCCGCCTAGCAGGTTGCCGTGTGAATTTATGATTCTTGGAGATAGCTTTATGAAAACCATAAATTATGCCGCCGATTAGTACATCGGTCTTGGGACAGGAAGCCGAGCCTGCCAAAAGTCCCGCGCTCAAAGTTTTGCTTACGCTTGTTCGCCTCGCGATCGGCATAGCGCTTCTCGTCTATCTTGCCAGATCCGGGATTATCGATCTGCGTGCGCTGTCCAAGCTTGCGACAGCATGGTCCATCACTCTCGCCGCTGTCGCGCTCCTAATATTTGACGTGTTCCTGATGTCGTTGCGGCTTTCCTGGCTTTTTCGGCCGCAGGGCTTGCATCTATCGTTGCAAACGTCCTTGCAATTAACGTTTGTGGGTTTTTTCTTTGCCACTTTTGTTCCTGGTTCAGCAGGAGGGGATATCGCAAAGCTTTTCTATGCGACAAAGGAAAATAGTGGACGAAAAACCGAAATTATGACCGTTGTGATATTCGACCGTCTGATCGGGCTTTTCTCAATGCTTCTATTGCCTCTGTTATTTGCTCCTATGTTTCCCAAATTAATTCAACGCGTGTTGGTCTTGCGGTACCTGCTTGTTACTACCGCGCTCATTGCCGCGGTCATGCTAGCGGGCTTTCTCGTATGTTTGTGGAATCAGTCGATACTCAACTGGCTTGACAGAAAGTCATTCGGGTATCGAAAGTGGAGAAGGCTTGCAATTCGAGCGCTCAGAACGATTCGGGTTTATCGCCATAGTCCGCAAACATTGGTATCTGCGTTTGTTGCATCGGTGCTAGCCAATCTGTCCCTCATTGGAGTCACGGCGCTTGGCGTGCTGATAATGAGTCCTTCATCTCTGGGAATGAAAATGTGCCTGGTGATCCCGATGGGTTACGTCGCGAACAGTTTACCTCTGACTCCAGGGGGATTAGGAGTGGGCGAGACAGCTTTCAACGCTCTCTTCGACATTACTGGTTTGCATGGAGGAGCCGAAGCGTTGCTCTGCTGGCGAATCTGGTCCGCTCTTGTCGGTATCCTAGGCCTGATTTTCTATTTGCGCGGCCTCAGGTGTTCCATCATTAAGAAGACAGTGGATCGATGAATTCACATTTATCGGCCTATGCTTTCCTAGCGGTAGCGGCAATCCCGTTCATCTACTACTTGTTGGTTCTGTACAGTTCCTGGCGATTCTTTCAACAAACATTAACCCGTAAGGACTTTTCACCGCCGGTGAGTATTCTAAAACCGATCCGGGGGCTTGACCCCGAGGCTTACGAGAACTTCGCTAGCTTTTGCTGTCAAGATTATCCGGACTACGAAATTCTCTTCTGCGTCGGGCACGCCGATGATCCTGTGATTCCGACTCTGGAAAAACTCATTCGTGAATTCCCGAAGTGTCAGATACGAATTCTGTTTGGTTCTGGAAGCCGCGCCCTGAACGACAAAGTCGCAAAATTGGGACGCCTAGTCCGAGAAGCCCAACACGAAATAGTCGTTATGGGTGACAGTGATGTGCGAGTTCGTCCTGATTACTTGCGAACTGTAGTTGCTCCTCTCGCCGATCCTAGAGTCGGGGCGGTAACCTGCTTCTACATGCCCGCCCGCGCACAGGCATTTGTTGGAAGTCTTCAAGCCATTGGAATGGTTTCAGATTTTTATGCTGGTCTACTTGTCGGTTGGCAATTGGAAGGAATTAGATTTGCTCTCGGTCCAACGATCGCAACTTCGCGTTCACGTCTCACTGAATTCGGCGGTCTTCAGGCGATCGAAAATCAACCAGGAGATGACCTGTTGGTGGGTCGGCTGATCGCCGATCAGGGGCACGAAGTTAAACTTGTTCCTTATACTGTTATAAAACGTGCCGGGTATCGTTCGTTCGGAGAACTCCTTGCCAAACGCATGCGCTGGATGGTGGTCATGCGGCACATGCGTCGTTGGGGACACCTAGGATTGCTTTTCACGCAAGGGCTGCCCTGGTCCCTTGCGGCGGTTGTGGTTAGTCCTTCGGCAGGAATCGCCGTAGCCTTTGTCAGTGTGTATCTTGCACTTCGGTTAGCTATGACTTGGATCATCGGCGTCCGGGGACTGAAGCAGCCGGGCTTGTGGAAAGTCATGCCCCTGATCCCCCTATGGGATGCATTCGCATTCTTTATTTGGGTGGCCAGTTTTCTTCGTAAGAGCGTTCGTTGGCGGGACGGTCAATATTATATCCGCGACGGCATGCTCCTCCCAGTGGCTGCTAGTCTTACGGAAAAGTGAGCCTTTAACTGATTTGCCCGGAGCCCATCCTCGGAGATTAGGTGGTAGTGAACTGCCCCATGGTCCGGTGCGCAGCTGAGCAAATGCCTGACATCGAATTGAGCTGAAATAACTCCAATTTTGGAGGAAAACTCCTCATAGCGTACCTCGCGAGTCTGAAACGCCGAGCCGCATCCGATCGCGGTCGTGAGCGGATTCAGCATAATTATCCTGACTACGGTTCCCGACCGTGCCTGATTGATGTCATAACGACGTCGGCCTCGCGACGGCCCGAGTAGACTGTTCGGTGTTCACCCCAACAGTGCTCGGACCGAAGGAGGCCGAGATGCAGATTAT
>Ga0209008_1000440_pt1 | contig 14308 bp, 11 predicted proteins | sample JacPin_JW_Ref_O3_FD_187963 | JGI IMG/M metagenome (GOLD analysis project Ga0209008, IMG submission 187963) | Forest soil microbial communities from Algoma, Ontario, Canada - Jack Pine, Ontario site 1_JW_Ref_O3 (SPAdes) (version 2) | ecosystem: Environmental > Terrestrial > Soil > Boreal...
AGCTGCGGAGCAACCCGCCAAGCGCGCATCGGAGATACTGCACGACCACGGCGCCCGAACGCCCGGACAAAAAGATGGCCCCGCCGTCCGCCGCATTGACTAGGGCTGGCGCTCAGTACCGGGACAGCTCAGGCCCAACGGACTAACGATCCGAGTCGTAAAACTTCGAAACGGACGGCGTCGGTCTCAGAGCCCATTCGCTTCCGTCTCAGTGCCCTTGACCGCATTTCCCTTGCTGGCCCGCACGGGCAATCGTATGATCGGCCCGCTCAACTCAACAAGCAATACCCCTGAGGTGTTCGTGCGACGCCTTCTGATTGCCCTGGTCTTTTTCTTAGGCGCTACGGCGCACTCTCAAGAGAAACAAACGAAAGCATCGGGGCACTACCTGTTTGCCTGGACCGGTGACGACGCGAAGAAAGGAAACGACTTCCTCGCGGTGATCGATGCCGATCCCGGTTCCGCATCGTACGGAAATCTGATGACCACCCTGGTAACCGACCAGCCGACCATGCGCGTGCACCATACCGAGTACGTGATGCCGGCAAGCGGAATGCTTTTTGCGAACGATCACGACGCGGGCAGGACCTTCATTTTCGATCTGCGCGATCCGTTACATCCGAAGATCGTTACATCGTTCACTGACATGGACGGCTACATGCATCCGCATTCTTACCTCCGGCTTCCCAACGGCCACGTGCTTGTGAGTTTTCAACATGCTCATCACGGCGGGATGGAAGAATCGATGGGTGGCAGCGGCGGCTTGGTGGAAATCGACGATCAGGGAAAGGTAATTCGCTCAGCCAGTTCCGCCGACCCCGCATTTCCAGGTGCATTGTTGACGCCCTACAGTCTGGTCGTTCTTCCGGAAATCGACCAGGTCGTGTCCACAAATTCCTCCATGGACGAAGTGAACTACTTCAGTGGCGTGACGTATCAGGTTTGGCGCTTGTCGGATTTGAAGCTGCTCAAGACGGCCAATCTGGACATCGGCGACAACCATTACGGCCATGTGAGCCCCGAGGAGCCGCGGCTGGGGCCTGATGGGGCAGTTTACGTCCAAACCCTCGGCTGCGGGATTGAGCGGATAAGCGCGGTGGACAAAGACGAGCCGACGTCGAAATTGGTTTACACATTTCCAGGATCGTTTTGCGGCGTGCCTACCATTGTCGGGCACTATCTGGTGCAGAGTGTTCCGGTGATGCATGGTCTGATTGTGGTTGACATCTCCAATGGCATGAAGCCTGTCGAAGTTTCCCGGTTAAAGCTCAGCGACCATTTTTTTTCGCACTGGACGGGATGGGACGCAAGACGCACCGGATTGTGGTGACCGGTTCGGAGAATCGCCTGTATCTGGTGAAGCTGGACGAAGCGACAGGGGCGATTCAGCTGGACATGGCGTTCCACGATGCAGATGGCAAGCCGGGCTTCAACTTCGCGGATCGGGAGTGGCCTTATGGATGGAGAGGAACTGGAGTGCCACATGGAGTCGTCTTCTCGCGCTAAGCGTGTCGTCGGCAGGCGAATATTTCAGTCGGGCCCCGGACCGGTCGCCAACGGAATCCATGTCTCCGCCAAACCGGCCTGTCGCCGCTCACTCGAGTTTCGGACAGTCATCCTAACGTTTCACCAGAAACACACCGTCGCAGTACTCGGGATAGCCGGTTGTGAGGCTCACCCTTAATGCTCGTTTGCAACGACTATCGGGTCTGATTATCACAATCGAAAATTGAAAAGTCTTAAAACCGTGCGCTTGAATTTGAATGTCATATTTCCCGGCACTCAGTTTGTCGTACGAGAACTTGCCATCGTCTCCAGTCTGCTGGGCGATGGGCTCGGTTCCCTGCTTGAGAACGGTCACCGTTGCGCCGGCAATAGGAGCACCCGAAAGGTCAATGACGGCTCCGCAGACGCAGTGAAGTGGCTTGAGGTGAAACGCTAGGCAGGTTTCTGTCGTGCCTGTCGCTCTTACCCAGAGTAGGAGAACTCCGACAAGGGCGGTCGCGAGGACTCTGTGCATCATTCCCATAAACAAGATCCCGCAATTACGGTTTTCGCGTTTCCGGTAGCTCCACACTCGGCAGCAGTTCCAGTGCACCCGACTGTGGTTCTCGCCCTTCGCTTCGTCTGGGGCGAGGTCTGCTCCCAACCGATCCAAGCCTTGTTATGAAGTCAGCGATCACCCGGGGCCCGGTGCCTTGGTTATACGATATACCCTTTTTCGTCCCATCACTGAACTCCACCTCGAGCCACTGCACCTGCCCGTCTGCGCATCCAGGGCAGCCGGTGCGCCCATTCATCGCAGACAGCACGCTCGCGTCAACGGAGTCCAGCACGTCATTCCAATCCTGTTTTGTGATCGAGGTCGTCATCTTCAGTTCAGGGTATCTTCGAGGATCGCCCGGCGATTTATTGACCACAACGATCGATTTTGAGTCAATCGTTGTCTCGCTGTCGCACCAGCCGATGCACATTCCTGCATAGGTCCCCATCCGTACGCGCACGACCTTGGGTCTCTGCGCTGGATTTGTCGACTGAAGGCCGGTTTGCGCAGGCACATTCCCTGCAACGAGGCCCAAGGCGAGTATCAGGAGCCCGATACGGTATCTCATGCGCTTAGTACGATGCGACTTGGTTTTCTTGCACGCTTTGGGGCAACGCTGACCCGGACACGACCGTCCCACCTCGTTGACTTGCCTCGCCGCCTCACCCTAAGATAAACGCGAAATGCAGGACCCCTCGTCTCCCATCGGCCTCACCATCTCCCACTACCACATCGTCGAGAAACTCGGTGGCGGAGGGATGGGGGTGGTCTACAAGGCTGAGGACACCAGCCTTCACCGCTTCGTAGCGCTCAAATTCCTACCGGACAACGTTGCGCGGGACCCGCAGACGCTCGAACGATTCCGGAGGGAAGCGCAGGCCGCCTCGGCGCTAAATCACCCGAACATTTGCACCGTGTATGAGATCGGAAACGAGGACGGTAAGGCGTTCATCGCCATGGAGTATCTGGACGGCGTGACGCTGAAGCACTACATCAGTGGCCGGCCGATGGAAATCGAAACGATCCTTGATCTGGGCATTCAGTTAGCGGATGGGCTCGATGCGGCCCACGCCGAAGGCGTCGTCCATCGGGACATCAAGCCGGCAAACATCTTTGTAACCAAGCGGAGCCACGTCAAGATTCTGGATTTCGGGCTGGCGAAAATGGCTCTGGCTCCCCGGGTTGCGCAAGGTATGGGTGTTTCGTCGATGCAGACGGCGACTGCCGAGGAACTGCTCACGAGCCCAGGCGCGACAGTCGGCACAGTGGCCTATATGTCGCCGGAACAGGTGCGCGGAAAACCCCTGGATGCCCGCACCGACCTTTTTTCCTTTGGCGTGGTGTTGTACGAGATGGCCACAGGCATTCTCCCGTTTCGCGGGGAAACCTCGGGAGTGATCACCGAAGCGATCCTGAATCATGCCCCAGTGAACCCCATGCGGCTTAACCCGGATGTTCCAGCGAAGCTCGAAGACATCATCCACAAGGCGCTCGAGAAAGACCGCGATCTCCGTTACCACTCCGCATCGGAAATGCGCACTGACCTGAAGCGGCTGCTGCGGGATACGGATTCGAGCCGAGTTTCTTCGCCACGCAGCCGGGCCGGACAGGATCTCGCCGCAGATTCTCGGTCTGCGCCAACCGCAGCGGCTCAATCGCCAACCAAGTCCGCATACACCAGGTATGCAGTTTTCGGTGCTTGCGTCGTCCTACTAGTGGCAGCGTTTGCTGCCTATCGCTTCTGGCCTCGTTCAAGCGCTTCGAGAGGCCCCGCCAAGATTACTCAAATCAGCCAGTGGAATAAGCCCATGAACGGGGTGAAACTTTCTCCGGACGGGCACAATGTGGCGTTTGTCTCACCGGTCGGTGGCATCGACCAGGTGTTTCTCATGCTCACGTCCGGCGGTGAGCCTCTTCAACTCACCAATGACGAAGGTGACAAGGTTTTGACCAACTTTTCGCCCGACGGGAGGGAAATCTATTACGGAAGACCCCTCGGCCAGAACGAGGTCTGGGCCGTGCCTACTCTGGGTGGGGCTCCGCGGCGTGTGGTACCTGCAATCCAGGCGGTTCCGTCGCCAGACGGACAATTCATTTATTATGTGAAGTCTAGCGTCGCCGAGATTTTTCGGGCGGACAAGTCCGGATTGACCTGCACCAGCCACCGCAGCCGCCCTCACAAATCAACGCGACCCTTCAGCCGGGATTGGAACCGGTGATTGCCAAGGCGCTCGAAAAGGAGCGCGAGCTGCGCTACCAGAGCGCTGCGGACATGGGTTCGGATTTGCGACGTCTGAGGCGAGACGCCCAGTCCTCGACAAGCTCAGGTGCGACGCAATCGACGCCGCTCAGACCCGCGAAACACTGGCCGTGGCTGGCTGGGGCAGTCGTCGTGGTGCTGGCAGCAGCGGGTGCGGGCTACGGGCTTTTGCATAAACCCACGTCGAAGTTCACGGCCAAAGACACCGTGATTCTTGCCGACTTTGCGAACTCGACAGGCGATCCGGTATTCGACGGGACACTGCGGCAAGGACTTGGAGCAGAACTCGAGCAATCTCCTTACTTGAGCCTGATTTCCGACTCGCGCATCGCGCACACGCTGACGCTGATGAATCAGCCCGCACAGGCAAAGCTCACCCGAGAGGTGACGCGCGATGTCTGCCAACGGACGGGCGGCGCGGCGAGCATCGAGGGATCGATTTCCAGTCTGGGCAACCAATACGTCCTGGGATTGAAGGCCGTGAACTGCGCCACGGGCGATGTGATCTCCGATGAGCAAGTAACGGCCAGCGGGAAAGAAGACGTTTTGAAGGCACTGGGCGACGCGGCAACCCGGTTGCGCGCGAAGCTGGGAGAATCACTTGCGTCGGTTGAGAAATATGCTGCGTTGCCGGAGGACGTGACGACACCCTCACTCGAGGCCCTGCAGGCCTACACCCTCGGGATGCGAGCGTATGACGTCACGAACGATTTTGTTTCTGGAGTTCACCTGTTCCAAAGAGCCGTGAGCCTGGATCCGAATTTCGCCATGGCCTATCTGCGATTAGGGCAGTGCTACCAGCCACTGAGTGAACTTGCCTTGGCGGCTGAAAGCACTCGCAAGGCCTACCAATTGCGCGAACGGACGAGCGAACGCGAGAAATTGGAAATTTCTTCGTTTTATGAATTGATCGTTACCGGAAACCTGGAGGCCGCCCGCACGTCCTTTGAGCTGTACGCGCAGACCTATCCTCGCGATGAGGATCCACCGTCGTTCCTGTGGTTTACATACCTCTCCATGGGAGATTACCAAAAAGCTCATGTCGAGGCACTGCAGGCCGTGAAGGTCAACCCCGGCAGCTCGAATAACTTTGCGAACGTGGCCTACACCTATCAGTGGCTCAACCAGCTCCAACAAGCAAAGGACGAAGTTCAGGAATCGCGTGCCATTAAACTTGATTCTCCCTGGTATCCCCTGATTCTGTACAACGTGGACTTCCTTGAACACGACACCGCCGGGATGCAGAGCGAGGCGGCCGGCGCAACCGGGACCCCTGGCGTTGAGGATCAGATGTACTTCCTGGAATCCGAGACGGCCGCGACAGGAGGCGAATTCGCGAAAAGCCACGAGCTAACCCGCCGCGCCGTCGACTCAGCGCAAAGGGCCAACGAAAAGGAAACGAGTGCGGAGTTCCAGGCACACGCGGCGGTTCGCGAAGCGTTGGCTGGAAATGACGCGATGGCCAGGCAAGAAGCCCAGGCTGCTCTTTCAATGGCGGACGGAAGAGAAGTAGTCGGATTCGCGGCAATCGCGCTGGGGCTCGCGGGCGATTCCGTGAAAGCTCAGCAATTGGCCGGCGATATCGCGAAACGTTTCCCCAAAGACACAATTGTGCAGACCGATTATTTGCCGATGATTCATGCTGCGCTGGCGCTCCGGAACGGCGACGGCACGAAGGCCGTCGAAGCGCTCGTTCCGGCCATACCGTACGAACTGGGCCAGTGCAATCCTACTTTCACTTTTTCGCTCTATCCCGTCTACTTGCGCGGCGAGGCGAATCTCTCTGCCAAACAGGGCGGTGCCGCAGCCAGCGAATTCCAGAAGATTATCGACCATTCCGGAGTTGTTGGAAACGAGCCAATCGGTGCGCTTGCGCATCTCGGGCTAGCGCGGGCCTATGCCCTGTCTGGCGATAACTCCAAGGCCAAGGGAGCCTACCAGGAGTTCTTTGCGATCTGGAAGACCGCCGATGCCGACGCAACTCTTCTGATGAGGGCAAAGGCGGAGTACGCAAAGTTGAACTAGCGTCATGGAGCATTGAAGACACTGATTGGATTCGGGCGAGGGTTTGGCATCGTTCCGTGCTCACCCCAGGATTCCACCAAGGAGCTAGATGCGAAAGTTAATACACGTAACGTCTTCCGTAATTTTTCTGTCGGTAGCGACGATCTTCTGTACCTTGCAAACCGGCGCGCAGGACCGCACGCAAAACCGCTCCATGGTTATTTCACGGGGCGGAGTTGTGTCGGCGGAAAACCCATTGGCAGCGCAGGCGGGAGCGACCGTACTTGGACATGGTGGCAACGCCATCGACGCGGCAGTCGCAACCAATGCGGTCATGGGAGTGGTCGAGCCCATGATGAACGGAATCGGCGGCGATCTTTTCGCGATCGTTTATGAGGCGAAGACTGGGAAGTTGTACGGACTGAATGCGAGTGGTTGGGCTCCCGCGGGACTCTCAGTTGAATTTCTCAAGTCCAGGGGCATTGTGGGGATGCCCCAACAAGGCATCCAGTCAGTCACGGTCCCCGGCGCCGTCGATGGTTGGTCAAAGCTGCTCGGGCGCTTCGGTACAAAGAAGCTCTCCGAAGTTCTTTCCCCCGCGATCTTTTACGCCCGCGAGGGTTTCCCCGTACCCGAATGGGATGCCGCGTATTGGGCGGATTCGCTGGATCTGTTGAGGAAGGACCGGAATGCCATGGCGACCTACGTGCCCGATGGTCACGCACCGCGAGTGGGCGAGGTCTTCCGCAATCCCGATCTAGCGCATTCGCTTGAATCGATCGCTTCCGGCGGCAGAGACGCCTATTACACGGGTGAAATCGCGAAGAGTATCGTCGCGCTATCTGGCAGGCTAGGCGGCACGATGGCGCCTCGGGACTTGGCCGACTATTCAAGCGAATGGGTCGAGCCGATTTCGACCACCTATCACGGATGGACCGTTTACGAGCTTCCGCCAAACGGCCAAGGAATCGCGACGCTTGAAATGCTGAACATCATGGAAAACTTTCCGCTCGCGCATTTCGGACATAACTCGACTGAAGCGCTTCACGCGATGATCGAAGCGAAGAAGCTGGCCTACGCCGATATGTACCGCTATCTGGCAGATCCCAGGTTCAGCCAGGTCCCCGTTGCAGGGATGCTCTCAAAGCAGTACGCCGGGCAGCGCGCAAAAATGGTGGATATGACCAAGGCGAATTGCCAGATTCTGCCCGGGGAGCCGGAGCTCCCAACGGGGGGTGACACGACTTATCTGACCGTTACTGACAGCGCCGGGAACATGGTGTCCCTCATTCAGAGCAACTATTCTGAGTTTGGGTCGGGCCTGGTGGCGGATGGAACCGGTTTTGTTCTTCACAATCGCGGCGGGCTTTTCAGCGTCGACGCCGATTCCCCCAACAAGGTTGCCGGTCACAAGCGCCCCTTGCATACGATTATTCCCGGCTTTATGACCAATGGGCAGGAACGCATTGCGTTCGGGATCATGGGTGGCTTTAATCAGGCGCAAGCGCACGCTCAATTCGTTTCCAACGTCGTCGATTTCGGAATGAATATTCAGGAAGCTATGGAGGCCGCCCGGTTCACCAAGCGAACTTTTGCAGGCTGCGATGTCGATCTGGAGGACCGCATTCCGGCCGGCGTCCGTGAGGACCTTGCCAAGCGGGGCCATCAAGTCGTGCTTCACGGTGCGTACTCGGCGATCGTGGGCGGCGGACAGGCCGTGCAACGCGATATCGCGTCCGGAGTGAACTATGGAGCGTCCGATCCGAGAAAAGACGGCGAGGCGGTTCCTGAGCCGTCCCCGCAACACTGAGGCTCCAAGACTCCTGATTCGCTGTTCGCAAGAGTCTTCGGTGATTTCACTTAAGCGGGCAGATTTCCGGTGCCGGTTTCCCAAGCGCGGGGGAATCAATCAAACGTGAATCCTCGCTCAGGACCGCGTAAAACGCGTATTTCGTCTCGTCGAATTTCGGACTCGTACCGTTATAGGACCAGTTTGTAGCTGCATCTTGATCGGGGAAGACGCGCCAAGTGAAAGTGACCGTGCCACAGCCCTTCACCGGAACGGTATAGGTGACGTCGCGGCACTTTTCGCCATTGACGCTCGCACAGCTCGCCTCTCGCCAAATCCCATGGGAGTATTCGGGGTAAAAGACAAAATGCTTCTTCACAATCTCGGTTGGGTCATTGGCGCGGTGTCCGTTGTAGGCCACATACAACCACCCGCCTGCGGCGACGATCACGAGTATGATCAACAAGGTGTTCTTTAAAGGCTGCCAGGAAAAGCCCTGCATCTCGCCACAGCCTCCCAAACTCCAGCCCGCCCGTCCGTTGAGGATACGAGCGGCACTCTATATCACACAGGTCATCCAACTCTTGGTCAACAGGCGTGTGAACTATCCTCGAGGGATCCAGTCATACTTCAGCGCCTAGCCGGCCGGGGAGGGCATGAAACCGCCTTTAATGGTCCAGATGGAGCAACACGGAGCACACGCCGTTGCGGTTTCTCACCCGGACTCGATCGGTGTATTGGCGAATCATGAAGGTCGAAAGCGCCAAAATTCCCTGGTCGGTCTCGAGCGCTTCGATCGATGGAGCGGACTGGGAAATCTCGAGAGGCACGCCTTGGTATTCGATCTCGGCATCCAGACTCAACTCATCGAACGCCAAAGACGCGTTGACGTATTTCAGGCCCGGGTTGAGCGAGGACGCCGTCATCACGGCTTCGTCGATGGCATGTTCGGCGCGCACCTCCACCTCGCGACGCATTCCCCAAGCCGCGCCCTGCTCCTCCATAACGCGATGAATCGAGTCGAAAGCGGCCGGACCCGGCTCAATCTGGAAGCTCCTACGCTTGGCGATTCCCAGCCGGAAAAGCAGACTGAGTGAAACCACCAGGACCGTCGCAAACGCCGCGGACGAACTGAATACGGGCCGCACAACGTCGGGGACGTGGCTATATAGATCGGGAGAAATGTCGACGCTTAGCCCGAAAATAAAGGCTATTCCGACCGCGAAAATGCGCCGGGCGTCCAGCATGCGGGACGTCAACAGTTGCAGGCCCCCGATCACGATGAAACACGCAGAATAGATCAGCATGGCGCCCATAACGGGCGCAGGCATCGCGGCCAGCACAGCCGCTAGCTTTGGAACGAACGCAAGAACAATAACCATCAACCCGATGGGAAGCGCGATCGACCGGCTGGTGGTTCCGGTTGCCAGCGACAGGCCAACACTGCTGGAAACCGTATTCTGTGCCACACCGCCGGCCAGCCCGGAAAACAGTGTACCGAGCCCGTTCGCCAGAATTCCCCCGCTGATGGACTTCATGTCCGTGCGCTTCCAGTCAGCATTGTTGATTTTCTGACACAGCGTCAAATCACCCACCGTTTTCAGGTTTGCGGTCAGGCTCGCGATCAGAAAAGGCGCCAGCATCGAAACGCGAAAAGAGATCCCGGCAGCCACGCGGTGAGGCAGGCTGAACCAGGGTTCGCTAAGTTCGCCCAGAAATTGACTCCAGGGTAGCTCGCCGAGAACAATGGACAGGCCATAGCCCACAGTTAAGCCGGTTAACAGCGGTAGCACGTGAAATTTGCCCTTGGTCCAGACGGTTGCACCAACCATGGTGATGAGAGTGGCGGCGCCAATCGCGGCGGTGCGGACATTCGGGATCGAACCCGGTCCGATATACCCGACGAACCGGGGGCAGCCAAGTGCGACCAGTTGCAGCCCGGTCATGGACACCATCAGTCCGGTCACTTCCGGCGGGAACAAAATGCGCAGGTGTCGAGTTATCCGGGACATGAACCCGGTGACTGCTCCAGCAAAAGCCACCATTCCGAACAGCAGGGGAAATCCGCCCGCATTTGCGGCCAGAACGGAAGACGGCAAATACGTAAGGCTGCAGGAAAGAGGACAAAGGTAACCGCTTCCCAGAATCCCCTGCGTCGACTGGAGGATCGTTGCAACGCCGGCCGCGATCATTGAGACTCGGATCAAATTCTCTGCCTGGAAAGCTGTACCTCCGACCGAATTCACAATCACGACGACGTAGATCCAACTGGTGAACATCAGGAAAAGGTGCTGGATGGACACACCCAGCTGCACGAGCAAAGGCGGACGGTCATCTACGTCGTAGACCAGCGAGGCAGGCTTTTGTCGCGGATGTAGCGGGTCTTCAGAGTCCTTTCGACGAACGAGCGTTAACAACCGCTCTCGCAACGAGATAGCGATCAAGTTCAAGGGACTCTCAGAAGCCATAACCCCGAAGCCTCAATATGGATGAAGCGGCAAGAGGCTAGCGAACCCACGGCCTCCGAACCGCGGAGTATATGCAAACCGTGTGTTACAGTACTGTAAATTTCAGAGAGAGCCAGTCTGATAAGAAGGAACTGAATCGGACGCGGTGGCAAAGGGGCTGGAAGCCCAGCCTCCTTCGCCACGGTACTCGGCTTGCATTTGGTTTGGTGGGAGTTGGTCAATCCACGTTTATTCGGGTAGCGAGGATGGTTCCCGTGACCTCGGCGATGGGTGTTCCAACACCGACCGCAGCGAAGCTGGAAGGCCAGACTTTGAAGTCGAAAGTACCGCTGTAGGTTTGGTTGTTGCGCGCAACCGTATCTTTTTCGTCGAGGGTGAAAATGTTCGTGAGGTCCCCCGTCGTCGAGTCAAAGATCAAGCCGAAATGGTGCAGCTTGACGCTGCCCCCACCCAAGTCCTTCCAGACGCCGTAGCAGATGTTGCCGCCGGCGGGCGGCTTAAATGCGTTTTCAAATTCGGTTCCATCCGCGTGCCAGGTTTTCAAGGATTCACCGAACGCGAAAGGAGCTGGAGGGAAAATCGGGGCACCGGATTCGGCTTCGGCAGTGAAATTCACGTGCCACAAACCCACAATAGAAATCGGAAGGCCGAAGTCTTCGGCCTGCTGACGGGCGGCACCGGAAGGGCTCACAAACGGAATTGCGGGAGCGTCCCCGGTTTTGAACGGAACGGCGCAACCGCCAGCCTTGGCGCCGGAAGCGGCGAACAAGAGCCCAAATCCTACCATCGCCATCAGAGCGAAGACCCGCCCCTTGGCCATCAGCCCAGAAGTACTTGCTCGATTCGTTGAAATAGACGGGACCGGGGCACAACTCGCCGAACTCTGCACACTGATCATGTTCATCGCGGATCTCCTGTTTTGTCGTCTTCTGGCCGAGTACGTCTCCGGTGAAAGCGGGAGTCCGCATCGTGCCTTTACTTATAAAAGCGAAAACGCGGGGACAAATGGCTCACGCTGGCTGAAGATTTTTTTCGCCGGCGATACGCACGTAAGGTCCTACTCACTGAATTGGAGAGGTCAGCGAGTCAGGGGGCCGATTCAATTGACTTTATTCGTGTGGGAAGCTAGCGTTTGGTTAATCATCAGCTTAGTCAACAGGGGGCCGAGGTGCCGGCAGTTTCCTCCAAACGGATCGATGCCCTGCTTGCCGAGTGGGGACAAGGCAATGAAGCGGCGCGGGATGCGCTAATCCCGGCCGTGTACGAGGAGCTGCGGCGACTGGCGCGGCGTCATCTGTGGCACGAGCGTCCTGACCACACTCTGCAAAGCGCTGCCCTGGTAAACGAAGCCTATTTGAGACTTACCAGCCATAAGGCGCCTCAATGGAGAAACCGGGCTCATTTTTTTGGCGTGGCGGCGCAGCTGATGCGCCATATCCTGGTTGACCACGCCCGCAATCGCCACGCCGCCAAGCGCGGTGGCCGAGCGACCCGTCTGGCCCTCGATGCGGAAGGTGCTTTGGCGGACAATCCGGTCGTCGATTTGGTTCTACTGGATGATGCCCTGGGTAAACTTGCCCAGCTGGACGCGCAGCAGGCCCGGGTGATCGAGATGAGATTCTTCGGAGGGCTTTCGATCGACGAGACCGCGGTGGTGTTGGACGTTTCGTCGGCCACGGTGAAGCGCGAATGGGTAACGGCGCGCGCATGGCTGCGGCGGGAGCTAAAAAGGGAAGCCGCCAGGTGAAGCACGAGCGCTGGCAGGAAGTAAAGGAAGTGCTGTTCGCGACGCTCGGAAAAGCGCCGGCGGACAGGGCTGCGTATCTCGATCAAGCCTGCACCGATCCATCATTGCGCCGCGAAGTTGAATCTCTAATTCTTTCGCACGAGCAAGGGGACAGCAGTTTGATGGAGCTGTCACCGGCAGGCTTACCGGGCGACGAAGTGCTGAAAAGCGGTTCCCGGATCGGCGGCTACGAAATTCTGACGCGGATCGGCGCCGGCGGGATGGGCGTCGTCTATAGCGCGCGGGACACGCAACTGGGGCGCACGGTCGCGCTGAAGGTCCTTCCCCGAAAGTTCTCAAGCGATTCCGAGCGGCTGTCGCGTTTCCAACGCGAGGCACGCGTGCTGGCCTCCCTGAATCATCCCAACGTCGCGACCATTTATGGACTGGAGCAATCAACCAGCACGCACGCGCTCGTGATGGAGCTGGTGGAAGGACAGACGCTGGCGGATCGCATCAGGCCGGGACCGATACCGGTTGAGGAGGCGCTGCGGATTGCGAAGCAGATTTCTGAGGCACTGGAATATGCGCATGAGCATGGCGTGGTGCACCGGGACCTGAAACCCGCGAACGTGAAGGTGACGAGCAGCGACGCGGTGAAGGTGCTGGATTTCGGTCTCGCGAAAGCGATCCAGGGTGGCGGAAGCGAAACGCACCTGTTCAACTCGCCGACGATCACCGAGATGGCCACGGAGGCGGGAGTGCTGCTGGGCACCGCGGCGTACATGTCGCCGGAGCAGGCGAAAGGGAAAGCGGTAGATCGGCGCGCGGATATTTGGGCGTTCGGCTGCGTATTGTACGAAATGCTCACGGGAAAGATGGCGTTTCGAGGCGATTCGGTGACCGATACACTAGCGTCGGTGATTCGAACGGAGCCGGATTGGACGCCGCTGCCGCACGCCACACCGCAACAGGTTCGCGTGCTGTTGCGGCGCTGCCTGCAAAAAGAGGCGCGCCAGCGTTTGCAGGCGATCGGCGACGCGCGCATCGCGCTGGAGGAAGTTCTCTCCGACGTGCCCGATGCGGCGCTCGAGCGCACACCGGCAATCAGAAGTCGCTGGCGCCGCGCGCTCCCGTGGGCCTTCGGGGGCGTTGCCGCCGTGGCGGCAGTCGTTCTCTTGCTCACGCTGGTCGCCATCGTGAACGGGCCTCCGCCCATTTCGGGTCCCCTCGTTTGGAAGCAGATCACTTTTACTACCGACCACAAGGCAGCCCCTATCCTCACGGATGGAACACGCCTGTATTTTCAGAGCCAGGGTGGCCCGGTAGAAATGTCCGTGAACGGCGGCCCCACGGCTCCACTGCGCGCTTCCTTCCCCGGGATGGGAATGATGGATATTTCACCGGATGGATCCGAAATGCTGGCGTTGAAGAGGGATTTGAATGACGAGACGTTTCGAGGTTCGCTCTGGTCGGTCCCCGTTCTTGGAGGCTACCCGAGAATGCTGGGGAACCAGACCGCTCGCGATGCCGACTGGTCGGCGGACGGCCGCATGGTCGTCTATGCTGAGCTGAACTCCGTGTATGTCGGTGACGGGGACGGAGCGAACGTCCGAAAAGTGTGGGACGCTCCGGGTGAGGTCGATACAGCTCGTTTCTCTCCCGATTCCCGCATCATTGCTGCGACCGTCGTCGAAGGGACGAAAGAGGCGAAGATATGGGAGTTGAAATCTGACGGGGGCTCGCCGCATCGGCTTGATCTGGATTGGCCGGAGGACGCCGACCAGGTGGCCGGACAGTGGACATCAGATGGGAAGCATTTCGTCTTCCTATCCGGGCGGAATGGGCAAAGAAACATTTACGAAATGGTTCGGCCGCCCTGGTTCGCGTTTTGGAAAAAGCCTTCCGCGGTGCGGATAACGGAGGGCCAGATGGATGTGTTGGCGGCGGCGCCTTCTCGTGACAGTGCCGGTCTATTCATGGTTGGAGAGATTGCTCAGGGAGCGATGCAAGCATG
>Ga0209008_1000441_pt1 | contig 14268 bp, 9 predicted proteins | sample JacPin_JW_Ref_O3_FD_187963 | JGI IMG/M metagenome (GOLD analysis project Ga0209008, IMG submission 187963) | Forest soil microbial communities from Algoma, Ontario, Canada - Jack Pine, Ontario site 1_JW_Ref_O3 (SPAdes) (version 2) | ecosystem: Environmental > Terrestrial > Soil > Boreal...
CCAGGTCGCCGCGGACATGAAGGCCATCACCGAAAATCCGCCGAATGCCGCGGCCATCGCGCGCCTGGACGGCGACCCGTTACCCCACGCGATCATGCACACGACGTGCGTCGCCACGCGCCTCGATGCCGGCCACGCCAACAACGCACTGCCACAAACCGCACGCGCGATCGTCAACTGCCGAATTCTGCCGGGCCACACACCCGAACAGGTGCGCCAGGATCTGGTTCAGGTGGTGGGCGATCCGAAGATCGCGGTGCGCTACGTGAGTGACTGGGGCGAAATCCAGGAAACGGCTCCCAACCAGGCGTCCGGTGCGCCTGTCACCCTTCGCCCGGAGGTGATGGACACACTCGAGAAAATCGCACACCAGATCTGGCCGGGCGTCCCCGTGATACCGACCATGGCCACGGGAGCCTCCGACGGGGTATTCACCAACGCTGCCGGGATGCCGACCTATGCGATCTCGGGACTTGCGGTTGATTTCGACGACGTACGCGCCCACGGCCGCGACGAGCGCTTGCGCGTGGATTCGTTTTTCGGCGGCCTCGATTTTTACGAGCGCTTCCTCAAAGCCCTAACCTCGCCGCAATGATAAGGACACCGGAAGAGGGTCGAATGGATCGGATCCAATGAGCTTGATGCGACGGATACTGGTACGGGCCTCCGAGAGCCGCTGGCTGCGGAGCCGCGCACCGCGCTTGGGCTTCGTTCGCGGCGCCGCGGCGCGATTCATGCCGGGCGAGAAGCCGGAAGACGCGCTTGCAGCCGCACGCGCGCTCGCCGCGAGCGGCATCACCAGCCTGCTGACACAGCTCGGCGAAAATATCGCCGATCGCGCCGAAGCCGAAGCGGTGACCTCCCACTACCTCGATCTGCTCGAACGCATCCGCCAGGCGAATCTGCCTGCAGAAGTTTCTGTAAAGCTGACCCAGCTGGGCCTGGATCTTGACCGCGAGTTCTGTCTTGCGAATCTCACCACGCTCATTGAGCGTTCAAGCGCACCTGAGCCCGCGGCTCGAAAGACACTCTGGATCGATATGGAACAAAGCTCCTACGTCGATCCGACGCTCGAACTCTATGCCCGCGCGCGCGACACGCGCCCGAACGTCGGGGTGTGCGTACAGGCCTATTTGCATCGTACCGAAAAGGATGTCGAATCTCTGGTCTCGATGGGCGCTGCTGTCAGACTGGTAAAAGGCGCCTACAGCGAGCCTGCGGGAATCGCATTCCCGAAAAAAGAAGACGTCGACGAAAACTATTTTCGGTTGGCGAAAACGCTGCTCGGCCCCGAAGCGCGGCGGGCGGGCGTGCGCGCCGTAATGGCCACGCACGACGGCAGATTGATCACTCGAATCACCGAATGGGCCGCGGCCGCCGGAATTCCGAGAAACGAGCTCGAATTTGCCATGCTGTTCGGCATCCAGCGCGCTGAACAGTTACGCCTGGCGCGTGATGGCTACCGCAGCGGCGTACTGATTTCCTACGGCTCATTCTGGTTTCCATGGTTCATGAGGCGGCTAGCCGAGCGTCCCGCAAACGTGCTGTTCCTGATCCGGAATCTCTTCACACGCTGAGCGATGATTGAAATTTCACCCGCCGACCGGGTCTTCATTCTCACCGGGGCGGGAATCAGTGCCGAGAGCGGGCTTCCGACATTTCGCGGCGCAGGCGGTCTCTGGCGGAACGTTCGTGTGGAGGAAGTCGCCTCACCCCTCGCCTGGGCGCGCGATCCGCAGTTTGTGTGGGAGTTTTACTCCATGCGGCGTCACGCCGCTCTGAAAGCAAGACCGAACCCGGGCCACGCCGCGCTCGCAGCGCTGGACGGTCAGATGCCGAGTCGTTTGTTTCTCTGCACCCAGAACGTGGACAATCTTCACGAACAGGCCGGTTCGCGCAATGCCGTTCACATGCACGGCGAACTTTTCAAAAGCCGCTGCGAACGTTGCAGCCTTCCGCCTTTTGACGATACGAACACGTATGAGCCGCCCGCCTCGCTCCCGCGATGTGAGTGCGGCCACCGCATTCGTCCCCACATCTGCTGGTTCGGCGAAATGCCTTACCACCTTGACCGAATCTACCAGGAGCTCGACCGATGCACTTTGTTCGTTGCGATCGGCACGTCCGGCGCGGTTGAGCCTGCGGCGAGTTTTGCCGCCCACGCGCGCATCCGCGCTCGCACGTTTTACGTGGGTCCGGAAGAGCCCGCGAACGCCTCGGCCTTCAGCGAATGTTTTCTTGGAAAATCCGGCGACCTGCTGCCCGGTCTTTTCAGCTGCAAGTGAAAAAATGCGCCGCCCACACTGCGATCCGCCAAACGCTTTTTACCTACACTTGGGTCTTTGTCTTGTGCGCAGAAGGAATTTCTCAGGGAGCGGCCGGGACTATCAGCGGCGTCAGGGGACTCGCAGGGTGCTACTGCGTGCGTTCGTCTTTTTCAACTTTACCGTCGCGGACGCGGATGACGCGGTGGGCGCGCGCGGCGATGTCGGGCTCGTGGGTAACCAGGATGATGGTGTTGCCGCTCTCGTGCAGCCGCGCAAACAGCGCCATGATTTCCTCGCCGGTCGCGGAGTCCAGGTTCCCGGTCGGTTCATCGGCCAGCAAGATCGAGGGGCGATTCACCAGCGCGCGCGCAATCGCAACGCGCTGCCGCTGGCCGCCGGACAGTTCGTTCGGCTTGTGCATCATGCGGTCAGCCAGGTCCACTTGTGCCAGCGCTTTCTTTGCGCGATCGATGCGCTCTTCTGACGGCGTGCCGTTGTAGATCATCGGCAGCTCTACGTTGTGCAACGCCGTTGCCCGCGCCAGCAGATTGAACGTCTGAAATACGAACCCGATTTCACGGTTGCGGATGGCGGCGAGCTCGTCATCATCCAGCTGGCTGACCAATCGTCCTGCGAGCCAGTAGTTTCCCCTGGTCGGCGAATCCAGGCAGCCGATCAGATTCATGAGCGTGGATTTTCCCGAACCCGAAGGGCCCATGATCGCAACATACTCGCCCTTGCGAATGAGAATGTTGACGCCCTGCAAGGCGTGCAGATGCTCGGTCCCCATCTCGTAGGTCTTCCAGAGATCCTCGGTTTGGATGACGACCCCGGAATCCACCAGGTCCTGGCGAAAGCCCTGAGACCCGAGTTCTTCGACAGCCATGGGCATTGCGCTCCTCAAACCGTTACGTCCTAACTGCTGGACGACGAAGAATCCTCGGACTTGGGTGTGGAATTGTCGACCTTGATGGACGCGCCAGGCTTCAGCGTGCGAAGAGCCTTGTAGGCGCCCGTGACGATCACATCGCCTTCGTGGAGCCCACTTGCGATTTCGATATCGGTCACGCCGCTGATCCCGGTTTTCACGGGCACGAACTGCGCTTTGCCTCCGCGCACCACAAACACTCCCTGAATGTCGGTCTTGGCGCCGGCGCCACTTTCGGCGGTGGACGCTGCGAGCGTGACGTTGCCGCCGGTTCCGTTCTTGGCCTCATCCAGCTCCTTCTGCGTGCGCTCGGCTAGCGCCTGGATCGGAATGCTCAGCACGTTTTGCTTCTGCGCCGTCTGGATCTTCGCCGTAGCGGAAAGGCCCGGGCGTAAGGAATCCGGAGGATTGTCGAGCGTAATGACGACCTTAAAATCGCGGGCTTCCTGCGTGTTGGCAGTCTCTTCGGTCATGGATGCCTGGCCCGAGGTCCGAAGGATCGCAAGCTCGCCCACCTCGGTTACGTGGCCTTTGAAGACCGTACCGGGAATAGCGTCGATGGTCACATCGGCCGACTGTCCGTTGCGGATGCTGGTGATATCGGTCTCATCCACTTTTACTTCGGTCGTGACTACGCTCATGTCGGATATCGTCAGGATCGAACTGCCCGCCGTACCCTGGATGCCCGGGACGACGTTTTCTCCCACGCGCACGGCAATGTAGCTGATGATTCCGTCGATGGGAGCGGTATAGGTGGTCTTGCGCAAAATGTCCTGGGTGTGCCTCAGCACGGCCTGTCCCTGCTCGAGGTTCGAGCGCGCCTGATCGCGCGACGCCCGCGCCTGATCGACCTGAGCCTGGGCCGAGTTTGCGGCCGCGACCGCGCTATCGAAGGTCGCTTTGGCCGAATCGAAGTCCTGTTTGGAGATTAGCTGTTCCTTGAAGAGCAGCTGGCCGCGCTGCCAGTCGAGCTGCGCCTTGGTGAGATCGGACTGGCGCTGCGCTGCTGTGGCGACCGCGGAATCGTAACTGGCAGCGGCAGCTTTCATTCCGGACTGGGCTGCGTCGATGCTGGCAACCTGCGCCTGGACGTCGGCTCCCGGCTGGATATTCTCCAGATGAAGCAGGACGTCTCCCTTTTTCACATGGTCGCCTTCTTTGACCACGATATCGGTGATCTTGCCAATGCCTTCGCCCAGCACGTTTGTATAGGTCTTGGGCCGCACTTCCCCGGAGGCGGTCACGAGTGAAATCAGGTCCTGGCGGGCAACGCGCGCCGTCTGCACGGTAACGACGTTCTGGTTCGCCTTGTAAATGCTATACCAGGCGATTCCCCCGATCACGAGGACCGCCGACACTGCAATCGTCACTTTTTGCCAAATCTTCATCGATGAACCCTTGGTCTAACGGCTTTGGTTGACAAACCTGCCTGCCAATTGATACATACGCTTGGACGGGGCAGAATGTTTCTCGGCTCAGCGGCAGCGGATGAAATTAAGTCGAGGACTGGACTTGGACGACCCGGGCCACGCCAAGCCGACATCCCGAGCTCGCAACGCACACCACTTCACGCTCAAGACCACCAGGACGATACGCACCTACTATTCTAGTTCGATTTTGCCCGACGGGAAAAGGAAATAGTTCCGGGGACATATGGCGAGTTGGAATTGATTTGACGGGCCCTTCCCCGCCAAATCGGGCAGCATTCCGGGCGCATTCCAGGGCGCCTTCGAGGGCGCCTTGTCACCGGCCGGAATGGCCCAGGCAACCCCCGCGTCCGTTTGACATTCCAACCCGGAAACCGGGGAAAGTTAGGTTGACCTGTACTTTAGGACAGGTTAAGATTTCTCATCAGAAAAGGGTGCAAATATGGATCGGTCCGTTAGGACGTTCCTGTTGTCTTTTTTGGCGGGAGCATTGACTGTCTCGTCAGCCAGCTACGCTCGAGCCTCGCAAGAACAGGATCAGCAGGGCACGCAGACCCAGCAGAGCCAGCCCGACCAGCAAGACCAGAAACCCCAATCGAAGAAGGGCTCCAAAGCCAAGCAAGCCAGCGACAACCAGCTCAAGAAAGAGCTCGAGTCCCCCTATAAGAAGTGGCTGGACGAGGATGTGATCTATATCATCTCGCCCGAAGAGCGGCATTCCTTCCTGCATCTGGCGACCAACGAGGAGCGGGAGCAATTCATCGAGGCGTTTTGGCAGCGCCGCAATCCTGATCCCGACTCGCCCGAAAACACTTTCAAAGAAGAGCATTACCGCCGGATCGCCTACGCCAACGAGCATTTCGCGTCAGGAATCCCGGGCTGGAAAACCGACCGCGGCCGCATCTATATCATGTGGGGTCCGGCGGACGAAGTTGACTCACATCCGACGGGCGGCAACTGGGACCGGCCTGCTGATCAAGGGGGCGGTTCGACCACCACCTACCCTTGGGAAACATGGCGCTACCGGCACCTCGATGGTGAGGGACTGGGCGAAAACGTTGAGCTTGAGTTCGTCGATCCGACCTCGAGCGGTGAGTACCACCTCACCATGGACCCCAGCGAAAAAGACGCCCTGCTCCGCGTCCCCGGCGCTGGCTTGACGATGGCTGAGTCCATGGGCCTCGCCGACAAATCGAGCCGATTCAGCAACACAGACGGCACCAACGTGGCGGAAAACCAGACGGGCGAGGGCATGCAGACCCAGAATGACAACGAATTCAGCCGCCTTGAGCAATTCGCTGCCATCATGAGGCCCCCTCCGGTCAAGTTTAAGGACCTGGAAGCGCTGGTCACTTCCCGGCTTGTTCGCGACCAGCTCAAATTCGATTATCGCTTTGACTTTTTGCGGATTACCTCCGACACCGTGCTTGTTCCGATTACTGTGCAGATTCCTGTCCGTCAGCTGAGCTTTCAGGAGAAGGACGGCGTGGACTCTGCCTCGATGAACGTCTTTGCGCGGATCACCACGCTCAGCGGCAGGATCGTGCAGACATTTGAGGACACCCTGCGCGCAGATTACCCCATCGCACTGCTGCAGAAATCCCTCGGCACCTCCAGAATTTATCAAAAGGCCGTACCGCTAAGCCCGGGACTCTATCGTCTGGACGTTGTGGTGAAGGACGTCAACAGCGGCAACGTCGGTGTCGTCAACACGCGCCTTGCCGTGCCTCGGTTCCAGGATGATGAGCTTAGTTCGAGTTCCCTGATTCTGGCCGACGACATCCAGCGTGTCTCGACGCAGGACATCGGCCTCGGGCAGTTTGTTCTGGGCGACGTGAAGGTCAGGCCCAGGCTTGATCAGACCTTCGCGGTAGACGACAGCATCGGAGTTTTCCTTCAGGTCTATAACCTGAAAGTGGACGACAAGACGCACAAGGCGGACGCCTCGGTTGAATACCGCGTCACCAAAGATAAGGAAACCGTACCCACGCTGAAATTCGACATCCCTGCCGACAAGGTGCCCCAGCACGGCGAGGAAATGACCATCGAAAACAGGATCACGCTTGCTTCGCTTCCGCCTGGCAAATACCAGCTGGCCGTTGCGGTGACGGACAATCTTGCGAAGCAGACGATTACGCCGACAACCGACTTCACCGTGAAGCCGGCTCCCGCAGGTGCGCCTCAGGCGCCGCAGGCCCCTCAGGGGAGGTGAAGCATTTGAGTCTACGAGCGATTCTGGTCTTGGGCCTCGGTTGCCTCAGTTCCCTCGCCTTGTTGTGCGCTCATCCTTGTGCAGCCGCGCCCGGGGCGAGCAAGATTTCTGGTGTTGTGGTCGATCCCGCGGGAACGCCGCAGATGGGCGCAACCGTCCTGGTCTCCTCTGAACAGCTCGTAGGCACCTCACCGGTGCAGCTCCTTACCAACGATCGCGGACGCTTTTCAACCGCCACGCTGCCGGCCGGTCTGTACTCGATCCGCGTGACCCTTGCCGGATACCTGCCGGTGATGGAACAGCACGTAGACGTCAACACCGAGCACGCCACGCTGCTCCAGATTGTTCTGGGTTCGGTGTTTTCCTCGTTTGAAAAGCTGCGCCGCCAGCCTGACGAGGCCGTCGATTCCGATGACTGGACCTGGGTCCTGCGCACCTCGGCAGCGACGCGTCCGGTTTTGCGCTGGCAGGATGACACCGTAGCGCTGGACGCTGCGACGTTGCAGTATCCAAGCGATAGTTCCCCGGCCGATCAGGCCCACGGGCGTCTTGAACTCACCTCCGGCGCCGACCATCCCGGCTCGATTGGAGACGTTGCTGATTCACCGGGCACCGAGTTTGTCTACGACGTCGGGCTCGGCGGCAAGAGCAAGCTTGTGATGGCCGGCCAGTTCAGTGAGGAATACGGTTCGTCGGCGGGCGGTTTTGCCGGAGAGTGGCTCCCTTCCGGGCTGGTCGGCGTCGGCCCGGTCACCACGGTTCTGGTGCGCGAATCGCAGCTCGGTCCGACTGGTCCGACATTTCGGGGTATGCGGCTGTCCCACGACGACGAACTCGCCCTTGGCCGGATGGTAAGCATTCGCTACGGTGCCGATTTTGTGTATGCCGGATTCAACGGCACAACCTCAGCGCTGCGTCCGCGAGCCGAATTGGCAGTTCAGCTGGCACGGGCGTGGCGTGTTTCAGCGATCGTCGCAACCCATCCCTGGCAGGACGCCTCTGGTTCCGAGAGCGCGCTGCAATCAGCGCTTGATACCCTGGATGCCTTTCCGACGCTGCTGATTCGTGACGGGCGTCCGGTGCTTGAGAACGGCCTGCACGAGGAACTTGCGATCGATCACGTTCTGAGTCCCCGGGCGGATCTGATTGCGTCCGTCTTCCACGATCTTTCCACCCACACGGCCGTCATCGGTCGTGGCGGGCCCGGTAACCCCGATTTCCTGCAGGACTATTTTTCTGAAGCCTTTGCCTATGACGGCGGCGGTTCCAGTTCCGGCGGCGCAAGGCTGGTCTATCGCGAAAAAGTTTCAAAGGACCTGACCACTACGGTTGTGTATGCCTACGCGGGCGCGCTTGCCCCCAACGGCGTCGTCGCAAACGAGCTGCGCGACGAACTGGCGACACGCTATCGCCAGAGTCTTGCCGCGGCCGTTACGGCCACTGTCCCCCGAATCGGGACGAAATTTACTGCGAGCTACAAATGGCTGAACGGATCGACCGTCTCAAACCAGGACGTCTACGGCGAGTCGCTATATCACGTCGATCCGTATCTGAGCATGGAGATCCGGCAGCCGCTCCCGAGTGTTTTCCCTGGCCATATGGAAGTTCAGGCCGATATGGGTAACCTGCTAGCCCAGGGATACGTCCCAATATCGACGGGAGACGGCTCGGTAGTCCTCGTTCCTTCCTACCGCTACTTCCGAGGGGGCCTGAGCCTCCAGTTTTGATTCTTTCCGGCGTTACTGTAATTGGGAATCTACCTTCCACAAATGGGATTTGACCCGATGGTTAGATGTAACATCACTGTAATACACTCACAACAAAAAGGTTAGAGCGGCTGGATTTCGTGGTTCGCTGGAAGCTGGCGTGCTAGCATAGAGTAGCAAAAGGGTCCCGGGTGGAGCTGGATGAAGGACGGTCTTCGATTACGGCTGGGGGCGGTCACCCTGGCGCTATTGACGCTGGCGGCGGTGATATTCGCCGTTTTGAACTTCCAGCAGCGCTCGCGCTTCATCGTTCCCGATGATGGCGTCACCTGGATGGATACCCCGAGCGGCGTCATGGCCTGGCACGTCGTTTCCGGCATGCCGGGGGACCGGGCTGGAATCAAACAGGGCGACTACGTCGAAACGGTCCACGGAACCAAGATCCACCGAGCGACCGACGTAACCAAACTGCTCTGGCGTGCGGGTCCCTGGACGGAAGTCCACTACGGAATTCGTCGTGACGGCGAGGCATTCCAGGTACCGCTGGTCACCGCTCCGCAGGAAAACCCATCTTCGATTGAGAACTATCTCCGGGTCACCGCTCTGCTGTATCTGTTCATCGGGCTTTTCATTTTTGCGCGGCGCTGGAACGCCCCCCGAGCGATCCATTTCTATATCTTCTGCCTGGTATCGTTCATCCTGTACAGCTTCCACTACAGCGGCAAGCTGAACTCGTTTGACTGGACGATTTACTGGGGCAACGTGGTCGCGCTGCTGCTGCAGCCGGCCCTGCTGGTCCATTTCGCGCTCGTATTTCCGGAACGCCGGGGCACACTTTGGCCAAAGCTTGTCGGTCTGTATAGCGTTCCGCTCGCGCTGCTTGCGCTGCACATCTCGGTTGCCACCGCCACCCTCGATTTCCTTCCGTCGATCAGCAGCCGCGAATTTCTGGACACGATCGAGCTGCTCTATCTCGGTCTGTATTTCCTGGTGGCCGCGGGAATCTTTCTTGCCAGCTATTTCCGTGCTCCGAGCGGCGTGCTGAGACAGCAACTGAAGTGGGTCACCGGCGGCGCGTTCGCGGGCATCCTGCCGTTTCTGGCGTTGTATATCCTGCCGCGTTTCGTGAGCACGGTGCCGCAGTCCTGGACAAAGTTCTCGGTCTTTTCACTCGCGCTCATTCCGCTCTGCTTTGGCTACGCCATCATTCGCTACCGGCTGATGGACGTGGACATCATCTTCAAGCGCGGTCTGGCCTACACGTTTGCGACCGGGGCAGTTGTCGCCATCTATTTCCTTGCGATCGCTCTGATTGGCGAGCTGACGCACACGACGCTGACCGCGGGGCCGGCGGGAGCGATCATCGCCATTGTCGTCGCCGCATTTCTCATCCAGCCCCTGCGCGATTGGGTGCAGGCTCGCCTGGATCATTTCTTCTACCGCGACCGTCTGGACTATCGCCGCACCCTGATTGAATTCGGGCGCGCGCTTACCAATGAAGTTCGCCTCGAGCCTCTGTTGGGATCCGTGCTCGACCGGATCTCGCAGACTTTGCTGGTCGATCGTCTCGCAGTCTTTCTGGAGGACCCGGCGCATCCCGGCCAGCTGGTGCTCTCGCGCTCGATGGGACTCCGACCTGCGGGCCCGCTCGATCTCAGTTTTCTTGATCCGTCGCGTCCGGCGCTGGAGCGTGGCTGCCTGTTTTTCGAATCGGCCCGCGCCGCGACCGACGAGAGCGAATCGGTGCGTCGCACCATTGAAGAACTCGACCTGAACTACTTCATCGCCTGCCGGTTCCGCGACCGCACCGCCGCCGTGATTGGCCTGGGTAAGACCGTTGATGGCGACTATCTGTCGAGCGACGACCTCGAGCTTCTGTCGACGATCGCAGGCTACGTGGCCATCGCCGTCGAGAACGCCCGGCTCTACCATTCCCTTGAGCAGAAGGCCCTGCAGATCGAACGTCTCAAGGACTTCAGCGAGAATATTGTCGAGTCGCTGCGCATCGGCGTCGTCACCGTGGATCTGGAGGACCGGGTCGAATCGTGGAATCCGCAGCTGGAAGACCTGCTCGAAATTCCCCGAAGCGAAGCTCTGCATCGCAAGCTTGAGGACGTGCTGCCGCGCGACCTCGCCGGAGAGATCAGCGCACAAGCGGCCAGCAACCATGTTTCCGGAATCTACCGGTTCCATTTGAACACCCGCAATAACCGCCACGTGGTCGTCAACGCCTCGATCGCGCCTTTGCTCGCCAAGAACGGCGCGCGTCTGGGCCGGCTGGTCCTGCTCGACGACATCACCCAGCGCGTGCGCCTGGAAGATCAGATGGTCCAGACCGAGAAACTCACTTCGCTCGGCTTGCTGGCCGCCGGCGTTGCACACGAAGTGAATACGCCCCTTGCGGTCATCTCCAACTACATCCAGATGCTTGCCAAGCAGATTCCGGAAAACGATCCTCGGCAGAAGACCATTGAGCGCATCGTGAAGCAGACTTTCCGTGCCAGTGAGATTGTCAACAACCTGCTCAATTTTTCGCGCACCGGCGGCACCGAGCCTGTCGAAGTGGATCTGAATTCCGTGCTCGAGGAAACGCTGACGCTCGTCCAGCACCCGTTCAAGACGGCCCAGGTGAATGTCGTCCGGAACTATGCGGAGCGCCTCCCGGTGATTCTCGGTTCGACTACGCGCCTGCAGCAGGTGTTTCTGAATCTTTTCATGAACGCCCGCGACGCCATGCCCTCAGGCGGCATGCTTGAAGTCCGCACCGGGGCTCGCAACGGTTCGGTTGAAATCGAAGTCACCGATACCGGCGCAGGCATTCCTGCCGAGCACCTGCATCGCATCTTCGATCCATTTTTCACCACCAAAGCCACCGGTCGCGGAACCGGGCTAGGCCTCTCGGTGAGCTATGGCATCATCAAAGAACACGCGGGCAAGGTGGACGTGCGCTCGACGCCGGGGAAGGGCACATCGTTCCGGCTGGAGTTCCCTGTTGCCAGAAAAGCGGTTCATGCCTAGGGGCTCGATACTTGTTGTTGACGACGAGCTCGAGATCCGCGAGGGTCTTGAAGCTCTGCTGACTTCGGAAAACTTCGAAGTGACGCTGGCTGAGACCGGGCAGGCCGGCCTGCAGCGACTCGAAGACCAGCCGTTTGATCTGATGCTGCTCGACGTGAGCCTGCCGGACCGCAACGGGCTCGACATGCTGCGCGAAATCCGCCTTCGCGACCCGCATCTGTCGATCATTCTCATCACCGCCTACGGCTCGATTGATATGGCGCGTGCGGCGTTCAAGGCCGGTGCGCAGGACTACATCACCAAGCCGTGGTCGAATGACGAGCTGATTGCGCAGATTTCGATGGCGATCGAAGGCCGGCGCCTGCGCGAGGAAAACGTTCACCTGAAGCGCGCGCTCAAGCAGCGCTACAACTTCCCCAACATTATCGGCAAGAGCGAGAAAATGCTGGCCGTGCTCGATCTGGTCACTCAGGTCGCGCCTTCGCGCTCGACTGTGCTGATTTCCGGTGAAAGCGGCACGGGTAAGGAAGTCATCGCCAAGGCCATTCATGCCGCCTCGACGCGCACCGATAAGGCGTTCATCCCCATCAATACGGGTTCGATTCCGGTAGACCTGCTGGAATCGCAGCTCTTTGGCCACGTGAAGGGTGCGTTCACCAGCGCCGTCGCTTCGAAAAAAGGCCTGTTCGAAGTCGCCGACCAGGGCACGATTTTCTTCGACGAAATTTCCACGATCGGTCCGGAAACGCAGGCGAAGCTCCTGCGCGTGATTCAGGAGCGCGAATTCATGCGCCTGGGCGGCACCGAAACGATCAAGGTGGACGTCCGCATCCTGGCCGCATCCAATGAGGATCTTCGCAAGCTCGTGCGCGATGGCCGTTTCCGCGAGGATTTATTTCACCGCCTCAACGTGATCTCGATTCAACTGCCCCCGCTTCGCGATCGCAAGGAGGATATACCGCTGCTGGTCGGACGGTTCCTTGACCAGTTCTGCAAGGACAACGGCAAGCCGCCTCGCGGTTTCACGGCCGCAGCCATGAAGCTGCTCATGGATTACGAATGGCCCGGAAATATCCGCGAACTGGAGAACGCAGTCGAACGCGCCGTGGTGCTTTCCACTCTTGAGTCCATGGACGCCGATCTGTTGCCGGAAAGCGTTCGCACCCGCGAGATCGTCAAGGGTGTTCGGCTGCAGCTCGCCGAATTCCTGCCGCCGCTGCCGGGAGAAATCGGCGCGCGCAGCTCGGTGCCCCCGCCTTCGCTGTTTGAAATTCTCGAGGAAGTCGAACGGCGCATCATCGTGGACATGCTCGAGCGCACCCACTGGAACCAGACAGAAGCCGCCGAGCGCTTTCAGATTCCCCTGTCGACGCTGAATCAGAAGATCAAACGCCTGGGAATTGAGACTCGCCGCAGGCCTGGCGCTCCTCGCGGAGGGCCGGGTATCCCCTACGGCGAGGATTCCGCAGAATTCTCCGCAGGAAAATAGACCCTCGATTTTTACGTGGTGACCCAGCTCCGGGCCCGACAAAACCAGGGGCAATCGTCCCTGGACCTAACCCCTCAAACACCGGAGTCGATTTGGACGGATAAGCTTTTCAGGAAACCAGAGGTCGTCCGGCTATGTTTTCAAGGATTCGATACGGGGCGTAATCCGGCGCGACCAGCGCCTTTGGCGGGATCAGCAGAGTCTGTTCGAGCGCATACTGCCCCGACATGGCCGCATGCGCCACGCCGTCGGTGAACACTAGCCAGGTCGAAAGCGGTGGGAATTCCAGCCTCGTCTTTGGACAGTCCTTCTGAAATGCGACGTTTTCCTTCAGATAATCGTGGAATCCGAGCATGAACATGTCATAGGGCGTGCGGCCCATTCCGCGGAGGCCGAGCTTGTCGCCCCAATCCTGCACCGTGCGGCTGACCCAGGAATCTTCGGCGATTCGCTCAAGGCCCGCGTCGGTTGCGTGTTGCCGCGCAAGAACCTCGAAGCCCTCCGTCGTGTTCCACACCCGCGGTTTCGCGGGATTCAGATTCGTGAATACGCGCAGGATCCGCCCTCCGCGCGTGGGACGGCTGGGAAAAGCGTCGACGTGCAGCAGGTCATTGCGCTTATGCAGCGGCAGCCCGCGCCGTTCTTCTTCAAACGGCCGAAAGCTGGAAAAATCAATGATCCATTTCCCGGCATAGGGCTGGAGGAATTTCGTCAGGAAACCGATCAGTTGGGCGCTGTAGTTCCGCAAAATGACCCGCACTCGCTCAACCGTAGCTGTGTCACCTGCCACGCCCCTTAAAACGTCCTCGGTCGGGCGGTAGGAAACGTTCTTGTGCATCCGCAACTCGGCCCATTCTTGGGCGAGCAGAAAATCGCGGTCATCCTGAGGAAGTTCAAAGGGCAGGTCGCGGAAAAAAACGATTTGACCACGCTCCAGCAGGTCGCACCACGCGCGCGACCGCGCACCCCGCTGTTCGGGGTGCGTCCAGCCGCCGGCTAGTCTGTAGTCCTCCACTTCGATCCAGGACACATGAGCTCCGATGCCTTCAGTTCTTTGCCGCCCCGGGCGGCGTATATCCGCGCGGCATCAAGGCGGTTGAGAGTCCTTCGGCGTGCGACAAGTCCACGCCCTCGAGCCGCCTTGCGCCGAGAACCTTGAGGAAGTGCCGGTAGCCGAAATTGGGGGAGGAGGTGATGGTCGCGCGCTTTTTTGACGCCAGC
>Ga0209008_1000446_pt1 | contig 14112 bp, 7 predicted proteins | sample JacPin_JW_Ref_O3_FD_187963 | JGI IMG/M metagenome (GOLD analysis project Ga0209008, IMG submission 187963) | Forest soil microbial communities from Algoma, Ontario, Canada - Jack Pine, Ontario site 1_JW_Ref_O3 (SPAdes) (version 2) | ecosystem: Environmental > Terrestrial > Soil > Boreal...
CGATGGATTAGTGGATGCCGAGCCGCTATACGTTTCAAATCTAGCCGTGGCCGGTAATGCGCATAACGTCGTGTTTGTGGTGACTGAGCACGATTCGGCTTACGCATTTGACGCAGACACTTACGCCGAACTTTGGCATGTCAGCGTGCTGGGATCGAACGAGGTTCCCAGCGACGATCGTGGATGCGGACAAGTGGCCCCGGAGATCGGCATCACTTCCACGCCGGTGATTGCATTGAATAACCGAGGAGGCGGCGTGATGTATTTAGTAGCGATGTCGAAGGACCAGAAGGGTAACTATTTCCAGCGGCTGCATGCTTTGGACATCGCCACAGGCGCTGAAGTTTCAGGCAGCCCTACTACCATCACAGCTACATTTCCCAAGCTCTCAGGTGAGACGACGTTCGATCCCAAGATGTACAAAGAGCGCGCCTCTTTGCTTTTGGCTCACGGCATGATTTTCACAAGCTGGGCCTCGCATTGTGACAACGGAGAATACACGGGATGGGTGATCGCCTATAGCGTCGCTACTCTGCAGCAGGAAGAGGTGCTAAACGTGACGCCGAATGGCAGCGATGGAGCGATTTGGATGTCCGGCGCGGGGCCTGCTGCTGATTCAGAAGGCAAGATTTATTTGCTAGATGCCAACGGCACGTTTGACAGTACGCTGAATTCCGAGGGTTTCCCAATAAACGGGGACTTTGGGAACGGATTTCTGAAGCTGTCGACGGGCGGCGGGAAGCTGGTGGTTGAAGACTACTTCAACATGCACAACACCACGACGGAATCGAACGCAGACGAGGATCTGGGATCCGGAGGCGCGCTGGTACTGCCTGACTTCAAAGATCATGCGGGAAACACGTGGCAGCTAGCGGTAGGCGCCGGGAAGGATGGGCACATCTACGTGGTAAATCGTATGCTGATGGGGAAGTTCAATACGAAGAACGATAGCGGAATTTACCAGGAGCTCGACAAGTCGCTAGCGGGAGGGGTGTGGGCGAGCCCCGCGTATTTTCAGAACACGGTTTATTACGGCGCGGTAGGAGACTCCTTGAAAGCGTTTTCAATCGTGAACGCGAAACTGGTTGGCACACCGAGTTCAAAAACGGCAGCGACCTTTGCGTATCCGGGAACCACGCCAAGTATATCGGCAAACGGAGCTAGCAGCGGAATAATTTGGGCGGTCGAGTCTCGAGGAAGCGACGCGGGTGTACTGCATGCCTATGACGCGAGGAATCTGCGCAGTGAGCTGTACAATAGCAACCAAGCCGGCAATCGCGATAATTTTTCGGACAACAAATACATTACGCCCATGATCGCCAACGGAAAAGTATTTGTCGGCACTCCCACCGGGGTGATGGTGTTTGGCTTGCTGCAGTAAACGCCCGGATGAGCGGAGACTAGTTAAATTTTCGAAGCGAAATTCATTTCGCGCCCGAATGGAGTGCGATAGCCGCGCCAGACACTTCCGCAAGATGTGGCTACAGCGTTCAGTTGCTTTCGAGTGTCCGCAGCAATCTCGCCGGGGAGATTCAAATTGCGGGTAAAAGCATCGCCGGGGCGTATTGCGATTGTGCTAACCTGATTGCAATAAAGACGGAGAGGTGTCCGAGCGGTTTAAGGAGCACGCTTGGAAAGCGTGTGTTGGGGAAACTCAACCGTGGGTTCGAATCCCACCCTCTCCGCCATCTTCTCATTTGTCATTCTTGGTGCGGTTCCGTTAGAGAAAACGATGCTGACGGATTCCATCGGGATTGAATCCTTCATACAGGGCACTCAGGCTGGAACGCTACGTCCGATTTGCAATACTGGAACTGGCCAGATCGTGCGCGAGATGGAGAGCTTCTGCCAGGTGGAAGGCGCGGCGACCGGTGGACTGAAGAATCTGCTCACGGCAACTGAATCCGTCAGAGACGATGAGTGTGTCCAGCGGCGCTTGACGTACGGCTGGCAACAGCACGCGTTCACCGGCGGCTTGCGCGATCGAGTATTTATCACGTTCGAAGCCAAAAGGCCCGGCCATACCACAGCATCCCGAGTCAAGAGATTGCAATTCGGCGCCCATTTTAAGAATGAGCGATTCGGCGTGTGTCATTTTCATGAGCGCTTTTTGATGGCAGTGGCCGTGCAGCAAAACTTTTCGCGGAAGTTGCGGAGGTTTATAGCCGGCAGCATGGCGTTCGAGAAACTCGCTGAGAAGGAACGTCTGGCTGCGCAGACGTGAAGCGCGCGGATCATCCGGAAAAAGGTTTTGCAATTCGTCACGGAAGACGGAAGCGCAGCTCGGCTCGAGAACGACAACGGGCGTGCCGGCGTCGATGGGTCGCGCAAAGATTTCGAGGATACGCTCAAGATATTGCTTAGCCTGGTCGAGCATGCCGAAATCGTAGAGAGGGCGGCCGCAGCACGGCTGCTGGGCAGGAATCGTCACGGCGAATCCGGCATGGGTGAGGACATCGAACGCCGCACGGATTGTTTCGGGATGAAAATGGTTGTTAAAAGTGTCCACCCACAAAATGACTTCGCGGGCGCCTGCAGGCGCAGTCGGGCTCATGGATTTTCTGCGATTTTTTCGAAACGACTGCAGGAAGCTAGCCGGCGCGAGCCTGGGAATCTGGCGCTCAGGAGCTAAGCGCAGTGCGGCTCGCATGATGTGGCTGAAGCCCGGCGCGTGACTGAAGAAGTTCGCGGTGCGCGGCGAGAACGATGCGGCTCGCAGCCATTTGTCAATCTTGCCGAATGCGTGGGCAAAAAGCGGGCGACGATTTGATTCATAGAAGTGAGACAGGAACTCGGCTTTGTAAGTTGCGATGTCAACGTTTGCGGGACACTCGGACTTACACGCTTTGCACGCCAGGCAAAGATCGAGCGACTCCTTCACCTGTTTATCCTGCCAACCGCCTTTGACGATTTCTCCCTGCAGCAACTCGAAGAGCATGTGAGCGCGGCCGCGCGTGCTGTGCTCTTCCTCGAGAGTCACCATGTAACTGGGACACATCGAGCCGGTATCGTTTTTGCGGCACGCGCCGACACCGATGCATCGCTGGGCTGCTTTCGCGAACGAACCGTTGTCTTCCGGAAATTTGAAATGGGTAGCAGGCGTGAGCGACTTATAGTCTGCGCCCAGTCGTAGGTTTTCAGTGGGCAGGTATGGATCGATCACTTTGTGAGGATTCATCGCGTTCGTTGGATCCCATGCGGACTTGAATTCGCGGAACGCCTTCATTAGCTGCGGGCCGAACATTTTGGGAAGCAAGGAAGCGCGTGACTGACCATCGCCGTGCTCGCCGGAGAGCGAGCCGCCGTAAGAGAGTACGAGGTCGGCGGCGCGATCGATGAATTCGCTGTATTTGCGGATTCCGTTTTCGCTTTCAAGGTCGAAGCTCACGCGCATGTGTACGCATCCGTGCCCGAAATGCCCGTAGAAAGCGGCTTGGTAGTTGAAATCGTTCAGCAGAGCTCGTAAGTCGCGGAGATAGGGGCCGAGTTTTTCAGGCGCGACGGCGGCATCGTCCCAGCCGTCCCACTGCGGTGCAGCACCGGGCGCAAATGCGGCCGCTCGCGGCCCTGCCTCGCGAATTTGCCACACGGCGCGCGCTTCGGACTTGGTGTAAAGCCGCGCGGCGGGTGGGCCCGGCAAGCGCTTGATGTGCTCGATGAGATTCTCGGCGGTCTCCTGACATTGGACGGGATCGTCCGAGCCGAATTCGACGAGCAGGTAGCCGCGACCTTCGGGAAGTAAATCGAGGTTCGGCGCGCCTTTCTTCGCGAGGCCGTCCACCATGCTGCCTTCGAATCCTTCGAGGCCGATGGGATGGAAATTCAGAATCTCCGGAACGTGGTCGGCAGCGAGGAAAGCGTCGTTGTAACCGAGTCCGACGAGAGCACGATGCGGAGGACTATGGATCAACTTTAGCCTGGCTTCGAGCACGGTCACGCAAGTGCCTTCGGAGCCGACCAGCGCGCGCGCGACGTGAAAGCCGTTCTCGGGAAGTAGCTCATCAAGGTTGTAGCCGGAAACGCGGCGGGGAATGCGGGGGAAACGCGAGCGAATGAGGTCGGCGTACTGGTCGCGGAGCGCTTGCAGCTTGGCGTAAATCTCTCCTCGTCGGCCACCTTCACGAACGATGGCGTCTAGCTCGGCGTCGGAGTTGAGTCCAACGGTAATTTCGGTACCGTCATACAACAGAATCTTCAGTTCCTCGACGTTGTCGACAGTCTTGCCACCCAGCAGCGAATGCGTGCCGCAGGAATTGTTGCCGATCATCCCACCGATGGTGCAACGGTTGTGGGTGGAAGGATCCGGCGCAAAAGTTAGCCCGTGGGTCTCGGCGCGGTCTCGCAAAGTATCGAGAACGAGGCCGGGCTGGACGCGAGCGTATCTCTGCTCGACGTTGAGTTCGAGAATCTGATTCATGTACTTGGTGAAATCCAATACGACGGCGACGTTGCAGGATTGTCCGGCTAAGCTGGTGCCCGCGCCTCGCGGGAGTACCGGAGCGTTGAATTTTCTGCAGGCAGTGACGGCTGCAATGACGTCGTCGGAATCGCGCGGGACAACCAGGCCGATAGGGAACTGGCGGTAGTTCGAAGCGTCAGTGGCGTAGAGCGCGCGGCTACCGCGGTCGAAGCGCACTTCGCCGCGCACAACGCGCTTCAGTTCGCGCTCGAGTTCAGACGCTTGCGAAAAGGAGTCAACAGGCTTTGCGTGGGAGCTTAACGGCAGCGGTTCGATGAAATGCAAATCGTTCACGGCGTTCGTATCCCGGCAGACTTATTATCTGCGTCAAGCAGCCGATTGCCTGGCCCGGGTTCATCCGAAATGCCGGGACTGAAACGGTGAAGCGTGACCCGGTGATGAATCACGTGAGCGATGGGACAGGTTGGCGCATTCCGCTTGCCGCGGTGAGGGAATCGAGTGCGGCGGCAACTCCGCCATCTTTGTGAGGTACGCCCGCGAGCCGAAGCCCCATCTCGACTCCGCTGAGGGTTCCGGCAAGCATCAGGTCGTTGAAGCTTCCCAGGTGGCCGATGCGAAATACTTTGCCGGCGACTTTAGAAAGACCGGCGCCGAGGGACATGTCGAAGTTTTCGAGAATTATTTTCCGAAGATTGTCGGCGTTATGGCCTTCGGGCATCCGTACGGCAGTTAGAGCGTTCGAATACTCGCGAGGTTCTTCGCAATTAATTTCGAGGCCCCACGCGCGCACGGCCGCGCGGGTGGCTTCGCCGTGGCGCTGATGCCGCTGAAACACGTTGGGCAAGCCCTCTTCACCGAGCATGTGCAGCGCTTCACGCAGACCGAACAGCATATTGGTGGCCGGTGTAAACGGAAAGAATCCCGTGCGGTTTGACTCGAACATCTGCTGCCAATCCCAATAGGCTCTCGGCAACTTGGCCGTCTTGCTCGCGGCCAGCGCCTTTTCCGAAATGGCATTGAAGCTGAGGCCGGGCGGAAGCATCATCCCTTTTTGTGAACCAGCGACGGTGACGTCAACGCCCCATTCGTCATGACGAAAATCGAGAGAACCCAGGGAGGAAATTGCGTCAACCATCAGCAGCGCAGGATGGTGCGCGCGGTCCATGGCGGCGCGAATTTCGGAGATGCGGCTAGTTACGCCGGTCGAAGTCTCGCTGTGGACTACCAGGACGGCTTTGAAGCTACGATCTTTGTCGGCAGCCAGACGCGCTTCTATTTCCGAAGGCACGGCGCCGTGGCGCCAGTTGCCGGGCAAGTATTCGACTTGGACACCAAAATTTTCGGCTACCTGGCGCCAGAGCTGCGAAAAGTGGCCTGTCTCAAACATCAGCACGCGATCGCCCGGCGAAAGCGTGTTGACGATAGCAGCTTCCCACGCGCCAGTGCCGGAACCTGGGTAGATCACCACAGAACCGCGCGTCTGAAAGATCGGGCGCAGGCCTTCCAGAACCTCTACTGCGAGCTTCGCGAACTCAGGACTGCGGTGGTCAATGACGGGTCGGTCGATGGCTCGCAGAACGCGGTCGGGAACGTTCGTAGGGCCTGGAATCTGAAGAAAGTGGCGGCCAGTGTGAATCATGGTTGCTCCGACGAATAATGGTGATGGTGCGCGAGGAATTCTATATCAGATTGCGGCGTGTGGCGAGACTAGGCGGTTTCGCTTTTCGCGCGGTCGGTTGGAGACACCGATTTTGCGGCCGTTGGTTCCTGTGTTACAAGATGCTGGAAACTTTCATTCCAGCGCAATGTTGAAATCGCCGTCCGTGCCTAACCGAATCCATACGCCAAACGATGCAATCGCTGCTTCCGATTCCGAGCTACTGAAGAGCCTTGGACTGTTCGACGCCAGTATGATCGTCGCAGGCTCGATGATCGGCTCAGGAATTTTCATCGTTTCCGCGGGAATCGCCCGGCAAGTTGGCAGCCCTGTTTTGCTACTCGTCGTCTGGTTGATGAGTGGTTTGATGACCGCGATGGCGGCTCTTTGCTACGGGGAGCTTGCCGCAGCGATGCCCATCGCCGGCGGCGAGTACATTTTCTTGCGCGAGTCACTGGGTCCGCTGTGGGGCTTTTTATACGGATGGACCACGCTGCTAGTGATTCAGACGGCCACTATTGCGGCGGTGGCCATTGCGTTCGCGAACTTCACCGGGGTGCTCTTCTCCCGTATTTCATCGGCCGCATGGATATGGAAGCTGGGGACGTTCGGACCCTATAAAATGGCGTTTGGAGCGTTAGGTCCGTACGAAATCGGGCTGAACACCCAAAACCTCCTGGCAATCTCGTCGATAGTTTTTCTCACTTGGATGAATACGCGTGGTCTGCGCACTGGCGCCTGGGTACAGAATGTTTTCACGGTTGCAAAAATTGCCGCTCTGGGCGGATTGACGCTACTGGGTTTTGCGTTCGCGACACAAGCCGCGCGCGATTCCAACTTCAGCGATTTTTGGCGGAACGCGCGCTTCTCAGAACTGCACAGCTATCAAGCTGGCCAAGACACTGTGTGGGTAGGTGTCCTAACACTCGTTGGTCTCGCCATGGTCGGCGCTCTCTTTTCTTCCAGCGCATGGACTAACGTCACGTACATCGCTTCGGAAGTGAGGAACCCGAGACGTAATCTGCCCCTTGCCCTGGTTCTAGGCACTGGAATTGTGACGGTGCTCTACGTTTTGGCGAACTTTGCTTATCTCAACGTGCTGCCACTGGTGGGGACTTCTGATGGAGGCTCCGTTCTGGCCCGGGGAATCCAATTCGCAATTGGGGATCGCGTGGGGACGGCTGTCGCCGAAGCGATTGTCGGGCCAAGCGGCGCGGTGCTGGTGGCCGTCGCCGTTATGATTTCCACATTTGGCTGTAACAATGGACTGATCCTGGCCGGGGCGCGCGTTTATTACGCGATGGCCAAGGATGGAGTGTTTTTCGAAAGCGTTGGCGACGTAAACCGCCACAACACACCTTCGGTTGCGTTGTGGGTTCAATGCATATGGGCCTGCGTGTTGTGTCTTTCCGGTACGTACGGACAGCTGCTCGAATTTCTGGTTTTCGCTGTCGTTATGTTCTACGTACTCACTGTCGTTGGTCTTTTTGTCTTGCGCTTCCGGCGGCCGGACATGGAACGACCCTATCGAGTATGGGGTTATCCAGTGCTGCCCGGAATCTATCTGTTGCTTGCTTTATTCATAGAAGTGCAATTGTTGCGTTACAAGCCGCAGTACACTTGGCCAGGATTGCTCATAATTTTATCGGGAGTGCCGGTTTATTGGCTCTGGCGAAGGTCGGAGAACGCGAGATTGCGAAAAAAATCGTGAATGCAGAGCTAGGTGTTCGAATCGTTGCGCGATAATCGGGAGAGAGCAGTGAGGGCGACGCTGGCCTGGCGCAGCGTTTTTGCTACCGCCGCTGCAATCGCCGGAGCGCCTGGAGTGTCACCGTGGATGCAAATGGTCTGCGCGTTCGCTACGATCTCGGATCCATCGCAGGCAATAACCGTCCTTCGTTCCGCGATGCGCAATGCTTGTTGCCCCGCTTCCGCGGCATCGCGTATCAACGCATCCTCGAATCTGCGTGAGCGCAAAGTGCCGTCGGCTTCGTAGCGCCGGTCGGCGAATGCTTCCGCGAACACTCGGAAGCCTGCATCTCGAAAGACATCCAGCATCAGTGATCCAGCCAGGCCGACCAGCGCGACGTCCCGATTCCAGCGCGCGACTCCGTCGGCAATTGCCTGGGCCACGACGCGATTCGCCGCGGCTTGATTGTAAAGTGCGCCGTGCGGCTTTACGTGCGTCACAATTGCTCCGCATTCGGCGGCAACTTCGGCGAGTGCCTGCACTTGCTCGAATACCGAATCCGAGATCATTTCCGGCGGCAACTTCAATTCAATTCGGCCGAAATTCGCGCGATCCGGATAGCCAGGATGCGCGCCGATATCGAGCTTCCAGCGAAGCGCCTGTTCAACTGTTGCTTTCATGGTTCGAGAGTCGCCGGCATGTCCACCGCAGGCAATGTTGACCGACGTCAGTGACGGCATTAGCGATTCCTGAGTGCCATCAGTGATGGCTTCCGGTAATTCGCCCATGTCGCAATTCAAATCAATGCGTTTCATTCGAGGATCAACTCTTTTGATGACAGCAGTTTTTCCTGTTCGATTAGCAGGGAGCGCGCTGCTTCGAATGTAACCTGTTCGAATCGTATCTCATCGCGGGGGCGAAGTTGTCCCACGCGGTGAAGGTCCACGGAGATTACGTTCGCGATCTTGGGATAGCCGCCGGTGGTTTGCTGCTCCACAAAAAGAATGATGGGCGAGCCTCGGGTGGGGACCGCCTTCCGTAATCATATGGCTTACGCTGCGTTGTGACACGGCGGCGCGTTCACGGCCGTCTTCGAGTCCGGTCTCAAGCCCCCTCTCAAGCCCACTTTCAAGTCGAAGTCCCATGCGATTCGATTGCTCGCCTACGCGATAAGTACTTGCATAAAACGAGCGCAGCGATGACTCAGAAAACCAATCGGCTTGCGGACCCGCAGTAACGCGCAAGACCTTGCGACGCGACAAATGTTCCGATATGGCTGGAGCTATGGTTCGCCGACGGAAAGGCTCGGTCGAGGATTCGATGCGGACCACATCTCCTTTCTGCAGAGGCCGACCCTCGAAGCCACCGAGCCCAGTCAAGATATGGGTCGATGCGCTTCGTAGAAACGGCTTCACGGAGATTCCGCCTTGAACGCAGAGATAACAGCGGGCACCCGACTTCGTAGGACCCAGGCGAATCGTTTGGCCCGGCCGAGCTTCCACTGATGTACTCAGGTTGAGGCTGACATCATCCAAAGTCGCGCCGAAATCGGAGCCTGTTAACGCCACGATTGCTCCTTGCGGAAAAATAAATGTTCCGCCGAGAAGCATCATCTCCAATCCAGCTGCCCCTTCATGATTGCCGACCAGTCGGTTTCCAAGGCGCAGTGAGATCGGATCGGCAGCTCCAGACGGTGAGACACCGACGGGACCGAAACCCTGTCGCCCTAAATCTTGCACGGTGGTCAGTAGGCCCGGTGCCTGAACCTGAATTGTGCTCATGCATTCTCCAACTCGGCGAATCGCGCGGCAGAAATCGGAGTAAAGCGCACGCGATCACCGATGGAGAGAAAGCTCATGGCCTTGCGATCCGGGCAGAACATCGCGATGGGAGTGCGTCCGATTATTCGCCAGCCGCCGGGCGTAGCAAACGGGTACACACCGGTCTGGTTGCCAGCGATCGCAACACTGCCTGGAGGCGTGGTGAGGCGCGGACTATCCAGCCGCGGTGTTGCCAGCGCTTCCGGCAATTCGCCTAGATACGCAAACCCAGGAACGAATCCAAGGAAGAAAACTGTGTAAGTAACCGAAGCGTGCAATTCGATTACTTGTCCTGGCGTCATCCCGTGTAACGCGGCAACGTCGTTCAAGTCTGGACCGGATTCTCCTCCATAACACGTTGGGACTTGCATATCCCGCCCTTCGGGAAGATCAACGGCATCCAGTCGTTCGAGATAGCCAAGCAGAATTGCTTCCAATTCAGCGTGATGGAGCCTAAGCGCGTCGAAACTGATAAGAATTGAGCAGTACGCCGGGTTGAGATTTCGTACGCCGATGATTGGTTCGCGCTCCAGCAAATGGAGCAATCTTCTGACTCGCTGGTGAGCCCGTAGCGTTATCTGTTCGCCGAAGTAAACGAGCAGCGATTGATCGCTCGCGGGTTGGAATCGCACGCCGTCGGTCGTTGATTTCTGCATTTTGGCGGGAATTATATAGTACGTGGGATTGTATACGGAGGATGTGGCATTAACTTCCCGACTGCGGGCACTGTTGCCCTATTGAATGATGGGATTGGCTGCCTGCGCGCTGGTCGCGCGGCGCTGGGCCGGCACGGCGATGGTTCGCTGCTTCTGTTTTCGCCAGCGCGCAAGGATGGGCTCCCAGGTCTGCGCGACGCTACATGGCAGACTGACCGGCTGGAGACGAACCAACAAAAATGATGACGATGAATATCTCAAAAGACGGCGCGCCTTGGGGCTGTCGGTGAGGCGAACGTGTTCCAAGAGTGTTTGACGTAGCCAGGCGCGCTCGGGCTCTTCGATTTCCACGGGACGCACGAATTCCGAATTGTAATCGGTGGCGGCCAGGGACTTGCGGAGGGCATATACCAGACCGCCTGTCATCCCAGATCCGAGGTTGATTCCGGCGCGACCCAGCAAAATTACTACACCGGCAGTCATGTACTCGCATCCGTGTTGACCAACGCCTTCGACGACGGCGAGAGCGCCGCTGTTGCGGATGGCGAAGCGTTCCCCGGCACGTCCGGCGATATAGAGTTCACCGCTGGTCGCTCCGTAAAGTATGGTGTTACCGGCCAGAACATCGCCGCGTTGCGAAGCATCCGGCCCTGCGGTGATTGCAATTGTGCCGCCGCTCAAACTCTTGCCGACGTAATCGTTTGCTTCTCCGGTGAGGCGAAAGCTTATGCCGGAAATCAGGAACGCTCCGAAACTTTGTCCGGCGGTGCCACGAAATTCGCAATGTATTTTTTCCTCGCCGAGACCGGAGTATTCCGTGCGGCGAAGGATTTGACCGCTCAGATGCGCGCCTATACTGCGGTCCGCGTTCGTGATAGCGAGTTGAAGCGGCTTGATGAGCCGGGCATTGCCTTGGCCGAGCGCGGCCGCGAGTTCTTGGTGAACGCCTTTGCAGTCCACGAGCATTCCGTTTGACTGCGTGCCGGAAGGGATGATGGGCGCCAAAAGGTCTGCGAAGAATTGCTGCCCACTTTCCTCGAAGCGCGGCTTCAACAATTCTGCCGCGCCGATAATTTCGTCAAGCGAACGTACGCCAAGCTGGCTCAGCCGCTCTCGAACTTCGGCGGCAACGCCTCGGAAATAGGCCATCGCCATTTCCGGTTTGCCTTCGAAGCGCGCGCGGTATTTTTCGTCCTGGGTGGCGATGCCCGCCGGGCAAGTATTCAAGTGGCACTGGCGAGCCATCACACAGCCGATTGAAAGAAGTGCGGCGGTGCCGAAGCCATATTCATCAGCGCCCAGAAGAGCGGCGATGATCACGTCGCGACCAAATTTGATGCCGCCGTCCACACGCAGACGCACGCGCGCGCGAAAGCCGGTGAGCAGCAGCGCTTTGTGCGCTTCACGCAAGCCAACTTCCCAAGGCAGGCCGGTATTCTTGATGGACGTGAGCGGTGATGCGCCGGTGCCACCGTCGAAGCCGGCGATGGTGATGACGTCCGCGCCGGCTTTGGCCACGCCAGCAGCGATGATTCCGACGCCGGCGCCGGAGACAAGTTTCACGCCGATGCGGGCTAGGGGATTAATAGCGCGCAAATCGTAAATGAGCTGCGCCAAGTCTTCGATACTGTAGATGTCGTGGTGTGGCGGCGGAGAAATCAACGACATACCCGGCACCGCGTGGCGCGTACGCGCAATGAAAGGTGTGACTTTGATCGCAGGGAGTTGTCCCCCTTCGCCGGGCTTCGAACCTTGTGCCATTTTTATTTCGAGCTCGTCGGCGCGGACGAGATATTCCGCGGTAACGCCGAAACGCGCGGAGGCCACTTGCTTCACGCGGTTTGCTGCTTCGGGCTCGAAGCGGTACACATCGCTGTCTTCGCCGCCCTCGCCTGTATTGCTGCGCCCGCCCAGGCGATTCATGGCAATCGCGAGAGTATGGACAGCTTCAGGACCGAGTGCGCCGAGCGACATGGCCTGCGTGCTGAAGCGGGAGAGAATCGCGGCGTCAGGCTCGACTTCATGGATTGAAATTGGAGAATTGCCGGGCGCGATCGAGACGAGGTCGCGAATCGCTACGGGCTCGCGCGTCTCGGCTAGCTCGGCGAAAGCTCGATACCCTTCGCGCGTCGGCGACTGAATGTATTTGTGCATGCGACGCACGAGTTCAGGTGAACTGGCGTGTTGTTCCCCGGCATGACGGAAACGGTAAAGACCCGCATCGTTCATTTCCGCGGAGCCGGGCTTGAACGCGGTGGTGTGGCGGTCGAGGCTGTCGCGCAATATATCATCAAGATTTTTCCCGCCGAGGACCGGGACGGCGTCTTCAAAAAATGTGTCGAGTATGTCTTCGCCAAGGCCCACGGCTTCGAAGAGATGGCTGTTTCGATAGCTGCCGATGGACGAGATGCCCATACGAGCAATAACTTTGCGCAGGCCTGCTTCCACGCCGGTGCGGTAGCGCGCAGCGCCGCCTGGCTTCAAAGCTTCTGACATTTCGAGCGCGAGATACGGAAAGATGGCGCTCGCGCCGACGGCGATGAGCATGGCGAGGTGGTGGGTCTCAATGACTTGCCCGGTTTCGATAATTAACGGAATTTGCCAGGCATCGCATTCGACCAGATTTTTCCAGGTTGCGGCGAGCGCGAGCATCGCGGGAAGGGCCGCGCGGCCGACGCTGATGTTGCGGTCGCTTAGAACAATCAGCCGAGGCTGGGTGAACTCAGACGCGGCAACCCGAGCTTCGCCGCGAATCCGAGCGAGCGCAGTGTGTGCGCCTTGGACTCCGGTTGCTGATTCGAAAGTTATATCAAAGGTGTCCACCGAACCATCCATGTGCGACCGAATTTTCTCGATTTGGCCGGCGTCCAGAAGCGGCGACTCGACGAAAAGCGTTTTGGCCAGATGGACCTCGAGCGACATGACGTGCGCTTCGCGAAGGGGATCGATCGGGGGATTGGTCACTTGAGCGAAGCGCTGCTTGCAGTAATCCCACAGTGGCCGTCGCGAGGAGGAGATAAACGCAGGAGGAGCGTCGTCACCCATGCTCCAAACCGCTTCTTTTCCTTCCAAGCCAAGGGACTGGAAAAGCATGCGGTATTGATCTTCACTCCAACCGAGAGCAGCAGCGACGCGCTTGGGATCTTTAGTGAAAGAACCTGAAAACTTTGGGGACGATTCGATCTTGCGCGCGGGGCGCCAGTCTTCGTTTTCGGACCCGACAGCCAAAAGTTTGGCAATATCGTTGCCCCGCCAGAGTAATCCTTCAGCAGGGTCAACGACGATCATTTCCCCGGGACCCAGACGCATGCGCTCGTCTATTTGCTTGTCGTAGAAATCAGAAAGCCCTACTTCGGAGCCGGCCACGACCAAGCCATCGGACGTAACGGTGTAACGAAGAGGGCGCAAGCCATTGCGGTCAAGTTTCGCGCCGACGTATCGGCCGTCGCTGAAAACGAGTGCGGCCGGCCCGTCCCACGGTTCCTGCTCGCGGGATTGAGTCTGCAAAAAGAGCTTTAAGTCCGGGCTGAGATCGGGATCGGCTTCCCACACCGGGGGGACCAACCGCAACATCGCGGCGGCAATGCTGTAATCGCGGCGCAGATGCACTTCGAGAGCATTGTCGAAACTCGCCGAGTCGCTTACGCCCGATTCGAGAACGTGACACCATTCCGGGGCTCCCATTTCTCGCAGGATTGATTTTTCGCGCGCGCGCATCCAGCGCCTGTTCGGCACAATCGTGTTGATTTCACCGTTGTGCGCGATGAACCGGAATGGCTGCGCCAGAGACCAAGTAGGCCGCGTGTTTGTGGAATAGCGTTGGTGAAAGATGGCGAATGACGCTTGGAATTGCGAATGAGCGACGTCCG
>Ga0209008_1000447_pt1 | contig 14080 bp, 7 predicted proteins | sample JacPin_JW_Ref_O3_FD_187963 | JGI IMG/M metagenome (GOLD analysis project Ga0209008, IMG submission 187963) | Forest soil microbial communities from Algoma, Ontario, Canada - Jack Pine, Ontario site 1_JW_Ref_O3 (SPAdes) (version 2) | ecosystem: Environmental > Terrestrial > Soil > Boreal...
GGGCCGGGGTCGGCCGGCACGGCGAGCGGCGGCAGCAGCGACAGCGACCCGACGACTAGCGCGACGGGTTCCGCGGACGGCTCCGATCTCAGCGGCTCGCTTTCGGCGAACAGCAACAACAATGCCGCGTCCAATTCCGGCTCCAGCAGCACGCCGGACTTTAACGCGCTGCTCGGCGCGGGGGGACCCGGCGGAGGCTTCGGCGCGCCAGGAATTTTCGGCCCCGGATTCCCCGGATTCGGCGGCGGATTCGGCGGTGGATTTGAACATCATTCCTTTGGCGCCGATGCCGGAGGAGCAGAAGGCGCAGCGGCTGTGGCTGGCACCGGCGGAGCTTTTTCCGGCACCCATATCGGCGAACCAGCGGGCGGACACGGTGGAGCGGAGAATCCCGGAGCAGGGCATGGCGAATTTGGCGAGCACTTCGGACGGGGCGGTTTCCGGCAAGAGGGCCTGAACAGTTTTGCCGGAGTGGTGAAGTTCACCGAGCGCGAGCCGGATACCAAGGTCAAGCCGGTGATTCACGCGCTGGGCGTGGATCGCGCGAGCCAGCAAGTATGGGCGGCGGTCGGCGACATGCTGCTGCGTTTCGACCGCGACGGAAATCTGCTGGACATCTACCGGGTGGCCACCACCCAGGGTGCGGCGCTGCAGCCCGTGGGAATTTTGGTGGAACCAGAGCGCATCCTGCTGGTTGCCGATCCTGCTGGGATTTACGAATTCGCGCGTCCTGACAAATCACAACCCACGGGGAAGCAAGCCCTCAAGTCGGAATCTCCCGCGCCGTAATTTCGCCACTGCAAATCCCGATTTCCACAGCGCGCAGCCGCTGCTGCTTGCCACAAGCGTGCGAGCGTATCACTCGCGTCGGCACACGAACTCACAGCAATTGCCGTGCGGCGGGGCTCTACGGGCGTGGAATTGCATCCGAGGGGATCGGGCAGTAGTGGGCCAGTTTCCGATAACGGCTTTACCCGGGCTACGGTCCGCTACCTGGCAAACGCTCCCCCCGAAAGTCATCAGTAAACAATCGGTACGAACCGGTTCCTCGATGAGTGACTTGGCGATGTGGCGGACACCGACCTGAAACAGAAAGGTCCTTCGTCGATGACGAGGCCGGCGGCTAAGAGGAACAGCAAAACCGGGTCAACGCTATCGTTGGCGGAACATGCTTGTTTCAAATAACAGCGTTTCACGCCCCTCTGCATCAGGTTTCGTGCAGCGCCTCGATGGGAGCAATTTGCGTGGCGCGCCAAAGCGGAATCGCCGCTGAGAGCGACACGATCAGGAATGCCGCCAACGCAGCAGAGGAGAAAATGACTGGATCGCGGGTAGACACCCCGAAGACGAGGCTGTTGAGCCATCGCGATGCGCCCCAACTTCCTGCGAGCCCTACAACCAAACCAATCGCGCCTAACCTCACAACTTGCTTTCCAGTGCGACGTAAGATGGCGAGGGTCCCCGCTCCCATTGCCATACGAATGGCGATTTCCTGCCTTCGGCAGCTAACCCAGTAGTTGAAGACGCCATAGCAACCGATGCTGGCCAGGACCACCGCAATCGCGGCGAACAGGACCAGCAGAAGCGTGGTGAAGCGACGCTGTACAAGTGTGGCACCGAGCCAGGTATCGGCGGTCTTCAAAGATTGAATCGGAACGTTGTCGTCGATCGAAGCCAATGTTTGCCGCGCGGTTGCAATCATGCTCTCCGGGCTACCCTTGGTTCGTATCATCACGACCATCGCGGCATCTGCGCGCTGAGCGGCCGGCAAATAGATCTCCGGCAAGGGCGGGCTGTCCAATCCTATTTGCGGCACATTGGCCGCAACGCCGACAATTTCAATGACGGGACCTTCCATGTAGGGCCCGCCGACTTTAATGTGCTGGCCAAGAGCGGATTGGAGGTCCTTCCACCACGCACGCGCAATCTCTTCATTGATCACCGCGACCGTCGGTCCACCCGCCCTATCCTCATCGGAGAAAGCACGTCCCGCTACGAGCGGAATGCGCATGGTCCGGAAGTACGCCGCGTCAGCCATATTGATCAGCGTGACCGGCACATCCTGCGAGCCGGGCGTTGGTCTCTCCATAACGGAATACCACCAGTCCCGACAGTCGCCCGCCGCCGGAGGACAGTTCACTGCGCCCACCGATTCGACTCCCGGCTGCGCGCGAAGCGCTGCTTCGAGACGCGCGTAGAAGTCGAGAATGCGCTCCTCGCTTTTGTAAGGTAAAGCTGGCAATTGCAGCTCGAGTGCGAGCAACTGCTTAGACTCAAACCCTGGATTCAGATTCTCGGCAGCCCACAGGCTCCGCAGCAGAATCCCTGAAGTGAAAAGCAAGATGACCGCTACTGCGATCTCCGCGATCACCAGGCCTCCACGCAGCGCGTTCCCAACCCGGCTGTTGCCCGAGCCGGTGCTGCTCTCTTTCAGCAGAATCGTCAGATTCACCTTTTCTGAACTAACCAGCGGCACCAGGGAGCACACCAGTGCCACTGCCAGCGTGAGCGCCAAAGCGAAAATCAGCACCGGCTGGTTCAAGTTGGCTTCTGAAAGCCGGGGAATATCGCGTGGCCCGAGTACCTCGATGGTGCGTAGTCCAAAGCCTGCGAGCGCGATTCCGAAGGCACCGCCTAGCAGTGTTATCAGCAAAGTCTCTGTCAGGAGCTGCCGTGCAAGCCGCCTGCGCCCCGCGCCAATTGCAGTCCGAATTGCCATTTCGCGCGCGCGAGTGGTCATGCGAATCAGCAGCAAGCCGCCGATGTTCGCGCACGCCAGAACCAGTATCAGGCAAACCGAAGCCATCAAGAGGACGAACACCTGCCTTAGGTCGCCCGTTCGGTGCTCCGTCAGAAACTCGGCAAACGCGCGATGGTCGCTTTCCGGGCCCGGATCTGCCTGCGCGAGCCGCTGCATGATCGTGTCCAAGTCCGCGCGCGCTTGGGATAGCGTGACTCCAGGTTTGACCAGCCCGAGCACGCGCATCCATTCGTGTGCGTCGCGCTTTGAAACCTGCGCGACGGAAGGACGGAATGGAAGGTAGTAATCGACCGGCGGGAGGAAGAAGCCAGGATCTCGGGCCAGCACGCCGATCACGATGTATGCAGTTCCGTTCAGGGTCACCGCCTTGCCGATGATCTGTGGATCTGCTGAAAGGGTTTCGGCCCAGAAGGCCCTCGTCACCACGACGACCGTCGCAGAAGATTGCGATTCGTCATCGCTGGCAGTAAACAGCCTGCCCATTATCGGACGGGAGCCAGTCAGCCGAAAAAAATCGCGCGTGACGACACCGGCGTGTGTGAGCACGGCCTGACCACGGCCTGTGAGCGTCAGATCATCATTCTCGAAGGCAGCCATCGACTCGAAGGTGTGATTCTCCATCCTCCAGTGTTGGAAATTGATCCAGGTTACGCTGATGCCGCTGGCTTTCGCGGATGACTCGCCGAGCCACACCAGACGATCGCCCGAAGGAAAAGGCAGCGGCTTGAGAAGAACGGCATACACCGCGCTGAAGATGGCGGTGTTTGCGCCGATTCCGACAGCCAACGTCAGAATCACGATCAGCGAGAAGACGCGCGCTCTCCAGATACCTCGCGCCGCGAAGCGAAGGTCTTGCAAGAACGATTCAAACGTAGGGAATTGCCACGTTTCATAGCTTCGCTCGCGCACGGTGGTCTGATTACCAAAGTGGCGCTGCGCCGCGGCACGCGCCTCGTCCAGCGGCATGCCCTGCTCCAGATTCCCATCGATCAGGAACTGAAGATGAGCGTCCATCTCTTGCTGTAATTCGTTGGCGAGATTGCTTCTTCCCAGGGCGCGTGCCACCTTCGACCACCATTGGCGCATGAGATCAACCCTCCGGTGCCAAAATCCTTTCCATGGCTAGAGCAAATCGCTGCCACTTCGAAGTTGCCTTCACCAGTTGCTTGCGCCCGGCCGGCGTCAGACTGTAATACCGGGCGCGGCGCCCGTTGGGCGAAGTCTTCCACTGTGCGGAAATCCATTCGCACTGAAGAAGACGCTGGAGTGCAGGGTACAGTGAGCCGTTGTCGACGAGAAATTCACTGTCGGATTGTTTTTGCAGGAACTGCGAGATTCCATAGGCGTGGTTGGACTCTAGCTTGAGGCTCCGGAGGATTAGCACTTCAAGAGTTCCCTGAAGCAGTTCGAGCCTGTTATTAGGTAGCCTATCTACAGTAGACACCCTACCTGTATAAGATAAAAGCTGGGGTTTGTCAAGCGAGCCTGCCAAGGCCAACCTCCAGACCCGGAAGCGTACCTGTCGCCACAAAACCGGGGAGGAAGCTTGGCGAGGCGGGGGGTTGGCCGGAAATCCAGTCGAATGTCCCAAGCAAAATTCGGTTTGATTTCCGCTCTCGTGTGGCGCTTGCAGGCTCAACTGTTGCGAACAGGCCTAACCGCTCATCCAGCTTCAGTTTGGGGTTTCCGAGTGGATCAGTAACGAAAAATGCGCTTGTGTTTACCAATCCAATTCCACTTGGACGTATAGTCGCGTGATCGGAAACTGGCCCACGACCGATCGGGCAATCTAGCGGCGAAAATTCCGGCGCTGCGATACGCTGAGGATTGGTTCGGGTATTCCGTTTTCGAGTAATTTTGCGAACTGTTCGGGGAGGACCGGCCGGCTGAAATAATAGCCTTGGGCCTCGTCGCACTGCCGCGCCTGAAGAAATGCCAGCTCTTCCTGTGTTTCCACGCCTTCGGCTACCACGCGCAGCTTCAGACTGCGGCCCATGCTGATCACGGCGGTGACGATGGTGGTCTCGTCCGGAGCAGTGGTGATCTGGCGGATGAACGACTGATCGATTTTCAGGGCGTCAATCGGAAACTTGCGCAGATAGCTGAGGCTGGAATAACCCGTGCCGAAGTCATCCACAGCCATCTGCACGCCGCTGGCCCGCAGTGTCTTCAGGATGGCCTGCGTGGATTCGGCGCGTTTCATCAAGACGCTTTCGGTTAGTTCCAGCTCCAGCAATTTGGGATCGAGACACTCCTCGCGCAAGATTCTGAATACGCCGTCGAGAAAACCCTCGTCGCGAAACTGCAGCGCGGAGATATTCACGGCCATGGCAATCAGCGGCAAGCCCTGCTTCACCCAGGTGCAGGCTTGTTTGCAAGCTTCGCGCAGCACCCAGTTGCCGATGGGCACGATCAAGCCGCAGTCTTCCGCGATGGGAATAAAATCGCTCGGTGGGACCAGCCCGCGCACGGGATGTTTCCAGCGGATCAAAGCTTCTGCGCCAGAAATCTGCCCGGTGCTCAAATTGACCTTGGGTTGGTAGTGCACCACGAATTCTTCGCGCTCCAGTGCCCGCCGTAGACTTTCCTCGATGGATTGGCGCTCCACGGCGCGCACATTCATCGCGGGCTTAAAGAACTGATAGCTCTGCCGCCCGTTTTCCTTGGCCTGATACATGGCGGTGTCCGCGTTCTTGATGAGCGTTTCCGCGTCGGAGCCGTCGTCGGGAAAGACGCTCAAGCCGATGCTGGTGGTGACGTGCAAGTCGTGCTGGTCAATGCAGTGAGCCTCGGCCACCGTCTGCAACATTCTTCTGGCGGTGATGGCGGCATCTTCGGATTGGCCCACCTCGGTGAGCAGCACCACGAATTCGTCGCCGCCCGGGCGGCTGACGGTATCGGAACCGCGCACGCAATCCACCAGGCGCTTGGCAACGGATTGCAAAAGTTTGTCGCCGGTGGGATGGCCCAGCGAATCGTTGATGTGCTTGAATCCATCCAGATCCAGGAACAGCACGGCAACTTTTTTGGAATGACGCTGCGCCCAGGCGATGGCCTGGCTCACACGGTCGTTCAGCAGCATGCGATTGGGCATGCCCGTCAGGAAATCGTGCTGCGCCGAATGGGTCATCTCCAGGGCCATGGCGCGCGCCGCGCTCACATCGCGAAACACGATCACCGCTCCCGTGGCCTTTCCTTCCCGGTCATGGATGGGCGCGACGGAATCTTCGATGGGAATCTCCGTGCCATCGCGCCGCACCAGGATGCAGTTCGCCGGCAGGTGCACCGTGCAGTTTTGTTCGACGGATCGCTCCATCGGATTCGGAGTGGGTTCGCGGGTGTTGGCGTCCAGAATGCGAAAGACTTCGGCCATCGGCCGGCCGAAGGCATCCTGCCGCGACCAACTCGTCATTTTTTCCGCCACCAGATTCAGAAAGGTGATGTTTCCAGAAGCATCCGTGCAAATCACGGCGTCGCCGATGCAATTCAGTGTGACTTGGGCGCGTTCCTTCTCGACGAAAAGCGCCTCCTCCATGGACTTGCGCTCGACGGCGTAACGCAGGGCGCGCAGCAGCCCTTTGGTTTCGATCTGGCCCTTGATGAGATAGTCTTGCGCGCCCACTTGAAGGGCGTTTCCGGCCAGGGACTCATCGTCCAAACTCGTCAGCACCACCAGCGGAACGCGCGGCGCGGCGGCATGTGCGCGGCGCACGGCATCCAATCCCTGTGAATCGGGCAACCCGAGATCCAGCAAGATAATGTCAATGGGATCCTCGACAAGGCACTTCTCCGCCTCGCTCATGCTCCCCACGCGCATCACTGCGGTATCGGTCGCGCCTTGCTCGTTGAACATCTCGCGAATCAAGCGAGCATCTCCCGCGTTATCCTCGACCAGGAGCAGCAGTTTGATCGCCCGCTTTGTCATGAGCTTACTTTTCCTGCGGTAGCTTGACCTTGGTCAGCCAGAAATCGTTGATGCTCCCCACCAGGCTCTCGAACACGTCCAACTGCACGGGCTTGCTGAGGTAGCAGTTCGCCTGCAGTTGGTAGCTTTTCACGATGTCGGCTTGCGCGTCGGAAGTGGTGAGGATCACCGTGGGTATGGTTTTCAGGTTGCCATCTTCCTTGATGTGGGCCAGAACCTCGCGGCCGTCCATCTTGGGCAGATTTAGATCGAGCAAAATCAGATCCGGCCGAGGCGCATTGGCGTGGATCCCCTCGCGCCTCAGAAAGGTCATAGCCTCCACGCCGTCCGTGGCCACGTGCAAGCGAATGCTCGGATTGGCGTCGCGGAAAGCTTCCTGCGTCAAGCGCACATCACCGGGACTATCTTCCACTAATAGAACTTCCATCGGCATGCCGTCTTCTCCTATGCGTCTCATGATTTCACCCCACTTCCCGCCAGCGCGAAGCTGAATGTGGATCCTTTACCGGGCTGCGACTGGACCGAAATTTCGCCGCCATGCCGCTCGACGATCTTTTTGCAGATCGCCAGGCCGATGCCGGTGCCGGCAAACTCCTCCCGTTTGTGCAGGCGTTGGAACATCACAAAAATTCTTTCGAAATATTGCGGGTCAATTCCCAGGCCGTTGTCGCGCACCGAGAACGTCCACTTACCACCGCCATTTTTGATGGCGGAAATGTGTATGCGCGGCACGCCGGAGTTTTGATACTTGATGGCGTTGCCGATCAGATTCTGAAACAGCTGCACCAGCTGCGTTTCGTCTGCCAGAACGGGGGGCAGGAGATCGTGCGTTACCATCGCGCCGCTATCGGCAATGGCGCCGCGCAGATTCAAGATCGCCCGCTGCAGCGCTTCCTCGCTGGAGGTTTCCCGCAACTCCTTCCCTTTGGTTCCCACGCGCGAATACGCCAGCAAGTCCTGAATCAGCCCTTGCATGCGGTTCGCGCCATCCACCGCGAAGGTGATGAACTCATCGGCGTCGGAGTCCAGGCGGCCCTTGTAACGCCGGGCCAGCAATTGCGTATAGCTCGCGACCATGCGCAGCGGCTCCTGCAAATCGTGCGAGGCGATGTAGGCGAATTGCCCCAGTTCCTCGTTGGAGCGATTGAGTTCCTCTACCTTATATAGAAGGTGAGCTTCGGCGACTTTACGCGTGGTTATGTCGCGGATTGCGGCCGTCACCAGGACGCCTTCAGCGCTTTCCAGCGGGCTGAGCATGATTTCGATGGGGAACTCGGTGCCATCCTTGCGTCTTCCAGTGATTTCAATTCCCGTGCCAATCTGCTGAGCGAGCGCGTCCTCGGTGGAGCGCAGCGCGTCGGCGATCAGGCGTTCCGCGAATCCCGCCGGGATGATGTTCTTCATCCGTTGCCCGACGAGTTCATCGCGGTGATAGCCGAATTGTTTTTCGGCTTGCACGTTCAGCAGGACGATGTCTCCCTTTTGGTTCACTACAACCATCGCGTCGGGGGCTGCTTCGAGCAATCCGCGGTAGCGGCCTTCCATGCGCGCCAGATGCTTTTCGGCTTCTTTGCGCACGCTGATGTCGCGGATGGCAGCCGTCACAAGGATTCCCTCGGCGCTGTCCAGCGGACTCAGCATGATTTCGATGGGGAATTCCGTTCCGTTCTTTCGTAGCGCGATGAGTTCTATGCCCGTGCCGATCTGCTGCGCGAGCGCGTCTTCCACGGAACGCTTTTCGTCGGCGATCAACCGCTCGGCGAAGCCTCTGGGAATGATGTTCTTCACCTTCTGGCCGAGGAGTTCATCGCGGCGGTAACCGAACTGCTTTTCGGCCTGCACGTTGAGCAGTACGATTTCGCCACCCTGATTCACTACCACCATTGCGTCTGGCGCGGCTTCCAGCAGCCCGCGATAGCGGCCTTCCATGCGCGCCAAGTGTTTTTCGGCTTCTTTGCGCACGCTGATGTCGCGAATCGCGGCTGTAACCACGATGCCTTCGGCGCTTTCCAGTGGGCTGAGCATGATCTCGATTGGGAATTCGCTGCCATTCTTGCGCAGTCCAGTGAGCTCGATGCCGGTGCCAATCTGCTGCGCCAGGGCGTCTTCCACGGAGCGTTTTTCGTCGGCAATCAGCCGTTCCGCAAAGCCTTCGGGAATAATATTCTTAACTTTCTGCCCGATCAGTGCGTCGCGACTGTACCCGAATTGTTTCTCGGCCTGCACATTCAACAGGACGATTTCGCCCTGTTGATTCACGACGACCATGGCGTCCGGCGCGGCTTCGAGCAATCCCCGATAGCGGCCCTCCATGCGCGCCAGATGTTTTTCGGCTTCCTTGCGCACGTTGATATCGCGAATCGCGGCGGTCACCAGGATGCCTTCGGCGCTTTCCAGTGGGCTGAGCATGATCTCGATTGGGAATTCGCTGCCATTCTTGCGCAGTCCGGTGAGCTCGATGCCGGTGCCAATCTGCTGCGCCAGGGCGTCTTCCACGGAGCGTTTTTCGTCGGCAATCAGCCGTTCCGCAAAGCCCTTGGGAATGATGTTTTTCACGCGCTGCCCTACAAGTTCGTCGCGGCGGTACCCGAATTGTTTCTCGGCCTGCACGTTCAGCAAGACAATGTCTCCCTTTTGATTCACCACCACCATCGCGTCCGGAGCCGCTTCCAGCAGCCCGCGGTAACGCCCTTCCATGCGCGCCAGATGCTTTTCGGCTTCTTTGCGCACGCTGATATCGCGAATCGCCGCGGTCACCAAAATTCCTTCGGCGCTTTCTAGAGGGCTGAGCATCAGCTCGATGGGGAACTCGGTGCCATCCTTTCTACGCGCTATCAACTCGATGCCCGTGCCGATCTGCTGTGCCAGCGCTTCGGCGGCGCTGCGCGTGCCGTCGGCCACCAGCCGTTCCGCGAAGCCCTCGGGAATAATGTTCTTCACTTTCTGGCCGACGAGCTCGTGGCGGTGATAGCCAAACTGCTTTTCCGCCTGTAGGTTCAGAAGAACGATTTCCCCGCGGTGATTCACTACCACCATCGCGTCCGGCGCTGCTTCCAATAGGCCGCGGTATTTTGCCCCGGATGCCTTATGCACCTCTTCAGCGAACTCGCTTTCGAAGTTCTTGCGCTGCGCGCTCCAGCCCGCAGCCATGGCGAGCAGCAAACCCAGCACGGTTCCAAAGAGCAGCACAAATTTAAACTGGCGCGAGCGCCGGCTGGCATCCGTGTTGCGTATCACGAGTAGTCGCAGCTCTTCGTCCTGCATGCTGCGAATGAGCTCTTGAAACTGGTCCATGATCTGTTCGCCGCTGCCCTCGCGCACAAAATCGGCCGCCGCATTCATGCCTTTGGTCCGCCGCAGGCTTGTGACTGTCTCCGCGTATTGCATCCTCCGGTCGGCCAAGTTCATTAGGTTCCGGATCCTCAGCTGCTGAACGGAGTTATCCACCGTTAGATCGCGGATGTTGGCCTGTGCCTGTTCGGAACGAGCGATGGCGGCGCGATAGGCCTGCAGAGAATTTTCCTCGCCGGTGATGACGAATCCGCGATAACTGGATTCGACGGTCTCCATCGCCCCGTCTAGATCCTGGAGATTCTCGAGGACTTCGTGCGTGTGGCGCACCCGGCGGTCGCTTTGATCGGAGACGGCCATGCCGCGATACGAGATCATACCCACGGCCAGCAACATCGCAATGGCAACGCCAAACGTTAGTTGTATCTTGCGCTTCAAAGGAAACTTCGACTTCATTGCGCACCAACTCGAGAAGGGGGATTGCTATTCCGTACATGACCCTGAAGGCTGTAAGAGGGCAGCCTGTTGCCATGCCGGTCTTTTTAGAAGGGAACTCAATCCTATACCAGCTTGCAGAAACGTCAAGGCGGGTTTGCCATCAGGAGTCGCATAGACCATCAGCGAAGAATGCCTGCTGGTGAATGCTGGAAGATCCGAGCGAGCCGCGCGCGTTTCACACGTGCGCGATCCGCAGTTGGCGCCCTTTGATTTTGCGACGCGCCAATCGTCGTTCGGCGGTGCTACAGCTCGTCGCGCACAATAGGAGCCACTTGAGTGCCCAGAATCTCTATCGCGCGCAGCATTTTCTGGTGCGGAAGCGTGGATACGCCCATTTGGAATGTGATGCGAGAGATGCCGCCGAGAGCTTCGTTTACGTAAAGGATTTTTTTCGCGACCGTTCGAGCGTCACCTATCAGCAGCGCTCCAGTGGGCCCGCGCTGTGCGTCGAATTGCGCGCGGGTGGTGGCCGGCCAGCCGCGTTCCTTGCCGATTTCGGTAAAAGTGTGCGCGTAACCTGGAAAGAAAGTATCCGCGGCTTCGTCTGTGGTGTCCGCGAGAAAGCCGATGGAATGAAGACCGACAGTGAGGCGGTCGGGGGAATGGCCGGAGCGTCGCCCGGCTTCGCGGTAGAGGTCAACGAGCGGGCGGAAACGTATCGGCTCGCCGCCGATGATGGCGACCATGAGAGGAAGTCCGAGCATTCCCGCGCGAACAAAGGATTCGGGCGTGCCGCCCACACCGACCCATATCGGCAGCGGATTTTGCAGCGGACGAGGGTAGATTGTCTGGCCGGTAAGGGCTGCGCGGTGTTTGCCGGACCAGTGCACTTCCGTGCTGGCGCGAATTTTTAATAGCAGATCGAGCTTTTCCGCGAAGAGTGAGTCGTAATCTTCCAGACGCAGGCCGAAAAGGGGGTACGACTCAACGAAAGAACCGCGGCCGGCGACAATCTCGGCGCGGCCCCGGGAGATCAGATCGAGCGTCGCGAACTCCTGAAAAACTCGAACAGGATCCGAAGCGCTAAGAACGGTGACGGCGCTGGTGAGGCGAATCTTTTGCGTGCGCGCGGCGGCAGCAGAGAGGATCACGACGGGAGCTGAGTCCAGGAATTCCGCCCGGTGATGTTCACCGATGCCGAAGACGTCCAGGCCCACGCGATCGGCGAGCTCGATCTCTTCGAGCAGATGGTGCATGCGCTCCACCGGAGTGAGGGTCAGACCCGTGGCCGGATCGGAGATGGCTGCCGCGAAGCTATCGATACCAATCTGCATTCAGGTCACTCCTCGAAGGCCGTGTTAATTGGATTGATGAACCTACCACGGATGAAAATGGATGGAGCCGCGCTTAACCTTTACTTGGGTAATGGCTATGGAGATCAAGGCGACCACGCCTAGCGTCGCCAAGCCGAAATAGATGTCGATGTAGGAGAACAGCCTGCTCTGGGTGATCACGTTATTTTGAAAGAGCTGCAATGCTCCCAGCCCGGGAACGCTGCCAGGGCCGCCGTTGCGGTGAATCAGATCGGCATATTGCGTCAGGGTGGAGCGAGTGGTGGCATCCAGACGATTGGAGACGTCCAAGAGGCGCGAGGAATGCAGCGTCATGCGGCGATCGAACAAGACGGTTGCCGCGGTGACACCAAAAGTGTTTCCGAGCTGGCGCACGAAGAAGTACGTGGTGGAAATGTCATTGACCTGCCCTACCGGCGCATTGGCGGAGACAACGTTCCCGGCCGCGAGGATAACCGGGCCGATGCAAAAGCCTTGCAGGAAAATTACGGGCGCCAAGATTATGGTGGGGGTCGTGGGCGTCCAGATATAGCAGATCGTGAGGTACGTCGCGACCAAGATCAGCAAGCCGCCGGCTAGCGTGCGCACGGGACCCAAGCGGGGAATCAGCAAGTGCAAAGCGTACTGCAGTCCTAGCCCCAGGCCGAGCGTGTACATGGAAATAAAACCGCCCGCCTGCAAAGCGCTGTAATCCTGTACGGAACGAAGGTATTGCGGCACGACATAAAGGCCGGCCCCGAAGAACGCTCCCACGATCAGAATCACCAGGAGGTAGGTGCGCAGGGCAGCGTGGCGAACAATCATGTGCAAATGCAAGACCGGCGAGGGGTTCTGAGGGCGGTAATCCCACCAGAGAAACGCGATGAAGAGAACGGCTGCCGCAAGCAGAGCCAGGGTAATCCAGCTCGACTGGAACCACAGATCGCGCTCGCCGCGGCTGGTGGCAGTTTCCATGCAGGCCAGCGAGGCAATCAGCAGCAGCGCGCCCCAGATGTCAACCTTGGTCTCTTTCCGGTGCTCGCGCAAAAATCCCGGAGGGACAAGCTTCCAGATAAGAAAAGCGCCGATCGCCAGAAAGGGAAAATCAACCAGGAAGGCATAATTCCAGTGAAAGGTATCGGTGACCCACCCCATGACGGTCGGATAAGGGACTTCAAAAGCAGAAAGAATGAGGTAAAGCTTGGTGACCGCCGCCATCCTGGCTTTCCCGGGAAACAGCAGCCCGGAGAGAATGACGACGCGCACCAGAAACGCGCCGCCGCCGAATCCCATAATCAAGCGCGAAGCCAGCAGCTGCGCGAGACTACCCGTGCTCAGCACGCAGCCCATCGCACCCGTGGCATAGATCGCGATGCTTACCAGCAAGTGACGCCTGGCGCCCATGACGCGCGTCATCCAGGCGGCCATTGCAATGGAGCAAAGGTAACCGACATTATAAAGAATGATCACCCAGCTGATTTCATCTGAGCTGGCGCCCACGTTGCCCTGCATGTCCGGAAGGAACACGTTGATGGAGAGGCGGTTGGAGATTTCAATGGCGGCAACCATGCCAACGGTCAGGAGGACGGCGATGCGCCGGCCGTAAGGCAGGGTCGGCACTACGCTGTTAAGGAACCGCTCCTGTTCCAGCTCCCAGGATTCTGGGGGACTACTGAGATAGGCCATTGCGCTTGTTCACCGTGAGCGAGTGTAAATCGTCGCTTCCACATTCATGCCGGGCCGCAGCACGAGATTCGGATTCTTGTTGGGCTTCACCAGGATTTTCACCGGAATGCGCTGCACGACTTTGATGAAATTGCCGGTCGCGTTCTGCGGCGGCAGCAATGCTTGCCGCGAACCGGCCGCTCCGGCAATGGAATCGACCGTGCCTTCGAACTCTTCGTGGTAGGTATCCACGTGAATGCGAACTTTCTGACCGACGGCGACGTTTTCGAGTTGCGTCTCCTTGAAATTCGCGGTGATGTATACCTGATCGAGAGGCACGATTGTGAACAGCAACTGTCCCGGCGAAACGTACTGGCCCAAGTCCACGGACTTCTGGGTCACTTGCCCTGTGATGGGGGCGGTGATGTGAGTGTAGGCGAGATTTAACTCGGCTTGTTGCAGCGCGGCCTTGGCGCGTTCGACCGTTGCGAGTGCCGATTTGTAGCTGGCTACGGCGATGGGCACCTGCTGCTCGCGGGCTTTAGTCTCCATAAATTGAGACTCCGAGCGCGACGCCTTCGCCTGGGCGGCATGCGCATTCGCGCGCGCAATCAGCACGGCTTGTTGCGCGGCGGAAAGTTGCTGCTCAGCTGCCGCCAGATCGCTTTT
>Ga0209008_1000448_pt1 | contig 14067 bp, 10 predicted proteins | sample JacPin_JW_Ref_O3_FD_187963 | JGI IMG/M metagenome (GOLD analysis project Ga0209008, IMG submission 187963) | Forest soil microbial communities from Algoma, Ontario, Canada - Jack Pine, Ontario site 1_JW_Ref_O3 (SPAdes) (version 2) | ecosystem: Environmental > Terrestrial > Soil > Boreal...
GCCCACCGCACAGATGAAAGCCGCCGGTATGGCCCCGCTGAGCGTGAGCGCTGCCGACATGGCGGCTCTGGTTTCCTATGTGGACGGCCTCGGGGGCGCTTCGGTCGCCTCGGCCGGTACGCCCCCGGCGGCCGGATCGTCCCCACCTACGTCAGCCGCTGCTGGAACAGCTGCGCCGACCGGGCCAACGAAACCACCAGCGGAAAATTCGGCCGGCGGAGGGTCTGCCGCCAAGGGGAAAGCCATTTTTGATTCTCATGGATGTAGCGGATGCCACGGAGAGGCCGGTGTCGGCGCTTCTGGGCCGGCACTGACTCATACATCCAGTCAGTATCCCCCGGCTCAATTGACGGCCGTTCTGAAAACGCCCACCGCACAGATGAAAGCCGCCGGTATGGCCCCGCTGAGCGTGAGCGCTGCCGACATGGCGGCTCTGGTTTCCTATGTGGACGGCCTCGGGGGCGCATCGGTCCCCTCTGCGGGACCGGTCACGGCGACCGTCCCGTCGGAACCAGCGTCGAAAAAGAAGGGTATCCTTCATCGGCTTTTCGCCCCGGGTGGCGGGCCTATTTTTTGATTTTCAATGCTGGGGTGGATGCGACCGGCAGAGTGGACAGAGTACCTCCCGATTCTGCTGAGTCACGCCAGATCCGGAAGCTCTTCCGGGCCAGAAGCCCCGTTCGAGGGGAACTGTTGTTACTAATCGCTCGCGCGGTCTAATCTCTCGTCGAACTCCGTTTCTTGATAACCGAACTCAAAAGCTGCCGAAGACTTCATGCGTGTTGAAGCATCTCCGTCCGATACCTTGGGGCGAGTGCCTCGGCCTTTGCTCTGAACTCCGCCTGCGCCGTCTCGTCGAGCTTGGGCGGCAGCGTGGTCCGAGTCGCGACGGCAACGCCAACCTCCGCGAAGAAGTTCTCTTGGCCGGCTGCCGAGCAAATGCACAGCAGCCGGACCGGTTTTGCGGATGAGTTGCGGAACTGGTGCGGTGCGTTGGCCGGAATATGAATGGTCCCACCCGCTTGTACCACCGATTTAGCGCCCCGGAACGTAGCCTCGATCTCGCCTTCCAGAATGATGAACGTCTCCTCGAAATCGTGACGATGGGGAGGTGGGCCGCCGCCGGAAGGAATATACATATCTATCAGACAAAAACGGTCCGCGGTGTTGGCCCCCGCCAAAAGAATCGTGTAGGTGTCGCCTACCAAACCGATGTGGGGGAGGCTTTCGTTCTTGTCCGGTTGAACAAGCGTTAGATTGCGCCTAAGGTCATCGGGCGGAATCAGGGAGGTCGGTTGCGGCAAAGTTCGTGAAGCTTTACGCATGGTGATACCCCTTTTCATTCGTCGGGATGGGTCGCAGGCGCCATCCGGCCAGCGGCGGACAGTGAAAGACATGCTGACCGAACCGGATGTGCGACGTGCTGACAGAATCTGATCTTGGTTTCGCCAGGCAAATGATCCTCTATCTCCAGAACCGTCCATGACTCAATCACTGTTGCACACGCATTTCGACCCCGCTGTGCGGTTCGGCACACTCGGCGCCGCCTGGACTTGGAACTCCCGCCGAGACTCCTGAGCATTAGCCGCTCGTGCATTGGAATACGCTTGTAAGGGTCCAGAAGTCCGCTTGTCGGCGAGCGGAGAGCAAAGGTTCACCGAGCCGTGAACCCGCGGCGTGGATTGCGGACGAATATAAGTCCGGTACAATACCTCAACGTTCAGGAGGGGTACGCATGCGACATATCCTTGCGCCTGTTCTCGCGGCATTTCTCTATGCGTTTTCAGGGGCTGCGCAAACTGTCGAGCTTTCCGAGAATGTAAAACAGTTCGTGCGGGTGGACGCAGCTAAGGTTGTGCTGACGCATGTGCGGGTGATGGATGGCACGGGCGCGGCAGCTCTGGATGATCAGAACGTCGTCATCGAAGGGGGAAAGATTTCGGTAATCGAGAAAGGCGCGGACGTTGCGGCGGCCCAAGGTTCCGCGGTCCTTGATCTTCGCGGATACACGGTGATCCCAGGCATCGTGGGTATGCATAACCATCTCTTCTATATCGCGCGCCCGAACCTGAACAGCCAATGGCGGACCGATCCACCGCTGCTCCTGCCACAGATGACGTTTTCAGCTCCGCGTCTGTACCTGGCCGGCGGCGTGACCACGATGCGCACAACCGGGAGCGTTGAGCCTTACGCCGACTTGAACCTGAAACGCGACATCGAAGCAGGCAAACTGCCGGGGCCACACATTGACGTTACCGGCCCCTATCTGGAGGGAGCTGAAAGCTATTTCATTCAAATGCCTCGTCTGGCCGGTCCGGATGACGCGCGACAACTGGTGAAATATTGGGCCGATCGCGGGGTAACGTCTTTCAAAGCGTATATGAACATCACGCGAGCGGAGTTGAAGGCGGCGATAGATGCCGCGCATGAGCGCGGGATCAAAGTCACGGGCCATTTGTGTTCGGTCACCTACAAAGAGGCGGCCGAGTTGGGGATTGACGATCTCGAGCACGGATTCTTCGTAAACACGCAACTCGACCCGGGGAAGAGGCCCGATGTGTGCAGCGAAAGCGAGGGAGACTATACGCTTGCGCACATGGGTCCGGACACAACGGATGGTAAAGAGTTGATCGAAACGCTCGTGAAGCGCCACGTCGCGATCACTTCGACCTTGCCCGTATTTGAAGGAGACGCGGCTTTGTTTGGCGGCGCCGGAGGCGCCCGAATTAATCAAAAGGCCTTGGATGCGATGAGTCCTGAAGCCAGGGATGCTTTTTTTCTCTCACGGCAGCGGCCAGATTCCGTGCCACCGCCCAAGACGGACCCGAGGTTGCTCTGGAAGCACGACCTGGCGCTCGAGCGCGCCTTCGTGGCGGCGGGCGGATTGTTGATTGCGGGACCTGATCCGACCGGTAACGGGGATGTAGTGCCGGGATTCGGCGATCAGCGCGAAATCGAATTGCTAGTGGAAGGTGGGTTTTCGCCGGGCGAGGCCATCAAAATCGCCACGCTGAATGGGGCGATCTATCTAGGCAGAGACAAGCAGATTGGCTCGATTGCTGCGGGAAAGAACGCCGACCTCGTGGTGATTCGGGGCGATCCTTCAAGGAAGATCTCCGATGTTGAAAACGTCGAAATCGTCTTCAAGGACGGCATCGGCTACGACTCGCAGAAGCTCTTGGATTCGGTGAAGGGGCACTACGGGCAGTACTGAAGGGTTCCTCCTCTCGCTGCTATCCCTGTGAAAGTCAACAACAGGGAGGAACTCCGGGTCCAACCCGGAGAACTCTAGCGGGAGTTCTAGAAAGTGCGGATCCGAGCCGTTCTGTTGCCCTCGAGTCATGCAGTAGGTGGTCGGCTCGTCAGAGCGCTTTCGACATCCGAATTAAGTGACAAGCCTGACTAACCCGGCTGGCTAAATCCTCATGGATAGGCTGCGTGCCAACCGACCTATAACCGAGCTTCTCGTAAAACAGCGGCAGTTCCGTGCGCAGGTTGACGACGGTCAAATCCATGAACCGCGCGCCATCCTCACGGGCAACCTGCTCTGCCGCCGATACTAACTGTCGGCCGAAACCGCGGTTTTGGCGAGCCGGATCAACTGAGAGAAGACCGAGATATGCGTGGTCGCCCCGCATCTCAACGAAAACGCATCCAGCAAGGCCCTCCTCTTCGAGAAGTAAGAAGCGGCCCTTTTCGAAATGCTGCCGGGTTCGCTCGTGATCCATGCGGTCGCCGATGAGAAAAAACTGTTCGACTTGAAAGGCCAGGTTGATCAGCGCCATCAGGCTTGGAAGATCGGACTCTATGGCGAAGCGCAGTTTCACGATGGATGGTCCTTCCTTGATGGATAGTACTTTTTCTCACCGCAAGTCAGGATAATCCCGTTCGAACGCGAAAACGGGCGTGAAATCAGAGACCGCTTCATTGAGCTTTCGTTTGATATAGTATCGACCGCCATGGCCGGTACCCCACAATGAGCCCTCGCGAGCCCTTCTGGCGGACTGTTCCCCGCAAATCCCTGATTATCTTCCTGGTCGGGGTGTTCTTCATCTTCGTCATCATTGGATTTGTAAACGACATTACCGACATGGGTCGGCAACCTACGCTTCGGTTTGTGCTGAACCTCCTTATTTCGGGTGTTTTCCCCGTGTTCTACGCTATTTCAGGAACTGTGCTCCGTAAGCAGTTCTGGAAGGCGGTAGTACCTCTCTTTGTTGTGCACCTTGTGCTGATTAATGTGCTCGCGAATTTGCTTCCCAGTTCGCCGACACCCGCGCAGATGTCCGCTGCCGACATCGCACAGCTGCACAGCAGGCTGTCCCTTGACGGATTCGCGATCGTCGTAGCCGTATTCGTCGGATACACTTGCTTCCTCTATGCGTCGATAACCGAAGGAAGGCGTTATTTCCGCGTGCATGCGGAAATGGAACTGGCCGCAGAGATTCACCACGTTCTAGTCCCGCCCATCGAGACGAGCCTCGGAAATTTTCAGTTCTACGGGCAGTCATTGCCAAGCGGCGAGGTAGGGGGCGACCTGATCGATCTTACCGGATCCCAGGATCGCTGGGTCGCGTACGTGGAGGATGTGACGGGCCACGGCGTAGCGCCCGGAGTGGTCATGGCCATGGTGAAGAGCGCCGCAAGGATGCTACTGAGTTCCGGCGGAGGCGGCGAGCTTCAAGCACGGCTAAACGAGGTCCTCTATCCGCTGAAGAAGCCGGACATGTTCGTCACATTTTGCTTTATTGCCTGGAATGGGGAGAGATTGCAGTTCGGCCATGCCGGCCACCCAGCCATGCTGCACTTTTCCGCCAGGACCAAAGAAGTCGCCCAGCTGGATTGCACAAACTTGCCTTTAGGCATTCTTCCGGAGGGGGAATTTGCAACCTCGGAGCTGAGGGCGGAAAACGGGGACGTGCTGGTCCTTTACACGGACCGTTTGCTTGAGACCATGAACGCCGCGGGTGAAGAATTTGGAATAGATGCTTTCCAGGCCGAATTGCGAAAACATGGCAGCGAACCGCTCGACGTAATTTGCCGGTCACTTCAGGAGACGGTTGCCCGGTACGGCGTGCAATTTGACGACCAGTCCCTCTTATTGATTCGGCAGCTTCGAGAAGGATCGGTCGGATAAGTCGGTAATCACGCGTCGGCGGCCAGCTTGCCCGCTGCCGAGAGGCGGATTTGTCCGGCGCTGAACAGTCCTGAGTTCCAGGAGGTGCACTTTCGGCTCGAGACGACCGACCTAAGACAAGTGATCGCATCGCTGCGACGACTGCGTGAATTAGGGCGGAGCGCTTTCTATCGCCATTCGTGATTCCATTGGGAGGCGATCGAGCATCTGAAAGCGCCGAATGATGCAAAGCTACACCCGCTTCGTTTAAGCCAGAATATTGGCGCCCTTGCTTTTCGAGATGGGGAGTTCTACGATTCGTTTCGCTCCACCCCGACCACGATTCTGCCTATGACCGGTACGTCCTTCTTGTGAACTTTGGCATGGAGGCAAAGTGCTAGACTCATTCGAATTCGTGTCCGCCCCTTTCGACACCGATTCGGCTCACGTGCTCCGAATCGCCGAAGCATCCCTCGCAGAGCTGAAATTCCCACCGTTGATTCGTCCAAACGAGCCGTTTATCTCGACTCCAACCAAAGACTTGGTCGATTGGACAATCCAGCTCTATTCCTTTTCATTCTTGAGTCAGTTCCGAGCCCTGCTTCGAGGTGTCATTCCATTGATTGAAGCGCGCAACATCCCTGCTCTCCGCATAATCGTGAGAGCCTTATTCGAGTTGGGAGCTCACTCTTGCTACGTCAAAGAGCACGTGAGGCAACACCTAGATGCGAAGAATCTGGATGCGGCGTGGGATTTCTTGATCCCGGCGGGGACCAGCGGCTTTTCCGCGATCTCTCCATATCCGCAAGAAAGCCAACTGTTTCCCTCGTCTTCACATATCGGAGAGGTGATCAATTGTTTCAATGAGATCACGGATGGCGACGCATGGACTATCTACAGCTTCCTAAGCCAGTTCTGCCGCCCCGATATGGCGGCTCTGAGACAGCACTTTCACTGGGACGGAACTCAATTGGTCACATTCGATGTGCCAAGAAGGAACACAGCCTTGCCGCTGGGAGCAGCGGCTACACTGGGTGCCCTCGACGCGGTCAGCGAACTGCTTGAGTTGTCCCATGAAACAGAGATCCGGACGAAGATGATCCAGCTGTTACGGAAGTTAGTATCCTATCGTCGAATTAAGTAAGAGGCGAACGGCGCTTCATGTGATGCGCGTCTTCAGTCCAAGTACCAAGAATTCCACATCCGACTGCTCGGTCCAATGGCCATGCACCAACGGGGCAATTAGAGTGCGGGCAGGGGCGCCTCCGGTAAGACGGACTATCAGTCGTGCAAGACAACACTGAGCAGGGAGTCGTTTATGTGGAGGCCACCGTTGTATTTGATGAAACCCAGCTTCTTAAACTTATTCATGAAAAAATTGACGCGTGGACGCGTGGTGCCAATCATTTCCGCTAGGGTCTCTTGCGATACTTTGGGTATGTCCCATCGGGGCTTCTCCCGTTTGCCATAGCGGGCAAGCAATAAGAGAGTTCGCGCCAATCGTTTCTCGCTGGAATTGAACAGCTGGTCAATCAAATCTTCTTCAATCCGGATGTTGCGCCAAAACAGATAGGCGATGAAGCGATCCGCCAGAGCGTGCTCCGCGTGCAGCGCCCGGATCATTTCCTTCAGGCCGATCACCAGCAGTGTAGTGGGCGAAGCGGCGGTTGCGGTTGCGACGCGCAGCGGCTGTCCTGCCAGCCCGCCTTCACCGACGAAGTCACCGGGCTTGAATATCGCGACGATGGCCTCTTTGCCAGTCTTTGAAACGACGGAGAGCTTTACCTCGCCTTTTTGGATGTACATCACCTCCTTGCAGAGATCGCCCTGAGAGAATATGGTGTCCTTCGGTTTGTATTCGACGATCGTTCTTGCCAGGCCCGCCGAATCTAGAAAGGTCTGCGCGTTGAAAGCGCCAGTTGTCCTCATTTTTCTTACCATGTGGTCCTCCTATCGCCGCATGCTAATCGCGCGCCCGCTTGTTCGTCCAACCGATTCAGCCGTATTTTCTGTGTAGCCCCCCAAGAATTTTAAGATCATCGAGAGAAATGGCAATTTCTTCGCGCTCTGAGGAACGTTTCGGGGAAATCTCCAATAGACGGCTAATGCACAAGTCGCCGCAACCGAGACTTGCAGTTGCCGAAGAAAAACATCACCGTTGGCGCGAAGTGCGGCGGTGTAGAAATCACGCCACTGTTTCGGGCGTAGCTTGGAGGGTCCCGGCATTAACTGGCCTCTCAAAACCATCAGGGGCCTGCCAGACAGTTAAAGGTTATCGCTACTCCCGTCTTTCCCGCAAGGCAACGCAATTCCTTGGGCCGTCAGCTTGCCCAAGACCTGATTTAACGCGGTTGTCGGAAAAACACTGTACTAGACGCGTACATGGCCAAGAATATGACTTATGACTAAGTGGGCGGACGTGAAAAGTCCCCTGTCAATGGCGCAAAAAATGGCCCTACCAGGAGGGCTGTCTTAATTCTGTTGTATAACGCGTCCGCGTGATGTAGCTTCGGTGTGTCCCTTCACACCTTCCGCCGCGCCATCCCTCGGCGACGGTTCCTGTGCAAACCGACAATCTTTCGGTCTAGGAGTTGCCCTGTGACCGACCTGTCTTTGATGTACAAGTGTGGAAAGTGCAGTAGAGATTTCGCCACGCCAGCCCAGCTGAAAAATCACGAGATTCCCTGCCGTGGCAGGCATTCAGCGGAGGACTTCGATCCAATGCCTAGCCAGCTGGCGTAAGAGAATCCTGGACCGCTCCGGTAAACGCGGGCTACCTAGTTCAGACCGCATTCCCGAACGTGCCACCAACGAGTACCCTTTGAGTTTCGGAACCGATCATACGGAGGTAATAAAATGACAGTGAATGTGACACCCCTGCACGACCGCATATTGGTGAGAAGACTAGAAGAGAAGGAAACCGCGAAGGGTGGAATCATCATCCCCGATACGGCCAAAGAGAAACCCCAGGAAGGTGAAGTGATCGGAGTCGGTGCCGGCAAGCTCAACGAGAAGGGCGGGCGGATTCGGCTCGACGTAAAGCCCGGGGACCGCATTCTATTCGGAAAATATACGGGCAACGACATCAAGATTGATGAACAGGAGTATCTGATTCTCCGCGAAGAGGAGATCCTGGCGAAAGTTAGCGGGATCGCGAAAGCGGCATCGAGCAAGAGATAGTTTCTCCGATCCAAGGTTTTTGGACCGGACGGAAGTTCTGATGAACCCGGGAGGGTGAAGTCCTATGGCAAAGCAAATTGTAACTGGTGAGAATTCACGTCAGGCGATTCTGCGCGGCGTCAACATCCTGGCCGACGCGGTCAAGATCACGCTCGGCCCAAAGGGGCGCAATGCGGTGATTGAAAAGAAGTTCGGTGCGCCAATCATCACTAAGGACGGCGTCACGGTGGCGAAGGAAATCGAGCTGCATGATCCGCTCGAAAATATGGGCGCGCAGATGGTCAAAGAGGTTGCTTCGAAGACCTCGGACGTCGCCGGCGACGGCACAACGACTGCGACCGTGCTGGCACAGGCCATCTTCCGCGAAGGCGTGAGGACGCTCGCGGCCGGTGCAAACCCGATGGCATTGAAGCGAGGCATCGAGAAAGCTGTTGAGGTTGCCGTCGAGGAAATCAAGAAACTCCACAAGGACGTGAAGGGCGACATGATCGTCCAGGTCGGGACCATCAGTGCCAACAACGACAAGCAGATCGGATCGATCATCGCCGAGGCGATGAAAAAGGTGGGCAAGGACGGCGTCATCACCGTTGAAGAATCCACGACGATGGAGACGGCGCTCGAAGTGGTCGAAGGAATGCAGTTCGATCGTGGATATCTTTCCCCCTACTTTGTCACGGCTCCGGAGCGGATGGAGTGCGTGCTCGAAGACGTCTACATCCTAGTCCATGAAAAGAAAATCACCTCCTTGAGGGAATTGCTGCCCTTGCTCGAACAGACTACCAAGATGAGCAACCCGCTCTTGCTTATCTCGGAAGACGTTGAGGGCGAGGCTCTCGCGACACTCGTTGTGAACAAGCTGCGGGGAACCTTGCAGTGCGTTGCGGTGAAGGCTCCCGGATTCGGCGATCGCCGCAAGGAAATGCTCGAGGACATCGCCATTCTGACCGGCGGCAAGGCCATCACGGAAGATCTCGGCATCAAGCTCGAAAACGCGAAGCTTGAAGAGCTTGGCCGCGCGAAGAAAGTGATCATCGACAAGGACAACACGACGATCATTGCCGGGGCCGGCAAGGCGGCGGAAATTCAGGCACGAATCAAGCAACTCCGCACACAGATCGAGGACGCCAGCTCGGATTACGACAAAGAAAAGCTCCAAGAGCGCCTCGCCAAGATGGTTGGTGGCGTGGCGGTCATTAAAGTCGGTTCCGCAACCGAGACCGAGTTGAAGGAGAAAAAGGCCCGCGTAGAAGATGCCATGCACGCCACACGCGCCGCGGTCGAGGAAGGCATCGTTCCAGGCGGTGGTGTAGCACTGCTTCGCTGTATCCCGGCGCTCGACAAGCTCAAGCTTCAGGACGACGAAGCCGTCGGCGTCAACATCGTAAAGCGAGCCCTTGAAGAGCCTGCACGCCAAATTGCGCAGAACGCCGGGCACGAAGGCGCGATCGTGGTCGGCCGTGTGCGCGATTCGAAGGAAGAGAACTTCGGATTCAACGCAGAGACTGGAGAGTTCGGCGACATGATCAAGGCTGGCGTAATTGATCCAGCCAAAGTCACACGACTTGCGCTACAAAACGCTGCATCTATCGTCGCACTGATGCTGACGACGGAAGTCTTGATCGCCGAGATCAAGGAAGAGGAGCAAATGGCGGCTGCAGGAGCAGGCCATGGCGGCATGGGCGGAATGTACTAAATCGGTCGGTCTAGCTCATTCAACTGGATCGGGGCGCCTGGCAGCGAGTCTGGACGTCACTCGCTGCCACAAGGGCCATCTGCGACGTCGGAGAAGGCCGGTCGCAGGACCGCAAGAGAGCGCCTTTTGGAATAGGGTTTACAAACCTCGCCTAACAAATTTCGAACTACAAAGCGATCGGTCCGGCTGTCGTGGTGCTGAGCGGGCGCGTCGTGAATGGTCTGCTCGCCAGCGGCACCAGGAAGATCATCCTAAACGTGGACCGGGTCGGATATATCGACAGCGCGGGCCTCGGTATGCTCGTTGCGATGTATCACGCGACGAAATCGCATGTGGCGACATTGGCGCTGTGCAGCCTAGGCTCGCACTTTGAGGGAGTCATGCAGGTCACGACGCTGCTGACCGTCTTCGACACCTACAAGACTGAAGCAGGTGCGGTGCTGGGAATGTCCAAGGCAGCTGACTTTCACTCGATTGGTGGACTCTTGAAGCCTTCAGTAGATCGCGTATCCCACAACAATGAGGACTACGCGCCGGGCCGTGAGATTTCTGCCATCGACCGAAGAGAAGATTGCGCCACCTACAGACTCTGCGGCGACTGGAAGTTGCTAAATACACAGCGGAACTAGCCTACTTCTCCTTCACATACTTCTCGGCATTTCCTTGATACGCTAGGGGCCCAACTGGTTGCCGGGCTGAAGAGACGTAGGCCCCCGTCCTGCGTGCCGGATTGGCAAGCCTGCGTAGCTTGGTATACTAAGCAGTATCATATCGTTAGTGGCGTGGCGCGCAATACCGGTTATCTGGAAACCCGCTCGGCCAGGTTCCGAACAGTCGGCTTCCGGGCGTTCAGTGCAGTCAACTTCTGATGAGCGCTTCCCCGTTCATCAGCGGGCGCCCCCCGATAGGTTAGCAAGCGGGGCCAGACCGGGCTCGAGCTTCCGAGGGCGTGGTACCTTCGCGATATTTCGCGACGTCGTTGCAGAAAGAAACTTTCGGAATGGAGATGAACATGCCAGCAACCGGAAAAGCGTCGCACTCGACTGATGCATTGCACCCCGCGCGCCTTCTGGTTTCTGCGGCCGTCAGCGCCGAGGATTTCTCAAAGAAGTTCCTTCCATCCATCATCAATACGCCGGATTTACCGGTCGTGAATTGGGCAGCGGTTGGGAAACAGTCTCCGCAACTGCTCAACACTCCGGCGCAACTCCCGAACGCCGATGCCGTGGTCATAACGTGGGCCGAGGCCGAATGGGCTGCACTGGTACATGTGTTTTGCAGCAGCGCCACGAGCATGCCTTACGCCCAAAGGAATGAAGGCTCATGGAACGGCTGGGTCAAGTACGACCAGGGCGCACCCAGCGGCCTGGACTATTGGGGCTACTATCGGTTGGTCCAGGTCGGGACGAGCAAGGTGCTGCTTTTCAAATCGAACACGCACTATGCCGCATCCCAGGGAGAGCAGAACCTGGAGACGCTTACGAACAACTTGATTCAATCCGTGAAACCCAAGCTGATGCTGTCGGTGGGTACCGCCGGGGGCGCGCGACCAACCGACCCGATTGGCACAGTCAACGTCGTTCACACCGACGTTCTCTATGAGAGCAACCAGCCGCAGAATCTCTGGCCATCTTACTCTGACCCCTGGGAACCGAATTGGACGCTTCTGGGTCGCGGTGGTTTCAGTCAGCTGCTGTTCGGCGTCCCCACCACGGCGAGCGATCTCGAGTCGATCGGGACACAATTCAACAGTTTCTATGGCACGAGTTATCCGCTCGCCACGCTCAATCCGGGTGATCTGAACATGGGCGCGAGCGTGCCGGCCATCAATAACCTGACGACTGCGGACACGGCGCTCGTGACGGCGAACTCGTTCGTCGTTGCGAACACTTCCGGTAATCTCGCGAAGTTCGCATGTGTCGAGATGGACGACGCGGTGATTGCCAAGGCGGCCTTGGGCAAGACGCCATTTGGTTCCGTGCGGAACATCTCGGATCCGATTCAAAACGCTGTACTGACTGAAAAAGTTCAGGGCAACTGGGGCGAGGCCATCTATACCGCCTACGGAATGTACACCAGCTACAATGGCGCCATAGCCGCCTGGGCACTGCTCGCTTGACGGTTCACTCCGGCGACACCACGCCATTCTCCTGGAGGCAATTGACGTCACTCAGAAAATGAATCAGTGGTTTGAAACGTCGATCATATTGTCGTCGGCGTTGCGGTCAATGAGCTTGTTGTAGGGGTCTATCCCCGCCAGAGTCGGCTGTTCGTCAACCACGATCACGAAGTTGTTTTTCTCCTCGGTGATTTTTTCCTTTTTGAGGTACAACGGCTTTTCCTCGTCCTTCTTGCCGCTGAAGACCCCGATCTCGATATAGTCGGCGAGAGGCATCGGCGTTTCTACGCCATTGCCATCGGCCTGCAACTTGCGCGCCTGGACCTCCAGAGTCACTTTGTATTTTCCGTCGGGAGTCTTCTCTGACGTCGCCGAGATGGCTTTGTTGTCGTAGAGAACGATGCGGTTGAACCCGTCGTCGACCAGGTACTGGAGTTCGGGCGGAGTCTGGGCGCGGATGGCGTCGACCAGCATGCGAGTATCGGGATACGGACCGTCGGTGGCAGCGGCAGCGCCGGCAGAGTCGTGAGCGTCAACCTGGTTCGTGGCGTTCGCGTAGCGATATTGCATGAGGAAGTTGTGCAGCGCGAGATTGAACTGGTCTTCGCCAATGTAGTCGGCGATGGTGTAAAGGACTTGACCGCCCTTCTGGTACCAGACATAGGGCTCGCGTTGGACCAGGGCAAGCGGAGGTTCGTGGCGCGTCTCACCTGCGCGGCCGCGGAGATAGGTATCGAGCTCATGGCGCAGGTAGCGATGCATGAGATCACGACCATACTTGTGCGCCATGACCTGGAGCGCGGAATACTCGGCGAGGCTTTCCGACATCATGTTCGACCCTTCGACGTCGGCTCCGATGAGCTGGTGAGCCCACCACTGGTGGCCGAGTTCGTGGGCGGTGACAAAATAGGTGAAGTCGATGTCGGTAGGTTTTAGAACCCGACCGATGAAACCAATGCCTTCCGAATACGGGACAGTGTTTGCGAAGGACTGGGCAAAGCCGCGATAGCGCGGAAATTCCAGGATGCGAAACTGAGTGAACTGGTAGGGACTGTACACGCGCTGATAGTAGTCAAGGCCTGCGCGGGAGCCGGCCAGCATGTCATCGATGTCGTAGGTGTGCGCCGGATCGTAATACACCTCAAGTGAAACGTCGCCTCCGGGGCCGTGGTACGTCTCCTTTCGAGTCTGATAGCGGGCGGAGAGGTAGGAAAAGAATTCGAGGATGTGCGTCGATCCCATGCTGTATTCGTAGAAATTTCGCCCGTCAGCCTGCCATTCGCGCTGCAGATATCCGGGCGCGATGGCGATCTGGTCGGCTGAAGTGCTCACGATGGTGTGATAGGTGATCCAGTCGGCCTCGCGGGGGAAGATATTGTTGACGGTGTGAGCCGGATCACCGCGATGGGCCATTTCTTCCAGGGCGGGAAGATGCTCTTCGCGCCGGCGGCGCGGGTCGTCGAGTTCGATGTTGTTGGTGTAGCCGATGTAGGGGACATAATCGGAGTCAAAGAACGTACCGTTATAGGCAAGTTCGGGGAGTTCGTTGCCGTCGCGGAAGCCGCGGGTCTGGTGGCCGACATCGCATGTGAGCGTAACGGTCTCCCCCGGGGCCAAAGGCTCATCGAACGCATAGATGGAATAGAGGTTGCGGGCAGCCGAGCTGACCAGGTGAAACTTCCGATCAAACTGGAGGTTCGTGACCGACTGCCTCTGATCGGTGATGTGGATCTGGGGGATCGGCTGACCGGTTTTGTTCTGCAGCGTCATGCGGATGGTTCCGTCGAAGGAACGCCGGTCGGGATAGATATTGATGGTGGCATCGACGGCGGTGACCTTGGGCTGAAGAAGGTTTTCGTATTTCTTGAATTGGCGTTCGTAGTCGGCCTGGATGTCCCGGCGCGCCTTGGAGTTGAGGTATTCATTGAGGATGTGAGCGTTATAGAAGTACCAGCCGCC
>Ga0209008_1000449_pt1 | contig 14056 bp, 13 predicted proteins | sample JacPin_JW_Ref_O3_FD_187963 | JGI IMG/M metagenome (GOLD analysis project Ga0209008, IMG submission 187963) | Forest soil microbial communities from Algoma, Ontario, Canada - Jack Pine, Ontario site 1_JW_Ref_O3 (SPAdes) (version 2) | ecosystem: Environmental > Terrestrial > Soil > Boreal...
AAATCATGAAACCGAAATGGGTTTCTCCCAGAAACGCGGGGACCACGCAAACCACCAAAGCAAGCAGTAGAAATTTCGAAAATAGAAAAATAGCCGCCGCCAGGCTCACCGTGGTGACCACTTCTTGGATCAGCCGTCCGGCCACCTGCAGCATTTGGACTCGGTCCACGCCCTGCGCCCGCGCGCGTTCCAGCTTGTCATAGAAAAGCGGGTCTTCATAGGACAGCAAATCCAGCTTCGCCGCGTGTTTCATCAATTCCAGACTGATGTGCCGCGTGTAGCGGTCCGCCAGAGTGGTGTCGCAGAACTCGATCACGCGCGCCATAAACGTCGCCACACCCGCGAGGGCGAATTCCAGCAGTACCATCCACCAGAAAATGTGCGGTAGCGGAACTTGCCTCAGCTGATGGTTGGTCACTGAGTCGATAATGAATTTCGTCACCGCCAAGATCGACAGCGGGATTAGTGCCGCGGCGACCCGAAAAAATAGGTTCGAAACAACGATCCCAGGCGCCGCGTCCCACACAAAGCGCAACACCGGAGGAATATTCTTGAGCGCTCTTACCCGTTCGCTCCAATTAGGTAGTGGTGCTGGTTTGATTGCTGAACTTGCTGCTGCCATTGCTGGGCGTCTCCCAAGTTGAAAACATCCAGGCCGATTCGCCTGGATGCTTAAAATCTAATTCATTTCGCCAGTTCGCCTATACAGCCCTGTCTCGATCCTGGCAACCAACGCACCTTATGTGCATTTCACGGGCCAAGATATTCTGCGCATAAGTCGTTAATTTACAATTCCTTACGAGCCGCAAATACGCCGCTACCAGCGATTTTTTGCGTTGTTTTAGCAGCTTCTACTCGATTCGCAATTTGATGCTCCCCCACCGGCGATGTTTCAAAATGAAGCTAGATTCTTTCTGGACGAACAATACGAGAAACACCCTATCCTTCCGCACATCGTTACAGCGCATACTGAAGTGTGAGCACTTCTCCCAGCGAGCTCCGCAGCGATTGGCGGATCTTCCTCGATCCCAAGCTCGACAAGTTCAAGCAGTCGGCTCGCCGCGCAAAGTCCGCAGTCCGTCGTGGTGTCTGGCGTTCGCAGGACGGCTGGCGCCGTCTTACCGCAGGCATGGAACTCGACGACCTATGGAGCCAATTCAAATCCGAAGCGGAAGCCAGCGCGCGGCCGTTTAAGCAGGAGGTTGACCGGCGCGCCGACCAAAAGAAATCCTGGAAGCAACCATTTAAAATATCAGCAGCCATATTTTCGAGCATTTTCAAAAAGCTGTCGCCGCCTCGCCGTGTATTTTTGTTGATCACGCTCATCCTCGCGGTCTTCTCCGTTGTCGGACTCGAGTTTCTAGTCTTTACCAGAGAAGTTGAACTTCTCTTGGCCTTCATTGGTCTCTTGCTCTTGCTGGTGATGGTCCTCGGCGATCACATTTCCATGAAGCGTGACATCGAGATCGCTCGTGAAATCCAACGCTGGCTGGTCCCGCGTGTGCCCCCGGAAGTTGCCGGAGTGGACATGGCTTTCGCCACCAGGCCAGCCAAGATGGTCGCCGGCGATTATTACGACGCTTTTCGCCGCGCCGTCGATGGTCCTTTGCTCATCGCAGTTGCAGACGTTGCCGGCAAGAGTGTCCCGGCGGCCATGCTGATGGCTACGTTTCAGGCCAGTCTTCGCGCGCTAGCCGGCTCACGTGGCTCACTCTCTGATCTCGTTGCCGGGCTCAACCGCCAAGCCTGCTCCAACAATATGAACGGCCGCCGCTTCACCACCGCTTTCCTTGCGGAACTCGATCCTGTCGACGGCAGTTTGAATTATCTCTGTGCCGGCCACAATCCTCCCATGCTGAAGCATAGCGACGGCACCATTGAACGCCTGAAGTCCGAAAGCATTCCGCTGGGCATAGAGATAAATGAAAAGTATGAAACTGGCCGTACGGTTTTGGGAGTCGGTGACGTTCTGATCATCTACACCGATGGCGTCACCGAAGCCCGTGATGAAAACGGTAAGGAATTTGGCGAAGCTCGCTTGCTCGCCATGGCCGCCGAACCCCTTGAAGAACGAGCCGCCATGACTCTGTCTTCCATCATGAGAAGGCTCGATGAATTCGTAGGCGGCGCTCCGCAGCACGATGACATCACTTGCCTCGTCGTTCGCCGCACGTGATCGGCACCAGCGCTAGGGCGCCTCGGCCCTCAATCTACGTCATTCAGTGTATGGCGTGAATAACTTCGCGACGCTACTGTCTAGCATGAGATTATGGTGGTTCCGAAGTTTAGGTATAGAAGTTTAATAGTTGTTCTAAGTCGCAGAGCGTAAATGAAACGCGAAAAATGGAGGACGTTATGAAGAGAATGGGATGGCCGGAAACTGTTTCGGCGTTTTTAGTGGGTATTGGAGTAGGCGCGGCGATCGGAATTTTGTTCGCGCCTCAATCGGGTGAAGAAACGCGTGACTACCTCGTCGGAACGGCGCAGGACAGACTCGACGAAGCCGTGAGTACAGGTCAGAAATGGGCTAATCGCGCCAAGAAGAATGTGGACGACGCCACAGACTTTGTAAAAGACGCAGCCGACGCTGGCCAACGCGCCTATCGTGAAGCAGCCAAAAGCGCCGGCGCGTAAACACAGTCACCTCGCTTCGGCGATGGGAGAGCGGCTCAAGGTTAGCCGTTCTCCCAAGCCCTGGCCTGCCCGCCTGTCGTCTGTAATCCATTGCGCAAAGATTTGACGTCTGAGAATTGGGCCAGTAGAGTATTCACTGCAAGCGAGCCTACTAACACTCTGCATCTGTCTCGGCTTCGCAATTCCATAGAAGGAGAACCAGATGAAGGAAACGAAGGAAGCCCCTCAATCCTCAACCGGGAAAAATTTGACTCGAAAAGAACTCATCGCAGCTTTAAATGAAGATCTAGCCCGGGAATATCAAGCTATCATTTCTTACGTCATCTATTCGCAAGTTTTGAAGGGCGCCGAGTATATGAACATTGCCGGAGAACTTGAGAAACACGCCGGCGAGGAGCTAAGCCACGCGCTCATCATTTCGAATCAGATCGATTACCTCGGCGGCATGCCCACCACTCAGCCCAAGCCTGTTCGCACTTCCGACAAGGCACGGGACATGCTCAAATTTGACCTCGAGAACGAGACTGAAACCATTCGCAATTACCGCGATCGCGTACGTCAATGTGAAGCTCTTGGTGAATTCTCCATGGCCGAACACATTCGCGAGATACTCATGGACGAACAGGATCATCAGATCGCTCTCGCCACTGCCCTAGGCCAGGAAGTTCCGCACAATTCCTAAAGCAGCCCAGGAAATAGGCCGTCACCCGAAAAGATTTAAAGGAGATTCAAATGACTGACGAGCAGAAGCCATCCGGCGCAGAGGAAATGCTGACGAACGTTGCTACCACCATCGGCTCCGCTCTCGGAACCGTTGCGGCAAAGGTGAGTGAGCTATCCAAGGCCGCTAGTGCGCCAGCCAAGCGGCGGTCGCGTCCAAAGGCTCGAAAAAAGTCACGCCCGGCCAGCCGAAAAAAGCGCCCAGCCAAAGCGAAGCGCTCAACTAAATCTGCAGGCCGCAAGAGTAAAGCTCGCAAAAAATCGAGACGCTAATTTCACGAAGCGGGCGGGCCTAACAACCCGCTCGCTTTGGATTCCCTTCTTCACATTTTTGGCCGCTTCAGCTCGTTCAACGTCTACGCCATGCGCCCGCTTCATACCCCAAAACACAACCATCTTTAGGGTATGTTCTGGATGGTTCCTTCCGTAGGCTGGGCCTATGGTATTTGCGCGACATTGCGTTGCTCCTTCCCAGCCGGGTATTGGTCAGCCAACGTCCAAGGAGATAAAAATGAAATCAAGCTCGCTGCTACGTCTGCTCACCTTCGCCGCCGTCACATCTCTGATTGGATGTTCCGGAGCTGCCACTAAATCTCCGGATGTAACCGATAACGTTCGCAAAGCTCTCGACCAAGCAAATCTCCACGACGTTAAAGTCAGCCAGGATCGAGATAAGGGTGTTGTCACTTTGACCGGTCAAGTCGCCTCTTCCGGCGACAAGGCTCAAGCTGAATCCATCACCAAATCGATTGCCGGCTCTCAAGTTGTTGCCGACGAGATCGCGGTTGTTCCGCTGGGCCCGGGCGCTAGCGACGCGAAGACGGTTAATTCAGACCTCGACAAGGGCATCGAAAAGAATCTGGACGCCGCGCTCGTTCAGAGCAAACTCAACAAAGACGTGAAATACGACGTGAAAAACGGTGTAGTCACGCTAACCGGAGAAGTGAATTCGCAGGCCAAGCGCGCGCAAGTGGAAAAAGTAGCGGCAGGCGTCCCCAACGTTCAGCAAGTAGTGAACGAACTGCAGGTAAAAGATCAAAAGGCCAGTTCGACGCAGTAAAAATAGAGACCGCCGAGAGACTGCTCTCGGCGGTTCTTCACAGCTCTCAAAAATCGCGGGGAATCGCTCGTTTTTTATTGCAATACCTTTATTGCAATACCTTGGATAGCGACTTGTAGATCTCCAGTCCCCCGTTGTGTGTGTAGTGGATGTACCCCAATCTCCTGAATTTATTCATGAAGAAATTCACGCGCGGCCTGGTCGTCCCGATCATCTCTGCCAGCGTGTCCTGGTTCACGAACTCGATGATCGAGGGATTATCGTTTCCCTTTTCGTAGTCATTCAGCAGCAGAAGCACGCGCGCCAGTCGTTTTTCGCTCGAATTAAACAAATGATCGATTAGGTCCTGCTCGATACGATGATTCCGTGACAACAGATAATTGATGAATTGGGTGCAAACGTGAGGCTCTTTCTCGATTAGATGGATCATCTTCTTTCGCTCGATCATCATGATCTTGCTGGGCACCATGGTAATCGCCGATGTCTGGTAAATGGCGTGTCCCCCAATGCAGGCTTCGCCGAAGAAGTCTCCTCTTCCCAGGAATCCCAGAACGCCGCTTCGGCCCCGCTGTGAAACCAGAACTAACTTCACCACTCCTTGTTCGATGTAATGCACATCCTTACATTGCTCTCCCTGAGAAAAAATAGTCTTGCTGGGCAGATACTCCAGGATCTTTCCAGTAAGTACTTTCGGGAAAATAGTCTTTCCCGATTTAGCATGCTTACCTGAACTCATTTTGCCCCCAACATACGGTTCAGCCCCCTAGTCCTAACCTCGGATGTGTACCCGCAACAATCTTGTATGTTCGGACAGTTTTTGTCTGTCTAACATTGAACAGACAAATGCTCCGGATATCCCTACCATGCGTCCGTCTGTTGCGCCTTTGTTCCTGGTAGGTCGCAGCGGATTGAGAACTTATATCACTGCGCAATGACAAGTCTAGGCTTCGATATCTTCCGTAAAATGGAGGACGGCCATCCGCTCTGGATCGCGGAAGTCGCAGTCCTGAAAGAAGCTAAAGCGCAGTTGTACGCGCTAGCTTCGAAAGCCCCCGGCGAATATTTCATCCGTGACGCTTCCAACGGCCGCATTATTTTCGAATTCGTGTCCCCTTGATGATTCCGGGTTGAGATGTCCCTGCTAGGCGCGTACTGCGCAGAATTTTCTAAGCGGATTGCTGTATGACTCTTGTAACCACCTCATTCTAAAGACCTATTTTCGCCTGCCTCCTGGCCAAGCACATGCCCTTATGAATCCTGACAATACGTAAGATTGAGAGGAGGGTTTATGGATACCTACTTCGATATTTTCAAACGGGTTCGAAACGGCAAACCTTTGTGGATCACCACGGTGCCTGGTCTTGAAGAAGCCCGTGTGCGCGTGAATCGTCTAGGTGTCGTAGCCCCCGGCGAATATTTAATCTACTCCCAACGCAAGGGCGTAATCGTGGAGTACGTGAATAGGTAGTGCCGACGCCCACCAAGATTCCTGCCCGCTAAATCCTCTTGCGGCCCAGCCCCGTGTCAGCGGTAACAGCCCAGTAATATTCTCCCGATATGCTGCTAATCTAGTCTTGAGGAGAATATGGCGCGACCCAAGCTTGCGAACCCTGATTTATTTTTGAACCGTCATTTTTCCTGGCTCCAGTTCAACGAGCGCGTCCTCGAAGAGGCCCAAGACCCCAAGAATCCTTTGCTCGAGCGCGTGAAATTCCTCGCCATCACCGCAAGCAATCTGGACGAATTCGTCGAGGTGCGCGTCGCCGGTCTCTTGCAACAGGTAGAGCATGGAATTCGCGACCCCGGTCCCGATGGCCGCACACCCCGCGAGGTGCTCACCGAGCTCGCTGCCCGAACACATAAGTTTGTAGGCGCACAATACGATTGCTGGCGCGAAGATCTAGTCCCCTCTCTTTTCGCTGAACGCATCCGTATCGTCAACGCGCGTTCACTAAGGCCCTCCGCTCGCGCCCACGTCGAGAATTTTTACGAAAAGACTGCGGAGCCGCTGCTCACTCCGGTCACCGTCGATCCTGCTCATCCTTTTCCGCACGTAATCAACAAAGCGATTTGCCTGGCCTACATGCTGCGTCGAAAAAAGCGCGGGTCGCAGCCCTATCTCGGCGTGGTCACCGTACCGCGCGCGCTTCCTCGCTTAGTCCAGCTGCCTTCGCCCGACGGCTCCGTCGAATATGTTTTTCTCTCCGATATCATTCACGCCTTCTCCGAACGTCTCTATCACGGATACGAAGTCCTCTCCGCCGCCGCTTTTCGCGTCACTCGTAACAGCAACCTTTATCTTGAAGCCGAAGAATCGCGCAGCATTATGGATTCCGTGGACGCCCAGCTTCATACCCGCAGAAAAGGCGAAGCTGTGCGTCTGGAGATTGAAGCCGGTGCTAACCAGGAAATCATCGACCGTCTCGTTGCCAATTTCCGTTTGGAGCCCTGGCAAATTTTCCGCGTGGATGGCCCGCCCAATCTTTCGCGCATCGCCTATCTTTACGACGCAATCCCGCGTTCCGACCTGAAATTCCGCACCTTCATTCCGCGTGAGCTGGCCCTGAAGTCGGGCCCCGCCTCGTTTTTCGAGCTCATACGAAAGCGCGACGTCTTGTTGCACCATCCTTACGACTCCTATTCCGCCGTAGTACGCTTCATCGAAAGCGCCGCTGCGGATCCCGACGTTCTGTCCATCAAACAAACGCTCTATCGCACCAGCGAAAATTCTCCCATCGTGCGCGCTTTGATCGATGCTGCCGTCAAAAAAGAAGTCGCCGTAGTCGTCGAGCTGAAGGCGCGGTTCGACGAAGCTTCCAACATTCGTTGGGCCCGCAATCTGCAGGAAGCCGGCGTGCAAGTTTTCCACGGCGTAGTCGGCCTGAAAACGCATTGCAAACTTGCGCTCATCGCGCGTCGCGAACCAGGTGGCAAAATCCGCCAGTACGCCCATCTCGGCACCGGAAACTACAATCCTTCAACCGCTCGTTACTATACCGACCTCAGCCTGCTCACCACTGACCCTCGCATCACCGCTTCCGTGCAGCATGTTTTCGATTATTTGACCGCCTATTCCGAGCGTCCGCAATATTTGCCTCTTTTTGTGGCTCCGCTGAATTTAGGTCGAAGCTGCCTGGACTTGATTGCTCGCGAAACGGCTCACGCGCGCGCTGGCCGCCCATCTTTCATCCTCGCCAAAGTAAATGCTCTACTCGACGAGAAAATCATCCAAGCTCTCTACCGCGCCTCGCAAGCCGGCGTCCAAATTGAATTGATCGTGCGCGGCGCTTGCGCTTTGCGCCCGGGTGTTCGCGGCGTCAGCAGCCGCATTCGCGTTCGAAGCATCGTCGGACGCTTTCTGGAACACAGCCGCGTCTTCGCTTTCGGCAACGGCGGACACACCGAAATCTACCTGGGTAGCGCCGATTGGATGCAGCGCAACATTTACGAACGCGTGGAAGTGATGTTTCGCTTGAAAGACCCCGCGCTCTGCAGCCAGGTTTTCGATCAGGTGATCGCCCCTTACCTGGCCGACACCGAAAAAACGCGAGTCTTGCTCCCCGATGGCGATTACGTTCGAGGACACAAAGCCGGGCAATTCTCCCCTCTCGCAATGGATTCCGCTTCAACGCTCAAGAGTTCTTGATCAGTTCCACCGAAACTGGCGAAAACGGCCAAGTGTGTCCACCCTTACCGCGCTTCGTGAAAATGCCGCCGCTTGCGAAAGCCCCGGCAAAATCTTCGGGCCAATCAAATTAGCAGAGCCCATTTAAGAGCGCCCGTTCCAGAGAGCCCATTTAAGAGAGACTGTGTTCAACCGCGGAGTTGTCTCGCCATCGGACTCGCTTCTCGATTATTTTCTGTCCCGGGGATCGCCAGGACCGAAGCATCCGCCCGATTTCCTCCGCGCTGTTTCTTCAATCTAAATTGCCATCGGACTTCATCGAAGCCGTTATAATCCGGCGATGGAATTGGACGTCGCTTCCGCCTTCAGCTGGCTCCTGGGTCCCGAGCCAATCGACGATCAGAAACACCCCGGCCATCTTTGGCCTCGCTGGTTCTTCCTCCGCTGTCTGGGGTTGATTTACTTCTCCGCCTTCTATTCTCTCTTGTTTCAAATCAAGGGCCTGATCGGCCCGGATGGAATTCTCCCCGCCGCCGATTATCTGCAAGCCGTCGCTTCCGCCTACCCCGACATGAAATTTTGGTTCGCGCCCACCTTATTCTGGTTCGGCGCCGGCAACGCAGCACTTATCGCCGTTTGCTGCCTGGGAGTAGTCGCGTCGCTCCTGGTAGTTCTAAACGTATGGCCGCGTGCGTCGCTCCTCGTCTCCTTCGTATGTTTTCTGTCCTTCGTCTGCGCCGCTCAGGATTTTTCCAACTATCAATCCGACGGCATGCTCCTCGAAGCCGGCTTCATCGCGTTATTTTTCGCTCCCGCGGGATTTCTTCCCGGCCTCGGACGCGCAAATCCGCCCTCTCGCATCAGCCTTTTCCTCTTGCAATGGGAATGGTTCCGCATCTATTTCGAATCGGGCGTAGCCAAACTCGCCAGCGGCGATGTCGCCTGGCGCAAATTCACCGCCATGGACGACTACTACCAGAACGGCCCCCTCCCCACCTGGATCGGCTGGTACGTCCAGCAATTGCCGCACTGGTTCCACGCTTCCGCCGTTATCTATACTCTCGCCACCGAACTCGTCTTTGTCTGGATGCTTTTCCTCCCGCGCCGTTTCCGCATTCTCTGCTTCTGCATCGTCACGCCCTTCGAAATTTCCATCATCCTCACCGCCAACTACACCTTCTTGAATTATCTGGTCCTCCTCCTGGGTTTCCTCTTGCTCGACGACCGCCTGATCGAATGGCTCTTCCCCCAGGGAATTCGCAACCGCGTGGAAGCAATCACCTCGTGGTCATTTCTTAGAACGCCCATGCCTAGCGAACCGAGTGATGCGAAGCTTCATCGCAGTCCGCCGGTAACCTGGCGCGAACGTCTCACTCTCTTCCGCCGATCAGTCGTCTTCGTCTGCCTCGGCTTCGTTTTTTACGCCGCCACCGCGCAACTGATCTGGATGTTCGCTCCCAGCTTTCCGCTTCCACAATCGCCCGTGCGCGCCGTTGAGCCCTTTCGCATCGCCAATCGCTACGGCCTCTTCGCCGTGATGACTCACGGCCGCTACGAAATCGAATTTCAAGGCTCACAGGACGGAAAAACCTGGACCCCCTATCCCTTCCGCTACAAGCCTCAGGACATCCACGAAGCCCCGGGAATTTACGCTCCCTATCAGCCGCGTTTCGATTGGAATCTCTGGTTCGCTTCGCTAGGCCCCTGGCAGGATTCGCGTTTCGTCGTGTGGACCGAAGAGCGTCTGATCAAAAATAATGGAGCCGTCCTCGAACTCTTCGCCAAAAATCCTTTCCCCAATTCACCGCCCAAAGAAGTCCGCTCCGTGATTTACCAATACTGGTTCACCGACCTGCGCACCAAGCGCGTCAACGGCGATTGGTGGCGCCGCGAACTCCTCGGCGAATACGCCCCCGCCCTCCAGCGCCAGCCCGACGGCAAAATCGCCATCCTAGAAATCCCCACCGTCGCCTCCCCCGAACCTTAGGCTTAGAGAGTGCTAATACCTTTTCGCCAAGGTCCTGCAAGAGGTTTGCTTTTGTAGCGGCCGCCTTCAGGCGGGCCGACAGAGGCCGCATTTCGCCCGACGACGCCTGCCTCCCGCTTCCGTGTGTCACGAGTTGAAGTTCGTTTGAAGTAAAATCAGATAGTGCAAAACAGAAACTTCTTCGCGATGGCCATTCTCGCCGTTGTTCCAGTCTGTGCCTGCGGTTCTTCTAACAACGGCCCGAAACTTATCCAAGCGGACGGCGTCACGTACACCGCGTGCGGAGGTGCACTGTGGGTGCCGGACGAAACTGCACCGACGTCAGTTGATTCAAAGACCTACGAAGTTCTCTTTGAGGACGCCGACGGAACCAAGCATCAACTCCAGCGAGTGAGAAATCTAAGGATTACAGATCTACCCAGCGACACGCCCGCCTGTACGAAATCTCGCCAGTGATTTGGTCATGGCCTTGGATTTTAAATTTGTCATCCCGACAGAGGCCGCTTTTTGGCCGACGAGGGACCTGCTTTTCTTATCTCTCAGCGCCACAAAAGCGCAAGTTGAATCACGAACGAAAATTCGATGTATACTTCCGCGCTCGCTCCCCAAAACCAATAAATTTGAACTACAAATGACCGCCGACCGCCCATCTCCCCCCGCGCATACCAGCATTTTCCAGATCATGAATGGCTTCCACGTCGCCGGCGCTGTCTCCTGTCTCGCCCAACTCGGCATCCCCGACCTCATCGACGCCGCTCCCAAATCAGCTGATGAGCTGGCAGCTAAGATCGGCGCCGACCCGCAAGCGCTCTACCGCCTGATGCGCGCCACCGCTTGCGTCGGAGTGCTATCGGAAGGCCCCGACGGAAAATTTTCGCAAACGCCCACGTCCGCCATTCTGCGCAGCGATGCCACTCCCAGCCTGCGCGCCTTTGCCATCATGACGGGCAGAGAGTGGCACGCACGCGGCTGGTCCCATTTGGATTATTGCGTACGCACCGGCAAGCAAGCGCTGGAACAAATCTACGGCGCCCACGTCTTCGAATATCTAAAGCAGAATCCGGCGGAAGGTCAGATTTTCAACGACGCTATGACTCAAATATCCATGATCGATAGCCCCGCCGTCGCCGACGCCTACAATTTTGAAGGCATCCATTCCATCGTTGACATCGCCGGCGGCCACGGCCTTCTCCTCGCCACCATCCTGAAAAGGAATCCGCAGATGAAAGGCACGCTTTACGAACTGCCGCACGTTCTCGAAGGAGCCAAAAACGGCCCGCTGAAGCCCGTGATGGACCGCTGCACCTTGGCGTCCGGCGATATGTTTTCCTCCGTGCCGGCAGGCGCCGACGCTTACATCATGAAACACATCATCCACGACTGGCCCGACGATCGCTGCGTCCAGATCCTCAAAGCTTGCCGCAAAGGTGTGAACCCCGGCGGCAAACTCCTCGTCGTTGACAACGTAATCCACCCCGGCAACGACTTCTCCCCCAGCAAGTTCCTCGATCTCCAAATGCTGATTTTCCCCAGCGGATGCGAGCGGACAGAAAAACAATTCCGCGCCCTGTTCGCAGCCTCCGGCTGGCAGCTAACCCGCATCATTCCAACGGCCGCCGCCGATTCCATCGTAGAAGGCCTCCCAGCCTAACGCCGTCCGCCAAACGCGTATGCCCGAGTGTTTGCATTTGTAGCGGCCGCCTTCAGGCGGGCGTTGTAGTCTGAGTGGTGAACTATGTTCCGGATGGACCGCGGGTTAATGTAGCTCAGGTTTCAGACCTTAATCGAGGAGTGAACTACCGCCATGCTACTATCCGTCTCGCATCGTATCCAATGGAAGAACTAAGAAGAACTTTAGGGTCGGGAGTCCGGGCACCGGAATGATAGGTGCTCCTCATCGCGTTATCGTGGAGGCAATTATCTTCCTCGCGATATGCCTCACTGCGCTGGGCTGTTTTGTCTACGCAGTTCGGAAGAAGCGGACTGAAGCACAAAGAATCAAACTTCCAGTCTGGCGGCAGGTAGCCATAGCACTTGGATTCCTCGCCGTCGCGACACAAGCCGCTGTCTTTCTCGCATTCTGGATATGGCCGCCGATTGGCCGGGATTACGTGTCGTTCGGGCAATGGGCTCGCTGGGTACTACCTCCTTTTCTCGTCGCGGTGCCGTGCGCGCTGGCTGGAAAGGGCGCATCTCGCTGGTGGCTTCTTTCGTCCTCCGTTCTATTGTTCGTAATCTGTTTCTTCATTGTGCTCAGTGCGTGAAGGCGGGTGGCTGGTCGTATCCGCGCGCCACTGGAATCCCCTGGGCACGATTGAAACTCGCGGGGGTGCCGGAACCTTCGTTCCTCGGAAAGGTCCGTGTTTTGATCTTATTCTTAGCTCAGCCTCAGAGTTTCAACATTCACGCCACTCCCTATTGTCCAACAATCACAATTCACTGAGTTTAGCTCCACCAATATGTTCACAGGCTCCGACTCCTTGAAATTCGCAAAACAACATGCTAGCGTTCGACGTGATTAATTTAGAACAGCATCGAGCGCTTCAGCAAAACGCAGCGAGGGTGTACCTCCGGCACTCTCACGGTTCGGAACCTCGTCTTATTGATCGGTCTTCATCTGCCTGCAAACTCTCAAAATTAAATCGCCAAATTCCGGAATTAAAACACCGCGTAACATACAGAAAACAAACAGCAGAGACCTGCTCAAATCGCCAAAAATTTCAAAAATGCTCGCACCCAATTTCCGAGTCCACCAGTGTCTCCTCGGCGCGAGTTCTCGAGACCTCCGCGACGCGAAAAATGGAACCTCTGGCGACAAAAAATGAGGCGGTTTTGGCAAAGTGGGCGCCCACTTCTAACCGAAAGTGGCGCGCAAACAGATGTTATAGAAAACAAATAATTAAACCCTGTCTAACCGAGGCCAGAACACGCCTTAGAGAAACAGCATTTAGTTGCAATTCTCAGATATCCGCAGTCGCTCTCGGCGACCAATTTATGCTCCACTCGGAAGCGCCTGAGCGGCCCTCCCAATCTTCCAACCTAGCGAGACCTTATGGGCGTTCCTAATCAACGTCATCCCAACGATCCGCAACCTGAGTCGTCGCCCTCGGGACTAAGCCCGGAACTCGTCCTCGGGTACCTCGCGACACTCTCGCAACCCGCCAGCATCCGCGAGATTGCCCACGGAATGGAGCTAAAACATCATGGCCGCCGCTTCCTCCCGCGCGTCCTGCATCGACTGAAGAAAAGTGGCGACATAGAAGAAAAGCGCGGCCGCTACAAATTGCCCGGCGCAAAAGAAACGCAGAAAGCCGCGACTAAGCGTAAAGACCGCGAATCGGCCGCCGAGAAAATTCCCGCGCAAGCCCGTTCAGAAAACAAGCAGCCAGCTCCGCCTGCAACTTCGAACCGCGGCCACGACCCCAATCTCATTCCCGGCAGAATTGTTGCCCATCGCGACGGCTACGCCTTCCTCGTCCCCGATTCTCCAATCCCTCGCGTCGAAGGCGACCTCTTCATCGGACGCGACAATTTGGCCGACGCCATGCACGGCGACCGCGTTCTCGCCCGCATCGAACGCCGCCGCGCCGACGGACGCGCCGAAGGCCGCATCGTTCAAATCATCGAACGCCAGCATCCCACCCTGGTCGGGCTATTTCGCTACGGCCCGCAAGGCAACGTCGTTCTCCCCTACGACACGCGCATCCTCCACGAAGTTTTGATTCCGCCAGGAGATGAGCTCACTCCTGAATTGCGCGAAAAGCTCGGCGCCACCGGAGAAAAAGAATCTCTAGCCAGCCGCCGCGCGCGCCTCCCGGAACTTGACGGCGCGGTGGTAAACGTCGAAATCAAGCGCTATCCCAAAGGTGGCCTGGCCCCCGTCGGACGCGTCCTGGAAATCCTCGGACGCCCCGGCGAAATCGGCGTCGATGTCGAAATAATCATTCGCAAACATCATCTGCCGCACGTTTTCCCCGATGAAGCGTTGATTGAAGCGCGCAACGAGAAGCAGCAGGTGGAAAAATCGGAG
>Ga0209008_1000450_pt1 | contig 14042 bp, 9 predicted proteins | sample JacPin_JW_Ref_O3_FD_187963 | JGI IMG/M metagenome (GOLD analysis project Ga0209008, IMG submission 187963) | Forest soil microbial communities from Algoma, Ontario, Canada - Jack Pine, Ontario site 1_JW_Ref_O3 (SPAdes) (version 2) | ecosystem: Environmental > Terrestrial > Soil > Boreal...
AAGAGGAGGCGGCGGGACCAACCTCTACGACGCTGTCTACCTCGCGGCTCACGATGAGCTGGGCCCGGAAGCGGGCCGCAAGGCGTTGGTAATCCTGAGCGACTGTGAGGACAACGGCAGCAAACTGTCACAGCGCGATGCGATCGAATCCGTTGAGCGCGGTGACGCCGTAGCACACATCATTCTAATCAGCGATCCCCGCGCGACCGAAGGATACGGCTATGGAGTTGCGCAGTCATTGGCACAGGAGACCGGCGGCCGGGTAATCAGTGTTCGGAATGAGAACGGGCTGGAAAAGGCGTTCGATGTCATCTCGGAGGAGCTCCGATCGCAATACGTGCTGGGATACTATTCGACAAACGTGAATCGCGACGGAACGTTCCGGAAAATCAAGGTCGATGTGACGCGTCCAGATACGAAGGTCCTCGCCCGCCGGGGATATTACGCGCCATCGAGATAGTTGCCGATCTCTCCCCACACTTCTGCGCGCCAGGCCGCCTGAGTGAGAATCCGACGGCCGATCGATTCATGCAACACAAGGGCGACGACAAATCCAGTCGCTGTCACCAACCCTGCTCGCCCGCCACGGTGTGCATTGCTCGTTAGAAATGCCACCGGCTGAACGCTCGTCCTTCCGGCTTTGCGCGTTCCTCGGGCTTGTTTCGCGCGCCTCGCGGGAAATCTAAGCTGCGATCGCGCAACCGAAACGCGATGTCAGATCAACTCTAGTTGCCTGTGGGGACCGGTGGCGGAGCTGCGCCGTAATAACCCTTGCGCGTGCTGACGATCAGGCCCTTGCGGGTAGTCTGCACGTCGATCGGGCGGTACTGGCCGGTGGGTGGCGGATTGGCAGGTGCGTAGGCGATAAAATACTGGCTGCGCAATTCGGTCCCGATATCCAGGAAAGACTGAGCGAGATCGTCAATGCGGTAGGGGAAGAAGGCGTGACCACCGGTCTGATCGGCAAACTGCTGCAGAACTTTGTCGCCGGCTTCAACGTGATACTTGGACGGCTTGGTAGCGTCGTCAACCGCGAGCCAATCCGTATTCGTGCTGACAGAAAACACGGCGGCCTCGGAACGAATCGAGGCGTCAATCGCGTCGGTCAGGGCACGATCGCTCAAATTGTCCTGGCCATCGGTGATCACCACGACGACGCGGCGAACCTCCGTCTCGGGCCCCTTGGGCAGCGGTGGATGCGCCAGCTTGTCTGACGCCATGACGATCGCGTCATTCAGTGCCGTGCCGCCTCCGGCGCGCTGTGCCCGGACGGCGGACATGAGAAGGTCGAGATCCCCGGTGTAGTCCTGGATGACCTCCGGCTCGTTGTCGAAGGTCATTAGGAATGCCAAATCCTTGTTGCGGCGGATTACCTTGCCAAGGAAGTCGATCGCGGCATCCTTTTCGAATTCCAAGCGGGGACGGATGCTGTTGGAGGTGTCCAGGAGCAAACCGATGCGAAGAGGCAAGTCCGTCTCGCGCCCAAAAAACTTGATGTCCTGAGGCATTCCGTTTTCCAGAACCTTGAAATCGCTCTTATCGAGGTCGGTAATGAAGTTGTGGTGGTGATCGGTGACCGTCACGACCAGGTGCACCAGCCCCGTGGTGCTAACCAGAGGAGGCTCGGCCGGCCCTCCGCCGGGTTTCTGTGGATTTTGCGGGACCCCGTTCGGGACAGAACTGGGAGGAGGCGGCAGAGGCGAATCCTGTGTCCAGGCACTCCCCGCCGGAATGGCGAGCAATATGGCGAGTCCGACGATCGCGCGTGAGGCGAATCTGTGCGGGACGAAAAAAGAGCGCTTCAGGCTTGCTGGACAGCTCGTCATGGCGGGGCGCTCCAAGGCCATGATTATAGGAACTCTTTCAGTGCAGCGTCAATCAATGCCGGGTCAGCTTTGGCAGCGCGACCAAGAACCGTGAGATAACCGCTCAGTTCGGACGGCATGGGCGCGCGAACCTCGATTCGCTGGTTTGTTCGCGGGTGTGCGAAGCAAACGCGCGCGGCGTGCAGAAAATTTCTGTCAAGCGGCTCGAGAAGCTCGGAACCCACGCGCTCCTGGCGCGGCGCCCCGTACAGCGTGTCACCCACCACCGGACAGCCAAGAGCGGAGAAATGGACGCGGATCTGATGTGTGCGGCCCGTATGCAAGTCCGCTTCGACCAGGACGAACGCATCGAACCGCAAACGTGCCCTCCAGTCGGTGCGAGCGTCGCGACCTTCGCGCCGCCGCGCGGTCATGCGGGAACGGCGGCGCAGGTCGCGCGCCACAGGCAGCGCGATCGAGCCCGCGTCTCCCTTGATCTTTCCGTGAAGGAGCGCGACGTAGGTTTTCTCGATGCGCCGGTCGCGAAAATCCTCGACGAGCTTGCGATGCGCCTCATCGGTGCGCGCAATCACGATGGCACCGGACGTCTCCTTGTCGAGGCGATGCACGATCCCGGGCCGCAACAGGCCCCCGAGGGTAGACAATCCTGCGACTCCGCCGAACCGGTGCAGCAGTGCGGCAACCATCGTGCCGCTGGTAACGCCTGAGCCGGGATGGACAATCATGCCGGCTGGTTTGTTGACGACGGCGACGTCCTGGTCCTCATAGAGAACATCGAGCGGGATGGCCTCGGCCTCGGCCCCGTGAGGCAATTCTTCCGGGACTTCAAGAGTGATGACTTCGCCTGGCTCGACGTGATGCGAAGCCTTGCGCACCGAGCCGTCAACCTGCACACGACCTTCGTCCATCAGCGCCTTAATGCGCGAACGGCTGAGCGAGGGAAGCTGGGAGACCAGGAACACGTCGAGTCGCTGGGCGGCATCCTCGGAGGTGACGATGTATTTCATGTCTGCGAAAAATTCGCCGCTAGGAACGACCCACGGCGGTGCGGGTTCTGGTCGCAGGCCCAATGCTGGCAGCGGCTTTGTGGCCGCGCAACCACAGACCGGCGCCGGTGATTATCAGCGCAGCACTCACGATCTGCATGAGCGACAGGCGATTGTGGAACAGGAGCGTGCGACCGGGATCGCCGCGGAAAAACTCAATCGTGCCACGCTCAATTCCGTAGAGTATGAAATAGGCGCCGATGATGCGTCCGGTCGTACGCCGTTTCGCGCCAAGCAGGACCAGTATGGCGAAATTCAGGAATTCAGCAGCGGACTCGTAGAGTTGAGTGGGATGAAGCGAGACGTCCAGCGGCGTGCCGCTGATCTTTTCTGTCACGGGGTTGGTAAAAGTAACGCCCCAGCCGACAGAGGTCGGTTTGCCGTAGCAGCAGCCCGCGGCAAAACATCCCAGGCGGCCGATGGCGTGCCCCAGCGCAACCGGCGCGGCCATCAGATCCAGGACCGCAAGAAGCGACATCTTTTGAGAATGTGTGTACAAAATTACCCACAGAAGGCCCCCGACGAGCCCTCCGTAAAACACGCCGGCTGACTGAAAGGTAGCGATGCTGAATATCTGCCGCGGGTTCGCGGAGTAGTAGTCCCAGACACTGAGGATGAGCCAGATTTTCGAGACTGCCAGTGCGACAAGAATTCCCCAGATACCGAGGTTCCAGACCTGGTTCGGGTCCAGGCCCACGATCGGCGCGCGATGGTAGGCGTACCAGAGCCCCGCGAGAAACCCCGCCGCAGCCAACACCCCGTACGTATATATGGTTACCGAACCGATCTGGAAAAGGACCGGATGCATTGTCAGGCCCGTTCCCTAGTGGGATGCCGCCAGTCGCGCAACAGTTCCAGGATAACGAGCCCAGCCCCGAGAACAATCGCGGAATCGGCCAGATTAAAGGTGTACCAGTGGTAATCGCCCAGATGAAAATCGATGAAATCCGTGACACTGCGCCGCAGGATCCGGTCCAGAACATTTCCTGCCGCGCCACCCAGAATCAACGTCATTCCGCATTGGCCGAGCCAGCCGCCTGCTCGGCCCGAAACCAGCAGCCACGCGATCAGACCTATTACCAACACGGAGAAAACGATCAGGACCGGCGCACGCCAGGGCGTGTTGGAGTCGGCCAGCAACCCGAAGGCGACCCCGGGATTGCTGCTGTGCACGAAATTCAACAGGCCCGGGATCAGGACGCGGCTGGAACCGGCGGCCGTCAGCTTTTCAACAGCATGCTTGCTCGCTTGATCTGCCGCGAGTACCAGCACAGCGAGTAGACCCAGCATCCAGGTCGTGCGAGGGTGATTGGCACTCACGACGACGCGCTCACAAGGTTGCGCTTCCCGCGCGGATGGGGCCGTCACGCTCAATTTCGTCGATCGCTCTCAGGCAACGCTCGCAGAGTGTCGGATAGTCGGAGCTTTCGCCGACGTGCGTTGAATAGTTCCAGCAGCGTTCGCATTTCTTGCCGTGCGCTCGTTCGGCGCGGATCCGCAACCCTTCCATGCCTGGGGCGGGTGATCCCCCTTCGATTTCGCCTGAGGCGATTTCTACCTGCGAGACGATGAAAAATGCAGGAAGCTCGGCGGCGTACTGCTCGAGCAGCGCCAGCAGATCGCCGGTAGCCGCAAGCGTGACCCGGGCTTCCAGGTTCGCCGAGATCGTTTTCGCTGCGCGCACCGGCTCCAGGGCTTTCAGCACTTCTTCCCGCACAGCCAGCAGTCGATCCCAATTCCTGGCGCGCGCCTCGTCGAAGGCGTTCTCGAAATGCTCAGGGGCTGGAAACTGAGCCATGTGCACACTGGGCGCCGCCGACTCAGTCTTCGGCAAATGCTTCCATACTTCCTCGGACGTAAAAACAAGGATCGGCGCGATCAGGCGGACCAGGGCGCGCGCAATATGGTGAATTGCCGTCTGTGCCGAGCGGCGGCCCCGATTGTTGGGCGCAAACGTGTAAAGGCGATCCTTGAGCACATCGAAATAGAACGCGCTCAGGTCCACGCTGCAAAAATCGTGCAGGGCGTGGTAGACGCGATGGAATTCATAGTCCTTGTACCAATCCAGGCACTGGCGATCGAGCGCTCCGGTACGGCGAAGCATCCAGGCATCGATTCCCCACATCTCCGCGTCATGCACCACGTCGCGCGCGGGATCGAAGTCGTAAAGATTCGACAGCGCGAACCGGAAGGTATTGCGAATCTTGCGATAGGCTTCGGCGAGCTGCGTCATCATGGCCGGTGAGTTGCGCATGTCCGCCGTGTAATCCTGCGAGACGACCCAGAGGCGAAGCAAATCGGCGCCCCACTTCTCGCAGATTTCCTTGGGGTACAGGGCGTTGCCGCGCGACTTCGACATTGGCGTGCCCTTGTCGTCGAGCGTCCAGCCATGGGTGACGACCTGGCGATAAGGCGCGTGACCGCGCGTGCCGATCGCGTTCAGCAGCGAGCTCTGGAACCAGCCGCGAAACTGATCCGGGCCCTCCAGATACACCTCCGCGGGCCAGTGCAAACCGTTCTGTTCACTCAGTACGGCGAGATGGGTCGAGCCGGATTCAAACCACACGTCGAGAATGTCGGATTCTTTGCGCCAGTTCGCTCGGCCGCAGGAACACTTCGTCTCCGGCGGCAGAAGTTCCTGAGCCGAATGGGTGTACCAGGTGTCAGAGCCTTCCCGTTCGAAAAACGGCAGGACATGGCGCAGGGCCCGAAAATCGCGGAGCTGCTTGCCACAGTCAACGCAGTAAAAAACAATCAGCGGAACGCCCCAGAAGCGCTGCCTCGAGATGCACCAATCGGGCCGGTCGGCGACCATCGCGTGCATGCGGTCGCGTCCCCATGCCGGAATCCATTTCACTTTCTCGATTTCCGCGAGCGCATCCTGGCGCAGGTTTTCCCGATCCAGACCGATGAACCACTGCTCGGTCGCGCGGAAGATGACCGGATTGTGGCATCGCCAGCAATGCGGATAGCTGTGCTGGAGCTTGCCCTCTGAGACCAGCGCGCCGCGATCTTTCAGCAACTGGATAATGACCGGATTCGCCTCGAATACGGTCTTGCCCTTGTATTCCGGCAAGCCTTCAACGAACCGCCCTTCGTCGTCGATGGGCGCGTATACCTGCAGACCGTACTTCTCGCCGGTGCGAAAATCGTCGGCGCCATGGCCGGGAGCGGTGTGAACGATGCCGCTACCTTGATCGAGCGTGACGTAGTCGGCAAGGACGGCAGGCACCCTCAGATCCAGAAACGGATGCTGGAACTGGATGCCTTCAAGATCTCGACCCTTCCACCCGCCATGGATCGCGCTCACTTCAAGCTTCGTCTCTGCAGTGAAGGCCCCCAGACGCTCTTTGGCAAGCAGGAGCTTTCCCGCCGGAGTATCCGCGATGACGTACTGGAATTCGGGATGGAGCGCGAGCGCCCGGTTTGCCGGAAGCGTCCAGGGAGTGGTCGTCCAGATGAGACCGCTTGCGCCTTTGCCAAGCTCGGCGGATTTTCCTCCCTCAACGATCGGAAATTTTACCCAGGCCGCAGAGCTGGTGTGATCCTCATATTCGACTTCGGCTTCGGCTAGCGCCGTGCGGTCGCAGATGCACCAGTACACGGGTTTCAGACCGCGATAGATGTAGCCCTTTTCAAGAAAATCCAGGAACGCGCCGGCGATCGAAGCCTCGTCATGCGGATTCATGGTGAGGTAGGGTTCGTTCCATCGACCGAATACGCCGAGGCGCTTGAACTCCACTTTATGGATCTCCACGTAGCGCGCTGCGAATTCGCGGCACATACGGCGAAATTCCGGCGGCGCCACCTTGGTGGTTTTCCCGCCGAGCTCCTTCTCCACCTGCGTCTCGATCGGCAAGCCGTGGCAATCCCAGCCGGGGACATAGGGAGCGCGGAAGCCGGCCATGGTCTTCGACTTTACGATCATGTCTTTCAGGGTTTTGTTCAGGCCGGTGCCGAGATGGATTTCACCCGTCGGGTAGGGCGGCCCGTCGTGCAGGACGAACAAGGGCTTGTCCACGCGCGATTCCAGAATGCGATCGTAGAGTCCCATCTGTTCCCAAGCGGCCAGCTGCTCGGGCTCGCGCTCCGGAAGCTTTGCCTTCATCGGAAAATCGGTTTTGGGGAGATTCAGAGTGCTTTTAGAATCGAAGGGTTTCGCCATCTTGGGGAATCGTGAAGCCCTTTCTTCGAAGCCTGAGCGCGTTTTGTAGCGCGGGCATGGCTGCTTGTGCTACAAGTTTGCGTCGTAGAAACTGAAAATTGTCGTTGCATTGCGTATGTTACAATGATTCTCGTAGCGTGTCAGCCGTGCCTCGGCCTCATACATCCTTTTCCGCAGGGATGCGTCTAATATGTAGCTTGCGGTGGTGAGGGACTCAGGTACCAAATATGTCAGACTCTAGCGCCAGACTGAACGGCCCCGGACAGGAAGTAAGCGATCCATCGCTCCGGCTGGGACGCCTGCCTTCGCCTACGCACGAGTCGAGCCTGAGGAGCCTGTTCTCAAATCTCAGGGATTTCCTGGTCGAGCGCCCCGTAAAGCTGCGTGCCGGCACTCCGACCGCCTTCGCAGTTCCGCAGTTTGGGACCGGCCTGGGTGAGAACCTTAAAGAGTTTTTCCACTCCGGTCCGCGCGGCAAAGTCCGGTCCGCGTTGCTGGTGGACTGGCATGAAGAACCGAGTCTCTGGCAGAACCTGCGCGACTGGGTTGCGCCGCGGAAGCTTCCGCCGCTGAAAACAACGAGCCAGCCGATACCGGTTCCTGAAATCTGGTCCAAGGATCCGCAATTCAGCCGCGTGCAGGTTGTGTCGATTCTGGTTCATGCAGTAGCCATCGCACTGGTCGTGCTGTTGCCGCTGCTGCTTCCTGGACTGATTTCACCGCCTGTCACCAAAGCCTATAGCCCTGAACTTCCGACCGACATTAGCGTCTCGCCGTACCTGCACAAACTTGCGCCCGCAGCTTCCAAGGCGGGCGGCGGCGGCGGAGCAGCCGACAAGCTTCCGGCAGCCAAAGGCCAGCTGCCCAAGTTTTCATGGACACAAATTTCGCGGCCGATGGTGAATCCTCCGGCACATCCGGAGATCGCGGTGACTCCAACGGTCGTCGGCAACCCCGATATACATCTTCCCAACAACAATCTTCCCAACTGGGGCGATCCGCTGGGAAAAACCATGAATGATTCGATGGGCAGCGGGCATGGCGGGGGCGTAGGCAACGGCAATGGCAACGGAGTCGGGCCGGGCGAAGGATGGAACACCGGCGGAGGTGTCCCGAACGCAGGGACGGGCGGGTATGGCACGCCGGCGTGCCTGTATTGCCCGCGCGCCGATTATAGCGACGAGGCCATGAAAGTGAAGGTTCAGGGCGTCGTGGAATTGATTGCCGTGATCACTCCGGACGGTCGCGTGACCGATGTCCACGTGGCAAAAGGCCTCGGGCTTGGGCTGGATGAGAAGGCCATTGAAGCCGTCCGCACCTGGCGTCTGAAGCCGGCTCTGGGACCCGATGGCAGACCGGCATCTGTGCGGCAGATTATCGAAGTCACGTTCCAGTTGTACTGACGCTGTCACCGCTCTCGCGATTTTCCGCCGCAGGCGACTTTGTTCTCAGTACCGCCTGTCACCCCAGCAGTAACCATCTGGACCTATTACTGCTGACGCGCCGAGCCTTCTGCTACGATGAGCGGCATGAACAACAGAGTTTGGAATACCGGCTGGTTGCTGATTCTTCTCTCCCTCGTCGGGACGACGGCGAATGCGTCTGGTACCCCGGCGCAGAATGCCGCGATCGAATTTGTGGCGCGGGCCACACCTTCGGCGGGTCTTGAGGAGCCGGTGCGCGGCTTTCCCTTCTTTGTTCTGAGCAAGAGCTTCCTTGATATTGAAAAAGAGGCCGAAGCAAATTTCCCGAAACCGGACCTGGACGCATTCATTGCCAAGCAGGACCTGTCGCCGGAACTGAAGGCGTGGATGAAAAAGAATCAGTGGGTATCACTGGCCGGCGAGGATTTCATCCATAAATTGCACGCTGACGACATCCTGAACGTCCCGGAATTCAAAACAGCGTACATGGACCGGAACGCAAGCGACCAATCGGCGGATTTTCCGCAGCCCAAATTCAAGGCTTCGGACCAGGCGAAAAATCCCGCGAAATTCGACAAGCTCTCCAAGGACTATGTCGATGCAATTCGCCACTACATCGAAGCACACCCTGACAGCATCGACGGAATAGACCTCGGCTTGGCCGAAAAAGATCCCAGCCCAAAATGGAATAGCATCCTCGGAGCGCGGGTTACCAGCATCCTTCAGCGCGCGCTCGATCTCGCGCGATCCAGCTATCTGGTGGCGCATGCGGAAACGAATCTTCAGGGCGAGGGTTTCGTACGAGGCCTCGGGCCGGGAACGTACTGGCTGAGCACGCTCGATGTCCCGGCCACGGTCGGCGATGCACGACCGCAATGGGATGTTCCGGTAACGCTGCGGGCGGGCGAGACAAAGTATATTACGCTCTCAAACTCCAACTCCGTTCGTGCCCAAGCTGCCAAGTAAGAATATTCCACACCGAGGGTTCCCTTGGCTGACGCCGGGCAGATCGCGCCGCTGATCCACCGTCTTTGCCTCGCTGATCCGGCCGGTCGCGCCCAGGCCGCAACCGAGATCTTCACGCGAGGATCGGAGGTGGCTTTGGCCGTGGCACACGACTGGCTTGCCTATCCGCCGCTTGCAAATCTGCTGGTTCAAGGAGCGTCGGGCGTTCTTAGAACCACTGTAGGTGTCGCCGTTGAACCGGATACTTTCGAGCGTCTGCGATCCGCAAACGGGTCGCCGCGGCTTGCAGATGTACCGCCCGACCAGGACGCGAAGGAATTCGAGCTCGAGTTTGCCGGAGGCGTGCGGCTCGACATTTTGACAACCCGCTTGCCCGGCGGCGACGGAGCCATTGCGCGATATCTCCTGAAATTCGGCGAGGGACTCCAGCAGGTAGAAATCGATGTGACCGACGTCGACCGTGCGACCGAAATTCTTCACGGCAGGTTCGGGCTCAAGCCGGTCTATCCGGCTACCCGGCCGGGAGCGGATGGCAGGCGGGTCAATTTTCTCCTGGCCCCGAAACCGGGCGGCGGCAAAATCTTGGTTGAGCTTGTGGAGCCCGCCTCGGAATCCTAGGTCCGACTGGTGAGCGGAAGTTTGGCCCGACCTCCGCCCGGTTCTTGGCCATGCCCAGGCGCCACCTGGATCATTCGCCGCTTTGTTCCAGGAGTTTGGCGACCAGCGACGTCCAGCCGGTCTGGTGGCTCGCCCCCAAACCTTCTCCTGTTTCGCCGTGGAAATATTCGTAGAACAGAATCAGGTCTCGCCAGTAGGGGTCTGTCTGCAGCAGGGCAACCTCGCCGAACACGGGGCGGCGACCGTCGCGCCGCAGGAAAATGTGCGACAGGCGGCGCGAAAGCTCGCCTGCGGCATTCCAGAGCGTCTTCTTCTGTCCCGATCCGGTCGGAATCTCCACTTTGAATTCGTCGCCGTAATAATAGTGAACACGCTGCATGGATTCGATCAGTAGGAAATTCAGCGGGAACCAGATCGGTCCGCGCCAGTTCGAATTGCCGCCGAAAAGATCCGTGGTCGATTCGGCGGGTTCATAACTTACCGAATGCGACTGTCCATCTACCTTGAGTACAAACGGATGCTCCAGATGGAACTTCGAAAGCGCGCGGATGCCGTAAGGCGACAGGAATTCATTTTCGTCCAGCACGTAGCGATAGATTCGCTCAATCTTGTGGCGGTTTGCGATCGTCAACAGCAGGCGCGGGCCCTGCGGAGTTATGCGGCTCATATCAACGTGCTCGCCGACATCAGGGTGATGGCGCAGGAACCACTCCATGCGACGCTTGAAATTCGGCAGGCGCGCGAGATTCTCGGGATCGAATGACTCGACGGCAAAAAGGGGAATGAGTCCGACCATGGAGCGCACCTTCATAGGAATGTGCTCGTTGGTCGCGCCAATGTGCAGGGTGTCGTAGTAAAAACCATCCTCTTCATCCCACAGGCCGATTCCCTGGCCGCCCATATCGTTCATGGCCTGCGAAATGTGGACGAAATGTTCGAAGAACTTGCTCGCGACATCCTCATACGCAGGATCTTCGTGAGCGAGTTCCATCGCCATCGAAAGCATGTCCAGGCAGAACATCGCCATCCAGCTTGTGCCGTCGGACTGTTCGATGAAACTGCCCGGGCCCAGCGGCTGTGACCGGTCAAAAACTCCAATGTTATCCAGGCCCAGGAAGCCGCCTTCAAAGACATTTTTTCCCTGAGGGTCCTTGCGATTCACCCACCAGGTGAAATTCAGAAGCAGCTTGTGAAAAATGCGCTCCAGAAACGCCCGGTCCGGCTTTTTCTGGATGCGGGCGGCGATCTTGTATACGCGCCAAGCCGCCCAGGCATGCACCGGCGGATTCACGTCCGAGAAATTCCATTCGTACGCCGGCAACTGGCCGTTGGGCCGCATATACCATTCGCGCAGGAAAAGAACGAGCTGATCCTTCGCGAATTCGGGATCAATCAGGGCCATGGTCACGCAATGGAAAGCCAGATCCCAGGCCGCATACCACGGGTATTCCCACTTGTCCGGCATGGAGATCACGTCTGAATTGTGCAGGTAGATCCAGTCGTGATTCCGGCCTCGGAGGCGTGCAGGATCAGGCACCGGCTGCGTCGGGTCTCCCCGCAGCCAGCGGCCTACGTCATAGTGGTAGCTCTGCCTGCCCCAGAGCAGGCCGGCGAACGCCTGCCGCTGCACCAGTCGCGGATCATTACCCGTCCCCACATGAGCGCGCTGGCTGTAGAACTCATTGGCCTCCTTCAACCGCAGGTCGAACATTCCGTCAAACGGGGCACCGAAATATTTCTGTGCGGACGGCTGGCCATGGACAGGGCTTTGGTCCAGCAAGCGCAGACGGATCGTGCGGCCTTTGCCGGCAGCGATCTCGGCGGCGTAGTGAGCGGCGGATTTCGTCCCTCTCTGGGCCGGATTCACGGCGTCGCGTTCACCGCCAACCACGTAGCGATGGAATGCGTCTTTGACGTACGGACTGCGGCTTTTCTGGTGGAAAAGACGCTCCATGTTCGTTTCGTTGTCGGTGAACAGCAGCTCGGGCGCGCCTTCCAGCAGCAACCAGCGCTTGCCGTAGTGAAACTCGCTCAATTCCATCAGCGCGGCGCCGGCCGGCGCATCCACCCGATAGACTTGCGGCGGTTCGTAATCTTCGCCCCAGGCCCAGCGATTGCGAAACCAGAGCGTCGGAAGAATGTGCAGCCGAGCGGGTTCCGGCCCGCGGTTCCAGGCGGTGATGCGTATCAGGATTTCTTCCGGCGTGGCCTTGGCGTATTCCACGAAGACGTCGAAGTAACGATTCTCGCTGAACACTCCGGTGTCAACGAGTTCGTACTCGGGATCTTTCCGTGTGCGCTTGCCATTTTCGGTGACCAGTTGCGCGTAGGGAAAAGCCGCCTGGGGATACTTGTAAAGGTATTTCAGATACGAACTCGTCGGTGTTGCATCCAGATAGTAGTACTGCTCCTTGACGTCCTCACCGTGATTCCCTTCCCGGTTGGTGAGGCCGAACAGTCGTTCCTTCAGAATCGGGTCCTTCTCGTTCCAGAGGGCCAGTGCAAAGCAGATGTGCTGGTGGCGGTCACAAATGCCGCCGATGCCGTCCTCGCCCCAGCGATAGGCGCGCGAACGGGCGTGATCATGCGGCAGATAATTCCACGCATCACCGTCCGGACTGTAATCCTCGCGGACCGTACCCCACTGGCGTTCCGACAGGTAGGGTCCCCAGCGGTTCCAGTGGGCCTTCTTTTCGTCGTTCGCCTGCAGTCTCTGTTCCTCGCTCGTCATTCTCTGATCCTTGATTCCTTGCTCCCGGCGAGACCGACACGATCTCGGCTCCGGCAGTTATTTCCGGTCTCTCGCCGAGCGCATTTTACTCTAGCGGTTCAAGCGGGGCGTGGCAAGGGAGGGGTCTGGGTCGATTCCCATCCCGATCACCGAACATAGCGGGTAGCGGCGAAGCACTCGATTCGGTATTCTCGGTGCATCAAATCCTCGAACGTGGAGTTCAACACTGGCCGTTCCGACGACGGAAACTTCCCCACAGAGACCTCACACCCCGGCGGCGATTTCGTCGCGCACTGCCGCTCTCTGTGTGGCGATTGCCGCGACAGCGGTAATTGCGCCCATGCTTTTCCGCGGCAACGCGTCGGGGCACGATTTTCAATTCCATCTTGCCTCGTGGTTGGACACAGCCGGCCAGTGGCGCGAGGGAATCCTCTATCCGCGTTGGGCCGAATGGGCAAATTGGGGGTTCGGCGAGCCGCGCTTCGTATTCTATCCTCCGGGGTCCTGGATGATTGGCGCAGCACTGGGATCCGTACTGCCCTGGGCGGTGGTTCCGGGGACTTTCATTTGGCTCGCTCTGGTTGCTGCGGGAATGTCGATGTGGAAACTCGCGCGCGAGTGGATTCCCGCCCCGCAGGCCATTGCGGCCGCACTGTTGTTCGAGGTGAATCCGTACCATCTGGTGATCGTCTATTACCGCAGCGATTTCGCGGAGTTGCTGGCCGGTGTGCTGTTGCCACTGGTGGTTTGGGGCTCGCTTGGGACCGGGCGAGGACACTGGAGCCGCGTTCCGCTGCTGGCTGTAGCTTTCGCTGGAATCTGGCTCTCGAACGCTCCAGCTGCGGTGATTGCTACCTATTCTCTTGCGCTGATCTTCATCGTCCAGTGCGTGCTGCGGCGCAGCCTCGCGCCAGTCGTTCCGGGCTTGACGGCGATGGCCGGTGGATTCGGCCTGGCCGCTTTCTATATTTTACCCGCGGCGTGGGAGCGGAGATGGGTCCAGATCGCCCAAGCGCTGGCAGACAACCTTCGCCCCGCACAAAATTTCCTGTTTACGCATGCCAGCGATCCCGATTTCGTGCGCTTTAACTGGAAGGTTTCAAGCGTCGCGGTCGGAGTCCTGGTTACGACCGGCGTTGCCGCGATATTCGCCGCGAAAAGACGCCGGGAGTTTCCGGATCTGTTTTGGGTGCTGGCGGCTCTGGGAATCGTCGCCTTTTCGCTCATGCTTCCGCCGAGCAACCTCCTGTGGCGCGCCCTTCCCGA
>Ga0209008_1000451_pt1 | contig 14037 bp, 13 predicted proteins | sample JacPin_JW_Ref_O3_FD_187963 | JGI IMG/M metagenome (GOLD analysis project Ga0209008, IMG submission 187963) | Forest soil microbial communities from Algoma, Ontario, Canada - Jack Pine, Ontario site 1_JW_Ref_O3 (SPAdes) (version 2) | ecosystem: Environmental > Terrestrial > Soil > Boreal...
AATCGTAGCGCTCGGTTGCAAAGGTCCGCGTGAAAATATGGTGCGGGTAAAAATTTGCGGAATCACGAACTGGACCGACGCGCGGCTGGCCGTAAAAGCGGGCGCGGATGCGCTGGGATTTAATTTCTATAGCAAGAGTCCGCGTTATGTTGCGCCGGATGAAGCCCGGCTGATTGCGACGCGCTTGCCGCGGCGGGTGCTTTTAGTCGGCGTTTTTATGAACGCCTCGATCGAAGACGTGCTGCGCGCGGCGCGAAATGTGGATCTGAACGCGGTGCAGTTGCACGGCGACGAAACTCCGGCCGATGTGGAAGAGCTGAGCGAATCGTTCCCGGTGATTAAAGCGTTTCGCGTGCGCAACGGATTCAGCGGAGATCGCCTGGCGCGTTATCGCAGCGCTACTGCATTTTTGCTCGACGGCTACGATCCGATTCGACGCGGCGGGACAGGCAAGACCTTTGATTGGAAGATCGCAAAGCGGGCGAAGAAGTATGGCGCCATTATTGTGGCCGGCGGTTTGACTTCGGAAAATGTTGCGAGCGCTGTTCGACAAGCGCTGCCGTTCGGCGTGGATATTTGCGGCGGAGTGGAATCGCGGCCCGGGAAAAAAGATCCCGAGCGGATGAACGCGGTGATGCACGAAATCGAGTTGGTGCGAAAGGAAATGGCCCACCCATGAGCACTGCAGCGGTTACCGTGCCGGATAAACGCGGGCGGTTCGGCCCGTTCGGCGGGCGTTACGTGCCCGAAACTCTAGTCGCTCCACTCGAAGAACTTGAGCGCGCTTTTTTTGAAGCTCGACTGGATCAGACTTTCAATCAGGAACTCGATTCGCTGCTGCGAAATTTCGCCGGACGGCCGACGCCGTTGCAATACGCATCGCGCATAACCGAACATCTCGGCGGGGCGAAAATTTATCTTAAGCGCGAAGACTTGCTGCACACAGGCGCGCACAAAATAAATAATTGCCTTGGCCAAGGATTGCTTGCGGTGCGAATGAAGAAGCCGCGCATCGTGGCGGAAACGGGAGCTGGGCAACATGGCGTCGCAACTGCGGCAGTGGCGGCGCGTCTCGGACTGCAGTGCACCGTTTACATGGGCACGGAAGATACGGAGCGGCAGCGGTTGAATGTATTTCGCATGCGCTTGCTGGGCACGGAAGTGATCGGCGTGGATTCCGGCAGCCGCACGCTGAAGGATGCCATCAACGAAGCGATGCGCGATTGGGTCACCAACGTGCGGACCACGCACTATCTTCTTGGTTCGGTGCTTGGCGCGCATCCTTATCCGCTGATGGTGCGCGAATTTCACAAAGTGATTGGCGAGGAAGCGCACGATCAAATTTTGCGGGCCGAAAACCGCTTGCCTGATTATCTTTTTGCCTGCGTGGGCGGCGGATCAAATGCCATCGGTCTGTTCCACCTATTTCTCGGGGATAAATCCGTAAAAATGATCGGCGTTGAGGCCGGCGGGCGCGGCAAGGGCTTGGGCGAACATGCGGCGCGGCTCGCTGCTGCGGCAGGATTCACGGGCGCGCGGCCCGGAGTGCTGCAAGGCACCTACACATATCTGCTGCAAAATAGTGACGGCCAAATTTCCACCACTCATTCCGTTTCTGCAGGGTTGGATTATCCGGGTGTGGGCCCGGAACACGCTTGGCTCGCTCACGAAGGGCGCGCGGAATATACGGCAGTGAGCGACGACGAAGCCGTTGACGCCGCGAAGTTGCTGGCGAAACTCGAAGGAATAATTCCCGCGCTTGAATCCGCGCACGCGGTCGCCGAATTAATTCACCGCGCGCCGAAAATGCGGCGCGACGAAATCGTGATCCTGAATGTTTCAGGGCGCGGCGATAAAGATATGGAAACGCTGGCCCGCTATGTCTAACGCGACGCAAGCCGTTGAATCAGGCGCGGCCACGGGCAGAATCGCGCGTTGCTTTGCGGAGCTGTCGCGACGCGGAGAGTTGGGCCTGATCGCTTACTTGACGGCAGGCGATCCTACACTTGACGCGACAGAAAAGATCGTGCTGGCCGCAGCCGAAGCTGGCGCGGACGTGATCGAACTTGGCGTGCCATTCAGCGATCCGCTCGCCGACGGTCCGACGATCCAGCGCGCCAGCGATCGCGCGCTGAAAAGCGGCACGACGCTGGCTGGAATTCTGGCGCTGGTGGCTCGCCTTCGACGCAATACCGAAGTGCCGATCGTGCTCTTCAGCTATTTCAATCCGATTTTGCAAATGGGCCTCGAGAAATTCGCAGCGGAAGCCGCGGCAGCGGGGGCAGACGGAGTCCTCGCTACCGATCTGACGCCAGAAGAAGCCGGTGAGTATCGCTCGATCTTGCGAGCGCACCACCTCGATACAATTTTTCTGGCCGCGCCAACTTCCACCGACGCGCGCCTGGCAAAAATTGCGGCGGCAAGTTCGGGCTTTCTGTATTTAATTTCGCGTACCGGCGTGACCGGCACGCGCGATGCGCTGCCCGAAGATCTTCCCGCGTTTGTGCGCCGCGTCCGGCAGCACACGCGCCTGCCGATCGCGGTGGGCTTCGGAATATCGCTTCCCACGCACGTCACAGTGCTTGGCGGCATCGCTGACGCAGCTGTCGTGGGTTCCGCGATCGTGTCGGAAATCGAAAAGGCCGCTACGCCCGAGCGCGCGGCGGAAGCTGTGGCAAATTTGGTACGCACGCTAAAGCAAGCTGGAAAATCCGGAGTGAGCCAGCGCGGAATCCCGGCCGGGAGCGAAAATCCATCATGAGCATTGATGATTGGCGCCGCCGCATCGATGAAATTGATTTGAAACTCATTGCGCTATTGAACGAGCGTGCCACTTGCGCTCTGGAGATCGGCCACGAGAAGCACCTGAAGGGGCTGCCCGTTTATCAGCCAGCGCGTGAGAACGAAATTCTCGGGAATATGGAGCGCGCGAATCCCGGGCCGCTGCCGGATACCGCGATCCGGCGGCTCTTCGAAAGGATTATCGATGAGGCGCGATCACTCGAGCGCGCTGCGCATCATGAAAAAACGGCTGCGGCTCCGGCCAAGGAACGTCCGAAAATCAGATCTTGAACTGAACGAGACGAATTTGTATTCCGGGGAGACTCCGCAATGGTTGTGGTGATGCATTCAGGCGCAAGCGACGAACAAATTCAGCACGTGATCGACCGGCTCGTTTCGACGGGCTTCGATGTGCACCGCTCGACGGGAGAATCCCATACCGTTCTTGGCGCGGTCGGCGTGCATCCGGATTTCGACGCGCGGGATATCGAATTGCTTGATGGCGTGCGCGAAGTGGTGCGTATCACGCAGCCGTATAAGCTGGCCAGTCGCGCGTTTCGGCCCGAGGGAACGATTGTTGATCTCGGCAAAGGCGTGAAAGTTGGCGGGACGGATGTCGTCGTGGCCGCGGGCCCTTGCGCGGTGGAAACTAAAGCGCAGATTGATAGCATCGCGGAACGTGTGGCGAGTCTTGGCGCGAAGATTTTGCGCGGCGGCGCATTCAAACCTCGGTCGTCGCCGTATGCGTTTCAAGGATTGGGCGAAGCTGGACTGACAATGATGCGCGAAGCCGCCGATCGGAACGGATTGCTGGTGGTGAGCGAGGTGATGGATCCATCTCAGGTGGAATTGATGCTGTGCTACGTGGACGTGCTGCAAGTTGGGGCACGCAATATGCAGAACTACCATCTTCTGCGCGCGCTTGGGGAAGTTCGCAAGCCGGTGCTGCTGAAGCGCGGTATGTCGGCCATGATTGAAGAGCTGCTTTTGAGCGCTGAATACATTATGTCCGGCGGAAATTACAATGTGATTTTGTGCGAGCGAGGTATCCGGACTTTTGATACCAATACGCGCAACACGCTCGATATCGCCGCGATTCCTGTGATCAAAAAACTTTCGCATCTGCCGATTTTTGCGGATCCATCGCACGGCACGGGGCGTCGCGATAAAGTTGCGCCGATGGCTCGAGCTGCGCTGGCTGCGGGCGCGGATGGTTTGCTGATCGAAGTCCATCCTGATCCCGAGCACGCGCTCTCCGATGGCGCGCAATCGCTTTTCCCCGATCAATTCGGCACGCTGATGGGCGAACTTAAAATCATCGCGCCGGCCGTTGGCCGCCGAGTAGCCTAGAGCATGCCCGAGCCCACGCCGTTCCATCGCGTCGCAATTCTTGGAACGGGTTTAATCGGCGGCTCGTTCGGACTGGCGCTGCATCGAAGCAATCCGCAGATTTCGATTTTCGGCTGGGACAAGCCGGTGGTTCTCGATCGCGCGCTCGAATTGGGCGCAATCACCTCGGCGAGTTCGAGCCTGGAAGATGCGGTGACGGGGGCCGATCTCGTTTACATTGCGCTGCCAATTTCTGTAACGCTCGAATCGCTTCCCGCAATTGCGGCTGCGGCAAAATCGGGCGCGCTGATCACTGATGCTTGCAGCACCAAATCGGTGATTTGCAATCTGGCCGCGAAAGCATTTACGGCCGGCGCTCGATTTCTCGGCGGGCATCCAGTGGCTGGAAAAGAAATCTCGGGAATTAATCGAGCGACACCGGACCTTTTCTGCGGCGCGCACTATGCATTAATTACAACTACTGAAGACGATGACGCGCGCGTGAAAGAATTTATCGCGCTTATTCGAAAGCTGGGCGCCGAGCCGTTGCTCTGCGACGCGGAAACCCACGACTGGGCCGCGGGGATCGTGTCGCATTTGCCGCAACTCGTCGCGGTCGCGCTGGCGCGCGTAGTAAATGATGAGACCGACGAAACCGGTCTTCCCGCTTCGCTCGCCGGAAACGGCTTGCGCGACACCGTGCGCTTGGCCGGCAGCCCTTACGCGGTCTGGCGCGACATCTGCCTCACGAATTCCGACAATATCGCTCGGGCGCTCGATCGCATGTCCCAAGCAATCGATTACCTGCGGACGAATCTAAAAAATCGCGAGCTCGAAGACGAATTCGCCTCGGCCAACGCCCTCTACAAAATTCTTCGCTCTAAACACGAATAGCAAAATATGTGAATAGCTGTAAGCGGGTCAGTTTGCCCACTACACGCCCGTGCTCGGTGAAGTCGAGTCAAAGATGAGCTCTGCAAACGCGAGAAACGCTATGAGAGTAATTATGACGAGCGATGTAACGCCGTACACACACCACACGCGCAGAGTCTGTGCTTCAATGCCCGTGACGTAGAGTGCGTAGGCAAATTCGATCCCGGCAAAGTAGACCGTGAGTGTTTTACGGCGTAGCAGCGCAAGCAGTGCCACCATCGCGTAACCCGCAATACTCAGAACGGCCACTGGAATCCCGTGAACTTCGGCATAGGGACTCTGATTGACATACGCGCAATTCCAATTCGAGTGGATAAGATCGATGGGCCTTACAGGCGTAGCATAGCGCCCCGCCAGAGAAAGGGATGACATTGCGATTCCACCGATTGCGAGAACCGCGATAACGTAACGCATCTTTCGCCTCCTCAAAGCCCGGTTCGATGGCGAACGCGATCAGTATGCTTCTTCCATGCACCGCATCATACTCTCGCATCTGCCTGCCCGGAACCGCGCAAAGCGGCAGGGTGGGAGAAAATCCGCCAATGCAAGCCGCGAACGCTGCTTTAGAAATAAAGGTATTGAAAAGCCGCATTTCTTTCTGTTCCAGGTGACCCTCTACCTGAAATAGATGGACTAGACTCGCTGGATTCGAGTGCCGCAAAATGGGATCGTAATCGTCAGCACCCAAGGAGAATTCGCATGGATAAGCGCGTGGCCAGCGCCGACGCTGCTGTCGAACGCATTCGCGATGGCGCATTGATTCTTATGGGTGGCTTCGGGCTCTGCGGCATCCCGGAAAATCTGATCGATGCGCTGCGGCGGAAAGGCGCAAAAGATCTTACGGTGGTCTCGAATAATGCGGGCGTGGACGATTTTGGAATTGGGCTACTGCTGCAATCGAAGCAAATAAGGAAAATGATCGCGAGCTATGTCGGCGAAAATAAAACTTTCGAGCAACTGGCGCTGAAAAAAGAAATCGATGTGGAATTGAATCCGCAGGGCACGCTGGCCGAGCGAATTCGCGCGGGCGGGGCTGGAATTCCGGCTTTCTATACGCGGACGGGCTACGGCACTTTGGCCGCCGAAGGAAAAGAGATTCGCGATTTTGCCGGGCGGCCGCATGTGCTGATTCCGGCGTTGCGCGGCGACGTAGCATTTATCAAAGCGTGGAAGGGCGATCGGTGGGGCAATCTTGTTTATCGAAAGACTGCGCGGAATTACAACGCGGTGATGGCTACGGCTGCGGATTACGTGATTGCTGAAGTGGAAGAAATTGTCGAGCTGGGAAAACTTAATCCCGATTGCATCCATACGCCGGGAATTTTCGTGGACGCCATTTTTCAGGGCTCTGGCTACAAGAAACGAATCGAGCGGCGCACGGTGCGGAAAAGATCGGCATAGTTCGTCGAGGTCGCAGCAAAAGCGGGAGGCACGAATGACGGCGGAAATCGACAAGCGCGAAATTATTGCTCGACGCGTGGCGAAGGAACTTCGCGACGGCTACTACGTTAACTTGGGAATCGGACTTCCTACGCTGATTCCGAATTATTTGTCGGCGGGCATGGAAGTGGTGCTGCAGTCTGAGAACGGAATGTTGGGCATCGGCGCCTATCCTTATGAAGGCGAAGAAGACGCCGATCTGATCAACGCCGGAAAAGAAACCGTCACTGAAATTCCGGGTTGCTCGTATTTCTCGAGCGCCGAATCTTTCGGCATGATTCGCAGTGGACGAATCAACGTCACGGTTCTCGGCGCGCTTCAAGTGGACGAAATGGGCAATCTGGCCAACTGGGCCATCCCCGGAAAAATGCTGAAAGGCATGGGCGGCGCAATGGATCTGGTAGCCGGCGCCAAGCGAGTGATCATAGCGATGGAGCACACCACAAAAGATGGCGAAGCGAAAATCGTAAAAAAGTGCAGCCTTCCGCTGACTGGCGTAGCAGTCGTTGATCTGATTGTCACTGAGCTCGGAGTGATCGAAGTTACCGCGGAAGGCTTAGTGCTGCGCGAAGTGGCGCCGGGAATCACCGCCGAAGCCGTGCAGAAGGCCACCGAGCCGCAGCTTCGCGTCGCCAGCGATCTCCGCGAAATGACCGCCTAAGAACCTTTTGCGCTATTCACTCCGGCGCGACTTTCGCAATTCACCAGCGTGCATTAGCCCAAGCTCTGCGATAACATCGCCAAATCAGCCCCGCCATAGGCAAATAGGAGAATCATGCAGCCGAATTCGGTGGTAATCGTGAGCCTGCACAGCCCCAAGGAAAAATTCTGGGGCCAAGTGGTGGAAGTTTCCACGGCAGGCGTCACTCTGCGTGGCGTCGATCTGAGCAGCTTCGATGATTTTCTTCGTGAAGTGGTGCATCCCGAAGGCGAGCGCATGGGGCTGCCCACGGTTTTTTTTCCGCTGCTGCGCGTGGAACGCATTGCGCTGGACGAATCGCGCGGCTCGATTCCCTCGATGGCCGAACTGTTTCAACGCAAAGTCGGGCTCAGCGTGGCGGAATTTCTCGCTCAGTTCGCTTAAAATGCGCGTCGAAGATTTCACGAACCCGCTGAAAAATAGCCGCATCCTTACGGTTCCCAACCAGCTGACGTTTTTGCGTTTGGGCTTCCTGCCATTTTTTATCATCGCGCTTTATTCGGACAGATACGATTGGGCTTTGGGAATTTTAATCGCGGCGGGGATTAGCGACGGTCTGGACGGCCTGCTCGCGCGCGGACTAAATCAAAAAACACCCCTGGGAGCGTACCTGGATCCGATCGCCGACAAGCTGCTGATGTTTTCGTCTTATTTCGTGCTAGCCTTAAAGGGAAAAATTGCGTGGTGGCTGACGATTTTGGTGTTGGGTCGTGACGTGATTCTGCTAACTGCCAGCGCGGCGATTTTGGTCACGGTTGGCTATCGCCCATTCCCGCCGAGCATCTGGGGGAAAGTCACCACCACGCTGGAAATTCTTCTGGTTTTACTGGTGATCCTGCTGAAAGTATTTCCGAGCGGCTGGCTGACGATCATGCAAAAAAGCTGCGTTTATCTCGTTGCCTTCTTTGTTGTCTTCACCGGATTCCACTACTCGATAATAGTTTCTCGCCGGCTCAATACTGGAGGCTAGTTCGATACGGAAGATTTAAAACGGCCGGAAGTAAGTCAAAACCATACACGCAAAACTAACAGCTACGGCTAGTCCCGCGCCCCAGCCCATTGCATTCGCCACGCGCCGCTCGTGCAAATCACCCGGTTCGCGCGCCGGCAATATCCGTCCGATCAGATATCCCGAAAGGGCGCCGCCGATATGCGCGAAATTATCGATCATGCCCCAACCTAGAATTCCCATGATGGCGATATAAATTAGCCAACGAATTAAAGAGCCGCGCAACATCTGCAATGAAGCATTCTGACGCCCGCGCGTGAGTGCGAGCAAAACTCCGATTAATCCCAGCAGTGCTCCTGAGCCACCAACGCTCTGCCCATGCCCCACAAAACTGCTGAGCAGATATCCGCCGATGCCGGTGACGATGTAAATAAAAAGATAGCGCGCGGATCCATAAGTTTCTTCAACCAACGGGCCGACATCCATCAGCACCCACATGTTGAAACCGATGTGGAGGAGACTGGCGTGCAGAAAAATCGCCATCACGAAACGCCACGGCTGGATCAAATTGTAAGGCAGAGGCAGGGAGCTTCCGAACCTTGCCAACACCCGCGGATCAATTCCGCCGAGCTGAAAGAGTGCTCCAAATCCTCCGCTCGTAGGCGCCTGAAATCCGTTTGCCCGTACGGTGAGCATTAGCGTGACGGCATAGAACAGGCAGCTCAGAGTAAGAAACGCGTAGGTAACCGGCGAGGTGGTGGGCATCCAGCGGCCGAGCGACTTGCTTGCCGCGGCCAGCGAAAAAGTCATGCTCGCGCCGCATTGATGGCAGCGCGTGGCGGAGGCGCCAACCAGAGTGCCGCAAGAAGGACAGAGGCGCGGACGTCCCTCGGCCTTTTTTCCTCCAAAAAACCAAGCTACATTTTCGCGGAGCCGGTCGAGTTTCCAGCGCCACCGCAGCGGAAGGGGCAATTGGCTTCCTTGCTAGAAAATTTATGCGTCTCTATAATACCGGAAAATGAGGAAGAAAAATTGAAGCGGGCCGCGGCGTGAAGAAAATGCAGGGCGCGCGAGTTGCGGCCGAGCGATTTGTTTCTTTGGCGCGCAATTCGCTGTTTAGTTTCCCGCGCGCATCATTATTATTGATTGTCGCGGCGGCGGTTTTCGTTTCGGGGTGCTCGCACCATGCTTACTCGCCGCAGCCTCCCGCTTCCACGCCGGAAGCCACTCAACCATCGACTACGCGGCCGTCGTCATCGCGTCCTTCTAATCCGCCGCCACGCGGCAAGCCCGCAATTCCTGGCGAATACGTGGAAGAAGGCGTGGCTTCCTGGTATGGCGATCCTTTCAATGGACATCGCACTTCGAACGGGGAAGTTTATGACATGTATCAGTTCACCGCGGCACATCGCACGCTTCCGTTTGGCGTAGTTTTGCGCGTGACGAATCTCAGCAATGGTAAGCAGACGGAAGTACGCATTAATGATCGCGGGCCTTTCGTGGGCAATCGCATAATTGATTTGTCGTTGTCGGCCGCGCGAGCGATCGAAATGGTTGGGCCAGGCACGGCGCAAGTGCGGATTGAAATGCTTAGTGGGCCTAGTCCGATTGGTGGATTTTTCGGAGTGCAGGTGGGGGCATTCTTGGTGAAAGAAAATGCCGATTCGCTCCGCGATCGTCTTGCTGCGCAATTTCCGCCGGCAATCGTAGTTCCTTATGATTCGCCGAATGGACAATATTTTCGAGTGCGCGTGGGGCGCGTTCCTAGCGAAGCTGCGGCTGCGGATTTAGCTGCCCAATTGCGGGCTGCTGGGCAGAATTATACTTTCGTGGTGCGGCTCGACAATTAATGCGAGGTTGAAAATAACGCGAGACCGAAATCCCAAAGCTAGCCTGGGCGGGTAGGTGAACTCTTGCCCCTACTTGTGTTTCATTTCGTAGACGCCATCCCAATCGGTTGGGGGCTCATCGGCCAGATGTTCTTTACTGCGGGCGAGAAAAACTTTTGCGGGGGCGTCTTCCGGCCATCGCTCCAGGAATTTCTCGAAGCTGCGTTGCGCCTCGCGCCAATTTCGATCGGTGTACGCGGCGCGGGCCTTCCGAAACTCCTCCGCCATCTCCACAACCTCGGGCGCACTGGCTTCGTCGCCTAGCAACTCATAAATTTTCACTGGCTGCGACTTTCCCTTCACTCGAATTAGATCCAGCTCACGCGTGACGAATTTCGCGTCCGCAACTTGCGCAAAAGTAAATTCGGAAAGCAAAATCCGAGTTCCGAAATCCTTGTTCAAGCCCTCGAGCCGCGACGCGAGATTCACGGAATCCCCCATCGCCGTATATCCGTAACGCAACTGGGACCCCATGTTTCCGACCGAGGCGACACCGGAATTAATTCCAATTCCAATCTCGAGCACCGGCCGGCCCTCGGCCTTCCATCCAGTTTGCAACTCGCGCAGCTTCGCGATCATGTCGAGGGCAGCGCGGCATGATTTTTCGGCGTGCTGCGTTTCATCGAACGGCGCGCCCCAAAATGCCATCACTGCATCGCCCATATATTTATCGAGGGTGCCGCGATTCCTGAAAATGATTCGCGTCATCTCAGTGAGATAAGAACTGAGCAACGCGGCCAGATCTTGCGCGTCGAGCTGCTCGGATATCGAAGTGAATCCGCGAATGTCGCTGAATAGCACAGTGATATCCGTTTTCCGCGGTAACACGATGCCGGGATTTACGAGGAGGCGGCGGATCACTTCCGGGCTTACATATTGCTGAAAAGCTCCGCGCACGTGCCTCTTCTCGCGCTCCTCAACGAGCACGCGATACAGCGCGACCAGACTCACGTTCGGCGCGAGCGTGAAAGCCGCCGGCGTGATGAAATTTAACCATTGATCGTGGACGAAAGCTGAATAGACAAACCACGCGAATGGAATTAGCAGCAGAAATCCAAAGATCAGCCAGCGCGGCTGGACCAGCGCGAGCCAAATTCCAAGAGGGATGCCGAATAGAAAAATGAAAGTGACATCGATCAACGACTGGCGTGGCCCGCGCTGTAGCAAATGGTGGTTCAAGATATCGTCAATCACATTCGCGTGAATCTCGATTCCAGGAAAATCGACGCCGCCAAAAGGCGTGGCTCGCAGATCGCCGATTCCGGTGGCCGACGCGCCGACTAGAACTATTTTGTCGCGAAATTCGCCAGCCGAAAATCGGTGCTGGACCACATCCGCGAACGAAACGTACGGGTACGTCCGCGGCGGGCCTTGATAATTGATCATCATGCGACCGACATCGTCCGGATGGACGACCAGATCCGGCCCGAACTCGATGCTGGCGATTCCTGCGCCACCAAAATTCAACACGGTCTTTTCATTCGGCAAATTCAAATAAAGGCGAAGCGTTTGCACCTCAAGCGATGCGTAGAGATCCCAGTTCGCTCGATTTGGATCGCGTCCGTAAGGCAATGCCAGGAGCGACCGCCGCACGACGCCATCCGGATCGGCGACAATATTGAAGAAGCCGCAGCCGGCCTTATCGCCGGAAAGCGCGCCGGTGAAAGTCTCGGTATTCGCTTCGGCACCGCGCGGAAGCAAATTGAGATCATCGAAATTCTGAATCAGCCGAACGTACCCCGCAGCTCCGCCGGCCGAAGGAAGGGCGCGTACCTGCGGAAAGGGAAAAAACGAAATTAGATTCGCGTACCGATCGAGTGATTCCGGCGAGACGCCCTGAAGATCAGCCGAGGTATAAAGAAAATAATTTCCCAGCACCACTTTGCCGAAGCGCTTGATGGCATCCGCGAGTTGCTGGTCGTAGTCGTATTTCTTTTCGAGCTCCGCGATTTTCTGTTGGACGTCGGCGTCGGCCGTCTGTCCCTTTGACAATCCTTCGAGCAAAGTGCGTAGCGGGAGTGAAGTAGCATCGGGCTTACTGAAAGTGATGTCGAAGGCGACGACGCTGGCGCCATCGTCGTGCAGCGCGTCCAGCATCTGCGCAAAATAAATTCGCGGGAACGGCCACTGCCCGAGCGCTTCCTGCGAGCGTTGGTCAATATCGACAATCACGATGCGCGAATCGGGATGCACGCGGCCGCGCAGACGGAATCGCGTGTCGAGGCTATCCAGCTCGAGGCGCGTAATAAAATCGGCAATCGGAGTGCGCGCTTCGCCGATGAAAACAAAGTAGTACAGCGCCAGCGCAAAAAGCGTGACGAGCACACTGATGGCAAACGATCCGCCATGGCGCTTCCACTCGCGAAACATCTTGCTAAATGTCTCAAGCATTATTTGTGGCTAAGCGCTCCGCGACTTACGGAAATTCACGAAAGCCTAACAAGCCCCCAAGGCTCGCACAAGGCAGCCAAAGTTGGCGGTATCCCATCGCGCAACTTGCTCCCGTGCCCGCACAATCCGTTATACTGAGCCGTCTCGCGCGCAAATATTTCCAATGCCCACAAAGAAACAAACCAAATCCAGCAAACAATCAGCAGCTAAAGCTTTGCGCGCGCGCGAAAATCAAAGACGCACCGAAAAAGAATTAAAAGAACTGCTCCAAATCGGAGTGGCGCTTTCCTCCGAGCGCAACGTGGATTCCCTGCTCTCACTGATCCTCAGCAAGGCGCGCGATATCACCAATGCCGACGCGGGCTCGCTCTACCTGATGGAGGAATCCGAAGCTGGCGTGAAACATCTGCGCTTCAAGCTTACTCAAAACGACAGCATTCAATTTCTTTTCAAAGAATCTACGATTCCACTCGCCGAAACTTCCATGGCCGGCCATGTGGCGCTGCGCGGCGACGCCATCAATCTGCCCGACGCGTACACAATTCCAGCCGAGAGGCCCTATCGTTTCAATGATTCCTTCGATCGCAATTCCGGCTATCGCACGCGATCCGTTCTGACGCTTCCCATGCGCAATGCCCGCGATCAAATGCTCGGCGTGCTTCAATTGATCAATTGCAAACGGAACGGATCCGCGCGCCTGCAAACGGCCGCCGACGTAAAGAGCCAAGTGATTCCATTTTCGGCAAATTCGGTGAATCTCGGACTTTCGCTGGCCTCGCAAGCCGCCGTGGCTTACGAAAACAGCAAACTCTACGACGAAATTCAGCGCCTGTTTGAAGGATTCGTAGGGGCTGCGGTTACGGCGATCGAACAACGCGATCCTGCCACTTCAGGACATTCGTTCCGCGTCTCATCGCTCACGCTGGGATTGGCCGAGACTGTGGACGCGGTGCAAACCGGCAAGTACAAATCAACGCGTTTCACGCGCGAGCAGATGAAAGAAATTCGTTACGCTGCATTGCTTCATGATTTCGGCAAAGTCGGCGTGCGAGAAGACGTGCTGGTGAAGGCGAAAAAACTTTACCCGTGGCAACTGGAGCTCGTGAAAAACCGCTTCGACTTTATCAGCAAAGGAATCGAAGCGGGCACTGCGCTCAAAAAACTCGAACTCATTCTCGAGCGAGGCCGCGAAACTACTGCATCGGAACTGGCGGCACTCGACAAAGAATTCGCGCGCCGATTAAAAGAAATCGACGACGATCTAGATTTCGTGCTGGAAGTCAACGAACCGACGATCTTGCATTCGGCGGTCCTCGACCGGATCAATAAAATCGCGCGGCAACATTTTACCGATGCCAAAGGCAACTCGCATCCGTTGTTGAGCGTGGATGAAGTCACCATGCTCTCGATCCCTCGCGGCAGCCTTGATGAAGACGAGCGCCGCCAAATCGAATCGCACGTAACGTATACTTTCAAATTCCTGGAAGAAATTCCGTGGACGCGCGAGTTGCGCGGTATTCCGCGGATCGCGCGCGCCCATCACGAAAAATTGAATGGCAAAGGATATCCGGACGGCCTGCACGAAGCCGATATTCCGCTGCCAACAAAAATGATGACGATTTGCG